>OGGK01000163.1_pt1 | contig 69200 bp, 60 predicted proteins | sample 1571171 | NCBI WGS metagenome assembly OGGK01 (sample SAMEA2581958, study PRJEB24529) | metagenome | biome: Human gut stool | place: China | collected 2011 | reverse complement strand
CTACTCTCTTGATGTATACACAGAAAAGAGATTCTTCGCTTCGCTCTGAATGACAGATGCACTTGAGATAAATTAAATTTCAACACTTATTTAACATTATCACTATAACATCAAGCATATGCGAATATTAATACTCGGAGCCGGGAAGATGGGCTCTTTCTTTACGGATATTTTAAGTTTTCAACACGAGACGGCCGTGTTCGACGTCAACCCGCATCAACTGCGTTTTGTCTACAACACCTACCGTTTCACTACGCTGGAAGAAATCAAGGAGTTTGAGCCGGAGCTGGTTATCAATGCCGCTACGGTGAAATATACACTGGATGCTTTCCGGCAAGTGTTGCCTGTACTGCCCAAAGACTGTATCATCAGCGACATCGCTTCGGTAAAGACAGGACTGAAAAAATTCTATGAAGAAAGCGGTTTCCGCTACGTGTCAACGCATCCCATGTTCGGACCGACGTTTGCCAGCCTGAGCAATCTGAATACGGAAAATGCCATTATCATCAGCGAAGGCGACCACATGGGAAAAATCTTCTTTAAAGACCTATACCAGACCATGAAGCTCAATATCTTTGAGTACACCTTCGACGAACATGATGAAACAGTGGCCTATTCTTTGTCCATTCCTTTCGTTTCAACGTTCGTTTTTGCAGCGGTCATGAAGCATCAGGAGGCTCCGGGAACTACGTTCAAGAAGCATATGGCGATTGCCAAAGGTCTGTTGAGCGAGGACGATTACTTGCTTCAGGAGATTCTGTTCAACCCCCGCACACCCGGACAAGTGGAGAATATCCGCTTGGAACTAAAGCAACTGTTGGAAATTATCACCAATAAGGATGCGGAAGGAATGAAGAAGTATCTGACGAAAATCAGGGAAAAGATTAAATGATGATTTAACTCCCCTTTTCCCGCCCCTGCAAAAAAAAAGTTTTGCAGGGGCTGATTTTATATGTAACTTTGTACTCGAATCATGATAGACCAACCCACCATAGACAGGATTCTGGATGCAGCACAAATATACGATGTTGTATCGGACTTCGTCACGCTGCGGAAACGCGGAGTGAACTATGTAGGTCTATGTCCGTTTCACGATGACAAGACACCGTCATTCTACGTCTCTCCCGCCAAAGGATTGTGCAAATGCTTTGCCTGCGGCAAAGGGGGCAATGCCGTGCATTTCATCATGGAACATGAACAGATGTCTTATCCCGAGGCTCTGAAATACCTCGCCAAAAAGTATGGCATCGAAATCAAGGAACGGGAACTGTCCAACGAAGAAAAGCTCGCTCAGAGCGAACGCGAAAGTCTCTTCATCGTCAACCAGTTTGCCCGCGACTATTTCCAGAATATCCTGCGCAACCATGTGGACGGGCGCAGCATCGGCATGGCTTACTTCCGCAACCGCGGATTCCGTGACGACATCATCGAGAAATTCCAACTGGGCTACTGCACCGAGAGCCACGATGCCATGGCACAGGAGGCCTTGAAAAAAGGATATAAGGCAGAATTCCTCCTCAAAACCGGACTCTGCTATGAAACGGACGACCACAGACTGCGCGACCGTTTTTGGGGACGTGTCATCTTTCCCGTACATACGTTGTCGGGCAAGGTGGTGGCATTCGGTGGCCGTGTGCTTGCCAGCGCCACCAAAGGAGTGAAAGTAAAGTACGTCAATTCGCCCGAATCGGAAATTTACCATAAGAGTAACGAACTGTATGGTATCTACTTTGCCAAACAGGCGATTGTAAAGCAAGACCGGTGCTTTCTGGTAGAAGGCTATACGGATGTTATCTCCATGCACCAATCCGGCATAGAGAATGTAGTGGCTTCTTCGGGCACTGCCCTGACACCGGGACAAATCCGCCTGATTCACCGCTTCACCAACAATATGACTGTGCTTTACGACGGTGATGCAGCCGGCATCAAGGCTTCTATCCGAGGCATCGATATGCTGCTGGAAGAGGGCATGAACATCAAGGTGTGCCTTCTGCCCGACGGGGACGACCCGGACTCTTTTGCCCGCAAACATAATTCGACCGAATTCCGGCAATTCATACAAGAGCACGAAACGGACTTTATCCGCTTCAAGACCAATTTGTTACTGGAGGACGCGGGTAAAGACCCTATCAAGCGCGCCGAATTAATCGGTAATCTCGTACAAAGTATCTCGGTCATTCCCGAAGCGATTGTACGCGATGTCTATATCAAAGAGTGCGCCCAACTACTGCGCGTAGAGGATAAGCTGTTGGTTTCGGAAGTTGCCAAACGGCGTGAAATGCATGCCGAAAAGCGTGCCGAACAAACGGAACGCGAACGCAGATCCGCAGCAAGGAACAATACGGAAAACTCCGCCGCACAAGTGCCCTACACCGGAGGAGATGTGCCTCCCGCAACTGCCGACGGCACTTCATTGCCGCCTGATATGGCTGCGGAATATGCCAACTCCCCTATTCCACCGGAAGATAATTATGTTTCTTTCATCCCTCAGGAGGGAAAAGAAGGACAGGAATTCTATAAATACGAACGGTTGATTCTTCAGATGATTGTGCGCTACGGCGAAAAAGTAATGTGTAATGCAACCAATGAAGAGGGGCAGGAAGTGCCTGTAAGTGTGATTGAATACGTCATTAACGACTTGAAGCAAGACGAACTGTCATTCCACAACCCGCTACACCGCCAAATATTGACCGAAGCCGCCGCACATATACATGATGCAGGATTTACAGCCGAACGTTATTTTCTGGCACACCCGGAAACAACCATCAGCAAACTGAGCGTGGAGCTTATCAGCAACCGCTACCAGTTAAGCAAGTATCACTCAAAAAGCCAGAAGATAGTAACTGACGAAGAACGTCTTTATGAGTTGGTTCCGGCACTGATGATTAACTTTAAATATGCCATTGTCAGCGAAGAGTTAAAGCACATGATGTCTGCCCTTCAAGATCCTGCCGTAGCCAATGACGAGGAGAAATGCAACGCCATCATGAAGCGTTACAGCGAAATGCGTGAAGTGCAAAGTATCATGGCAAAACGTTTGGGAGACCGGGTGGTACTACCCTGACATTAAGAATTGTGACGGATAAGATTCATAAATTCCTCACGCGTCTTAGCCTGATTGAAAGCACCCGTAAAGTCGGAAGTAGTGGTTATTGAATTCTGTTTTTCCACACCGCGCATCTGCATACACATATGTTTAGCCTCTACCACAACCATTACGCCCAAAGGATTCAGCGTTTCCTGAATGCACTCCTTTATTTGCAGCGTCATACGCTCCTGCACTTGCAGGCGGTGAGAGAAAATATCTACCACGCGGGCAATCTTGCTTAGACCTGTGATGTAACCGTTGGGAATATAAGCCACGTGCGCCTTGCCGTAGAAAGGCAACATATGGTGCTCACAGAGAGAGAAGAAATCAATGTCTTTCACAATCACCATTTGATTATAGTCTTCCTTGAACTTGGCGGAGCGGAGTACTTCGTGCGGGTCCATAGAGTAGCCTTTAGTCAGTGTCAGCATAGCTTTCGCCACCCGTTCCGGCGTCTTCAGCAGCCCTTCACGTTCAGGGTCTTCACCCAGCAAAGTCAATATACGATGATAATGTTCTTTCAGTTCGTCCAATGAAGGAGATACGATTTCTTCTTTTCCTAACATGAGAAGATGGAATAAATGATGAATTATGAGTTATAAATTACAGAGGAATGTTTATCTGATCTTTCACAATAGACACTTCCTTAAAAACGCCCGTTGCACGCAATTGGCGCATCATGGCATCGGCTTCCTCGATACTGCGGAAGTCGCCTGCACGGCACAGCCAGCGGGGCGGGTTGAAAGATGTATAAACGGGGAGGTCGGGAAAACGCTCTTTTATATTGGAAGCCACCGAATAGGCTTCATTCTTGGCCTGACGGGTGTTATTACCGGCGTATACCTGTACGCGGTAGCCCGAACTCTTAATCACTTTTTGCTCGTCCGAACCGGTAGGAATGTATTCAGAACCTATCAAAGCCCCGATACGGGCATCCTGATGGATAGATACCTTACCCTGCCCCGGCACATTACGTTCCAGACTCTTTACGATGTTATTCTGCGCTACAGATGCAACGGCAAAAGCAAAACATACAATTAAAAGCAAACCAAGTTTTTTCATAAAAGGGTGTTTTTATATAGTTGAAAAGCCAAGCTTTAAACATAAAGAGTCGGAAGTCGAGGTATGTGTCAGAAATCTCATCCTGTCATATCCTCGGCTTCCAACTCTCCGCTATTAATTAAAAGCGTCGATGATACCCTTGAAGTCAGCAACCTTCAAAGCGGCGCCACCAATCAAACCACCGTCTACGTCAGGATTTGCAAACAGTTCCTTTGCATTGGAAGGCTTGCAGCTACCACCGTAAAGGATAGAGCAGTTCTCTGCGATTTCCTTACCATACTTTCCTTCAACTGTTGAACGGATAAAAGCGTGGATTTCCTGTGCCTGTGCCGGAGTAGCAGTCTTGCCTGTACCAATAGCCCAAACCGGTTCATAAGCCAGGATAATCTTAGAGAAATCTTCTGCAGACAAAGAGAATACAGATGCCAACTGAGCGGCAACCACTTCATTCTGTTTGTTAGCTTCGCGTTCTTCCAACACTTCACCGATACAGAAGATCGGAGTCAGCCCGTTAGCCAAAGCTAATTTTACTTTTTCTTCCAAGATTTCCACTGTTTCACCGTAATAAGCACGACGTTCCGAGTGACCGAGGATTACATACTTAGCGCCGGTAGAAGCAACCATAGCGGCCGATACCTCACCGGTATATGCACCGGATTCTTTGTCTGCACAGTTTTCTGCACCTACACCAATCTTAGCGGCATCTACCAACGGAGTAACAGATGCAAGGTGAATAAACGGAGTACAGATGATTACATCACAATTAGGCTTTTCGTTAGCCAACGCTTCATTCAGTTCTTTTGCAAGAGCAATACCCTCTTGAAGGGTTTTGTTCATTTTCCAGTTTCCTGCAACAATGTTCTTTCTCATTTTGTTTTAATTATTAAAAGGGTTAATATATTTACTATCTTATTGCCGCTCCTTACTTTTTCTTTCCCTTCGCTTGATTACCAGAATATCAATGCCGATAACCAGCGTCAAAGGTACGATAAACCACAGTAATACGTAGCCAATGGTATGCAAATTGTTTTCCTGTTTTTGTTGCCCCAACTCCAAATTATCCAAACTATCGTTCAGCACATATTCATCGGGAAGCTGGTTATCACTCCATTTATTCAGGATTGTTCCACCTTTTATCAGCAACAAGCCGGGATTGGAACGGATAATTGTCTTCAGGGTAATATCATCCATTTGACAGAACGGATATTCCGCACCGGTTCTTTCGCGCCACACCTCGATTTCTTCATCCGGTGAAGAAGTCAGTGCATAAAAACCATAACCGTGCTCCACACTGTAATCGTAGATTTCATTGATAAGGTCGATATTGCTATCATCCGCTTCCTCTATCCGGTGGGCCACCAATAAAAAAGCATATCCTTTATCTGACAACACACTCTCTGTTATATCCTCACCCGTATCCGGACTTATCATGGAGAAGTCGTGAATGGACGGTTCATAACCTTTTTCTTTCAAGACAGTACGTGTTTCAACAAAGGTCCATGTGCTGTCAGGATAATTATCCAATGTAAATTCCTGTTGCTTGCCGTCTTTTTCCAACACAAAGCGGCTCTCGAACACACTCGGTTTCGCACCTTCGGGAATCTCCATACCCGCCTTTATATTCGTTCCAATCTTATAAGGGCGGAAGTCCAATACCGGCAAATATTCCAGACAATAAAAAGAGAGCGCAAAGACAAATAAAAGTGTATATAGAGATACCATCCACTCTATTTTCAGCGTAACAAAGCGGAACATGAGTTTCCGATCCCTGAATACCGCTATCGCCGCAACCAACAACACTATGTTCTTTCCGAATGTCTGCCAGTTAGTCAATACCCAAGCATCTCCAAAGCATCCGCAGTCGGACACGGGATTTGCTAAAGCAAGATACAATGTCAACGGAGTCATTACACTCATTAGAAGGAGCGCCAATGTCGATGCAATCTTCCGGCGTACACCGAAAAAGAGGAAAACTCCTACACAAAACTCCGCAGATGAAAGAATTATGGCAAAAAACAACGGCAGGTATGTAGGGAACCATGAAATCATACCGAATGCCGTCAGATAATCCTGAATCTTATAAAAAGAGCCGAGCGGATCGACAGCTTTCACAAATCCGGAGAAGATAAACAAGGCTGCCAGCAAAAAGCGGCAGGCATTCACCCAGACGAGTTTTATGATATGTTTTCTCTCAGTCTCCAAACTCTATCTTAATCAAACCAAATACGGAATAATTAATCATGTCCATATAGTTGGCATCGACACCTTCCGAAACCAGTGTCTGACCGGACAAGCTTTCAATTTGCTTTGTACGATATATCTTCATCAATATCAAGTCTGTATACGAACTGATACGCATACTGCGCCAGGCCTCATCATAATCATGGTTCTTGGCAAGCATCAGTTCCAACGATTCTTTCGCATATTTATCATACAGAGCCATTGCCTCTTCGTTCGTTAAGTCCGCAGATTCAGCATAGCCCAACTCCAACTGTATCAAACCAATAATACCATAATTTACAATAGCTATGAACTCTGAACGAATACCCTCATCCACCAAAGTCACACCTTTAGTCTCAATGCTCCGAATACGATTAGCTTTAATGAATATTTGATCGGTTACGGAAACCGGACGAAGAATACGCCATGCCGGACCGTAATCATGAAGTTTTTTAGAGAACAAATCACGACAGATAGCAATGACATGCTCAAATTGTTGCTTGGTATCTTTCATATCCTTACAAATAGGCTGCAAAGTTAGGAATAATTAAAGAAAAAAGAAAAGAGGGCACTCTAAATTATATTAAAGTGCCCTCCTCCTATAGAGATTGTTTACGTTTAGAGAGTATTTTCGTTTTATGAGCAACGCAATACCTGTCCCGGACGGAGAATCGTTCTCCGGGTTATACGGTTCAGCTTGCAAAGTTTGTCGATGCTTGTGCCCTGACGGGAAGCAATCTTGGATAAGGTATCGCCTTTCTTCACTTTATAGAAGATACCTTCACCCGATGCCATACTGCGAGCCGTACCGGAAGTACCTTTGGTCTTACGGAAAGTATAAGAATCGGCAACAATATCTTGCTTTTCAAAATCGAACATCAATGCGGGATTGATGGGAATTCCCAAGAAACGGGTTTCAAAATGCAGATGAGAACCGGTAGAACGTCCGGTATTACCACCCAATGCAATAGGTTCTCCGGCTTTTACCAGTTGGTTTATATCAACCAATTGTTTGGATAAGTGACCGTAGACAGTCTCCAGACCGTTATCATGACGAATAACGACATATTTGCCATATCCGCGGCGACCCTGATTCTTAACGATACGTACTTTACCGTCAAATGCGGCGCGGATTGTATCGCCTACATATACTTTAATATCCAAACCGTAATGGGCCCTTCTTCTGCGAGGACGATAACCGAAGACGTCAGTAATACGAGTATGTTCGGTAGGCATACAGAAGCCTTTCAAATCAAAGGTGTAACTTTCCGGCACAATAGCATTGCCATAAGCCTGCACAAATTCATTATTCCAACTCGGATACAAATCCAGCCCCGGATACAAAGACTGTTCCGCACGAATCTGTTTCTGCAGAGCCAATGAATCTACGCTTTTAAGTTTTCTGTCAATGGGAGCTTGACGGGCAATCAAATCCTGCGAGAAAGAGTTCAGGCTGACCATTGCCGTTGCTGCTAATAAAGCCGTTCTAATCCAATTAAAATTCATTCCGTTTCGTCATTCATTTCGATATCCGTAGAGCATATCTGGTGAATCAACCACACCTATTCTTACGCGAATATCCAGATTATTTTCAAAAATTCTCCCAAAGGTAACATTTCTCTCCGAAAAGGCGCCTGTATCGTTAACTATTTTTTTGAAGCAAGTTGAATAAAAACGCAGTACAACAATAGATAACAAGCTAATAACGAACAATTTACAGTGCAAATATGTTTAACAACATAAATCTGCAAAGAAAGCGTATGTTTAACCGTTTTTCAGCTTATGGCCGCCCAATTAACGTTTGTCTTCCGCAAAGCCTTCAGTTGTCGCCACAGTATCTCATTTTCAGGAAGAGAACCATTCGGATCTTTATCAACAATGGCTTGGACCACTTCACGAACATATTGCAAAAGCTGTCCGTCGCGGGCTATATCCGCTATTTTCAAGTCAAAAGCAATTCCGCTTTGCTGGGTTCCCTCCAAATCACCCGGTCCACGCAGCTTCAAATCGGCTTCGGCTATCTCAAAACCGTCATTCGTGCGCACCATAATCTCCAGACGATTCCGGGTATCTTCCGCCAATTTATAACCGGTAACCAAAATACAATAAGACTGGTCGGCACCGCGCCCTACACGACCGCGAAGCTGATGAAGCTGAGAAAGTCCGAAACGTTCGGCATTTTCTATTATCATCACTGAGGCATTAGGCACATTCACACCTACTTCAATCACTGTGGTAGCAACCATTATCTGCGCTTCACCGGAAACAAATAACTGCATCTGCGCATCCTTTTCGGCAGATTTCATTTTGCCATGTACTTTGCAAACCTTACAATCCGGAAACTCTTCACAGATATGCAGATAACCTTCTTCCAAGTTCTTGAGGTCAATCTTCTCACTCTCCTTGATTAAGGGATAGACGATATAGACCTGACGCCCTTCATCAATCTGTTTGCGCACGGAACGATACAGGCTTACACGATGGCTATCGAACTGATGAATAGTAGCAATCGGTTTTCTTCCCGGAGGTAGTTCATCAATGACCGATACATCCAAATCGCCATAAAGCGTCATTGCCAGTGTTCGCGGTATGGGAGTCGCGGTCATTACCAGTATATGGGGCGGCTGTACGCTTTTTGTCCACAGCCGGGCACGCTGAGCGACGCCAAAGCGGTGCTGCTCGTCGATGACGACCAGACCCAATGATGCAAAGTTCACGGTGTCTTCAATGACGGCGTGCGTACCGATAAGTATCCGCACATCTCCTGTCAGCAATCCGGAAAGAATGGCTTCCCTTCGTTTGCCTTTGATGGAACCGGTCAACAGTTCAACCCGCACATCCATTCCGTACAGTAATTCGCGAATCGTTTCGTAATGTTGGTTTGCCAAGATTTCGGTAGGAGCCATCATACATGCCTGATAACCGTTATCAAGCGCAATCAGCATACTCATCAGCGCAACCAATGTCTTCCCGCTACCCACGTCTCCTTGCAAAAGGCGGTTCATCTGCCTGCCCGAACCCAAATCCCGCCGTATCTCTTTCAACACACGTTTCTGGGCATTGGTCAGTTCAAAAGGGAGATTACGGGAGTAAAAAACATTGAACGTCTCGCCTACTTTCTCAAAAACATAGCCGCGGTACTTGCGTTGCCTGTCTTTGGCATAACGCAGTATATTCAGTTGGACATAAAACAGTTCCTCGAATTTCAGGCGATATTCCGCTTTTCGCAACACATCCGGACTTACCGGAAAATGGATATTCATCAAGGCATCCGTCAACGGCATCAGATGATGTTCTGCCAACAGGGCGGGAGAAAGCGTTTCCGGCAGAGGCTCATTCAACAGCTGGACGAGGCTCTTCATCATCTTTTCTATGGCATGCGAGTTGAGAGAACTTCGCTTCATTTTCTCCGTCGTATTGTAATAGGGCTGCAACCCCATAGCCGACAGTTTCAGTTCGGAAGCCGAATCAATATCCGGATGGGCTATGTTTATCCTGCCATTAAAGACGGAAGGCTTGCCGAATACGATATACTCCTGATGCACCTTATACTTCCCTATCAGATATTTGATGCCTTGAAACCAAATCAAATCAACTACTCCCGTACCATCCGAAAAGTGGGCTATCAGCCTCCGCTGCCGCCCTTCACCAACTGTTTCAAAGCCCAAGATTTCCCCTTTCAACTGTATATAAGGCATCGTACCGTCTATTTCCTGAATGTAATAGATACGACTACGGTCTACATATTTATAAGGGAAGTAATATAGCAAATCATGGAAGGAAAAGATGCTCAGTTCCTTATTAAGCACCGAAGCACGTTGCGGCCCGACGCCCGACAAATATTTTATGTCACGCGTAGTTAAATCGAACATGAATCCAAAAGGGCAGTAGCTATTTTTAAATCAAAAGGAGTGGTTATTTTAATATTCTCCCGATTGCCATCTGTCAGATAAACAGACTTTCCTAATGCTTCAACAACTGAAGCATCGTCTGTGAAGTGCGAAGTATAAGGTTGTTCATAAGCCTGTTTCAGTAAACCAGAATCAAACACTTGCGGAGTCTGTACCAGTTTGTATTCGTCACGACTCACCGTTTCGCTTCCTTCTCCAACTAAATGGCGCACCGTCTCCACCACATCTATCACAGGAATTACCGCCTGTTTCCCGGCAGCCAAGGAGTAACAACGGGCTATGACCTCCTGAGCGACAAACGGACGGACACCATCGTGCACTCCTACCAAACCCGGCGTCGTGACAAATGCCAATCCGTTCTTCACCGAATGGAAACGCGTCTCTCCACCGTCTGCAATATGATGAGGGATTGAAAAATGATGTTTCCGGCATAACTCATTCCAGTAAGACTGCTGGCTGCACGGAAGCACCAATATTATCCGTATCTCAGGATTGTAAGTATAAAAGGCTTCTATGGTACGCATTAATACAGGTTTCCCTCCTATCGGAAGAAATTGTTTGGGAAGTTCACATCCCATACGTAAACCTTTACCGCCGGCTACAATCAGAGCATACTGGACCATTTTGAATTTTGAGTTATGAATCAGACAATCATCGCTTCTTTCAATTCTGCAACTTTATCTTTACCTTGCAACAATTCCACTACAGCCAAAGCAAACTCCATTGCAGCGCCGGGACCTTTTCCTGTGATAATATTACCATCTCTTTCCACCATAGCCCCAGTACAATCCGCACCTTCCAGATATTGCTCAAAACCCGGATAGCAAGTAGCTTTCTTGCCTTTCAACAGTCCTAACTTGCCAAGTACCATAGGAGCGGCACAAATTGCGGCAGTCGGTTTGTTTTCTTCAGCAAAGCGTAAAATCAATCTGCGCAGGTCGTCACATTTTTCCAATGTAGCCGCGCCCGGCATACCGCCCGGAAGTAATATTAAATCAGCATCGAAGAAATCACAGTTCACGATATTCTTATCACAAAGCACCGGTACACCATGAGCGCCTGTTACAATCTCATCAGGAGTTACTGTAATCATTTCAACATTCAATCCTGCACGTCTCATCACATCAACAGAGGTAAAAGCTTCTATTTCTTCAAAACCGTCTGCAAAAAACACATAAACTGTACCCATAATAGTTTCTCCTCTTATTTTAAATTAAAATAATACGTTATTGTTCCCGTTTGGTTATTCAAGCCGCTTACAGTATTGAACCGAGCTTTCTTAGCCGCATCCTCGGCCGCTTTCCGCAAAGCCGGGTTCACCGTATTTGTCTGGCGGTTGATGCTGGTCGAGATTACCCGCCCCGCCGGATTCACCGTAATGGTAACCACGACTTTTCCTTCATCCTGCACATTATACACAGGACGCGGCAAGCCGCCTTCACCTATAGAACGTCCGCCAAGATTAAAAGTTCCATATCCGCCTGTTCCGGTAGTCGCCCCTGTCGAAGAGTTTCCCGTAGGGCTCCCTTGCATACCGGTTCCTTCCGTAGAACCTTTGCTACCCATTTGCGCACCTTTACCAAAAGCTCCCGCCACACGCTTACGGGCTGCTTCTTCGGCAGCTTTCCGTTCACGTTCCGCTCTTTCTGCAGCAAGTTTACGAGCTTCTTCGGCTTTTTCGGCCGCAGTTTTTTCGGGCTTCTTAACTTCTTTCTTTTTTTCTTCCGTCTTAGGTTTCATGGCAACGGTTTCTTCATTTTCCTGTGTCAGCATCTCTTGCTCCACTTCTTCGGGCACTTCCGGAGCCACCTCTTCCGGCATAGTCTCCACTTCTACCAAAGAAGGATCGGCAGCACCCCAAGCATCGGGCACCTCTCCCATCATCACAGGCACACCACCCTCTTCCGACTGTTCAGGCAACGTAAATCCGACCAGTATCAAAAGGGCAATGACAACAACGTGCACTAACAGTGCCCCTGCCAAACCTATATATTTTCCTTTCTTCTTCTGATTCACCGTCTTTATTAATGAAGAATGAAGAACTTAGAATGTAGAATTATCTTATAACAGTATCAAATTCTTCATTCTTAGTTCTCAACTTAAATTACTTGCTTTCAGGCGGGCGTGTAGCCAGCACCATTTTGAAGTGATTCTCATTAGCGATATTCAGCACTTTCACTATCTCCCGGTAAGGAACGGACTCATCGGCATACAACGCCACATACATTTCCGGTTCTTTGTCCGCACACGATTGCAAGAAAGGTGTCAATTTATCTAAGGTCAACGCCTGTTCCTTGTCGTTGCCGAAAGCAGCGTAATAATTCAAATCCTTATCAATGATAACCCTTGTCAGCGGCTTGGCAGATGTTTGCTGTTTCCCCTGCGGAAGCAATACCTTGATTGCATTCGGTGATACTACCGTAGAAGTAATCATAAAGAAAATCAACAGCAGGAATATAACATCTGTCATGGATGCCATACTGAAATTGGGTGATATTTTTGCTCTACGTTGTAACACGCTTTACTATTTATGATTTGTAACTTATATTTTATTTGGCGGGCTCGTTCAGCAAGTCCATGAAAGCCATAGTTTTAGCCTCCATCTTATTTACAACGCCATCCACCAATGTCACCAGATAATTATAGGCAAACATAGCTATAATACCTACAATCAAACCGCCTACCGTGGTAATCATAGCCTCATATATGCCACCGGAAAGCAGTGTTATATCAATATTATTACCTGCATTCGCCATTTCAAAAAAAGCACGTACCATACCGGTCACCGTACCCAAGAAACCAATCATCGGCGCACCGCCGGAAATGGTAGCCATGATGGTCAGGCCTTTTTCCAACTTTGCCACTTCGATATTACCAACATTCTCTATAGCGGCCTGCACATCATTCACCGGACGCCCCAAGCGACTGATTCCCTTCTCTATCATACGGGCCGAAGGCGTATTGACACTGCGGCAATAAGCAATGGCAGCCTTAATCTCACCACCCAGAATATAATCCTTAATCTTATCCATAAACATAGGGTCTTCCTTACCCGCCTTACGGATGACGTAATTACGTTCAAACAAGATATAGAAGCAGACCACGGAAAGCACTCCGAGAACTACCATAATCCAACCGCCCTTGACAGCCATGCTCCACAGGTTCATTTCATCGGGAACGGCAACGGGAGTAAGTACCGGATTAGAACCGGCAATAGAATCTGCCAACGCCGGAGCCACCTGGGCTAATAATAACATAAGATTCATCAGCGGAGACAATTTTTATATTCCTGAATGGTGCGTTCCAGTCCCAGATACAAAGCATCGCTAATCAGCGCATGACCGATGGAGACTTCATCCAGCCAGGGTATGTTTTTATAGAAATAATTCAGATTCTCCAAACTCAAGTCGTGACCGGCATTCAATCCCAATCCCAGGCTGCGCACTATTTTGGCAGCTTCTACAAAAGGAGCTACCGCAGCTTCCTGCCCTTTAGGGAATGCCGTAGCATAAGGTTCGGTATAAAGTTCCACACGGTCTGCGCCAGCTTTGGCGGCGTACTCTATCATCTCTGCATCGGTAGATACAAATACAGATGTACGGATACCTGCGGCATTGAACACATCCAGTACTTCAGTCAGGAACTCCAGATTGTTTTTCGTATCCCAGCCTGAATTGGAAGTCAACTGCGTAGGACTATCCGGGACCAGCGTCACTTGATGCGGTTTTACTTTCAACACCAAATCTATGAATTCGGGTGCGGGATACCCTTCTATATTAAACTCAGTACGCAACAACGGTCGCAAATCGTAAACGTCACTCTTGCGGATATGTCTTTCATCGGGACGCGGATGTACTGTTATGCCGTCGGCACCGAAATTCTCACAATCCAACGCTACTTTTACAACATTCGGAACATCTCCTCCGCGTGCATTACGCAACGTTGCTACTTTATTGATATTTACACTTAATTTAGTCATAATTCGGCCTATAGTTTGGGACAAAAGTACAAATAATAGCAATATGTTGGCAGCATTCTGAGAAAAAAACTATTTTTGCATCCTACAAAAACAGAAAACAATTATGAAATTTGCCATATTTGGAAATACTTACCAAGCGAAGAAATCATCGCACGCCGAAAACCTTTTTCGCCTGTTGGCTCAACGCAAAGCACAACTCTGTGTCTGCCGCGAGTTCTATAATTTCCTGACTTCCGACCTACATCTCAACATCCCTTCCGCCGAATTGTTCGACGGCAACGACTTCTGCGCCGATATGGTTATCAGCATCGGCGGTGACGGTACTTTTTTAAAAGCTGCCAGCCGCGTTGGTAAGAAGAACATCCCTATTTTAGGCATAAATACGGGACGTCTCGGCTTTTTGGCAGATATATCGCCCGAAGAAATGGAAGAAACCATTGATGAAATATACAATAACCACTATAAAGTGGAGGAACGTAGCGTATTACAACTGAAATGCGATGACAAAAGACTAATGGAGTCACCATACGCCCTTAACGAAATAGCCGTCCTGAAACGCGACAGTTCGTCCATGATAAGTATCCATACAGCAATTAACGGAGCACACCTCACAACCTATCAAGCCGACGGCTTGGTTGTAGCCACTCCTACCGGTTCTACGGCCTATTCGCTGAGTGTTGGCGGTCCGATTATCGTGCCTCACAGCAAGACAATTGCCATAACTCCCGTTGCTCCTCATAGCTTGAATGTACGTCCTATCGTTATTTGTGACGATTGGGAAATTACACTCGATGTGGAAAGCCGCAGCCACAATTTCCTCGTAGCTATCGACGGACGGAGCGAATCGTGTAAAGAAACTACACGGCTCACCATTTCACGTGCGGACTATTCTATAAAGGTGGTGAAACGCTTCAATCATATCTTCTTTGATACACTGCGGAATAAGATGATGTGGGGGGCGGATGTTAGATAAAAAACAAAGTTAATTTCGTCACTACTACGAAGTTAACTTCATTACGACAAGATGTTAACTTATTATCTGCCTCTTAGTTAACTTCATTGAGGATTCGATGTTAACTGACTCAATAGGTGTTCTACCGCAGCTTTCAACTGTACACCGTTTCCGTTTACTACCACTTCCGGTGTATTGTATATCAGAATATCCGGTTGCAAAGTATGATTCTCTAAATAATTGCCTTGTATATCCATACAACCTACTTGAGGAATACCAAATACAATGCTCGGATTAATCTGACTCTCCCACCATACAGCGGTCATTGTTCCGGCAATAGGAGTGCCAACCAATTTACCAATACCTAAAGTCTTGCCAACATACAAAACGGTTTCAACCATTTATTAAACGGAGTACTGCCAATATACTGCCCACGCGGAACGAAGCGCTCGTATTCTCTACCGCTAAGTAATGTAACAACATCATCATGCAGCCATCCGCCACCATTATGACGAACATCCACCACTACCGCTTCCTTATTGCGGTTACGTCCCAACAATTCAGAATATATTTTGCGGAAACTCGGGCTATCCATTCCCTTGATATGAACATAACCGATGTGTCCACCATTGATCGGCACCGTATAAATATCTCCTTTGTAAGTGAAAGCAATCATCGTTCCGTCAGGAGAAATTGCACAATGACGCATCCAAAGCGGGGCATCTTGTGCAAAAGCGAAGCTCGCCATGCAGACAGCGGCAAAAGCTAATAATATTTTTTTTATATAATAGGTAATAAAAAAGCCTCACGACTTTTCCTTTTCGGTAAAAGTACGTGAGGCCTTGCTTATACTTTAAAGTTACCCCCCTCAATTAGAGAGCACCTACTTCTTTCAAAGCAGCGTTAGTTTTGTGAACGGCAGCAGCGCTGGCAGCAAATTTAGCCTTTTCGTCAGCGTTCAATTCCAATTCTACAATCTTTTCGATACCGTTCTTGCCAAGGATAACAGGAACACCGATGCAAATATCCGATTCACCGTATTCACCTTCCAAATATACTGAACAAGGAATCATCTTCTTCTGGTTGTGGATGATAGATTCAACTACATAAGCACCTGCCGCACCCGGAGCATACCATGCAGAAGTACCCAGCAGCTTAGTCAGAGTAGCACCGCCTACCATAGTAGAAGCAACTACTTCATCCAATTTTTCCGCGCTCAACAGTGTGCTTACCGGCTGACCTTTGTAAGTAGCCAAACGAGCCAAAGGAATCATGGTAGTATCACCGTGACCACCGATAACCATACCTTCTACTTCGTTAGCATTGCAGCCCAAAGCCTGAGACAAGAAATATTTGAAGCGAGAGCTGTCCAAAGCACCACCCATACCGATGATACGATTCTTAGGAACTCCCAAAGACTTCAATGCCAAATAAGTCATAGTATCCATCGGGTTAGAAATAACTACGAGGATAGCATTCGGAGAATATTTCAGAATGTTCTGTGCAACCGACTTAACGATGCCTGCATTCACACCAATCAACTCTTCACGAGTCATACCCGGTTTACGAGGGATACCTGAAGTGATAACAACAACATCAGAGTTAGCAGTCTTCTCATAATCGTTGGTACAACCTACAACAGTGGTGTCGAAGCCCAACAGTTGAGCAGTCTGCATCATATCCATTGCTTTACCCTCTGAAACGCCTTCTTTAACATCCAGCATTACCACTTCGTCAGCCACTTCATTAAAGGCTAACACATTAGCGCATGTAGCACCTACGTTACCTGCACCTACTACGGTTACTTTTGACATAATTTCTAATTTTTTTGTTTATAAGTGTTCTATAAAGTTGCCACAAAAGTACAACGACATTCCTAATTAAAGAAATATTTCCGTAATAATTTTAGTTAAATGAAGAATTTGATAGTGGTTAGTGGTCAGTGATTAGTGATAAATGCTTATTTTTGCGGCGGAATAGAACCTAACCAAGTTAAAATTAAGAGTTATAAGAATAATGACCAATAAAAAAAATACGCCCCAGATTGTTATCGGAAGCCTTTTGATAGTATTACTAATAGGTGTAACCATATTGTTGATTTCAGAAAAGCGAACCAACAGCGAATTGGTACAAGAGTTTAATCTGGAAAAAGAGGATTTGGAAAATCAGTACACCGACTTTGCCAAACAATACGATGAGTTGAAGCTTACCGTTTCCAACGACTCTCTTTCCGTACTGTTGGAGCAAGAACAGCTAAAGACACAGCGCCTGTTGGAAGAACTCCGTACTGTAAAAAGCACCAATGCTACCGAAATACGCCGTTTGAAAAAAGAATTGGCGACCTTGCGTAAAGTAATGATCGGTTATATCAACCAAATAGACTCCCTGAGTCGTCTCACCACCCACCAAAAGGAAGTGATAGCCGATGTCACCCGCAAGTACAACGTCGCTTCGCAACAGATAAGCAACCTTTCCGAAGAAAAGAAGAATCTGAATAAGAAGGTGACGCTTGCCGCCCAGCTGGATGCTACGAACATCAATATCCAAGCCACCAACAAGCGAGGCAAAACCGCCAAAAAAGTGAAAGACGTCGTTAAACTGAAAATCAATTTTACAATCGTCAAGAACATAACCGCCGAAACGGGAGAACGTACGCTCTACGTCCGCATTACCAAACCGGATAATGATGTATTAAGCAAAAGCGCTTCCAACACATTTCCTTATGAAAATCGGGAATTGGCATACTCTATCAAAAAATATATAGAGTATAACGGTGAAGAACAGAATATAACGGTTTATTGGGATGTCGAGGAGTTCCTTTATGCAGGAAGTTATCGTGTAGATATATTCTCTGACGGAACACTCATCGGTTCTCAATCATTCAATCTGGATTAAGTAATACTTCTTCAGACAGAAGAACAGCCTGTTTTACGTTTCTTTCCGCCATATTTATCATCTTAAATCAAAAAAGCCTCGATTTATTTTGCAATATCACTGAAACCCTATACATTTGCATCGTTGTTTATGCAATTGTTGTTGCTTTATTAAACAACGTTTCCACTGCTATTCTAATGTATAGATATAATGAAAAAGTTCTTCTGTTTCATCTGTTTGACCTGCCTGACGCTTCCAACGGTTGCACAGGGTATTCTGAGTTTGGATAGTTGCCGTGCATTGGCGATTACCAACAACAAAGACTTACTAATCGGTCAGGAAAAAATCAAAGCGGCACATTACCGAAAAAAAGCGGCATTCACAAACTATCTGCCCAACATATCCGCTACCGGCGGGTATATGCGCAACCAAAAAGAGTTTTCCCTGCTAAATGATGCACAAAAAGGTGCACTCAGCTCTGCAGGGACGCAAGTAAGCGATGCGTTGCAGAATGGTATTCAGGGGATGATAACCCAGTATCCGCAACTGGCACAAAACCCACAATTTATGGCACTTGTCCAATCATTGGGCAATGTAGATATCGCCACTCCTCTGAACGGATTAGGGCAATCGCTTGTTGATGCGTTCCGTACCGATACACGTAATATGTACGCCGGAGCATTAACATTGACCCAACCGCTATATATGGGAGGTAAGATACGCGCTTACAACAAAATCACCAAATATGCCGAGGAACTGGCACGCCAACAGCACAACAGCGGAATGCAGGAAGTCATTCTAAGCACAGACCAAGCATATTGGCAAGTAGTATCTCTCGCCAATAAAAAAAAGCTGGCAGAAGGTTACCTCGAGCTTTTACAAAAATTGGAGAGCGATGTAGACAAAATGATAGCTGAAGGAGTTGCCACTAAAGCAGACGGGCTATCGGTCAAAGTAAAAGTAAACGAAGCTGAGATGACTCTGACAAAAGTGAATGACGGTTTAAGCCTTTCCAAAATGCTGCTATGCCAGTTATGCGGATTAGATCTTAGCAGCCCTATCATTTTAGCGGATGAAAAGGAAGACGACTTAGTTCCCACTCCTGTAGCCAGCAACAACATTGATTTAAACAATGTGTATGCCACTCGTCCGGAAGTCCGCAGCCTGGAACTTGCCACTCGAATATACAAACAGAAAGTGAACGTCACCCGCTCGGAATTCCTGCCGTCCGTAGCCTTCGTTGGAAACTATATGGCAACCAATCCTTCCGTTTTCAACAGCTTTGAAAACAAATTCAAAGGGATGTGGAATGTAGGTGTTATGGTCAGTGTGCCTATCTGGCATTGGGGAGAAGGCATTTATAAAGTAAAAGCCGCCAAATCCGAAGCACGTATCACCCAATATCAACTGGATGATGCCAAAGAAAAGATAGAGCTGCAAGTCAATCAATCGGTTTTCAAAGTAAACGAAGCAGCCAAAAAGCTCATCATGGCTGAAAAGAATCTGGAAAAGGCGAATGAGAACTTACGCTATGCCACCCTCGGATTCGAAGAAGGAGTTATCCCGGCAAGTAATGTACTGGAAGCACATACCGCTTGGCTATCCGCCCAATCGGAAAAGATAGATGCACAGATTGACGTGAAACTGACAGAAATCTATCTAAAGAAAGCAACAGGGGAACTGAGGATTGAAAATTAAGGTGCGGAATTTTAAAATCGACAAATTATAGATCATAAAATGGATACAAAATCACAAAACAGTAACATGCTGCTGGCATTCCTCACTTTAACGGGGGTAATTGCCATCGTAGCTTTGGTCGGTTTCTTCATACTGCGTAAAGGACCGGAAATCATACAAGGCCAGGCGGAAGTAACGGAGTATCGAGTATCAAGCAAAGTTCCGGGACGTATCCTGGAGTTCCGGGTAAAGGAAGGGCAGAACGTACAAGCCGGAGACACGCTTGCCATTCTTGAGGCTCCGGATGTACAAGCCAAGCTGGAACAGGCACGTGCTGCCGAAACCGCCGCACAAGCCCAAAACGAAAAAGCCCTGAAAGGCGCCCGCCAAGAGCAGATACAGGCGGCTTACGAAATGTGGCAGAAAGCCCAAGCCGGACTTGCCATAGCGGAGAAGTCGTACAAACGCGTAAAGAACCTGCACGACCAAGGAGTGATGTCCGCACAAAAGCTGGATGAAGTAACCGCACAACGTGATGCCGCACAAGCCACCGAGAAAGCCGCCAAAGCCCAATATACCATGGCTAAGAACGGTGCCGAACGCGAAGACAAAGCCGCCGCAGCCGCCTTGGTAGAACGGGCAAAAGGCGCTGTAGCCGAGGTGGAATCGTACATCAAAGAAACTTATCTGATAGCTCGGACAGCCGGAGAAGTCTCCGAAATATTCCCTAAAGTTGGCGAACTGGTAGGTACAGGCGCTCCCATTATGAATATTGCCATCATGGAAGATATGTGGGTTACTTTCAATGTACGCGAGGATTTATTACAAGGGTTAGGCATGGGAACAGAATTCGAAGCCTTCATTCCCGCTCTTGACAAAAACATCCGCCTGAAAGTATACTACATGAAAGACCTCGGTACATATGCCGCCTGGAAAGCTACCAAAACTACCGGGCAATTCGATTTAAAGACATTCGAAGTCAAAGCGTCTCCGCAGGAAAAAGTAGAAAGACTGCGTCCGGGCATGAGTGTGATATTGAAAAAGTGACAAAATGACTGATAGCGGTAAGATGATAAAGTGATGGAGTAATAATGGAGAAGAAGAACAATAAATACATAGCTTTGTGGAATGTGATGAAACGTGAGTTCCACCGCCTCGTTTCACGTCCGCTATACCTGTTTTGTATGATAGTGGCGCCTCTGTTCTGTTATGTCTTTTTCACGACATTAATGGATTCCGGTCTGCCCACCAATATGCCGGTCGGCGTAGTAGACCAAGACATGACTACCACCTCCCGCCAATTGATACGCAATCTGGATGCTTTCGAGCAAACAGCAGTCATAGCCCATTACCCTAATATTGGCGATGCACGCATCGCCATGCAAAAGGGAGAGATTTACGGTTTCTACTACATCCCCGATGGAACAACTGCCAAAGCACAAGCCCAACGTCAGCCCAAAGTTTCTTTTTACACCAACAATACATTACTTATAGCCGGTTCATTGCTTTTTAAGGATATGAAGATGATGAGCGAACTGGCATCAGGAGCCGCCGCACGCACTGCATTGTACGCCAAAGGTGCTACGGAAGACCAGGCAATGGCATTTCTGCAACCGATTGTCATCGACACCCACCCACTGAACAATCCCTGGCTGAACTATTCCGTATATCTGTGCAACACATTTGCTCCGGGTGTACTGATGTTGCTCATCTTTATGATAACCGTTTACTCCATCGGTGTAGAAATTAAAGACCGCACCGCCCGCGAATGGTTGCGCACAGGTAATAACTCTATCTGGATTTCCCTTGCCGGGAAATTACTGCCTCATACAGCTGTCTTCTTCCTTATGGGTATATTATATAATGTATATCTATACGGCTTCCTGCACTTTCCCTGCAATAGCGGAATTCTGCCGATGTTACTTGCCACGCTTTGCTTGGTACTGGCTTCACAAGGCATGGGCATACTGATGATAGGCACTCTTCCCACACTGCGGTTGGGACTGAGCTTCGCATCTTTATGGGGAGTATTGTCGTTCTCCATGTGCGGACTGTCATTCCCGGCTATGGCTATGCACCCCGTACTGCAAGGTTTGGCAAATTTATTTCCCCTGCGTCACTATTTCCTTATCTATGTAGATCAGGCCCTGAACGGCTATCCAATGATTTATTCATGGATGAATTATGTAGCATTGCTTATTTTCATGATGCTTCCTTTCCTTGTAGCCCACAGGCTGAAAGGAGCATTGATATCCTATAAATACGTACCCTAATGAAACAACTGACGTTCAAACAGAAAGTCGTACAAGGCATATATGACTTGTTCTATATATGGAAACTGGAATTTCGCACAACCTTCCGCGATCAAGGGGTGCTGATTTTCTTTGTACTTGTTCCGTTGGTTTATCCGTTGATATACTCTTTCATCTACACAAACGAAACAATTCGTGAAGTACCTACCGTAGTCGTAGACAATTCACGCAGTTCACTAAGCCGGGAATATCTGCGGAAAGTGGATGCCAGTCCCGAAACAAGCATCGTGGCGCATTGCGCCGACATGGAAGAAGCCAAACTCATGCTTAAGGACCGTAAAGCCTATGGCATTATCTACATACCCGCCCATTTCAGTGATGATATAACCCGGGGCAAACAGACACAAGTCAGCATTTTCTGCGATATGAGCGGACTGCTCTACTACAAAGCGTTATTGACAGCCAATACAAATGTATCGCTCGCCATGAATGCAGCTATTAAGATGGAACGCGCCGGCAACACCACCGCACGCCAAGATGAAATAACAGCTTACCCCATTGAATACGAAGATGTAGCCATTTTCAATCCAACAAACGGGTTTGCCGCCTTCCTGATACCAGCCGTACTCATACTGATTATACAGCAAACTTTGCTACTTGGCATCGGCTTATCTGCCGGAACCGCCCGCGAGCACAATCGTTTCAAAGATTTAGTTCCTATCAACCGTCATTATAACGGTACACTCCGCATTGTTATGGGAAAAGGGTTAAGTTATTTTATGGTCTATTCACTGGTAGCCGTATACATCCTATGTGTAGTGCCCCGTCTTTTCAGCCTCAACCAAATAGCGATTCCCGGTGTGCTGACTTTGTTTGCCCTGCCCTACCTGGCAGCTTGCATCTTTTTTGCAATGACGGCATCCATTGCCATACGCAACCGGGAAACCTGTATGTTATTATTCGTATTTACTTCCGTGCCCCTACTGTTCCTGTCCGGCATATCTTGGCCGGGAGCGGCAATGCCCGCATTCTGGAGATATTTCTCCTATATTTTCCCTTCCACTTTCGGAATCAATGGCTATGTACGTATCAACAGCATGGGAGCCACTCTCAATGAAGTCTCATTTGAGTATCAGGCTTTATGGGTACAAACCGGAGTATACTTCCTTACCACTTGTCTCGTCTATCGCTGGCAAATCATACAAAGCAGGAAGCATATGATAGAGAATTACCTCTCCTCGTATCCTGCCAAGTTATAGCATACCGGCACGGTACTGTTGCCAACACGATATATACCGAATTTGAAGTAGTAGCCGTCATCATCATTACGTCCTATCTGAATTTTCTCATTATTCACGATATGCTCTTTAACGGCTTTCTTCTTGTCGGTGTACTCCATTTGTACATCCAGCATGCCCGGCTTCACGATGGTTTCGGCTTCCTTGCCGTATGTAGTCCAGTCGATATGAATACGGAAAGTAACCCAACAATCCTTAGGAAAATCTGCAAAAGGCATCTTATAGGCTATCGTAGACGACTTGTAATCGGAAGTTACCGACTTCATTATCGGGGTCTTTTCAGCACTGGCATTACAACGGTCGGTTTTATCCGTCAGCCATTTGCGATCCGAATTAGCCTTGATATAGAACCAACCTCCAGAAAACCCGAAAGCCAACGGTGGATAACCGCCCTGTTCTACCAACCAGCCATTCTTCTTTCCGGCCTTATAGATGAGATTTCCCTGTTTGTCTTTCATTGGGTTCCCCTCTTTGTCCAACTTGGCTACCTTTTCATGGCCTGTATTCTTTTTGAAGATAGTGGTCTTTTCCAACTCTATAAACTCATCAACCGTCAGCTTTTTCACTTCGCCATTAGGAGTCTGGACAAGTGTACGATCGGGCATACCATGCCATTGCGCGAAAATGGTAGAGACATTGCTGTCCAGAGTAGACGGAATGTATACTGAGAACTCATAATCCCGTGAGGCGCCTTGCGGACAAATACCTTTTCCATGATGATAAACGGTTTTCGTGATTTGTGCTTTCCGGTAAGTGTCTTCCGGCAATCCGTTAAAATCCGCCGAAGTAGCGTAACAATAAGAGAACTCGGCACGACCTTTCGTTTCTCCCTTTCCATATCCTTCCAAAGTATTGTCTTCCTTACGCAGTTCAAAACGATAAGAAGGCTTGCCGTTGAACAGACACGTAAAATCCCGTTGAATGGCATGTTCCTTTTTAGCTCCGACAGCCACCCAACGGCCATCTATAATTTGATTGAGGCGTGCAGAGTCGGCTTGCACATTTACCCGTTCAGTCAAGGGGACCAATGCTTTAGTGCCTTTGGTTTGTGCAGTCAGTGTTGCCATACAACCTGTAGCCACCACCATACAGATAATAAAAATGTTTTTCTTCATCCTATTTTGATATTAAACTTAAATTATATCGCAAAAGTACGAAAGCTATCACTCATACTTCCCCCCATTTGTTTCAGAAAACCCTATATTTGTGCAAATCATCCATAACCTAACAGAAATTTTGAAAGATATCACTATCTTTGGTCCATCATAAATTTTACGGTTTTATAATGAGTAATCTTAAACAGATAGCAGCCCTCCTGTTGTTTTTATGTACGGCAGGAGTCTCTTATGCTTATTCAGAAGCTTGGGGACAGATAAACTTCTCTTATATTTCCATTAATGACGGCTTGTCGCAGAGCACTGTATTCTCCATAGCCCAAGACAAGCTCGGCAATATGTGGTTTGCCACTTACGACGGTGTCAATAAATACGATGGATACGCATTCACTGTTTATCAGCACGATGAGAGCGACCCGAACAGTATCGCCAACGACATAGCCCGCATTGTTATGACCGACAGTAAAGGACGCGTATGGATAGGTACTCGTGACGGCTTGTCCTATTACGATGAGGAGAAAGACAAATTTCAAAACTTCTTCTATGAAAAGAACGGCAAGCGTTTGCAAATCACCGGTATTGTAGAAGTATCTCCGGATCTGTTGCTTGTCAGCACATTAGAGGGATTGACCATGTTCGACATCCCCTCCTCCCAATTTGCAGACAACGCCCTCAACTCCACAATGCGCCAAATAGTCGCATCTACCCTTTACAGATATGGCGAGCAAATCTATATTGGCACACCCAAAGACGGGATATACAACTATTCCATTTCACAGAAGAAGTTTGAAAAGCTCACTTACATACCAAACAGCAAGCAGATTCAAAGCATACTTCAACAATCGCCCACCCGCATATGGGTGGCAACAGAAGGGTCAGGCCTTTTCCTTGTCAATCCCAAGACCCGGGAAGTCAAGGCCTACAAACATTCTCCTTCCAATCCGCAAAGCATCAGTTCCAATTACATCCGTTCATTGGCGCTGGATTCACAAAACCGCTTGTGGATAGGTACTTTCAACGATCTTAATATCTACCATGAAGGGAACGACTCTTTCATGTCTTACAGCAGCAATCCCATAGAAAGCGGCAGCCTGTCGCAACGCTCGGTACGCAGCATCTTCATGGATTCGCAAGGCGGTATGTGGTTAGGCACCTTTTTCGGCGGACTAAACTACTACCATCCTATCCGCAACCGTTTTAAGAATATAAAAAGTATTCCTTTCAAGAATTCTTTAAGCGATAATGTCGTAAGCTGCATCGTTGAAGACAAACAAAAAAACTTATGGATAGGGACCAATGACGGCGGACTGAATCTCTACATTCCCACCACCCAACAGTTCGTTCACTACGCCCTGCAAGAAAGCCAGCGTGAAGACGGCTTCGGTTCCAACAATATCAAATCCGTATACGTAGACGAGCAGAGAGGATTAGTATATATAGGCGCCCATGCCGGTGGTTTGAGTATCCTGCACCGCAGCAACGGACGCATGGAAAACTTCAACCAAAGCAACAGCAAGCTGGTCAACGAAAACGTGTATGCCATTCTCCCCGACCAAGACAATAACTTCCTTCTGGGTACATTAAGTGCATTGGTGCACTTCGACCCGGAGAAACGGAGCTTTACTACCATAAACCAAGAAAATGACGGGACACCGATTTCTTTCCAAAAGATTACAACCTTATTTCGCGATTCACAGAAACGCCTTTGGGTAGGGAGCGAGGAAGGTGTATCCGTATTCAGGCAACACGGCACAGATATACAGCACATATCGCTTTTGCCTTCATCCGCTACTATCAAAGCATTCACAAACTATATTTACGAAGCTACCAACGGTATAATCTGGATAGGTACGCGCGAAGGCGTTTATTGCTTCAACGAGAAAGACAAGCAGATAAAACGATACACCACAGCCAATGGTCTGCCCAACAACGTGGTCTATGGCATACTTGAGGATTCTTACGGCCGCTTGTGGATGAGTACCAACCGTGGCATTTCGTGCTTCAATCCGGAAACCGAGAAATTTCGCAGCTTTACGGAAGCTGACGGTCTGCAAAGCAACCAGTTTAACACCTCTTCCTGTTGCCGCACCTCCAATGGTGAAATGTACTTTGGCGGCATAAACGGACTCACCACTTTCCGCCCGGAATTATTGTTAGACAATCCCTATACGCCCCCGGTTGTAATCACCAAACTGGAACTTTTCAACAAAACTGTCCGCCCGGACGATGAAACCGGTATTCTCACCAAGAATATCAGCGACACAAAGAGCATCACGCTGAAATCTTGGCAAACGGCCTTCTCGCTGGAGTTTGTCGTATCAAACTATATCTCCGGGCAGCACAACACCTTTGCCTATAAATTGGACGGGTACGACAAAGAATGGTACTACCTCACGGACAAACGTACTGTCTCCTACTCCAATCTGCCGCAAGGCACTTATAACTTTATGGTGAAAGCCGCCAACAACGACGGCAAATGGAATGCCACACCAACCGTACTGGAAATCGTAATACTGCCCGTATGGTACAAAACTTGGTGGGCTATCCTCCTGTTCTTCGCCACATTCATCGGCTTCATAACTTTTGTATTCCGCTTCTTCTGGCTACGCAAGAGCATGGAAGCTGAACTCGAAATAGAACGTCGCGACAAAGAACATCGGGAGGAAATCAACCAGATGAAGATGCGCTTCTTCATCAATATCTCACACGAACTCCGTACTCCGCTAACCCTGATATTAGCACCGCTGCAGGAGGTCATCAGTAAAATCAACGACCGCTGGACCCGTAATCAACTGGAATATATCCAACGAAACGCCAACCGCCTGCTTCATCTGGTCAACCAACTCATGGACTACCGCCGTGCGGAACTCGGAGTATTCGAACTGAAAGTAAAGAAAGGAAATGCTTACCGGTTGATACGCGAAAACTTCCTGTATTACGATAAGCTGGCACGCCACAAAGAAATCAGTTATGCTTTCCATTCGGAACTGGAAGACAGAGAGGAGCTTTTCGACCCTAACTATTTGGAGCTGATTATCAACAACCTTCTATCCAATGCCTTTAAATATACGGACAACGGAAAAAGCATTACCGTAACCCTGAAAGAAGAGGAGAACTGGCTGATACTGCAAGTCAGTGACACCGGTATCGGTATCCCCATCAACAAACAGGGAAAGGTATTCGAGCGTTTCTATCAGATAGAAAGTCAGCATATAGGAAGCGGAATAGGCCTTTCACTGGTTCAACGTCTGGTAGAGCTGCATCATGGACGTATTGAACTGGAAAGCGAAGAAGGCAAAGGTAGTACTTTCTCCGTCTATCTGCCACAAGACCCTTCGGCTTACAAACTGTCCGAACGGGCTGACTCCAACCGCCCGGAGGAAGAAGAGCAAGTCTACTCCACCAACTCCAAAGACATGTACTTCATCGATACGGAGAAAGTGGAAAATAAAGTTCTGGAAACCGGCGATAAGAAACGGGGTACTATCCTTATAGTAGAAGACAATCAGGAAATCCGCCACTATCTGTGCAGCGGCTTGTCTGATTTGTTCAACACACTGGAAGCCGGCAACGGTGAAGAAGCATTGGAAAAGCTGAAAGATAATGAAATAGACATCATCATCACTGACGTCATGATGCCCGTAATGGACGGTATCAAGTTATGCAAGAATGTAAAACAAAACATCCGTACCTGCCATATCCCGGTTATTATCCTATCCGCCAAAACCGACATAAAAGATCAGCTGGAAGGATTGCAAGTAGGAGCGGACGATTATATCCCCAAACCTTTCGCCATAGCCGTCATCACCTCCAAGATACAGAACATGATGCGTACCCGCCGCCACATGCTCGAACGATATGCTAAGTCACTGGAAGTGGAACCGGAAAAAATTACTTTCAATGTCATGGACGAAGAGCTACTGAAACGTGCCGTGAAAATTGTGGAGGAGAACATAGACAATATAGAATTCTCTACCGACGAATTTGCACAAAAGATGAACATGAGCCGCTCCAACCTGCACTTAAAGCTGAAAGCAATCACAGGAGAATCCGCCATCGACTTTATCCGCAAGGTGCGTTTCAAAAGAGCAACGGAACTGCTAAAGAGCGGACGCTATACGGTAGCCGAAGTCAGCAGCATGGTAGGGTTCAATTCATCTTCCTATTTTGCTACTTGCTTCAAGAAATACATAGGCTGCCTACCGACAGAATACATAAAGAAATCGAAAGGATAGCGGATGAAAGGGGAGATAATTCCGTTTGATGTACATCAAAAAATTTTTTCCTCTATTCATATTTTTTTCACTTAGAATGGTTTGAACGGCGGTTTTCAACAAATCTAATATTTCATTCAACAACTCTGATAATAATATTCGGTTTTCAAAGAAAGCTGAAACAAAGCGTGTTAACATCCACGAGCAAATATTATATTTTTACTGCATAAAAATCGAATTTTTACTAATAAAAACCAACAACTGTTTTTAACATGAAAACCAAATTGTTAACCATCTCAAGGTCACTAAAGGTCTTTGCTATAATAGCATTGGCCTTAGTCTGCGCCTCTTGTGACAAAACGGAGACAACGGACTCAACGGGATTTATTCTTCATTATTATGGTGTAACGGACATAGGTCCTTCTATGGCGTACACATTGGAAGCACCTACTTATAAAGGTAGCGCTCCCTATGACTTCACTATCACAGGCATTACGCTCAATGACGAAGCCTGCACAACCGAAAGTTTTGTAATAGATGCCGAAACCGGTGCTATCAACATCCAGAACACAGAGAATCTTGCTACCGGACTTTACGCCATCAGTGTAGGCTGCTACTCTAACGGCAAGTACTTTGAATTTAAAGATGCAGTCCAGATTAATATGCTACTGGCTGTACCCGAAGGTGTAACAGTTACTCCTGCCGAAGTAGTTGTAAAAATGGAAGATAAAAAGTGGTGGGAAGCCGGTGCACAAGTCACAACCGACACAGAAAAGCATGTAAGCATCACCGGATATTCTATTGCGGAAGATGAAAGCAAAGAGTATTTAAAGTACTTCACTATCTCTAACGACGGCATTATCACGTTCAATCCTGACAAGAAAGACAATATCATTCCGGGAGAGAAGTATGTAATAAGCTTAAAGCTAAAGACAAAAGCCGGCGAACACCTCTATGCAGATGCTGTAACTTTCAATGTCATCTCCAAACCTCTGAACTTACTGTACACTCCGAACGAGGTAAGAGTAGAAAGAATGACAGCACACGAATCAGAATTACCGACTATACAAGGTTCTTTGGAAGGTAGAACTTATGCTATCAAATCCATTACCCCCGAAATATCCGGGTTCACGATAGATGCAACAACCGGTAAGATTACCATTGCGGAGAATGTTCTGACTACTATCGGTAATATATATAAAGTAGATGTTACCGTTACGAATGAATACGGAAATGCAGACTTCCCCGAAGCCTATATTGTTACAGTAGTAGATTTTATTGCTCCTATTGTCCCGGAAAAATTCAAATACGAGATTCCCGAAACTTACGAAGGAAAAGGATATACCATACCATTAGCCGACGGTTTTATTGGAGACGAGGTAATATTTGACTTTTCTGATAATGAAGGTGCTATCAAAGACCAAATTGAAAAGAAAAGAATAAGCATTGATAAGGTTAGCGGTAGCATTACTATTGCAGAGAATAACACATTAGTACCTAATGATTATACGGTTAAGGTAAAAGCAACTAATCCGAAAGGGGAAGTTACAATTTCTTTCCCATTAGTAATAAAGGCGAATCCGAATAAGTTTACATTCCATTATGGCAATAACATAGGATTGTCTCCGGAAAACGATTATGCCAATCAATTTGCCTATGATACAGAAGAAGCCTTCCATGGAACAATATTAATGCCAAAAACAACTCTTCCAGCTGGGAAATCGGCTAAATGGGAAATTCTTGTCAAGAAGCCAGTTAAATCAAAAGAAACCGACATAAATGATTATGTTACTGGAAGTGGAGCTACAATAGACGCCAACACAGGAGCAATAAATTTTTCAAATGCAAAGTTCCAGTATTATGACTTCAAGCAAACAAAACCAGATAACAAAAGTGTACCTATGATGAATATTGGTATGCTTGTTGTAAAAGCGACTTGCGGTGAAGGAGATTTAGCTTACTCTGTAACAGCACCCATATTCATTAGATCCAATATCAGCAACAGAAATGGAGTTATGTTAGACTATCGTCCTTTTGTTCTTCAAGTCAATTCAAAGACCGGTAAGTATCCTACTGGAAAACTCACAATTCAATGTCCTGACCAAAATCTTTTAAGAGTAGATTATCGCAGAGATTTCCATTTCTACACTGTCGATTTAACAAAAGAAACAAGTTGCACTCCACAGCAACCTGATAACCTTATGAGAGATGTTTGGACGGCCTGCTGGAATGAGATGGGCCTTACACCCAACTATGGTGCTAAAAAACCTATGTCATACTATGATATTTCTAAATATATCAATAGAGAACATCTTGATGTATTATTAGGATATGTAAATCCTGAAACCAAAGCTATAGTTATCAACCCTGATAAATGGAAATCTGCAGACGGAACCTATGCAAATGGAGTACTTATAGGAAGTATGGTTTGTCACACAGAAGGTGATGAAGACAAAGCCCTCAACAATGGTTCCAAGCTCAATCCTGTTGCCATCTGGTTCGACGAAAACTTTTAATCTAACAAAACAATAATATAATTATGTATAAACCAACATATCATACATTGAGCAAAAGAGGGTATATCACCCTCTTGGCTCTCCTCGTCTCCATTATCACCTTTGCACAAGGTGTGACCGTGAAAGGAGTTGTTATTGACGAAACCGATATTCCTCTTATCGGTGCAACTGTTCAAGTTAAAGGCGGACAGGCCGGTGCAGCTACCGATTTAGACGGTAACTTTACCCTGACAGCAAACAAGAACGCAACTTTAGTTGTCAGCTACATTGGCTATCTGACACAAGAAGTAAAAATACAAGGTAAAACCCAGCTTACCATTAAATTGGTTCCCGACAGCAAAACGTTGGATGAAGTTGTAGTGGTAGGTTACGGCACAATGAAGAAAAGCGACCTTACCGGTTCCGTGTCTTCGGTATCTGCCAAAGACGTGGAAGGCTTTCAGACAAGTTCTATTGCCGGAGCATTAGGCGGTCAGATTGCCGGTGTACAAATCACTTCTACCGACGGTACCCCGGGGGCAGGTTTCAACATCAGCATCCGCGGTGTGGGTACATTGACCGGTGATGCCTCCCCTCTTTACATTGTAGACGGTTTTGAAGTATCGGACATAGACTATCTGTCCAACTCCGATATTGAATCTATCCAAGTATTAAAAGATGCCTCTTCCTCGGCTATCTACGGTGCGCGTGCCGCCAATGGCGTAGTATTGATTACAACCAAATCCGGTAAATCAGGCAAGCCCGTCGTTACCTACAACGGTTCCGCTACTTACCGCAAGATTTCAAAAACATTGGATTTGCTCTCTCCCTACGAATTCGTAAAATTACAAGGGGAAGTAAAACCGGAATTGAGCACCGGATACTATAAAGAAGGAAACGATGAGGATGGTACGCCTTACCGCTATCAGTCACTTGAAGACTATATCGGTCTTGGCGGTGTAGACTGGCAGGGCGAAACTTTCAACCCTACTTGGTCACAAGACCATAACCTGTCATTGATAGGCGGTAATGATAACACCAAGTACAATGCTTCATTCTCACGTTATATTGAAAACGGAATTTTCAAAAACAGCGGTTTCGACAAAACAACTGCCAAGTTCCGTCTCGATCAGAAAATCAATAAGAAAGTTTCATTCAACGTAACCGTAAACTATGCGCAAACCAACCGTAAAGGTGCGGGTACTTCTGCCGATTCAGGACGTTTCAATATGTTGGCACAAATATTGAGCGCCCGCCCTACCGGCGGTCTTAAACTGACTGACGAAGCATTGCTGAACTCTGCCATCGACCCCGAAATGCTGGAAACCGGTGAAAGTTTGGCACAGGTAAATCCAGTGAAACAAACAGAATCCGTAACCAATAACAAGCGTGCCGAAATGTGGTCGGCAAACGGTGCTCTTACTTGGGATATCATCAAAGGATTAACCTTCAAAACTGCCGGGACTTACAATACCACCAATAACCGCATAGACATCTTCTACAGAGACGGTTCAAAAGAAGCTTACCGTAACGGTCAAAAGCCATACGGACGTACCCAAATGGGACGTGACGTACGTTGGAGCAATAACAACACCCTGACTTGGAAACAAAAAATCCAAAAGCATAATTACGACATTATGTTAGGTCATGAAGTATCTTACAGAAATAGTGAACACTTATTGGGTGAAGCTATGGACTTCCCGTTTGACAATTTGGGAAATAACAATTTAGGGTTAGGAGCTGTTCCCAGTAAGGTAGAAAGCGGCTACAACGAAAAGATGTTGCTTTCTTTCTTTGCCCGTGCCAACTATAGCTACAACAACCGATACTTGCTGACTGCCACTGTACGTGCCGACGGTTCTACCGTATTCTCACAAAAGAACAAATGGGGCTTTTTCCCCTCTTTCTCTGCCGCATGGCGTGTATCCGAAGAAGCCTTCATGAAAGACCTCGAATGGATGTCCAATTTCAAAGTCCGCTTTGGTTGGGGTGTTGTCGGTAACGACCGTATCACCAACTATCTGTCTATGGACCTGTACACGGATAATAAATACGGTGTGGGAACCAATACCGTAACTGTATTGACTCCGAAGCAACTCAAAAACTCCGATTTGAAATGGGAAGGTTCAAGCACTGTGAACTTAGGTGTTGACTTAGGTTTCTTCGACAACCGTCTGAATGTAACAGCCGACTTCTTCATCAAGAACACTAAAGACTTATTGCTGGCACAGTCATTGGCACACGCTACCGGGTTCAGCTCACAATGGCAGAACATCGGTAAAATCCAGAATAAAGGTATCGAACTTAGCTTAAGCTCTACCAACATCCAGACCAAGGATTTCAACTGGCAGACCAACTTCAACATTTCATTTATCAAGAATACATTGGAAGCGCTTTCTTCCGGTGAACAGTACAGACTTGCCCGCTCCGGCTTTGATTCAAACTTTACCGGTGACGACTATATAGCCAAAGTAGGTGAATCGTTAGGCTTGATTTACGGTTATGAATTCGATGGAATTTATCAGGCTGACGATTTCTATACCAACACGAACGGTCAGTTAGTACTGAAAGACGGAATCACCAATAACACACGTTACACAGGTGGCGTAAGACCCGGTGTAGTGAAATATAAAGACCAGGACGGTGACGGCAAAATTACGACGGCAGACCGTACCGTAATTGGTAATGCCATGCCGAAATGGTTTGGCGGTATCACCAATACATTGGAATATAAAGGAATCGACTTCAGCTTCATGTTCCAATTTAACTATGGCAATGACATTTATAACGCTACACGCCTGTATGCTACCCAATCCAGAAGTTCACGCAGAAATATGCTTGCCGAAGTAGCAGACCGTTGGAGCCCGACCAATGCTTCCAACTTGGTACCTGCATTCGACGGTTACATCACCAACGACGTATACTCCCGCTTCATTGAAGACGGCTCGTTCCTGCGTCTCAAGAACATCACTTTAGGATATACCCTGCCCCAAAAATGGACCAGCAAGTTCTATGTATCCAAACTGCGTGTTTACGCAACAGGCCAGAACCTGTTCTGCTGGAACAATTATAGCGGATATGACCCGGAAGTAAACAGTTTGAACGACCCGATGAGACCGGGACTGGACTGGGGTGCTTATCCTAAGAGTAGAGTGTTTACATTCGGTATAGATCTTCAATTCTAATTCATAAAAACAGATAATATGAAAAAATTAATATACTATATAGCTCTTTCAGCAATGTGTCTGCTTCCTGCCGCCTGTTCGTTGGAAGAAGAAATCAGCACTGAAGTAGAAAAGGAAAACTACCTGAACGATGCGGGTGAAGCGCAGAATGTTTTGCTTGGTATCTACCTTACCAACGTAAGAGACGCCATGTATGGATACAATATGTCCATTTACTTCTCAATGGGAACAGACATCGCACAAGTAGAAGGAAGCACGACGGAGAACTTCCGTATTCTGCCTACCAATGCCTACCCCACTACACAAGCAGAAGTACAACAAACGTGGGAGTCTCTCTACACCGGCATATACAGAGCCAATGACTTTCTGGAAGGTGTCTCTGCCAAGATAAACACCTACTCAGAGAAAGATAAAGCACTGGCTACCATCTATATGGGAGAAGCCAGAGCTCTGAGAGCCATGTATTACTTTGAGTTGGTACGCCGCTATGAAAATATACCTCTGATGACCAGTACCCAAATGTCCAACCAAAACCCGAACACTTTTGTACAGGCAGACCCGATAGATGTATACAAATTCATTGAAGATGATTTGACCTATGCCAGCGAAGTATTGCCTTATGCAAAAGACGATACTTACCGGGAAGATAACAGCTTCCGCTTCTCCAAAGGCGCAGCCTTAGGCTTACTTACCAAAGTGTATGCAACTTGGGCTTCAAAAGATGCAAGCAAGTGGGAGAATGCAGCCAACACAGCAAGTATTCTTGTTGAATCGGGCAAACATGATTTATTGCCGGATTATAAAAAGCTGTGGGAAAATACCTGCAACAGCGTTTGGGATCCTACCGAAAGCTTGATTGAAATCTCATTCTATTCACCTACTTACTCAAACAACAGCGACCCGGTGGGACGCATCGGTAAATGGAACGGAGTAAAAACCACTGTCAACATGGGTAAAAGCGGCAGTTGTGCCGGAAATATGAAAGTGGTTCATACCTTCGTGTTAGATTGGAGAGAAGGTAATAATGCCGGTGATTTACGTCGCGATTTATCTGTTGCCAACTACAAATATGGTGATAAAGAAACCAACGGACGTTTCTATTGGGCAGCCAAAATAACAGATGACGAGGCTACCGCTTTAGATAAAGATCAAGACCCTGAAAAGTCACAAAAGGAAAAGCAGAACTATACTCCCGCAAAATGGGATATCGAGAAATATGTCAAAACTGTCAGCTTCGTTAATAATGACAAATCCAATGTAAACTGGTATGTATTGCGTTATGCAGATGTATTGCTTCTTTACGCAGAAGCATTAAACGAATGGAAACACGGGCCTACCGATGAGGCTTATGACGCAATCAATAAAGTTCGCCGCCGTGGTTTTGGCAATCCGGACGATACTTCGGTCTGCGATCTGCCGGAAGGACTGGACGAAGCCGCTTTCCGCGAAGCCGTTCGCAAAGAGCGCGCCTACGAATTAGCATTCGAAGGACATCGCCGCTTAGACTTGGTACGTTGGGGAATCTACTACAAGACTATTCAGGAGACATCTAATGAATTGTCCAACTGGTACTCAAGCGCCAACTATGTTGTTGCAAAATATACAGAAGAAGGCAAGCATGAATTGATGCCTATCCCGCAACGTGAAATGGACTTATGTACCCAATTCAAACAAAACCCTAAATGGTAATCAGCTTGCTGATTATCCTCTAATAAAATCTCCAATATACCTCCCCAAGGGGTATATTGGAGATTATCTAAACACTTTTCAACAAAAGTGACATTCCGAAAAGACGGATTATTCTCCTTTTCAACATTCTTACTACTGAATCTATAAAGAATCCATTAGCTTTGCTTTCGTTACAAAACCTACTAAAATCAATTACATAAAAAACAAATAACATGAAAAAGAAACTTGTTCTCTTAGCTTTGGGTGCACTGACTTTAGTATCATGCCAGACACAGCCTAAGAAAGACTACAGTTGGATAAAAAAAGGTCTGGATGTAGCTTCCGCCCAATTAGAATTAACCGCAGAAGAAATTTCATCCACCAATATGCTGCCGCGTTCCATCCGCACAGGCTATGATATGAATTTTCTGTGCAGGCAATTGGAAAGAGACTCACTAACCTTTAAAGACTCGCTCCGTGCTCATCCGACAGCCGACCAAATGGGAAAACGCCGCCTATGCAGTGTTTACGACTGGACCAGCGGTTTCTATCCGGGCTCTTTATGGTATGCTTATGAGATGACAGGTAACGATACACTAAAAGCATGGGCTATCCAATATACTAACCTACTGAATCCTGTACGTTATTACACCGGTACACACGACTTAGGTTTCATGGTAAATTGCAGTTATGGTAATGCAGAGCGTCTGGCTCCTAACGATACAATTGCCTCCGTAATGAAAGAAACAGCTGACAATTTGTGCGGACGTTTCAACGATTCTATCGCAGCTATCCGTTCCTGGGATTTCGGTACTTGGAATTTTCCTGTTATCATCGACAATATGATGAATTTGGATTTACTGTTTAATGTGGCTAAAGAAACCGGTAACAACGCCTACAAGGACATTGCCGTTAAACACGCCATGACTACTATGCACAATCATTTCCGCCCGGACTATACTTGCTGGCATGTCGTTAGCTACAACAACGATGGTACAGTAGAGAAAAGGCAAACTTTTCAGGGTAAGAATGACGACTCTTCATGGGCACGCGGTCAGGCATGGGCTGTGTATGGCTACACTGCCTGCTATCGCGAAACAAAAGATACCACTTTCTTAAATTTTGCCGTAAAAGTGGCCGACATGATTATGGCACGTGTCAAGACTGATGATGCGGTTCCATACTGGGATTATGACGCCCCCGTTACCAATGAAACTCCCCGCGATGCATCTGCCGCTTCTGTAACTGCTTCTGCGTTGATAGAGTTGAGTACAATGGTACCTGATGGAAAGAAATATTTGAATTATGCAGAAAAAATTCTAAAGAGTTTGTCAAGCGATGCTTATCTGGCTAAAACTGGTGAAAACCAAGGATTCATTCTAATGCACTCCACCGGTTCATTGCCCAACGGTTCTGAAATTGACACTCCGCTGAACTATGCCGACTATTACTATCTGGAAGCATTAAAGCGCTTTATGGATTTGGAAGGTATCAGTTATAACAGTCTCTAATATTCCCGATAATATATCTGCAAGCATTATGAACAAGACTTTTAAATATATACTCCTGTTGGCATTTGTCTGTTTCATCGGAAAAGCCAATGCCCAAGAGCTCAAAGTAGAGGCTTTTTCACTCCTCAATTTGGATTATCCCGGATTGGAGAAGGTAAAAGCCTTACACCAAGAGGGTAAGGATACAGAAGCTGCCCAAGCATTGCTCAATTACTATCGTACACGCACCAACGTGAAAACGCCCGACATCAATCTGAAGAAACTCTCTATCAGCAAGGATGAACAGAAAATGGCGGACGAGGCTCTGCAACACACATTCTTTGCCCATAAAGGCTATCAACCGTCATTCAACTACGGTGAAGACATCGACTGGAAATACTGGCCGGTAAAGGACAATGAATTGCGCTGGCAGCTGCACCGCCACAAATGGTTTACCCCCATGGGTAAGGCTTACCGTCTGAGTGGTGACGAAAAATATGCCAAAGAATGGACTAAACAATATATTGACTGGATCAGAAAAAATCCGTTAGTAAAGATAGATAAGAAAGAATATGAAATGACCGGTGACAGCCAACTGAAAGGTGACGTAGAAAATATGCGTTTTGCATGGCGTCCGTTGGAAGTAAGTAACCGTCTGCAAGACCAGACCTCACAATTCCAGCTGTTTGTCGCGTCTCCCTCGTTCACTCCGGAATTCCTGACCGAGTTTCTTGTGAACTATCATAAACATGCCATCCACATATTAGGTAATTACTCCGCACAAGGTAATCACCTGCTATTTGAAGCACAGCGCATGATTTATGCCGGCGCTTTCTTCCCAGAATTTAAGGAAGCGGCCGCTTGGAGAAAGAGCGGCATCAACATCATGAATCGTGAAATCAATGTACAGGTTTACAATGACGGTGGACAATTTGAGCTTGACCCGCACTACCATCTTGCTGCAATCAATATATTCTGCAAAGCATTAAATATAGCCGACTTGAACGGTTTTCGCAATGAGTTTCCGAAAGAATACCTGAATACCATTGAAAAAATGATTGTATTCTATGCCAATGTTTCTTTCCCGGACTACACCAACCCCTGTTTCAGTGATGCAAAACTGACTTCTAAATCTGAAATGCTGAAAGATTATCGCAATTGGAGTAAAATGTTCCCGAAAAATCAGTTCATCAAGTATTTAGCCACTGAGGGTAAAGAAGGTGCATTGCCCGATTATCTCTCCAAAGGGTTCTTAAAGTCCGGATTCTTTGTATTCCGTAACTCTTGGGGAATGGATGGAACACAGATGGTAGTAAAAGCCGGTCCGAAAGCCTTTTGGCATTGCCAACCGGATAACGGGACTTTCGAACTCTGGTTCAACGGCAAAAACTTGTTCCCTGATTCCGGTTCTTATGTATATGCCGGTGAAGGAGAAGTAATGGAACAACGCAACTGGCATCGCCAGACTTGTGTGCATAATACTGTTACTCTGAATGACAAGAATCTGGAACAAACTGAATCCGTAACTAAGCTTTGGCAACCGGAAGGTAATATACAGATATTAGTTACCGAAAATCCAAGTTACAAAAATCTAAAGCACCGTCGTTCCATATTCTTCGTAAACAACAGTTACTTTGTGATTGTAGACGAAATGGCAGGAAGCCAAAAAGGCTTTATCAACCTGCACTATCAGATGCCGAAAGGTGAAATCGCCAACAATCGCGAAGACATGACTTTCATCACCCAGTTTGAAGAAGGAAGCAACATGAAACTGCAATGTTTCGGTCCCGAAGGTATGACGATGAAGAAAGAACCGGGATGGTGCTCAACCGCCTACCGCAAACGTTACAAACGTATGAACGTATCATTCAATGTTAAAAAAGATAGCGAAGATGCTGTACGTTATATTACCGTTATCTGTCCGATTAAGAACAGCGCAGATGCCCCCAAATTATCCGCTAAGTTCAAAAACAAAACTTTCAATGAAAACGGACTGGAAATAGAGGTGAAAGTAAATGGCAAGAAACAGTCTTTAAATTACAAATTATAATATACGAATTACAGCAAATCAATCCAGTTATGAAAAACAATTTCTCCAATTTGCTTCTTCCGTTAGCTACATTAAGCCTTGCTTCTTGTGCCGGCCAGAAAAAAGAAGAGCCCAAGCGTCCGAATATAATCTTTATGATGACGGATGATCACACCACGCAAGCCATGTCTTGCTACGGTGGAAATCTACTGCAAACCCCCAACATGGACCGTATAGCTAATGAGGGTATCCGTATGGACAATTGTTACGCTGTCAATGCTCTTTCCGGTCCGTCGCGCGCATGTATCCTCACCGGCAAATTCAGCCATGAAAACGGATTTACAGATAATGCAAGCACCTTCAACGGTGACCAACAGACGTTCCCTAAATTACTCCAACAAGCCGGTTACCAAACCGCTATCATTGGTAAATGGCATCTTATCAGTGAGCCGCAAGGTTTCGATCATTGGAGTATTCTAAGCGGTCAGCATGAACAAGGAGACTATTATGATCCCGATTTCTGGGAAGACGGAAAGCATATTGTAGAAAAGGGCTATGCCACGGACATCATAACAGACAAAGCCATCAAGTTTCTGGAAAGCCGGGACAAGAACAAACCTTTCTGTATGATGTATCACCAAAAAGCTCCGCACCGTAACTGGATGCCGGCTCCACGCCATTTGGGTATATTCAATAATACGACATTCCCCGAACCTGCCAATTTGTTTGATGACTACGAAGGACGTGGGAGAGCTGCCCGTGAACAAGATATGTCTATTGAGCATACTTTGACAAATGACTGGGACTTGAAGCTGCTGACTCGTGCAGAGATGTTGAAAGATACCACCAACAGACTTTACAGTGTGTACAAACGTATGCCCGCCGAGGTGCAAGACAAATGGGATTCGGTATATGCGCAACGTATTTCCGAATACCGCAAGGGCAACCTGAAAGGCAAGGCGTTAATCAGCTGGAAATATCAGCAATATATGCGTGATTATCTGGCTACGGTATTGTCCGTAGACGAAAACATCGGCCGTTTACTGAACTATCTCGAAAAAACCGGTGAATTGGACAATACAATCATAGTCTACACTTCCGATCAGGGATTCTTCCTCGGTGAACATGGCTGGTTTGACAAACGCTTTATGTATGAAGAATGTCAACGTATGCCGCTCATCATCCGCTATCCCAAAACTATAAAAGCCGGTAGCACAAGCAATGCAATTTGTATGAATGTGGATTTCGCCCCGACTTTCCTTGATTTTGCCGGAGTGGAAATTCCTTCGGATATTCAGGGAGCTTCCATGAAAACGATATTGGAAAATGAAGGCAAGATCCCTGCCGACTGGCGCAAGGCAGCTTACTATCATTATTATGAATACCCTGCAGAACATTCGGTAAAACGCCACTACGGTATTCGCACACAGGACTTCAAGCTGATTCATTTCTACAATGACATTGATGAATGGGAAATGTATGATATGAAAGCAGACCCTCGCGAAATGAACAATGTGTTTGGCAAACCGGAATACGCTGAAAAACAGAAAGAGTTAATGCAACTGTTGCAAGATACTCAAAAGCAATATAAAGACAACGACCCTGATGAAAAAGTCAATGTACTTTTCAAAGGTGACAGAAGATTAATGAAAAACAGATAAAACCATTAAATTTATTATCATGGATAGAAGAAGTTTTCTAAAAAACACAGGCTGGTCTTTTCTTGGATTAGCAGCTTCAGGAAGCCTGCTCGGTTCTTGTGCAGCTGGAAGTAAGGAAGCAAAAAAGATTATGCCGTCAGCCAGTAATCTCAAGATGTTTTGGGGCGACTTACACAATCACTGTAACATCACTTATGGACACGGTGATATGCGCGATGCTTTTGAAGCCGCCAAAGGACAACTGGACTTTGTCAGTGTAACGCCTCACGCCATGTGGCCGGATATTCCGGGTGCAAACGATCCGCGTCTGAAGTGGGTAATCGACTATCACACCGGAGCTTTCAAACGTTTACGCGAGGGAGGCTATGAAAAGTATGTAAAGATGAGCAACGAATACAATAAAGAAGGAGAATTCCTCACTTTCGTCGGATACGAGGCTCATAGCATGGAACATGGCGACCACGTAGCATTAAACTATGATTTGGATGCACCGCTTGTGGAATGTACTTCTATCGAGGATTGGAAAGAGAAAGCCAAAGGGCATAAAGTATTCGTCACTCCACACCATATGGGTTATCAGGGTGGTTATCGCGGCTACAACTGGAAATGCTTTACAGAAGGAGATATTACTCCGTTCGTAGAAATGTACTCACGTCATGGTTTGGCGGAAAGCGACCAAGGCGACTATCCGTATCTGCACGACATGGGACCGCGCCAATGGGAAGGAACAATCCAATACGGTTTGGACCAAGGTCATAAATTCGGCATCATGGCTTCTACCGACCAACACTCCGGCTATCCGGGCAGCTACGGTGACGGACGTATCGGTGTTATGGCACCGTCATTGACTCGCGATGCTATTTGGGAAGCTCTTCGCACCCGCCATGTATGTGCCGCTACCGGTGACAAAATATTAATAGACTTCCGCCTCAACGATGCTTTCATGGGTGATGTCGTTCGTGGCAACAGCCGCCGTATTTACTTGAATGTAACCGGTGAAAGCTGCATAGATTATGTAGATATTGTAAAAAACGGCCAGATACTGGCTCGCATGAACGGTCCGTTGACCCCGATTGCACCGGAAGGTGATACCATCCGTTGCAAAGTAAAAGTTGATTTCGGTTGGAACCGCGAGGAGCAATACGTACACTGGCAAGGAAAATTAGCTATAAATAAAGGTCGTATCGTAAGTGTTACTCCCTGTTTCCGCGGTGCAGCTTTCACTTCTCCCCAAGAAGGTGAAACAGAATTCAAGACACATGTCAACCGCATCCTCTCCGCTGGTGAAAAAGAAACGGAACTGGATTTGTACAGCAGCAAGAACCCTAACACCACCACTCCTGCTATGCAAGCAGTAATCCTCGACTTGGAAATGCCGAAAGACGGAATACTAACCGCCGACTTCAACGGCAAGAAGTTCGAACACTCATTGGGTGAACTGCTTGAAGGTTCTCGTTCTCACTTCATGATTGGCTGGTTGAGCGAAGCCATCCTCTTTAACCGCGCCATGCCTGAAAGCTGCTACACTGTGGAACATTATATGGAAGACAAAGAGCCTCAACGTGACACAGACTATTATTACGTACGCGTACGTCAGCGTGACGGACAATGGGCATGGAGTTCTCCGATTTGGGCTGAAAGAGTTTGATGATTATGAGTAAAACATACGCTATAGGAATTGACCTTGGCGGTACTTCTGTGAAATACGCCCTTATTGACAATGAAGGCGTATTTCACTTTCAAGGAAAATTACCGTCAAAAGCCGATGTATCTGCAGAAGCAGTAATCGGCCAATTAGTAGCTGCCAGCAAAGAAACAATGGCTTCGGCACAACAACTTGGCGTGGCAGTAGAAGGTATAGGTATAGGCACTCCCGGTATTGTAGACGAAACCAATCGCATCGTACTGGGCGGAGCAGAAAACATCAAAGGCTGGGAAAACCTGAATCTTGCCGACCGTATCGAAGCGGAAACCGGCTTGCCTGTGCAAATGGGTAATGACGCCAACCTGATGGGATTGGGAGAAACAATGTATGGCGCCGGGCAAGGTGCAAGAAATGTAGTCTTCCTGACCATAGGTACAGGTATCGGCGGCGCAGTCGTTATTGATGGTAAACTGTTCAATGGTTTTGCCAACCGGGGTACCGAACTGGGGCATGTACCTCTTATCGCCAACGGTGAACCTTGTGCATGCGGTTCTGTAGGCTGTTTGGAGCATTACGCATCTACTTCTGCATTGGTACGCCGTTTCAGCAAACGGGCAAGTGAATCCGGTATTTCATTTCCGAATGAAGAAATCAACGGAGAACTTATTGTACGTCTTTATAAAGAAGGAGACAAACTGGCAACAGAGAGTCTGGAGGAACATTGCGATTTTCTGGGGCACGGCATTGCCGGGTTTATCAATATCTTCAGTCCGCAACGTATCGTAATAGGCGGCGGACTATCCGAAGCCGGCGACTTCTATATTCAGAAAGTCAGTGAGAAAGCACATCGCTACGCCATGGCGGATTGTGCCGTGAATACCCGAATCATGGCTGCATCTTTAGGAAACAAAGCAGGAAGTATCGGTGCTGCATCACTGGTATTCTCCCATTAAACACAAAACAATATGAAAAAGAATTTAGGAATGCTGGCGCTCATCATGGCGTTTTGGTTTACCATCTCATTTATTACTAACATTCTGGGGCCACTCATTCCGGACATTATTCATAATTTTAATCTGAGCGATTTGGCAATGGCAGGGTTTATCCCGACTTCTTTCTTTCTTGCCTATGCCATCATGTCCATCCCTGCCGGATTGATGATTGACCGTTTCGGTGAGAAACCGGTATTGTTTCTGGGATTCCTGATGCCGTTCATCGGAACCACGCTGTTCGCCTGTGTGCATACCTACCCTATCCTGTTAGCTTCTTCTTTTATCATAGGCTTGGGTATGGCTATGTTGCAAACCGTACTTAATCCGCTACAACGCGTTGTAGGAGGAGAAGAAAATTATGCCTTCGTAGCGGAAGTCGCCCAATTTGTATTTGGTATCGCTTCTTTCTTGAGTCCTCTGGTATACACGTACCTGATTCACGAACTCAATCCGGATATATATACAGAGGGAAAGAGCTTCTTTATCGACCTTTTAGCCGATATGACTCCGGCTGATATGCCGTGGGTTTCACTATATTGGGTATTCACTCTTCTGTTACTGGTTATGCTGATTGCCGTAGGGCTTTCCCGCTTCCCGAAAATCGAATTGAAAGAAGATGAGAAAAGCGGTTCCAAAGATTCCTACGTGGCGCTATTCAAACAGAAATATGTATGGCTGTTTTTCCTCGGCATCTTCTGTTATGTGAGCACGGAACAAGGAACCTCTATCTTCATGAGCACATTCCTTGAACAATATCACGGAGTAAACCCGCAGGCAGAAGGTGCGCAAGCTGTAAGTTACTTTTGGGGACTGATGACGGCAGGCTGTCTGGTAGGTATGGTATTATTGAAACTGATTGACAGTAAGCGCTTGCTCCAAATTTCAGGAGTATTAACCATTATCTTATTGCTGACCGCCCTCTTCGGAAATAAAGAGATTTCTCTCATTGCTTTCCCGGCTATCGGATTCAGCATTTCCATGATGTACTCCATTGTATTCTCGTTGGCCCTGAACTCGGCATCGCAACATCACGGTTCGTTTGCGGGTATCTTGTGTTCCGCTATCGTAGGCGGAGCCGGTGGCCCGATGATTATCAGTATGCTGGCAGACGCAACTTCACTACGCACCGGTATGTTGATTATTCTGGTATTCGCAGGTTATATCACATTCATCGGTTTTTGGGCACATCCGCTCATCAACAACAAAACGATTTGCCTGAAAGAACTTTTCAAGAAAAATAAATAAGGTATAAAAGAAGAATATAGTACAAGAGGATATCTCAATACAAATATTGAGATATCCTCTTTCTTTGTTTCATTTTGCATCAATTAACCCACAAAAACTTGCATTTCTACAAAATAACCGTATTTTTGGTACAAAAGATCAATACATTATGAGACAAACACTATCTCTTCTCATCGGCTTGTTGCTATGTTGTACTATTCAAGCCAAGAACCGGGTTATTGAAAAACCTCCTTTCTGTGTACGTAACACAACTTCTATTGAGGTAAGTGAAATAATACTTAGCGACACAGCTACGGTATTGCACATCTATGCCAAATACCGTCCTAAAAACTGGATACGGATTGCTTCGGGTAGTTATTTGCAAGACAATAATGGAGAAACCTATTTATTACGTTCGGGTATAGGCATCACTCCTGACAAAGAATTTTGGATGCCGGAATCCGGTGAAGCTGAATTCCGGTTAGTATTTCCGCCACTGCCTGCCAAAGTTACTGCCATCGACTTCACAGAAGGAGAAGGCATTGACGGTGCTTTCAGTATTTGGGGCATACAGTTGAAGAGCAAGGAACTGCCGAAGCTGATATTACCCAAAGAAGCTGTGGTCCATCCGGCGGATAAGGAAGCCACACTCCCCGTTCCCCTCATTCAATATGGCAATACTACCGTGAAAGGAAAACTACTGGATTATCATCCCAGCATGGCAAAGGAACTCTCCCTGTACTTATACGAACCGATAAAAGGCTATACGGAGCCCATGACAGTAGAAGTCAAGCAAGACGGAAGCTTCAGCACTGCTTTCCCTATAACAGGAACCACACCGGCAGCCTTCAGTCTCTTCGGCACAAACATCAACTTCTTTGTAGAACCGGGAAAAACCAGCGAACTATACATCAACCTGCGTGAGATATCCCGAAAGAATTCTACTTTCCACAAGAACAAAAAGCCCTATGGGGAGCCCGCCTACATCAACGGTCCGATGGCGAGCCTGTCTGAGGAACTAAACAGAAACCGCATCAACACAGCTATCATCACCGACTACCAAAGCCTGATAGAAAAGGCCGGTGATATGGATATAACATCCTATAAAAGTTATATATTAGAAACAGCAAAAGGCATACAACAGGAGATAGACAATGCCAATCTCAGTGCAGGAGCCAAGCAACTGCTCTCTTTTGAAAAGGACTTGAATATCATCGAGGTTTTAACACAAGCTCCGGGACTGCTGACACAAGCCGCCCTGCAACAAAAAAAACTGGAACGAAATGAAGCCGAAGACTATTTCCGAAAAATAGATCAGAACATGCCGAAAGACTATATTCCTGCCGAATTACTGAAACACCTGAACACGCCACAAGTTACTCTTGTACAACCTTATACATATGCTGTTATCGTATCGGCGCGCCACAAAGATGATTATGCCCGGGCATGGGAAACAGATAAAGGCGTATTTTTCGACATTTCCCGTACGGCATTGCTTTATCAGGGTATAAAAGATTTCAGCCCGCTGACCGATACCCAAAAAGCCGAAATCAGTACCCTGCCCGATGCTTATCAACAAGTATTACTGCAAGCCAACAAACAGCTGTTGCAGACTATTGAGAATAACAAGAAGAAGTCAGGCTTTACCATTAATGAGGCAGGTCAGATAGCCAATGAAGATTTATTTGCCTCCATTATCAGTAAATTCAGAGGTAAGGTTCTTTTAGTGGATTTTTGGGCAACTTGGTGCGGTCCTTGCCGCATGGCAAACAAAGCGATGGTTCCAATGAAAGAAGAACTGAAAAATAAGGACATCGTTTACCTATACATCACCGGAGAAACTTCCCCGCTAAAAACTTGGGAAAATATGATTCCCGATATTCATGGAGAGCACTACCGCCTGACAAATGCACAATGGGAGTATTTAAACAAAAGTTTTGGAATCAGAGGAGTTCCTACATACTTTGTTGTTGACCGTGAAGGAAACATTAAATTCAAGCAGACCGGTTTTCCCGGTATTGGAAAGATGAAAGAAGAGTTATTGAAAGTTACCGACTAAGCTTAACGTACAAAGACCAATATAAAGAGGTGTATTACAATACTGAACATCCCATAGGATAGTTCAAGTTGTAATACACCTTTTTATCATCAGACAGGTTTCCGGAAAGGTCACCTGTTATCATTGACAAGTAATTACTTCTTTTCAGCCTGTGCCCATTCTTTAGCGCCTTGTTCTTTCAATTCAGCCGTAAACGCTTTCGCCTTTTTCATTGTAACGGCTTCCTCTTCCGGGCTTGCATAAGCATGCTTATACCCCTTCACAACGTTCCACTCGCCACGGGTAAAATCGGGAAATGCCACCGGAGCACAATTGTTGTCCATAGAAAGCTCACCCAACTCTGCCAGACAGCACCATTCCGCCAAATCGTATACATCCATATCCAAAGGCAAACCGTTTTGCAGGCAATAAACCAAACGGCTATCCATGATAAAGTCCATACCGCCGTGACCGCCCACTTCTTTCGCCATATCACCGTATTTCTTCAAGATAGGATGCTGGTATTTAGCGACAAGCGCTTCCATCTCCGCCTTCGGCAAGAAACCATGTGAATTCAGGTCGTCCACCTTAGGCTCCACACCCGAAGCTGCCAGTTGGTCGGCATCAAGCGCGTAGCCTTCTACGGGATATTTATTGGCAAATCCTTTTGAGCCGGTCAGTTGATACAAGTGGTTGTATGGCTGTGGTGTCATAACATTATGCTGTATTTCAATTACTTTACCGTTAGCAGTACGGATTAATGTCGTAGTGTGATCACCGTTGCGGAAGTTATTGCAAGCGGAGTCCGTTCTTGCCTCAACCAAAGACTTTCCTACTATCGATTTAGTATCCATAGCAACTAAGGTCTGCATACGGTCTCCTCGGTGAATATCAAGTGCCTGCGCCACAGGGCCAAGACCATGAGTGGCATACACGTCACCGCGATGTCTCATGTTATAGTCCAGACGCCAACCCAGTTTGTCACCCTCGCCGTCTTTCCAGTAATGATTCCAAAACGGACTCAGATTATGGATATACGCACCTTGTGCACGAATCACTTCACCGAACACACCATGTTGTGTCATGTTCAGCGTATTCATTTCAAACCAGTCGTAGCAGCAGTTCTCCAGAATCATACAGTGCTTGCGAGTCTTCTCACTCATGTTAATCAAATCCCAGCACTCTTTCAGATTCATAGCGGAAGGAACTTCGATAGCCACATTCTTTCCATTCTCCATAGCACACATGGCTACGGGGAAATGATGCAACCAGTCGGTAGCGATATAAACCAAGTCTATATCATCACGCTTACACAGTTCTTCATAGCCCTTTTCACCGGAATATACGGCAGCTTTCGGCATAGAAGCCCGTTCCAGATATTTCTGGCACTTATCCGCACGCTCCTGTTCGTAATCACAAAGTGCCACAACTTGCGTTCCGGGGATATGGGTAAAACGTTCTACCGCTCCGGGACCACGCATACCCAGACCGACAAATCCTACGCGTACCACTTCCATTTTAGGAAGTGCCAGCCCTACCACGCTCTTCCGGTCTGCCGGACGCTGGGGAGTTTCAACAACAATCGTTCCGTTTTCCCATTGCCATTGAGTTCCCTTGTCATTGGTATGCACAGCAGATGTCTGCGACGAACATGCGCACAATGCAATGCATATTCCAAAAAGCAATACCTTTAAACTCTTCATGCTTTTCAAATTCAAAGTTAATAATACGGGTATTTTTTACTTATGTGTCTCTACAATCTTGGTAGGCGCCATTTCCATATTCCGACGGTCTACCTGACGGACAACGGCTGCCGCCAATTGCAAGAAGGCGCGTCCTGTCACCGTATTCTCATCCAAAGCTACGGGAGTACCCTTGTCCCCACTCTCGCAGATACTCTGCACGATAGGAATCTGTCCCAATAGCGGAACATTCATATCCTCCGCAAGTTTCTTGGCTCCTTCTTTACCAAAGATATAGTACTTGTTCTCCGGAAGTTCAGCAGGGGTAAACCAAGCCATATTTTCTACCAGACCGAGAATAGGCACGTTCACCTTATCATTCGTAAACATGTTGATGCCTTTACGGGCATCCGCCAAAGCCACCGCCTGCGGTGTGCTGACAACGATAGCCCCGGTCATGGCAAGTGTCTGCACTACGGTAAGATGAATATCGCTGGTTCCGGGCGGAAGGTCTATCAGGAAATAATCCAGTTCACCCCAGTCGGCATCGGCTATCAACTGTTTCAGCGCATTGCTTGCCATACCGCCGCGCCATAGGGTAGCTTGGTCGGGATCTACGAAGAAACCGATAGACAGCAGTTTGATACCGTATTTTTCAATAGGCACAATCAAATCACGTCCGCCGATGTTCTCGGCATACGGGCGGGCATCTTCCACCTGAAACATCTTGGGCATGGAAGGTCCGAAGATATCGGCATCCAGCAAACCTACCTTATAACCCAACTTAGCCAAAGAAACCGCCAGATTGGCGGAAACGGTAGACTTGCCCACACCGCCTTTACCGGAAGACACGCCAATTATATTCTTCACCTGCGGCAACAGTTTGCCCACCTCCGGCCGTGCAGCCTGACGGCTTTCGGTGGCAATCGTCACTTCCACTTCCGGTGAGACATAGGTATGTATTGCTGTTTCAGCAGCCTTTACCATTGACTTCATAAAGGGATCGGTCGGCTTCTCAAAAACCAGCGAGAAACTGACTTTCATCCCGTCAATACGCAAATTATCGGCAACCATTTCCGCCTCAACAAGGTTCTTCTTGTTGCCGGGATAGCGCACTGTTGCCAGTGCATCCAAAATCAATTTAGGATAGAGAGTCATGTTATTTACTATTTTACGATTTACTATTTACTATTTGATAGTCCCTGTTTATTTGCCGGTTTGAAGACCGCTGCGCTTGCTGCGGTTGTAGCTGCGATACTCGTCCAACTCTATTTCTACATCGGGTTCTTGCAGCTCTCCGCATTGGGGAAGCCTGAACTTGATGTACTTTATGGTTAAACCGCGATCCAGCCACTGTTGTTCATAATAGGTGCGAATACCGAGGATGTCATCCACCAGACCGGAATGATAGAGGTCGTCGGTGATAAACTCTACCGGAAGTCCGTTCTTCTCTATCATATATTTGGTATAGGTAAACATAAAGTTGCTGTCGGTCTTTACGTGAATGGTGCCGCCGTCTTTCAGGAACTTGCGGTAACGCTCCATAAAGTAAGTGGACGTAAGGCGCTTGGTGGCTTTTTTCATCTGCGGGTCAGAGAATGTGAGCCATATCTCGCTCACCTCGCCCGGTGCGAAGAAGCGGTCTATTATTTCGATGTTGGTACGCAGAAAAGCGACATTCTTCATGCCCGACTCCAGAGATTCGGTGGCTCCCGTCCACATACGCGCTCCTTTTATATCCACCCCGATGAAGTTCTTGTCGGGGAACATACGTCCCAGCCCTACTGTGTATTCTCCACGTCCGCAACCCAGTTCCAGCACAACCGGATGATTGTTCTTGAAAAACTGTTGATGCCAGTTCCCTCTCATGTCAAACGGAACATTGTCCACTGCCGAGTACGGGTATTCAAAAACGTGCGGATAACTCGCCATATCGGCAAACTTCTCTAATTTATTCTTTCCCATTCGTATGTATTAAAGTATTTCTACCCGACCGGTATAGTTATAAAAAGCCCGGTCGCCAAAGCATTGATGAAACAATGCATATTTATCAATACCCGTACAATGACAAACGCCCAGCCGTTGCGGCAAATGGCTTTCAAAGAAACGGGCTATCACATCAAATTTCTCTTTTGCAGTATTGCGGATATGAAAACCGCCCAATACCAGCTTCAACGATGCCTGCGGAAAATATTCCTGCACCGTGCGGATGATATTCGTAATTCCCCGATGCGAACAGGCGCTCAAAACAGACACTTCATCAGCTTGCTTCAGCACCAATGCCAGTTCATCCGCAAAAGTATCAGCTTCTTTTCTCCCTTCCGCCAACGTGAAGAAGTGTTCAAAATGCGTATCGCCCTCATCCGTAACGGGCAACTGCGGAAAAACAAACACCCCGGAGCACAACTCGGTGACCTCGTCTACAAAACGGAAGCGCGCACTATCCAACGCATCAGGATGCAGCACGCCGTTTTCACGTTCTTCTTTGAACTTCGGAATGAAAAGTTCTTTCTTACAGACTACCTTAGCCGTCCGGTTCACTCTGAGAAAGTGATGCAACCCGCCTGTATGGTCACGATGTCCATGCGACAGCACCAAGAAATCCACTTCCTTTAAATCAATCCCAAGTATCCGGGCATTGCGCATAAAGAGGTCGGAAGACCCCGTGTCAAACAGCAGGCGATGTCCGCCCGTATCAACAAGCAGGGAAAGCCCGTGCTCTCCCTGTAGTCCCTTGCCGTAAACCGAATTCTCGACAAGGGTTGTAATCTTTACGCTCATGCGTTATTCTACGATAGTTACCCAACCATGCGTATCGGGTTCGTCACCGTATTGAATGGCACGCAGCTTATTATACAACTTCGTACAAACAGGTCCCGGCTTTCCATCTTTGGCAATCACGTACGACTTGCCGTTCTCCACATCGTCAATGCGTTCTATCGGACTGATAACGGCAGCAGTACCGCAAGCGCCCGCTTCCTCAAAAGTCAGCAGCTCTTCTTCCGGAACCGGACGGCGTTCCACCTTCATGCCCATATCCTCCGCCAATTGCATCAGACTCTTGTTGGTAATGGACGGAAGGATAGAAGTAGACTTCGGAGTGATGTATGTATTGTCTTTGATACCGAAGAAATTGGCAGCACCGCATTCATCGATGTACTTCTTTTCCTTGGCATCCAGATAGAACTCGCAAGCATAACCCAAATCGTGCGCTTTCTTATTGGCACGCAGGCTGGCGGCGTAGTTACCGCCTACCTTATAGATACCTGTACCCAAAGGTGCGGCGCGGTCGAACTCGCGAATAATAACGTACGGATTAGTTGAGAATCCCCCCTTGAAGTAAGGGCCTACCGGTGTTACAAATACCACAAACAGATATTCTTTTGCCGGATGCACTCCAACTTGTGCTCCCGTACCAATCAGCAACGGACGGATATACAGGGAAGCTCCCGATTCGTAAGGCGGAATAAAACGTTCATTCAGCTTCACAACATTAAGGATAGCCTCTTTAAAGCGTTCTGTCGGCAGTTCTGGCATCAGGATACCCCGACAGGTAGACTGCAAACGCGCCGCATTCTCTTCCAAACGGAAGATACGCACCTTGCCGTCTTTGCCACGGAACGCCTTCAAGCCTTCAAATGCCTCCTGGCCATAGTGCAGACAAGTGGCAGCCATATGCATGGGAATGGTTTCCTCGCTGCATACTTCCAATGCGCCCCACTGTTCATTACGATAGTAAATTCTCACATTGTAATCTGTCTTCATATAGCCGAACGGCAGATTAGCCCAATCCAGTTCTTTCATATCTCTTAAAATATTAGTTGCTACTATGTACAATCAGCAACAAAAATAGTTTTTATTCTTCACATTCCCGCTTCTCCGCCAGTAATTTTTTAATTTCCCTGTCAGCTTTCGTCAGTTTGTCACTGCAAAACGCAATTATTTCGTTCGCCTCTTTAATTTTTTCGGCAAGCGCATCAATTTCCAGTTCATTATTGTCTATTTGGCTTACAATTTTCTCCAGCCGTTCTATCGCTTGGGAATACGTTTCTTTTTTCTTGGGTGTAGACATAGGGCTATTATTTTTTTGACGATTCATTGGTTACTATTGAAGTGATTTCCCCCTTATGCAGGCGGGTAATGATTTCATCTCCCTCATTCAAGAGAGAAGCGTTCTTTACAACTTTCCCGTTTTTCAACGTGATGCTGTAGCCGCGTGCCAGTTGTTTCTCGGGCGAAGCGTCTGCCAGCCGTTGTTGCAATAATTCCAACCGATGACGATGACCGGACAAAGAAGATCTCACAGCCTGCGCCATATCTTTCCTCTCTGCAAGCAACGCAAATTTCGCATCCGATATGTACCTGTAAGCGGCAGAAGGAATACGGTTTTTGTACGACGCCAATTTTTGATACTCTTGTGACAACAGGCTTTGAACCCCTCCATACAGACGGTCAGCCAACACATCCAGTTCATCGGCCGCATCATTCATACAATCTATCAGGAATTCCGCAGCCGCAGTAGGAGTCTTGACACGGGTATGGGCGACAGAATCGAGCACTGTATCGTCGCGCTCATGTCCGATGCCCGTTATGACAGGTAGGGGAAACTGCGCGCAAGCCGCTGCAAGCAGATAAGTATCAAAACCGGAAAGGTCGGAAGTGGCTCCACCGCCCCGGATGATAACTACTGCATCAAAACTATCCAAGCGAGAATTTATCTTATCCAAAGCGGCCAGGACAGACTCCTCTACACGCTCACCTTGCATCAACGCCGGAAAAAGTTCCGTATGGAAGTAAAAACCCCTCGCATTATTCTGCAACTGATGGCAAAAGTCACCGTATCCGGCAGCGGTTGACGAAGAAATAACGGCAATGCGTTGCGGCAAGCGGGGCATTGCCAGCTCTTTATTCAACGTAAGCACCCCTTCTTCTTCCAACTGTTTCAGAATCTCCTTGCGCCGGCGTGCCATGTCGCCCACGGTATAAGTAGGGTCTATGTCCTGCACCGTAAGGCTGTACCCGTAAAGTTCATGAAAGCTGACGGTGACCTGCACCAACACCTTGATGCCCGACACGAAAGCCTGCCCCGTAGCTTCTTCAAAATAGGGTCTCAACAGGCGGAATACATTCGACCAGACCGTTCCTCTCGCTTTGGCTATCAGGTTGTTGCTGCGAGGGTCTTTCTGCACAAACTCCAGATAGCAATGCCCGGTGCTGTTGGTGCGCACATCACTTAGCTCCGCCTGTATCCAATAGGTGTCGGGCAGGCATTGCTCCAAACTGCGGCGCACCAGGGCATTCAGGTCGTATAGTGATAATGCATCCATGTTTTTAAAGATAAAGTATATGGTTGAGGGCTTCTGTTTTTTTACTTCTTTTGCTTGTAGCTATTATACGCTTTCCAAATATCCGGTACACCGTAACCGTAGATATTATCCGGACAATCGGCACGGTCACCGGAAGAGCGGACCAGTTCAATCAGTTCTTTCGCAGTCAGCTTGGGGCATGCCTGCCATAAACAAGCTACCATACCGCACATGATAGGCGAAGAGAAAGAAGTCCCGTTCGCCTTACCCTGATTGCCGTCCGTACGGATTACATCCGACCCCTCACCTACAGCCACTACATCCGGTTTAATCCGGTTGTCGGCGGTATTGCCGATAGAAGAGAACGGAGCCAGCAACGCCCGCTTATTCACAGCGCCTACCGTCAACACATTCTCGGCGTCTCCCGGCGGAGTTATTTTCTTCCAAGAACCCATTCCCGAATTACCCGCACTGCACACCAACACCATGCCCTTATCGGCAATGCGTGATGCCTGACGGGACATCAAGGCATGGTGTCCGTCCAAATCGCGGTATTTATAGTTTTTCGACTTATCATCGAAAGCATAATATCCCAAAGAGGTATTGATCACATCCACCCCTACACTGTCGGCAAACTCAACAGCCGCCGCCCAATAATCCTGTTCCACCAGATTCTCTGAATATTCATCCTCACTGCGAAGCAGCCAGAAAGAGGCCTCGGGTGCAGTTCCCGTCATTATTCCCGGCCGGTTCATACCAATACAGGAAAGCACACTCATCCCATGACTGCTTTCGGCAAACAAATCCGCCTGAGGGTTGACAAAATCTTTCGTTCCCAAAACGCGGATATTCTGCATCGCCGTTATCTTGTCCAGATTATGGAATCCGGCATCAATTACGGCAATCGTCATTCCTTGTCCCTTGAACCCGGCATCATGCAATTTGTCTCCATTGCTCAACTGGATTTGAGTAATGGCGGGGCCATAAATGCTGTCAGTATATATTTTGGGGGTATTGACTACCGAATCGCGTGTTGCAGACATCATCTCTCCCTTTGTTTTCGGGGCGGTCCACACTTTCTCCGCAGTGCGTACAAACGGCAATGCCGCAATACGGTCTATCAAGGCAGAGTCGTTGCAGGAAACTGTGACAAAATTCTCCCATTTACCGGTGACAATCACATTTACCCCCTGCCTGCGTATCTCATCGACATATTTGCGGCAAACGGGCAAATCGGTGGAATCAATTGCCAGATTTTGTTTCCGGCGCCTTTCAATAGCCTTTTGTGAAAGGAACTGTTCCGGACGTTCCAACGAATAAGCGGTGGCCGCCTTGTCTCTTAAACTAATACGATACTTCAACGTATCCTGTTGTGCCGAAGCGCCTGCTGCAAGCAACACTAAAGTTGAAAGAATCAACAATCTCTTTCTCATTATCTCTCTTACTTTCTATTTTTTTAGTTCTTAATCATTCAAATACATACCGATGCCGCGCTGCGAAGCGATGAACGAACCGCCTACCACCCGTTTCCCTATATAGAACACGGCAGATTGTCCGGGAGCAATGGCGGATGCGTCCGACCGGAAATGCACCAGCAGGCGTCCGTCTTCCAGACGTCTCACCGAACAAGGAATCGGCTTGCTGCGATAGCGTATGCGAACCGTCAGTTCCTTGCTTCCAAAGACCTCCGCCTCATTAATCAAACTATCCTGTTCCGCCAGCATATACTCCGCTTTCAACTGTTCGGCATCGCCCAGCATCACCGTATTCTTTTGCGGATTGATTTTCAAGACATAGGCAGGCTTGCCCAAAGCTATTTCCAGTCCCTTGCGCTGCCCGATGGTATAGTAAGGAAAGCCTTTATGCTCGCCCAGCTTCACCCCTTCCGAATTGACAAACCAGCCCGGCCCTACTTCGTTGTCCATCTCCGGAGAGTGTTCGCGCAAGAAGTCCCGATAATCTCCTTTAATGAAACAAACTTCCATACTCTCCCCTTCTTCGGCTTTCAGCGTATAACCCTTGCCGCGCAAATAGTCGCGCACCTGCAGTTTTGTATATGCTCCCAACGGGAAAAGGCAACGTCTCAAAACATCCTGCCCCAATCGCCAGAGGAAATAAGACTGGTCTTTCTTGTCGTCATCTCCCGCCACTATGTATATATTCCCGTTCAATTCTTCCAGACGGGTATAGTGTCCGGTGGCGATATACCTGCAACCCAGCTTGTCCGCCCATTCCGTAAGAATACGGAACTTAAACAGCGGATTGCACATCACGCAGGGATTAGGCGTCCGTCCTTGCCGGTATTCATCGATGAAGTTCCGTACAATCACATTGCGGAAAGCCTCGCGTTCGTCCGCCACGTAGTGTTCAATGCCCATACTCCGTGCAAGTTCGCGAGCCTCTGACGGTTCGTCTCCCCACACCCACATCGTAAGGCCGATTATCTCGTAACCTTGTTCCTGCAGCATCAAACAGGTGGCAGTACTGTCAATGCCACCACTCATGCCAACCAACACTCGCTTCTCTGCCTTGTTCATATCTTGGATATTCATCGTTTAGCTTGCAAAAATACGGGTTTTCAAGTAGAAGACAGAGAAAAGGTACGGCTTTTTAGCATGCCTTCACAAAAGGAAGCCGCTATTCTCCTTTTCTTTGCTTACATTTGTACCTACGAAAAATTTACGGGTTGTACAACTCGACACATTCCAGTTGTACAACTCGTCATGCCTCGGTTGTACAACTCGTAAGTTTTCCGCCATAAGGGGAAAAGAACAAGACCGGCATCCCCGCAAATAACGATAAAAAATAATGAAAGGAGAAAGAAAACCATGTCAATTCCATACCTTGTAAGACAAAAAAAGAACCTGCTCAACAAGAAGAAAAGCGGACTTTGGTATGCCGTAACCCACAAGCTGCAAAAACGCGGCGGAGTAAACGAAAAAGAGTTGGGACACCTCGTTGCCATGCGGGGCGGTTTCAGCCGCGGTGTAGTGGAAGGCGTGCTGACCGCTATCAGTGAAGTGATAGAAACAGAACTGAGCAAAGGAGAATCGGTCACAATACGCGAATTCGGCTCGTTCCACCTCGCACTGGGCAGTGAAGGCTACGAACATCCGGCAGATGTTACCCCCGGCAAAGTACAGGTGTCCAAACTATACTTCGTGCCGGACCGCAACTTAATGCAACGCCTCAAAAAGACCAAAGCATTCCGTATCCCTCTCAGCAGTTACCTCCCGGCAGAGTTACTGACACCCGAGATTTTGGAAGAAGAGCGAAAAATGGAAGAACAAGGTCTTTTGTAATAGAAACGAAACACGTATGACATAAAAACACAACACATATGACTGTATCTTTGCCGCCGTAAATAAATCGACAACAACAAATTATGAAAAAAAGCGCATTGATGCTACTCATTGCTTTACTGCCATTCGCAGCAAAAGCCCAAAGTTCCTATAACAACGAGGACGGGAAAAAGATAGACAAGGACAAACTGGAAACAAAGGATTACCTGCCCGAAATACATGGAACAATCCGCGCCAAATACGAATACCAGACCACAATGGGAGCCGGACGTTTTGAAGTGCGCAACGCACGTATCAGCTTCACCGGCAATGTATTGCCGATTGTTGCCTACAAAGCCGAAATCGACTTGTCGGACGAGGGGAACATCAAGATGCTGGATGCCTATGCACGTCTCTTTCCTGTCAAGGGGCTGACAGTGACCGCCGGACAAATGCGCGTACCGTTTACCATCGACGCCCACCGCTCGCCGCACCAGCAGTACTTCGCCAACCGTTCATTCATCGCCAAACAGGTGGGCAACGTGCGCGACGTGGGTATCACACTGGGATATACGCTGCCCACCGACCTCCCCATAACGGTGGAAGGCGGGCTTTACAACGGTTCGGGACTGACCAACCAGAAGGAATGGCACAAAGAAATAAACTACTCCGCCAAAGCCCGGTTCCTTTTCACCAAAGGTCTGAACCTGACACTGAGCGTACAAAGCATCCAGCCGGAAGAAGTACGGGTACAATCGTACGACATCGGCGCTTACTATGAGTTCAACCGTTTCCACATCGAAGGCGAGTATCTGTACAAGCAGTATTCGGACAATGCCTTCGGAGACGTACAGGCGGTGAATACATTCATCAACTACGATTTGCCCCTGCGAAAAGTTTTCAATAAAATGTCCTTCCTCTTGCGTTACGACATGATGACGGATCAAAGCGACGCCAAAACCACCGATGAAGAAACCGGCGCACTAACCGTCACCGACTACAAACGCCAACGCCTGACGGGCGGCATCACTTTCAGCCTCAGCAAAGCATTCCGCACAGACTTGCGCCTGAATTACGAGAAATACTTCTACGCCAAAAACAGCATTGCAAAAGAATCCGAACAAGACAAAATTGTACTGGAATTAATGGTGCGATTCTAAATAAAATTCCGTATATTTGGAATAAGCAAATCGATGTATGGCAAATCCGCTTATTCCGGGCATCACTGCCACAGAGCAAGACTCGTTGTATCAAAAGTTAAATGAATACAACTTGAAGAAAGCTTCTTTCAAAGAGGCGGGCGCTTATCTTGTGGTCTTGCCGAGGGCGGGACATCTCCGGTATTCCCTATGGATTTATTCTCCCTTGCCCGAAAGGCAGTCCATATTTTATCTGTTCGACCTGAACGAGGACATACACGAAACCTTACGGATGGCAAGCACCCTGTGCTATTACTCCTTGCGCCCCCTGCTCTTAGTGGAATACAACGCCAAGCGGATGCAGAACAGGGGTGACGATATTATCTCATTCGGCAAATATCGCGGGCATTATCTGCACGAAATCCTGCAAGTGGATCCCGGTTATCTCACTTGGATAGCTTTCAAGTTTACTCCCCGGATACCCAAACAGGAACGTTTCGCGCAAATCGCCCGAATATACCATTCCGTCCACATCGACATCCTGCAACGGAAAGCCAAGCAACCTCCCGCCGGACGTTTCCTCGGCAAGGAAGGGGAGAAAGTGGAGAATCTTACTTTGACTGTTCTCAGTGTCCGTCTGGAGGATGACCCCTACAAGACGCAAGTCAGAGGTACGACTCCTTATTTCTATGTCCGCCAAGTATTAAGGCTGAAAGATGCTTCCGGAAATCTTGTAACCTTCCGCGTCAACTCCCGAACCGCAAGCCGGCACTCGTGCCAACTGCCCGCTGTGGAGCACGCTTACCGGACAGACGAAGTAATACATATAGTCTCGGCACGCGTTGCCAACACATATACCATCGGCAAGAACAAATGGACACGGCTGAATTACGTGAAGCTCCACCAATAATATAATACCATTTTAAATATTGTAATACCATGAAAAAACAATCTGCACTCTGGTGCCTGTCCCTTTTATTGACGATAGGAGCATGCACCACTACATCTCCCCGGAAGGAAGCCGGAGAATGGGCCAAAGTACCCGAAATACTAAAAAATATCATACCACCCACATTTGCCGATACGGTTTACAACGTAGCCGATTACGGAGCAAAGGACGATACCACCTTCGACAGCCGGCACGCTATTCTCAAAGCTATCAACCTGTGTAATACAAATGGTGGCGGAACCGTACTCATCCCCGCCGGAAACTACTTCATCAAAGGAGCCATTACACTGAAAAGCAACATAAACCTGCACATCGCCGAGGGTGCACGTCTGGAATTCTCTACCGAAGCCGCAGACTATCTGCCCATGGTGCTGACCAAATGGGAAGGGACGGAATGTTTCAACTATTCCCCCTTCATCTACGCTTACCAATGTACAAACGTTGCAGTAACCGGCAAAGGTGTCATCGACGGCAACGGCTCGGTAACCTTCAATGACTGGCACGCCATACAAGGTCCCGCAGTGAACCGTCTGCGCCAAATGGGTATTGACTCCGTCCCGGTATACAAGCGCGTATTCGGAGAGGGGCATTATCTGCGCCCCTGCATGATACAGTTCTATGGCTGCAAGAATGTGCTGGTGGAAGATTTAAAGATATACGATTCTCCTTTTTGGATTATCCACCCGGTATTCTGTGACAACGTAACCGTACGGAATGTATACATAGACAGCAATAACTACAACAATGACGGCTGCGACCCGGAATCTTGCACCAATGTACTGATAGAAGGCATGGACTTCAACGTAGGCGATGACGGTATCGCCATCAAATCGGGACGCGACCAAGACGGGTGGCGCATCGGCCAGGCCACGGAGAACGTCATTATACGCAACTGCCACTTTGCACGCTGGGCCATCACCATCGGCAGCGAAATGTCGGGCGGAGTGCGGAATATCTATATCGAAGATTGCAAGATAGACAGTTGCCGTAACGGTATCTACTTCAAATCCAATCTGGACAGAGGCGGCTATTTCGAAAATCTGAATATGCGACGCATTGAGGCGGACGTCTGCCTGTGGGGAGTAATTAATTTCCGTACAAACTATCATGGATACCGGGGCGGCAATCACCCTACATTGTTCCGCAACATCTGCATCGAAGACGTAACCTGCAACCGGGTAGACAGCGTGGCGCTCATGGCAAACGGACTGCCCGAGGCAAAACTGTACAACATCACCCTGCGGAACATCAGCGTAAAGAAAGCGCCCAAAGCCATACAAATGGAGAATGTCGTAAACCTGACACTGGACAATGTGGTGGTAAACGGAGAAAAAGTAGCCGCTCCCTGAAACGGGGTTGCCCTTGCCCAAAGCGACTGAAGAGAGTCGGTTATCCTTTCGTTATCAATACGGTCGCATAAGCCGACATACCTTCTTCGCGTCCGGTAAAGCCCAGTTTCTCCGTAGTGGTGGCTTTTATGGAGATATCATCTTCATCAATCCCCATTACTGCGGAGAGGGTTTGCTGCATGGCGGGAATATGGGCTTTCAGCTTGGGGCGTTCGGCACAGACGGTCGCATCAATATTGCCGACAGAATAGCCTTTGGTTCCTATCAGCTCCACCGTCTTTTTCAACAATATCTTGCTATCCACATTCTTAAACTCACCTGCCGTATCCGGAAAGTGATAACCTATATCGCGCATATTAGCCGCTCCCAACAGTGCATCACAAATGGCATGTATAAGCACATCGGCATCCGAGTGCCCCAACAGACCTTTCTCATGTTCCAGACGCACGCCGCCTAACCAAAGTTCTCTACCTGCCACCAATTGGTGAACATCAAAGCCAAAGCCTACACGTATCTTCATTTTTTCTTAATTATAGAATGGATGTGTCCGCAAGCACCCGCCGGAATCAGCGAATATAGAAATCGAGTAATTTTTCTTCCCCCAAATAACCTTGCAGATGTTGCCCGATACTGACAGGTGCTACACCGGCAGGCGTACCTGTAAACAGCAAGTCACCAATCTTCAAGGTCATAAAACGGCTGACATAGGCTATTATATCGTCTATCTTGAAAAGCATATCCGCCGTATTGCCACGCTGCACTTCGCTGCCATCGATGTCGAGATGAAAATCCAGTTGCTGTAAGTCACCGCCGGCTTGTTTCAAAGAAATGAATGTGCCGACAGCCGCCGAATTATCGAATCCTTTGCAGAGTTCCCACGGATTGCCGGCTTCACGGAATTTCCGTTGCAAGTCGCGTGCGGTGAAGTCAATGCCTACTGTCACCGCATCATAATAGCGGTGCGCAAAGCGCGGAGCAATATTCTTGCCCAACCGGCAAATACGCACTACAACTTCCGTTTCATAATGAACTTCATTGGAAAAGTCGGGAACAAAGAATGGCTTGCCGTCTTTAAGAATAGCCGAATCGGGCTTCATGAAGATAACGGGTTCCCGGTTTACCTGAGTATGCCCCAGCTCTTTATTGTGCTGCGCATAGTTCATCCCTACTGCTATAATCTTCATTACTTGATTTCGTTAAAGTTCAAACGGTTAAACATAACTGCCAGATGTGCATATAATGAGGTGTTCTGGACTACTATATCTTCCGGCACCCGTATACGGAACGGGGTAAAGTTCCAAACAGCTTTAATGCCGCCTGCCACCATAGTGTCCGTTATCTTCTGTGCAATCTCGATTGGCACTGTCAGTACACCGATATTGACATCGTACTCGCGCATTTTCTTCTCAAAGTCATCGGAGTGGTAGATAGGAATACCATTCAGGGTTGTCCCTACCAGTTCAGGGTTCACATCGAATGCCGCCACAATCTCCAGACCGAAATGGCTCAAACCGGAGTCACGCAGCAACGCGCCGCCCAAACTTCCGACACCGAAAAGAAAAGCTTTATGTATATTGGTAAATCCAAGGAAATCTTCCAGCACAGCAATCAGCGTATCTACATCATACCCCACACGCGTACGGCCTGAGATATTGACATACGACAAATCTTTTGCTATCTGAGAAGCATCAATATTGATTTCTTTGGAGATTTGAGTAGAAGAAACGAAACGCTCCCCTTTCTTTCTAAGCAACTTTACATTGGAAAGGTACCACGGAAGACGGCGCAGGGTAGGTTCCGGCACTTTCATGGAGTCTTTCTTTTGTAACTGATTGTTCATAGTCTTCCCTTTAAGTTCTCAATATTATGACTGACAAAAGTAGTGCTTTTTTTCTAATCTGTAACATATCTATGACAAAAGGTTAACATTATTTCTACCTATGATTGCAAAGTTCCCTGCAAAACCGTATTTTTGAACTCCTTTTCACAGAATATAAAATAGATATATATGGCTAAAAATTCCAAAGACAACGACTGGAAAGACAGACTGAATGTAGTGTACTCCACCAATCCCGACTTTAAATACGAGGTAGATGATGACGAAGAACAAACCACTCCCCAACCCTCCCAACAACGTCTGCGCGTACAACTGGACCGCAAAAACCGGGGTGGTAAAGTCGTAACCCTTATCACCGGCTTTGTCGGCATGGAAGACGACCTGAAAGAATTAGGCAAATTCCTCAAAAGCAAATGCGGTGTGGGCGGGAGCGCCAAAGACGGAGAAATCATTGTACAAGGTGATTTCAAACAGAAAGTACTGGAGTTGCTGAAGAAGGAAGGGTATACACAGACTAAGCCGGTGGGATGAACACACCTTATACCTGAAAGTATTTTTCGTCTGTTACATTATTTTCATATCTTTCGTATGAATAAACACCTCAACTGCGTCACACTGTTCAACTTTCTTTGTATCTTTGCATCGTCTGAGGGGATAGATCACTATCCATAGCAGACTTATATATACATTATATAATAGAAAGAAAGCGTTATAAGCTTCATCCAAAAACGAAAATCGCCAAAATTTCGACCTACAAGGATGGAACAGTATGATGCTTCCGTTGGTTGTATGTACTCTTGCGGCCGTATGTGTCGCATACATATAACACCAGCGTGAGGTGTTTATTCGGTTCATTTGTAGGTCTGGTGTTTGGCGATACCACGTTTTTAATGAACAGTATAGTTCCTCACGCTTTTTGTATAACAAGAATCGCCAAACATCAGGGGAACAGATGGTGAGAAGACAGGAAACGAATCTGTGGAACCTAAATTCAAAGACATCTATATCGGAAAAATCATTCAGCAGAAAGTAGACGAACGCCATATCAGCTATGCCGAATTTGCCCGTCAGATACATTGTGCCCGTACCTCGCTTTATCATATATTCAACAGCAAGAATATAGATGTGGAAAGACTTCTACTCATCTCCGAAGTACTCCAATACGACTTCATCAGTGAAGTTTACCTCAACAAAAAAACACAGGCAGACGATGGGGTATCCCCCTGTATCGTACTTCCTTTTAAAGACCGAGAGTTAGACCTCTCACACCTGCCCACGGAGTTGCTTGAGTTACTCAAACAACAACTAAGGTAACAAGTAAAAGCACCGTATCAAATCAGAACGCTTCCGTACAGAATACCGACGGCTCTCATATCTTCCACTTTCTCCCTTCACCGTACCTTTGTGCCGATTATCACACTATCGGAACAATGAACTTTATATATAACACAACTCTCAGGCTAATAGAATTAATTCTAACTCTAATTGCTCGATTATCAGCTACATTCCCAAATGGCGGAAAATTCCGAAAATTTGCAGAAGGACAACTGAAGCTAATCGAGAATATAGAAACAGAAATCCATAACACTACCAACCATCTGCCTACTTTATGGATACACGCTTCTTCATTAGGCGAATATGGAGTGGCACGCCCCATCATTAAACAACTAAGGCAACAAGGGAAATACCGCATCATCATTACTTTTTTCTCATCTACCGGCTACGAAGCACTAAAGTGGCATCATCCTGATGCTGACCATGTTTTCTATTTGCCATTGGATACGCGAAGAAACGTGCATCGTTTTCTTGATATTGTACAGCCTCAGAAAGCAATCTTCATTATTTCTGAATATTGGGTTAATTATTTGTCCGAACTAAAAAGGCGGAATATCCCTACCTATCTGATTTCAGCGGTAATCACCTCCAATGCACCTTTCTTTAAATGGTACGGCGGGATATATCGGAAATCACTGAAGACCTTCACCCACTTTATGGTATTGAACAAGCAATCAGAAGCGAACCTCCGCTCTTTAGGTTTCAGCAATATAACCGTAACGGGCGATCCGTTGTTTGATAACGCTATCGCTGTAGCGGCTACGCCATGGAGTAATTCTATTATAAAGAACTTTGCCCGTCAAGGAGACCTTTTTATAGCCGGAAGCATCAGCGATAAAAAAGACATGGAGCTTATCAGTACCCTTGCCAACAATCACAGAGATACACACTTTATCATCGTTCCCCATGAAATAAGCGAGGAAGTACTCAATGAAATAAAATTCAATCTGGACGGATATGCCCTTTGCTATTCCGAATGCAATGAAAGCACAGACTTCTCTGATACGCAGGCATTAATTATAGATTATTTGGGAGACTTGGCGTATCTATACCGCTATGGCAAGTGGGCATATGTAGGAGGAGGATTTACGCCTTATCTTCACAGCATTATCGAAGCTACAGTCTATGGCCTGCCGGTAGCCTTCGGTCCGCTTATACACAGAAAAGTTACACCCAATGAACTTATAGAGTTAAACATCGGCAGTGTAATACGCTCATCCCGCGAGTTAGAGGGATGGTTTGCTACATTAAAGAAAAATCAAACCGGATTAGAAACAATCCGGAAAACAGCCCAAGAGTACACCCGACAGAACAGCGGAGCAACATCACATATAGTACAGCTATTGTTGCAGGTATGATAGAGAAGATGAAATATGGAATCATAATGGCGGCATTATACACTGTATCCTTACTGCCGCTTAAAGTGCTCTACGCTGTAAGTAGTTGCCTATATCCGGTAGTGTATCACCTATGGAGATACCGTCGTAAAACAGTGCGGAGGAATATAACCTGCTCTTTCCCGGAAAAAGGGGTACAGGAAATCATTTTAATAGAAAAAGAATATTACCGTCACTTCTGCGATTGCGTAGTAGAGACCATCAAGCTACTTCACATTTCGGACAAGGAGTTAAACCGACGCGTACAACTAACCAACAGCGAACTGATAAAGCAACATTCGTCCGATGGTCGCCCGGTAGTGCTTTATTTAGGGCATTACGGCAACTGGGAATGGGCGCAAGCTATTACCCGACAATATAGCCGCCCTGCCATCAGTGGCGAAATTTATCGCCCTATGCACAGCAAGGTGATGGAAAAAGTAATGAGACGGCTTCGTTCACGCTTCTCCACCCTACTCATTCCACAGAAACAAGCCTTCCGCACCCTGCTACGCATGAAACAAGAAGGGAAACAGTACCTCGTCGGCTTCATTGCTGACCAACGACCAAACAGTAAAAATCTGAACCATTGGACTACTTTCTTACACCAAGACACAGCATACAGCATCGGGGGAGAAGAAATAGGCAAACGTATAAATGCCCATTACTTTTATCTGGATGTAGAAAAGGTTAGCAGAGGTTACTACAAAATGAGCTTCATACCCATTATTCCCCAAAGAAAAAATGAAGCGCACCCGTATACTTTGCAATACATGAGAATGATGGAAGCCACCATTACACGTGCACCCCAATACTGGTTATGGTCGCACAAACGATGGCGCTTTCCAAAATCAGACAATAAAACAATAATATAAAAACAAGAACTTATGAAGATTATTTGCGTAATACCGGCACGTGCCGAGTCAACTCGTTTTTTTGAAAAACCTCTTGCCCTGATTTGCGGCAAGCCTATGATACAATGGGTTTATGAGCATTGCAAAGAAGTTGAGCAGTTCGAGGAAATCTATGTAGCCACCGATAGTGAGAAGATACAATCGGTATGTGAAGCATTCGGAGCTAAAGTCATAATGACTTCATCCGAGCACGACACTGCCACCGAACGCCTCTACGAAGTGTCCACCAAAATAACAGCAGATCTTTACGTAATGGTAAACGGTGATGAGCCACTGCTCACCAAAGAGTCCATCACGCAGTGCATACCAAATGAGTTCAGCACAGACGAATTATATGTATCCAATCTAATGACTGATTTCAACAATCCGGTTGAAGTGGTAGATGCTACCAATCTGAAAATTGTGACCGCCGCCGACAACCGCTGTTTATTTATCTCGCGTAGTCCCATTCCTTACCCCAAAGGAAATATGGATTATGTATATCACAAATTTGTAGGAGTAGGAGCATTCAATCGCAAAGCGTTGGAGTATTACCACACAACGCCTCGCGGTCCCATTGAAAAAATAGAAGAAAACGATTCTTTCCGTTTCTTAGAGAACCATATACCCATTTTTTATTACAACTGTCATTGCAAATCTCTTTCGGTAGATAACCGCAAAGACATTGAAGGAGTGGAGAAATACTTGAATGAACGAACTTAAAAACAACAGGAACCATGCGCATAGGATTTGATGCAAAGAAGATTGTAACTAATCTAACGGGTATAGGAAATTATAGCAGAGGAATCATTCATGCCCTTGCCGAGCACTATCCGGACAATCAATATATACTGTTTGCTCCCAACAAATGGAATGAGAGATGTATTAGCAGATTACAGCCTCACGCCAGCATCACCTTTGCTTATCCGCGATGCACATGGTCTTTGGCACAAGAATGGTGGCGTTGTCATGGTATAACGAAAGATATTGTGCGGAACCGTACTGATATTTTCCACGGGTTGAGTAACGAACTTCCATCCGGTATCCGACGTACTGGATGCAAGTCTGTTGTCACCATTCACGATCTTATTTTTCTGCGCTATCCGCATACCTATGACCCGATTGCCCGACAGATATTAAAAGCAAAAACACTTTATGCCTGCCGGAAAGCTGATAAGATTGTCGCCATCAGCCAATGTACCAAGCAAGACATCATAAAATTCTACAATATACCGAAAGAGAAGATAAAGGTCGTATATCAAGGATGCGACCCTATCTTTTACCGTACTACAAGCATCGACGAAATACAAGCGATACAGAAAAGGTACGGCCTGCCTTCCAACTACCTGCTTTGCGTAGGCACTCTTGAACAAAGGAAGAATCAACTCTCCATCTTGCAGTCACTCGCATTGGCTAATAATGACATTCATCTAGTACTAACCGGTAAGCCTACCAAGTATCAGACTGTTATAGAAGAGCGTATCAAGAGTTTAGGACTCCAACAACGGGTTCATATCTTAAACAATGTACTCAATCCCGATTTGCCTGCCATTTATCAAGGTGCTACCGCCTTTATCTACCTCTCATGGTTCGAAGGTTTCGGAATTCCGGTATTGGAAGCCTTAGTTTCTGGCGTTCCCGTCATAGCAGCCACCGGTTCTTGTCTGGAAGAGGCAGGCGGTCCTACCTCACTCTATTGTAACCCGTTTGACTATCAACAAATAGCAGCATACATCAACGAGCTAACCCGCGACAGAAAAAAAAGAGAAGACATGGCAGTTAGCGGAAAAGAATACGCTAAAAGATTCTCCAACCAACTGATAGCACAACAACTTCACTCCATCTATCAACAACTAATGGAGTGACATCACTCACTGTATCCATTATGGAAAAACAAAGAATCCTCATCCTCCGAATGTCTGCTTTGGGAGACGTCGCCATGACTATCCCCGTAATCTATTCATTGGCGGAGCAGTATCCGCAACTGGAAGTAAGTGTGCTGACCTCTCCTTTCTTTACCCGGCTGTTTATCCACAAATCTACCAATCTACGATTGATAGAGGTCGATTTCAAAGGAAAGCATAAAGGTATCAAAGGCTTTTTCCGCCTGTTCAAGCAACTTCGATGTTTCCAATTCAGCAAAGTAGCCGACCTGCATAACGTTCTTCGCTCATGGATTATTGATGTCTTTATGTACCTAAATAAAGCACAAGTAGTTATGGTAGACAAAAAGAGAGCCCAAAGGAACTACGCATTGAAACATCATATACGCCAGCCCGATTTTATAAGCCGTTACGCCGAAGTTTTTGACAAATTAGGACTCCCAATCCAAATTAAATTTACTTCGCTCTTCCCCACCGGAAAAAATGAAAGACTGCCTTTCAATGTAATTCATCCGGCGATGGGAGTAGCCCCTTTTGCCCGTTACAACAACAAGACTTATCCCTTAGAAAAGATGGAGATTGTCGTAAAAGAACTTACAAAGAGTGGCTATTACATCTACCTATTCGGTTCCAAAGGCAATGAAGCTAATAAATTGGCATTATGGTCACAGCAGTACGAGCGATGTATATTGGTAGCTGGAAACTACCCAATAGAAAGCGAACTTGGCATCATGAGCCAAATGGACGTAATGCTGACAATGGATTCAGCCAACCAACACATGGCTGCGGCAACAAATACCAGAGTAGTGACACTATGGGGTAGCACCACCCCTATATGCGGATTCTTAGGATACAAACAATCCGAGAAAGACGCACTATTCTTAGACCTTCCTTGTCAGCCTTGCAGTATTGCCGGCGGGAAAAGATGTAAGTATGGACATTTTGCCTGCATGAAGCAATTAAGCCCGGAAATGGTAGTCAATCACCTCAAACAGATAGTAACCATCATAGAAATTCAATAACAGCAGCCATGAAAGATATTATACTATTATTACTGTCCGCTAAACCCTAAAGTAGTGAGTCCAACTTCATGAAAAGCAG
>OGGK01000145.1_pt1 | contig 71989 bp, 70 predicted proteins | sample 1571171 | NCBI WGS metagenome assembly OGGK01 (sample SAMEA2581958, study PRJEB24529) | metagenome | biome: Human gut stool | place: China | collected 2011 | reverse complement strand
TTGCTGGATGATGGGAGCGATGAGATGAATAAAATGAAATGAGGATTTCTTGATTTTTGAGATTTGGGTATACGGGGCTTGAGGTCAGACAATTATGAATGGAACAGGCGGTATTGAAAACGGTTTTCCATGTGGGTGGCCGATGTGACGACAGCCTTCGTTTTTTTGCTCCGAAGCGGATAGGTTTCCCGCAGGGACCGGAATACGGTACTAGCGCAAGCACACAGCTCACAATACAAGGTTCAGCCCATGCTCTTTGTAGTGGAGGAAAAAGGTCGCAATCTTGACTTTGGTGATATTTTTCAGCAGCTCGGAGAACTTACGGTCGGTTTTAGCGCGGTTGTGACCAGAGTAAATGCAGCTGACATTGTGAAAGTATTCTTGTCCGGCTTCATCGAGGTCGGACAATGTCATGCCGATCTCAACCCAGTTGGCTTTGCTGGGTGTGTAATACATGACGTTACCGTCAGTACCCTTTTTTAACTCCTTCTTTTGGCCGAGATAATATTCAGGATAGAGAGCAATGGTACCATCCTTGAGCTCTCGCTGTTCAAGTTTCGGATTCTGTCATGATTGTTTCAGAAGTTTTACCATAAAGATTATGTGTCAAATTAAAATTGTTTGAGTCCTACGGAAATTTCCGAGGTGTACTTTTATAAAAATAGTATTCCGTGACGGTTTTAAAAGAGTCGGTGAAAAGTTAAGAAAAAATATCCGAATAAGATGTACTAAAAGTGTACTCAATGCGAAAAAATGGGTAAAATATTAAATATCGAGAATTAGCTAAATTGTAACTCACTGATATTATTGATATATTGTTACCCCTTACTTTCTCATATTATCATAGTTGGATGCCTGTTCTGGACACCAATCTTTCAGATTTCTGAATGACGAAATTTAGTTTGCGGAAATAGCTCAGTTGGTAGAGCATAACCTTGCCAAGGTTAGGGTCGCGAGTTCGAGTCTCGTTTTCCGCTCTTTTCCTATTTAAGTTTATTTTTTTAAAAAAAGCAAAAATCCCCGTAAGTAATGATACTTACGGGGATTTTTGCTTTTCCGTTATAGGGGTTATTCGGGTCAATCCGAAAACCCTATTGGTGTGTTTATTCCTTTTTCAAGGCAAAGCCCAGCATCATGCCGTCATAGCTGTTTGCCAGTGAGCCTATTGTCTTAAGCGTGGCATTGCTGCTCTTGCTGGAAATCAGGGTAATCAGCTTTAATAGTTTGTCCGAATTGAACAGCAAATCCATACTGGTGGATGTACAGTTTACTTTGGCGCTGAGCGGAATCAGCTTCATGAATTTCAGGTTCGCATGCTGTGTGGAAGCGTCGTAGGAGTAAGTCCCTTTTATGCTTTTCGCACCCACTTTGGCTGTGAAAGTGCTGTCTGCATTGAAGGTGAAAGACATTTGTCCTTCTTTGATGCCCACCTTTGCCAATTGCTCGTTCAGCTTGCTTTCGGCAGCGCCGGCAGCTACCGAACCGCCTGCTTTTTGCAGTAGGTTGTCCGATTCGAATTCAATGGCCGAACCGGTATATGCCCATGTTCCTTCCATGCCGGCGGTGCTTTTTCCGGTTACGGTGTTTACTACTTTCTCGATGTTCTCCTTGTTTAATAAATCTTTCAGAGATTGTGCTTGGCTATTGGAAGCCATTAGCAATGCGGCAACGAATATGTGCCAAAAAACAAATCTTTTCATTTCGGTTATAATAATTATAGTTTGGAGTTAATGTCCTTGTTGATTTGTTCGATGTAGCCCAACAGTTCTTCGCGTCCCATACGGTTTTCGGAAGACGTGACGAAGTAGGGGGGAAGCTCTTCCCATTGTTCGTGCAGTTTCTCCAAATAATGGCGGATGTTGCTGTTTATCCTGCCGCCTTTCAGCTTGTCGGCTTTGGTGAAAACGATGGCAAAAGGCACTCCGTTTTCACCCAGCCATTCTATGAAGGCAAGGTCGATGGCTTGCGGCTCGTGACGGCTGTCTACGAGAACAAAGAGGTTGGTCATTTGCTCGCGTTGCAGGATGTAGGTTTCTATGATGCGCTGAATCTGCTCCTGTCCCTTCTGTCCGCGCTTGGCATAGCCGTAGCCCGGAAGGTCTACGATATACCAGCTCTTGTTAATAAGGAAATGGTTGATGAGCATGGTTTTTCCCGGAGTTGCGGACGTCATGGCAAGCCCCTTGCGTCCTGTCAGCATATTGATGAGGCTGGATTTTCCAACGTTGGAACGTCCGATGAAGGCGTATTCGGGGAATGTCCCGCCGGGGCACTTGGTTACGTCTGTATTGCTGATGACGAATTCAGCGTTTGTTATCTCCATTTTGTTATCTGTTTTTTAATTTGTTTCTTCCTGCAAAGGTAGCACTTATTTCAAAAATCTTTGTTCATAATGCGGATTTCTCTCTATCTTTGCCCGCCAATAGGAGAACTTTAAGTATGAACGGACAATTTCCCTCGATATTACTGGAGAAAGCGGTGAATGAGTTTGCCAAACTGCCGGGTGTGGGCCGGAAGACTGCCATGAGGCTGGTGCTTCATCTGCTGCGGCAGGATACGGCGGTGGTGGAGGCTTTCGGCAATGCCATCGTTACGCTGAAGCATGAAGTGAAGTACTGCAAGGTGTGCCATAATATTTCTGATACGGAGACTTGCCGTATCTGCTCCAATCCTCAGCGTGATTCTTCCGTTATTTGCGTGGTGGAGAACATACGCGATGTGATGGCGGTGGAAGCGACGCAACAATTCCGCGGACTGTATCATGTGCTGGGAGGGGTGATTTCGCCGATGGACGGAATAGGTCCCGGTGACTTGGAAATAGAGAGTCTGGTGCAGCGGGTGGCAGCGGGTGGCATTAAGGAAGTGGTGTTTGCCCTCAGTACTACTATGGAAGGCGATACGACCAACTTTTATATTTATCGCAAACTGGAAAAGTTAGGAGTGAAGCTGTCCGTGATAGCGCGCGGCATCTCTGTGGGAGACGAACTGGAATATGCGGACGAGGTAACGCTTGGACGCAGCATTGTGAACCGTACTCCGTTTACGGGCGCGGTATGACATATAACTTAAAAAAATGATTGTATGGAAGAAAAAATAAAGCGGGTTGCTTCCCGCACGAAGATGGTGTTTGTATATTTCTGGATGCTGCCCGTATTCCTCGTGGCTTTTGGAGAGACGGGCGGAGAATGGGTTGGCGCCTATGCGGGAGATGTGCGCGCTACGTATTTTGCGGAGACTGTTACGATTCTGCTTACGGCTGCGTTAGTGCCCGTTTCCCTGAAACTTTTTTCGTGGGTGCTGGCTAAGAAAATAGACGTTGTTGCCATTACGGATGCGCTGCGCTTGTACGCGCTGTGGAGCGGAGTGCGTCTGGCTCTGCTTGCCGTGCCGGTATTGGCGGGATTTCTCACTTATTATATGATGCTGAGCAATAAGGGAGTGCTTTGCGCTTTGATTGCTCTGACCGCGTCGCTGTTCTGCCTGCCGGGTGAAAATCGTTTGCGTAAGGAACTGCATATAGATAAAGAATAATGAAATCTTCTTATTTTGTAAGTGAACGTGTACGTCTCCGGGCCATGGAACCGGAAGATTTGGAGATAATGTATGCCATGGAGAATGACCCGCAGACGTGGGATGTCACGAACTTCTCTGTGCCATATTCCAAGTATGTGCTGAAGCAATACATGGAAAACTCGCAATGCGATATGTTTGCCGACCGTCAGCTTCGCATGATGATAGTGCGTCTCGAGGATGATGCCGTGGTGGGTACTATTGATGTTACGGACTTTGCCCCGATGCACTCCCGCGGTGAGGTGGGGATTGCGGTGCGAAAGGAGTATCAGGGGAATGGATATGCTTCCGATGCCTTGAAACTTTTATGTGATTATGCCTTTGGCTTTTTGTTTCTGAAGCAACTGATTGTTCATGTGGCTGCCGATAATGAGGTGAGCCAGCGTCTGTTCGGCTCTTGCGGTTTTGTGCAGTGCGGACTGTTGAAAGAGTGGTGGTTTACAGGCGGCGAATTTAAGGATGTTGTTTTGATGCAGCGTATTCGTCCTGAGAGTGCGGAACCGGATAAAAGGTAATCGGCAATCGGGTTTGTCGGTTGCTGTCAGTTCAGGGTGGGGATTTGCGGAAAGCGTGACCACATTTCATATTTCCCGCCGAGTTTGCCAAGCGCGTCTTTCCACAGGCTTCTGCTGGCTTTTTCATCCATGAGTGAGGGAATATCCGCTTTGTCCACCAGCCAGGTATTTTCTTCTATCTCCTGCTTCAACTGTCCGGGCTCCCAGCCGGAGTAACCGAGGAAGAAGCGTATTTTTCCTTTTATAGAATTTCCTTCCGCCATAAATCGCTTGATGGCGGTGAAATCGCCGTTCAGATAGAATCCGTTGGCTATCGGGAGTGAGTCTGCTACGTTATCCAGCGTGTGCAGATAGAAAAGGGTGTCGGTGCTGATGGGACCGCCTTTATAGATAGGAATATCTTCCCGGCAGTCGATTTCGCTTAATAAATCATTCAAAAATAGAGGCAACGGTTTGTTCATGACCAATCCCATTGTTCCGTCTTGTGTATGGTCTACTAATAAAATAACCGCTCGCCCGAACATATGGTCACACAAAAAAGGTTCGGATATAAGAACTTTTCCTCGTGTAGGAACTATATGGTTAGTTTCTATTTTGAATATGTCCGTATTGATATACATGCCCCCAAATTAAGTATTTTTCTATAAAGGAGCAAATTATATTTCTCTTTTTTGCGAGAAAAGTGTCTTTCTTGGGTCTTTTAAGGTTTTACAGAGAATGAAGTGTCTTCATGGTTTTGAACGTTCATTCTCTGTAAAAGGCATATACGGTCTATTTTATAGGATGGTTTTTTGCAAAGACAGCCATGCGTTCATCCAACTGGGCATATTGATGGTCTTGGATGAATGAGGTGCAGGCGCGTAATCCTTCTTGGTGGCTTCCGGTGGTTACCAGTGAAATGGCGCTTACGCCGTAGTACATCAGCTCTTTGGCAAGCTCGCCGCTGCTCATGCCCGGATAGCCGATAGTGAAGTAGAATCCGTCTGCTACGGGGTCTCCGAGGTCGTTGTCGTATACCAAATGGAAACCGTGACGCAGGAAAATCTCTTTCAATCGCCGTGCGCGCTCTCCATATATCTTTACTTCGTCCAAGAAGTTGTATTCGCCTTCATTGGCAGCTTTCAGCATGGCGGCAAGCGCATATTGCGCCGAGTGGCTGGTTCCGGAAGAAAGGGCGTACAGGACGCGGTGAATGAACACTGTGCCGAACGTACCGCCACCATAGCGTTGTGTCAGTCCCGGATATGCCCGGTGATAAAGTTTGTCCGAGATGCAGCTTACCCCGATGCGTTGTCCTGCATAGCTGAATGCTTTGGAACCGGATATGAGCAAGACATAATGGTCGGTGTAATGGGCTACCGAAGGCTGGTATGGCGCTTGGAACGGTTTGCTTAGGTCCTGACGGAAATCCATGGCGAAATAGGCAAGGTCTTCCAAGACAATTACGTCATATTGAGTGGCAAGCTCACCGATAATGCGGAGTTCCTCTTCTTTCAGACATATCCAGCTGGGATTATTCGGGTTGGAGTAAACAATGGCGGAGATATTGCCTTTTTTGAGATAGCTTTCCAACTTTTCTTTCAGTTTGTCACCACGGTAATCGTACACATCAAAGGTTTCATATTTCTGTCCCATTACAACTAATTGTTGCTTTTGCACGGGGAAACCGGGGTCGATGAACAGGATGGTATCTTTCTTCCCGTCGCATTGGCTGCATGTGAGGAATGAGGCAAAAGTTCCCTGCATGGAGCCTGTTACCGGTACGCATCCTTCCGGCGCTACATCTACGTTGATGAATGCTTTGATAAAGCGGGATGCTTCCTCTTTCAATGCCGGCAAACCGTTGATGTCCGGATATAGGCTTGCTATCCCTTTTTGCAGAGATTCAATTTCCGCCTTTACTCCTACGACCGAAGGTGGCAGTCCGGGAACTCCCATTTCCATTTTTATAAATTCCACACCGGAATCAGCTTCTGCCTTAGCTGCGATAGCTTTTACTTCGCGAATAGTAGCTTTTGCAAAGTCTGCAATATGAAAATCTTCGATAGTTTCATCGATTAATTTACGTTCAATAGGGGTATTTTTCATGATTTCTATTTTTTTTGTCTATGCAAAGGTAACATAAATCTCTTATAATCAACCAATGTTAAAAAAAAGATGATTTTTTTTCTTTCAAGCTATTGCAGGTTAAAAAAAAACGCCTACCTTTGCAACCGCAATCGAGAGAGATAGCGATGAAAGAATGAAATTCTGGTGCGTTAGTTCAGTTGGTTAGAATACATGCCTGTCACGCATGGGGTCACGGGTTCGAGTCCCGTACGCACCGCTTTCTTATGAAGCAAAATAAAGAAAAGTCCTGAAGTTCAATACTTTGGGACTTTTCTTTTTCTCCAACCCCGTACCAAAAAGTAGCGAAACGGCGCAGTTGCCACTGGCTTATCCGTTGGACTTTTTGGAGCCGAAAAAAGTCCAACGATTTGGTTTTATTTTCGCTGATTCTCAATATTTTGCATAGTCTGATTTGGAACAATACGATTTAACTTTGTACCACTAAAAATGCAAGAAGTATGGGAATTGAAAAAAGACGTAGTACACTGAGTGTATTGTTTTACATCAAGCGGCAGAAGCTGCTGAAAAACGGGGAGGCTCCCGTCTGTATGCGTATCACCGTTGACAAGCGGAAGGCGGAGATTGTGATCAAGCGCAGTGTGCCGGTGGAACTCTGGAACCAGTCAAAAGAATGTTCCAAAGGAAAAGACCGCAGCTCGCAGGAACTTAACCACTACATAAATTCAGTCCGTGCCAGGGTATTGCAGATACACCGGGAACTGGAGATAGACAACAAGGTTGTTACGGCAGACATTATCCGTGACAGGTATTACGGAAGGGACAAGGTGCAATATACCCTTCTGGAGGTCTATGCGGACCATAATAAAAAGTGCCGTGCCCTAATCGGCAAGGAATATACCGAATCAACCGTAACAAAATTTGAAACCTCCATAAACAGGCTGAGGGAGTTTATCCGTTTCCGTTATCATAAGGATGATCTCTATCTGAATGAACTGGACGGGCAGTTCATCCGTGATTTCGAGTATTGGCTGAAGACTTCCATAGGATGTCAGAACAATTCCGCACTGAAACATTTGAAGAATTTGAAGAAAGTGATACGGATTGCATTGGCCAACGAGTGGATGAAAAAAGACCCGTTCTATGGTATCCATTTCAGGATTGATGAAGTAAACGTGGAGTTTCTTTCCAAAGATGAGCTTGAAAGACTGATGGACAAGGATTTTGAAATCAAGCGGCTGGAGCAGGTACGGGATGTCTTTGCTTTCTGCTGCTTCACCGGCATGGCTTTTGCAGATGTCCAGCAACTTGGCAAGGAGCATCTTGTAAAGGATAATGAGGGTAACCTGTGGATTCGGAAAGCCCGCCAAAAGACAAAGCAGATGTGTAACATCCCCGTCATATCCCCTGCCCGCAAGCTGATAGACAAGTATTCCAACCAACCGGATTGCATAGCCAAAAATGTACTCCTGCCTGTACCGAGCAACCAAAAGATGAATGCTTACCTGAAGGAAATAGCCGATATTTGCGGAATACAGAAACGGCTGACGACCCACGTCGCAAGACATTGCGGATCCTATTTCTTACTAAAACTCAATATCTTACAAAATATTTCAGCTTGATAGGTAACGATTTAGAAACGAGCGAAGTTCTCATATTCGCTACATCTTGCATCAAATCAAAAGAATGCTTTATCTACGTACAAAGGTACAATTTCTTTTCTAAATTTAATGTGCATATAATTAAAATTGGAGAGATGTATTATTAATCCAGCGAACCGACACTGAAAAATGGTGGTTCTGCTACCCAAAATCGTTTTGTCGTGGAGGAGCATTGCAAGTACTTGTACAGCAATGGTCAGGTAGCTATGGCTGAATTCTAAATTAAAAACAAATCTAATTTAGAATCTCCGTCCTCAAGTCGCATTATTTTTTAATTATCATTGTTTTCCGCCTCGAATTTTTTACGGTGCTTGACAATGGACTTCATGTTGGTCTGTGCCCACTCGGTAAGCTGAACGATAAACGGAACGAGAGATTGCCCGATCTCTGTCAGTCGGTATTCCACTTTGGGAGGTACGACCGGATAGACCTTGCGAGCGACCAATCCGTCGGCTTCGAGCGTTTTTAATGTACCCGACAGCACCCGTGAAGAGACGTCGGGAATCAACCTGCATAGCTCGTTGAATCGGACTGTTTTCTGTTCGCTTAAAACCAGAACCACCAATAAAGCCCATTTGTTGCCGAAACGTGACACGACATTACGCACGGGGCAGATTTCGATAATCGAATTTTTCTCTTCTTTTTTTAGCATATCGTATTATTCTTATATCATTAATTTTGTTGATACGGCACGAATGATTACTTACTTTAGAAAGCAAAGTTAGTAATTTCTCGACAATCAAAAAAGAACATACGCTCCAGCCAAATTTTTTTTCGATTTTTTTCGCTTTGCAAACCGCTGGTTTTCTGCAAAAGCGAGAAAAAGGTTACTATTAGATATAAATGTAACTTCTTGACAGGTAATATTTTATGTGATAATTTTGCAACGTGAAATAAATAAAGAACCATAAATATAGAAAGTTATGAAACAGTTATTTTTAATCCTTTCAGTCTTCTGTGCTTTAAGTGTGCAAGCGCAAACAAAATTGAACTTTTTCAGGCAAAAACCAACTGATAAAGTTAGTTTTATACCATATGGGGCAAATGATGCCGCAGGACATTATGTGCAGGCGGGTGATGCACGACTGTACTATGAAGTGTACGGTGAAGGAGAACCTGTACTTGTATTGCACGGAGGTATTGTAGGTACAACATACGAGCTTGGTCTTCTTATAGATAGTCTTTCGACCCGTTATCAGGTTATTGCCATGACTACCAGAGGACATGGACGTTCAGAAATCGGGCATTCTCAGATAAGCTATAATCAACGCGCAACCGATGCTCTCACCGTTTTGCAGGCGGTTACCGATAAGCCTGCTATCGTACTCGGATTTAGCGATGGGGCCTACACGGGGTATAAATTGGCTTCAATGTTTCCTGAGCGAGTAAAAAAACTTATAGCCATTGGTGCCGGTGAAAACCAGCAATTATTGCGTAAGATTGTGGTGAATAAAGTAGAGGATATGCAGAAGATAGCACCTGAATTTATGAAAAGCCAGATGGCGTTGATGCCGGAACCGGAACGTTTGCAAGAACATTGGAATATGCTGCCGGCATTTTATAACGATGATATGGTAGTCAGCAAAGCATTATTAGGCAGTATCAAGTGTCCTGTGTTACTGATTGCAGGAGAACTCGACCCCAATGCTCCGCTTGATACCAATATATCGGCATACAAAATGATTCCCAACTGTGAGTTAGCCATTATTGCCAGTGCCGCCCACCAGGTCTTTATCGATAATTTTCCGGCGGTCTGGGCAAACATAACACCATTTTTGAGCAAATAACCAGCCTTATAAGGCACTTTAATATTAACAATTTAATTTTCAGAAGTATGAAACGAATTTCAATGAGCGGTTTATATACCGCACGCAGAAGCGCACAAGGTTATCTATGTGCAAGTGAAGAAACTCCGGCTACAGGCGGTGCTTGCGGTTCGGCATGTGGAGCAGGAGACCCGGAACCGGAACCGAAACCGGCAGCCTGCGGCTCAGCTTGCGGAGCGGGAGATAAGTAAAAAAAGAGAGGCAGACTGAAAAGGGGAAATTCCCCTATGGGAATTCTCCTTTTTGGACGCCTTGATTTTTCAATAATCAAGCAAATCTAAGTTATAATTTAAATTATCGTCAGTATGAAAAAGTTAATATTAGTCGGTCTGTTGGCAACATTTGGAATTATTTGTGTCTGGGCACAAACCGTAGAGAAAAATAGAAACGGAAAGGAAGAGGTCAGGGTTGATATTCTTGCCGAAACATCACAAAGCTGGGATGGCGCGACCCTTCCGAACTATCCGACCACGACACCGAAGATTACCATTTTGCGTTATACATTCCCTGCTCATCAACGTCTTTCTCCTCATACACATTCAATCATAAATTGCGGTGTGATGCTTAAAGGCGAATTGACTATTGTGACTACGGACGGACGTGAGCATACCTTCAAAGAGGGCGATGTGGTAATGGAGATGATAGGCACGATACATTATGGCGAAAACCGTGGTAATGAAGATGCCGAAGTCATTATGTTCTATGCCGGCACGGAAGGGCTGCCACTGAAAGAAGAGGCTAAATAAACGGATTTCAAAAACAGGATTATGGAATATTTCGCATTTCAATGGCATATAACAGACAGCTGTGACCAGCGTTGCGAACACTGTTATATATTTTCAGAGGGGCATCCCAAATTGGTGGAGATGTCTTTTGATAAGGCACAGCGCGTTGTGGACGACTGCGTGGAAATGTGCCGCCGTATGGAGCGACTGCCTTATTTCTACATCACAGGCGGTGACCCTATCTTGCATAGCCGGTTTTGGGATATTCTCGCGCTGCTTCGGGAGCGAAATATTCCCTTTACAATTCTCGGCAATCCGTTCCATCTGACTGATGAAGTGTGCAAACGGTTGAAGAAATACGGCTGCGACAAATACCAGCTTTCCATCGACGGGATGCGCGAGACTCATGACTATATCCGCAAGCCCGGTTCGTTCGACACGACCGTAGAGAAAATTGCCGTCATCCGCCGTGCCGGTATCCGCTGTGCCGTGATGACCACCGTGTCAGGAACGAACATCGATGAAATACCGGACATTATAGACCTTATCGTAGCACATCATGTAGATATTTTCGCATTCGGGCGGTATTGCCCCACCAGCTTCGAGAAGAGTACCCACATCGAGCCGTTGGAGTACCGTGGCTTTTTGGAGCGCATCTGGCAGAAGTTCGAGCAATACAAGGATTCCGGCACTACTTTCAATCTTAAAGACCATCTCTGGACACTGTTCCTTTACGAAAAAGGATTGTTCAAGATTCCTAAAGGTCTGGACGATGACACGATTTACGACGGTTGCCACTGTGCTGACTGTCACATGACTATATTGCCCACAGGCAAAGTGATGGCTTGCCGACGGTTTGAAAGCCCGGTGGGCAATATCTTCCGCGAGCATATCGGTGACATCTACGTCAGTGAGCGCATGGATGCCTATCGCAAGTACGAGAAATTCGAGAAATGCTCCCGCTGTGAACTGCTTCGCTTCTGTCGGGGGTGTCCTGCCGTGGCTTACGGATATACACATAATTTTTATGCGGCTGACCCGCAATGTTGGAAACAAATAGATTGAATACATTATGGATACACTTGAACTGATGAAATACCGCCGGAGTATCCGACGTTATACCGACCGACAGGTGCCGGAAGAAGACCTGCTGAAAATACTTGAAGCAGGAGCATACGCGCCCAATGCAGGAGGCGGACAACGCAGCCGCTTCGTGGCTTGCCAAGACAGGATGCTCAATGAGGCGATTGGCAAACTGAACATCGCCCGATTCGACCGCTCGCATCTTGTCGGAGGTTTCGTTTCGAAGGAACAGCCGTCCATCATCGATGATCCAACTATTCGTTCGGGATTTTACGGCGCACCGACCGTTATCACGATTTTCGGTCCGAAGAACTTTCTTTATTCTATCCCGGATGCTTATTGTGCTGCCGAGAATATGGTAATCGAAGCGACCGCGCTCGGGATATCATCCTGCATCTTGGCACGGGGCGAAGAGACATTTTCAAATCCCGAAGGAGAGAAAATACTGTGTGAATGGAATATCCCCGACACTATGATTGCCCGTTGTTTCGTGATTTTAGGATATGCCGACGGCGATTATCCCATGTCAAAACCACGAAAAGAAGGACGATACATGATTGTGAAATAAACGATCAAGCCGAGAGCAGAGCCAAACCTGTTTGAGCTATGCCGAGGCGCAGTGATTGTAGATTGAAAATCTAAAATAAAAGATTAAAGATGAAGTTATGATGAAGAAATTAGTATGTATGTGTGCTTCTCTAATGATAGTCTTGGGCACGTCGGCACAGCAGAAAGTGATGTTCGACCTTTTCCACGGTCAGTTCAAGGATACATTTGTCGATTCTACCTATTATGACTATGTGATTCCCGGATATGAAGAAATTGCCCGGGAAGGCGGTTATCAGCTGGTGATGAACAAATCGGAAATTACCGCACAGGCACTTGACAGTGTGGATGCCCTGCTTATCCTGTCGCCATTATCAAAAACAACACAGACAAATTTCACAGATCGGGAGAAACGAGCCATTACCGATTATATCAGGCAGGGAGGTTCTGTGATTATGTTCATAGATGAGGAAAAACATCGTGTGGACCTCGAAAAATATGGCGTGAATGACATTACCCAAGAATTTGGGATAGAAGTCCTGTATGACTTCGATGTACCCGGTAACTGCGGTGCTGTGACTTTTGAGAACGAAATCTTCGGTGGAAGACGTGAAATCCCCTGCAGCGGTGTCCGGGGTGTGAAAGGCGGCATACCTGCCGGTGTCTGTATGGAGCAGGGTTATCAGATGGCATCGTTCGTACACCTTGACAACGGTGGCAAGCTCTACGTGGCTGGCGAGACGATGGCAGCACTTCTGATGGGTTATCCCGACGGAGAACGTAATGTACATAGAATGATGGAAACCCGCTGGTGGGGTAAGGACAGCTACATCTATATGGTTGAATTGCTTTTATGGGCTTTGAAAGAATAGAATAACTAAATAACAGAATACCAATGTTCAAAATAAGATTTTTATCTATGGCATTCATTGTACCTCTATTAGTGTCTTGTTCTCTTGACTCTCCAAAATTAGGGAAAGTCTCAGTCGACAAAGTGGTTGCCGCCATGACTTTAGAAGAAAAGGCAAATATTGTTATCGGTTCAGGCATGGAGGGCTTTACCGGTGACGAGGCTGTCATCGGTACAACACTTAGTTTAGTACCCGGTGCGGCAGGAACAACTTATGCCATTCCGCGTCTTGGTATCCCTGCCATCGCATTGGCTGATGGTCCTGCCGGATTGCGCATCAACCCCACACGGGAGGGAGACTGCGATACGTATTATTGCACCCATTTCCCCATTGGAACCTTGCTGGCTTCCACTTGGAATCAGGAATTGGTCGAGAAAGTCGGTGCCGCAATCGGAAACGAAGCACTTGAATACGGAGTGGATATTTTACTTGCTCCGGCACTGAACATCAGACGCCACCCGCTTTGCGGACGCAACTTTGAATACTATTCGGAAGATCCGCTGGTGTCGGGAAAGATAGCGGCTGCCTATGTCAGGGGAGTGCAGAGTAATGGAGTCGGAACTTCCATCAAACATTTTGCCGCCAATAATCAGGAGACCAACCGTATGGGCAATGATGCCCGTGTGTCTCAACGTGCCCTTCGGGAAATCTATCTGAAAGGATTTGAAATAGCAGTAAAAGAGTCAGAGCCTTGGACTGTGATGTCTTCATATAACTATATCAACGGTGTGTATGCTTCGGAGAATAAGGAGTTGCTGACCATTCTTTTACGCGATGAATGGGGGTTCAAAGGAACTGTGATGACGGACTGGTTCGGTGGAAAAGATGCTTTGGCACAAATGGAAGCCGGCAACGATATGCTGCAGCCGGGTACCGGCAAGCAGCGTGAAGCCATTGTAGAAGGAGTAAAATCCGGCAGGTTGGACGAGTCTGTCCTCGACCGCAACGTGAAACGAATCCTTGAATTGATTCAGAAAACCCCACGTTTCAAGAAATACGAATATTCCAATAACCCCGACTTGAAAGCCCATGCCGAGCTGACACGGAAGTCGGCATCAGAAGGTATGGTATTGCTGAAAAATGAGAAGGAAACACTTCCGCTGCCGTCAGCCATAAAGAAAGTATCGGTATTCGGATGTTCATCATACGAGTTCGTGGCTGGTGGAGCAGGCTCCGGTAATGTGAATCGTGCCTATACTGTTTCTCTGCTGGACGGATTAAGGAATGCCGGATATACGGTAGACGAATCTCTCAAACCGATTTACGACACCTACATAAAAGAAGAGAACAGGCGTAATGCTCCCGACCCGAATAACAAATATGCCCAATTTATGCCGACTCCACGCTCTGCGGAAATGGTTCTGACAGTGGAGCAGATACAGTATCAGGCTGATATATCCGATGTGGCAATTGTCACATTAGGCCGTATGTCAGGAGAGTTCTTGGACCGCACTTCTGCCGACTTCAACCTGAGCCGCGAAGAGAAGCAGCTTCTTGACGATGTTTGCAGTATCTTCCACGCTGCCGGGAAACGGATTATTGTCATACTGAATATTGGCGATATCATAGAGACGGCTTCGTGGAAAGAACTGCCCGATGCCATACTCTGTGCCTGGCAGGCAGGACAGGAGGGCGGAAACAGTGTGGCTGATATTCTTTCCGGTAAAGTTTCACCAAGCGGCAAACTTCCCATAACTTTCCCCGACAGACTGGAGGATGCCGCATCTTATGCGAATTTTCCCATTGACCGGACTACAGACATAGATGTTGTCGATAAAGAAGAAAAAAGAAGTGACAGAAAAAATATCGACTATACCAATTACGAGGAAGATATTTATGTAGGATACCGTTATTTCGATACTTTCGGGAAACAGGTTTCCTTTCCGTTCGGCTACGGACTGAGTTATACGGCTTTTGAATACTCCGAACCATCCGTCAAAAAGCAGGACGGTATATTTACCATCACGCTGCAGGTGAAAAACACAGGGAAAGCCAAAGGGAAAGAGGTTGTCCAACTGTATGTTGCATCCCCAAAAGAGATGTTGGCTTCAAAACCGGAAAAGGAACTGAAAGCATTTGCCAAGACACGAGAGCTGAAGCCGGGAGAATCTGTAACAGTTACTTTGTCCGTTAAAGAAGCAGACCTTACCCATTACGACGAATCCACTGCCGCTTGGGTAACTGAAGGCGGAGTTTACCACTTCCTGATAGGCGCATCTTCCCGCGACATCAGAACAACATTGCAGGCAGAGGTTTATCCGATATCTGTGAATACTTACGACTTATTAAAATTACAAAACCCAATATCAATATTAAAGAAAGGAGAATAAAAATATGCCACATGTAAATATTAAATGTTATCCAAAACATTTGAGTGAAAAACAACTGTCTGACTTCTCAAGTGAACTGACAGACTTAATCAAGAAGCATTTGTCTGCCAACGACGGAGACATATCGGTAGATTATAATGAAATACAGCCCGAAGAGTGGAAGACGGTTTACGATGAGGATATAAAGCCCCGGATGAACAACCTGCTCAAAAGGCCGGGATATGAAATGTAAGAAATAACAAGCAGAAAGGAGAACTCAGTATGCATTTTTCAAGTGATATCAATCGTCCCCCTTACGAAGCGGACGATGCTTTTCTTCAAATCACAAGTGGATGTTCACATGGTCAATGTCGCTTTTGTACATTCTATAAGGATGCACGATTCCATGTAAGCAGCATGGACGAGATAGAAGATGACATTCGTGAACTTATCCCTTATATCGGACATTTTAACCGCATCTATCTGCAAGGTGCTGACCCGTTTATCGTCGGATACGAGAAACTGATGAATGTGGCAGAGTTGATTCATCGCTACCTGCCGTCAGTAAAGAGCATCGGAGGATATGCCCGCGTGGATAATATCAGGAATAAAAGCGTAGAACAACTGCGTAACCTGAAACAGGCAGGCTACAGCAACTTCTATTTCGGAAACGAATCGGGCGATGACGTGCTGCTTGAGCGGATGAATAAGGGTTATCATGCCCAAGTGGTTGTAGAACAGCTGTCCAAACTTGATGAGGCCGGAATGGAATATATCGTCAACTTTCTGGGAGGTCTGGGCGGACACGGTTACGGCTTGCGCCATGCACAGGAATCAGCACGCATCATCAACCAGCTACACCCTACCATGATTTATGCCTCCGAACTGACCCTTTTTCCTGATACTCCGTTGATGCAGGATGTGAAGGGAGGCAAGTTTGTGGAAGCCGGCGAAATGGAAAGAATGATAGAACTAAAGGAGTTTCTGAATTGTATCACCATTCCCACGGTATTCAAGGCAGAACACGTTACCATTCCGGTACCTATACGAGGACATCTGCCGGAAGACAAGCCGAGAATGCTTGAAACCATCGACCAAATTTGCCTGATGGTGGAAAGAGGAGAACTCGACGATTTCCGTAGTAGAGTAAAAGGACTATAAATGATCAGTCAAAAAAAATCATTTTTTTTCGCTTCATAACAACTTATCTTTCAGCAAAAGCGAGAAAAAGGTTACTAAGAGATATAAATGTAACCTCTTGACAACAAATGATTTATATAGTATTTTTACAACGTAAAACATTAAAAACAAAAACAACAATGAAAAAGTTTTTTTTAATGCTGGCCATTGCCGGTATGGCTATCGCAGCCAACGCACAGACTAAATTTGAAGTAAAGGATTTCGGTAAATTCAAACTTCACACTTATGTTACCGCAGATCCACTCGGTGATATGAGTTATATCATCGAAGGGAGCAAGAGTCTCGTTGTACTTGAACCTGCTGCTTTTTACGACAATATAAAAGAAATGCAGGCGTATATCTTAAAATTGGGCAAACCGGTAGAGAAAGTGATTGCCAACTACCACGCAGCCGGTTTTTCTGCTTATGAATCATCAAAATATGTTATGGTAGAAGGCATGCCTGAATTTGTCAAGGGCGATATTTATGGTGGTATGGTAAAAGGGTTCGCTTCAAATTTCGGGAACACCATTGATATTGACGGAATTATTCCGACTGCAACCGTTACTAAAAACGGAAAGGAAAAGATGGCAGGAATCGTCTTTGAGTTTACTCCCGGTGCCGCATCTGACTTCCCCGCTGCAAGTATTTTGATTGGAGGTAAAGTCTATTATTTACATTTTACTCCGGTTGCAGGAATGCACATGGGACCGCTTCAGATAACAGGGCGTACAGCAGTGGATGCCTATCTGTCGGAGTTGGAAAAGGCGAAAGCATCTAAAGCCGAACTCTTCATCGGAGGTCATGGCATAGCTGCCGCTGATGTTGCTGCCGTTGATTTCCAGATAAGTTATCTGAAAAAGATTAAAGAGTTGATGACTGTACATAAGAATGCCGAAGATTTTATATCTGCAATGAAAACCGCCTATCCTAAAGCTACAGCTTTAGAAAATCTCACGGCTGTCGCTGCTAATCTTTATAAATAATCCACTTCAAATAATAACCATAAGGCGGCGGAATTTCGTCGCCTTTTTTCTCAAGTCAATATGAAAGTTTTGTTGATAAATGGTAGTCCCCATAAAAAAGGGAATACTAATGTAGCTCTTTCGGAAGTCGCTACCACACTTGAAAAAGAAGGTGTGGCAACTGAAATAGTCTCTATCGGGACTAAAGCCATTCAGGGTTGTATTGCGTGCAATAAATGTCAAGAAACGGGGGTATGTGTATTTAATGATGAGCCATATCGTACGATTCGTGAAAAGTTACAGCAGGCCGACGGAGTCATTATCGGTTCTCCTGTTTATTTTGCCGGTCCTAACGGTATGCTCTGCGCCCTGCTCGACCGCTTGTTTTATTCCTGCCGTTCGGCATTACTCTACAAACCAGCCGCTTCTGTCGCCATTTGCAGACGCGGAGGGGCAAGTGCGACTTTCGACCGCCTGAACAAGTATTTCACAATAACGAATATGCCGGTCGTTTCATCGCAATATTGGAACAGTGTGCATGGACGCCGTCCCGGAGAGGCAGTTCAAGACTTGGAGGGATTACAAATCATGCGGACATTAGGGAGAAACATGGCTTGGCTATTGAAAAATATACATCAGAACGGTTTACAAGTTCCAGAGCCGGAACAGACAATACGAACCGATTTTATTCGCTGAAAGGTTATCCGGCTAAAGCCAAATGAAGATGGATAAATTGGATAAAATACTTCATATCCTACTGTCGGAGAGTTCTGTATATGATAATATGCCGTTTCCGAATAACCAGCATGACAAGAGGAATCTATTACGGGCATTACTCAATATCCGTCCGCCTCGTCCGATAAGTCGGGAATTTCTCGCGGCACAGGATGCAGAGTTACAACTGCAACTTGCGGAAAAAGGAGTTGTAACAGTTTCCCAGACCGAGCCGTGCGGATGCGATGAAAGAGTGCGGCTGTGGCAGGGAGATATTACACGGTTGCAAGTGGATGCCATCGTCAATGCCGCCAACGACGCCTTGTTGGGATGCTTCGTTCCGCTACACAAATGTATCGACAATGCCATTCATTCTGCTGCCGGAATCGAATTGCGGTTAGAGTGCAACCGCTTGATGTAAAGACAAGGTTATGCCGAACCGACGGGAAAAGCCAAGATTACGAAAGGCTATAATCTGCCCGCCCGTTATGTGATACATACCGTAGGGCCGATTGTCTTCGGCGGTGTTCCTTCCCAAAAGCAGGAAAAGCTGTTATCGGATTGCTATCGTTCCTGTCTCGAAACAGCGACAGTTCATGCAGTGGAAAGTATGGCTTTTTGCTGTATTTCCACGGGAGAGTACGGTTTCCCGCAGCAGCGTGCAGCCGAGATAGCTGTTGCTACGGTTTTAGACTATTTGAATACAACAAAGTACACAACCATTAAAACGATTGTTTTCGATGTTTTCAGCCGAAATGATTACACCATTTATCGAGAGCTTCTTCAGTAAGGCATCGGTTATGGACAGCTATAAAGAACGCATAGCCGCTGCTCAAAAAGTAATGGCGGCAGCGGACTATGTATTGATAGGAGCCGGAGCGGGTTTGTCGGCTGCGGCAGGATTGGATTACGGCGGGATGCGTTTCAAACGGGAGTTCTCCGAATTTATAGAACGCTATGGTTTTACCGACCTTTATACCTCATCGTTTTACGACTTTCCGACCGAAGAGGAGCGCTGGGCATATTGGGCGAAGCATATCGACTTCGCCCGATTTGCACCGCCTGCTATGGAATTATATCGGGATATTTTCCGGCTCGTGGACGGAAAAGAGTATTTCGTTATTACGACCAACGTGGACGGACAGTTCCGTAAGGCCGGATTTGCCTCCGACCGTCTTTTCGAGGTGCAGGGCGACTATGCCTACCTGCAATGCGCCTGTGGCTGTCATCCCGAACGATACGACGATAAAAAGCTGGTTAAACAAATGCTCGGTTCGATACATGACGGTCGTATTCCCTCGTCGCTTGTACCGCATTGTCCGGTGTGCGGCGGCAGTATGGATGTCAATCTGCGTAAGGATAGCTATTTTGTCGAAGATGCCGCATGGCACTTGCAGGCAGACCGTTATACTCAATTTCTAAAAAAAGCGTATCGTAGGCGTTGTGTGCTGTTGGAGTTGGGTGTAGGTTACAACACACCGGGTATTATCCGGTTTCCATTCGAGCAGATGGCCTCTGTAAATTCCGGTATGACGCTTATCCGTTTGAATCGGGATTTTCCAGAAAGGCAGATGAAGGGGAAAGGGCAATTTGTCGGGATGGACGAAAGTATCGTCAGGATAATACAAGATTTGAACATTCCATGTGACTAACAATAATAACAATGAAATTATTACTGCAACATCGAATCCTTTTAGGGTATATCATATTGATAGCAGTCATCGGAAGTATGGCTGCTATTATGTTCCATGAGCGAAACAGAGTTGATAAGATTGAAGAGGAAATGATTGAGATCCGTGAGGCAAATCAAACCATAAACGCGGCCCACCGGCATATTACAGTCCTTGCCACGTTGGGAGAATCGGCCATTACATGGGATGAGGAAGATTACAAAAGGTATCGGTTACGACGGCAAAAAGTCGATAGCCTGTTGCTGTCTCTACAGGAAAACTATAAAGAATTTACTCCGTCCGAACCTATTGACACGCTCCGCCTTTTATTGGAAAACAAAGAAAAACATCTGTTCAATACCATGCAGGCATTCCAACGGCAGGACAGTCTGTTGCAGGAACAAGAGCCTGCCATTGTTGAACAGACAAAGGGGTTCCGCTCTGTCACCCGCAGGAAGAAAGGCATTGCAGGATTCTTTGGAGCCAAGGAAACCATACAGGTTCCGAATCCTTCCAACCCGCTTCATTCCTTGAATGAACAGCTGGTCTCGCGCCGGCAGCAGATAAATAATTATACGGACAGCCTGCGCATTCAAAACAGGGAGTTAAACCGTAAACTATATACATTGATTCAATATTTGGACGAGCAGTCACAGAAGGCTTTTCTGAGCAAGGAATCACATGTTAAGGAATCATATGAACGCTCGGTCGTAATTGTGACCGGATTGATTGTAAGTACCATTATCCTTCTGATAATATCTTATTTGATTATCCAACGGGATATCCGGGAAAAGGAGAAAAACCGTAAGCGGTTGGAAGATACAATAAGGCAGAATATCTCATTGCTGGAAATGCGTAAGAATATTATCCTGACCATATCACATGATATCCGTGCCCCGTTGAACGTCATAGGTGGCAGCGCCGAGCTGGCAATGGATACCCGCGATAAGAAACGCAGGAACAACCATCTGAATAATATAAAAATAGTATGCCGACATATTACTCACCTGCTTAACAACCTGTTGGATGTATATCGCCTGAACGAGGCCAAGGAAACACGGAACGATGTCCCTTTCAACCTGGATGACTTGTTGGGGCGTACCGTTTCCGGTTTCTCCCATATAGTAAACAACAAAGGTATCCTGTTTGACCATCAATTCGATAATACCGGTGTAAGACTTCTCGGTGATATGGACCGTATCGCACAGATCATAGACAACCTGCTGACCAATGCCGTCAAGTTTACGGAATCCGGCACAATCAGCTTCAATGCCCGTTATGGTGATGGACACTTATACTTAGAAGTAAAGGATACCGGAATAGGCATGAATGAAATCATGTTATCCCGTATCTTCCACCCGTTCGAGCGGCTTGCTTCCGAAAAAAATGCCGACGGCTTTGGATTGGGCTTGCCGATAACGAAAGGACTCGTTGACTTGCTTGGCGGAACAATAACAGTTTCAAGCAAAGCCGGCAGTGGCAGTACTTTCCGCGTAACCTTGCCCTTACCTATAACGGATAAGTTGATAGAAGATGAAAACATTATATCCCCACACTCCGATAATCTTCCTCAGAATATCCTGGTCATTGACGATGATCCGATGCTTTTGAATATAGTAAAAGAGATGCTGGAACGTAACGGGGTCAATTGTAAGACCTGCGCTACCGTTAAGGAAGTGGTAAAGGCGATGCGTAACCAAGACTATGACCTGTTGTTGTCGGACATACAAATGCCGGGTACAAACGGATTTGATTTGCTGGCCCTGCTGCACAACTCGAATATAGGCAACTCCCACACGATACCTGTCATTGCCATGACAGCACGCGGAGACAGGGACAAGGAGGCGTTCCTGAATGCAGGTTTTACCGATTGTATCTATAAGCCATTCTCATCCTCGGAACTGCTCAGCCTCATTTCCGCCATAAAAAAGCAGCAAACGGATGAAAAGCAGGGAATTGATTTCAGCACCATGCTGTCAGAAGTCAGCGATGGCATAACGCTGCTTCGTTCTTTCGTTGCCCAATCGGAAAAAGACCGGGAGGAACTCAAAAGTGCAATGAAAAACAATGACCGGATAAAAATGCGTGAAGCGGCACACCGTATGCAACCATCGTGGGATTTATTGCATACAGGCGATATGCTAATGGCATACCGTACTTTATTAAAGGATGGTACGCAAGACGACGGTGTCATTAGAGAACATACCCGACAGATTATAAATTATACCTCCACGCTTATTACGGAAGCGGGGGAAGAAATAAAAAGACAGACGAATGAAACGGAAGATACTGATAGTTGAAGACAACATGAGCTTGTCGCAAATGCAGAAAGACTGGTTCTCTCAAGCCGGCTATGACGTAATGACAGCCATGAGCGAGCCGATAGCCCGTACATTGATACGCAAGACACAATTCGATCTGATATTGTCAGATGTGCGTTTGCCGGAAGGGGACGGAATCTCCCTTTTGAAATGGTTGCGTAAGGAGAAAAAGGACATCCCGTTTATTATTACCACCGAATATGTATCCGTGCCGGATGTGGTATATACCATTAAATTGGGAGCCATAGATTACCTGCCCAAGCCTGTACACAGGGAACACCTGTTGGAACTGGCGGAGGAAGTGTTCCGGCCGATAGCCACGGTACGGAAGAAAGAGAAAGTGTTGTTCCATCGCACAAGCCCCGGAATACTGCAAGTGGAAAAATTCGCCAGGCTGGTCGCTCCATCCGATATGTCCGTGATGATACTCGGTGCCAACGGAACCGGAAAGGAATCGGTGGCGCAGGCTATCCACAGCAACAGCGACCGTTGGAATACTCCTTTCATTGCGGTCAACTGCGGGGCATTGCCGCGTGAACTGGCCGCCTCCTTGTTTTTCGGTCATGAGAAAGGGGCGTTCACCGGTGCCGACACCGCCAAGAACGGTTATTTCGATATGGCGAAAGGCGGAACATTATTCCTGGATGAGATAGGTACCATGTCGTATGAGTTCCAATCCCTGTTGCTTCGGGTATTACAGGAAAATACTTATACCCCGATAGGGAGTGGCAGGGAACGGACCGCGGATGTGAGGGTGATTGCCGCCACAAATGAGGATTTGCAACAAGCCATCAAGGAAGGACGATTTAGGGAAGATCTCTACCATCGTTTGAATGAGTTTGAAATCAGACAGCCTTCATTGGCGGAATGTCCGGAAGACATCCTGCCTTTGGCGGAATTTTTCCGTGAGCGTTTCTCAAAGGAATTGAAACGGGAGACGCAAGGATTTGCGGATGATGCCAAGCGCGGGATGCTCGCTTATCCATGGCCGGGTAACGTGCGTGAGTTGCAAAACAGAATCAAACGTGCCGTGCTTCTCGCGGAAACACCGGTGCTTGATATGCATGGGCTGAATATCGAAGCTAATCCGGATAAAGGCATCCCGACAGCGTTTCCGGTTCTGCCTCTGAAAGATGAAGCCTTGGAGAAAGAGAGCATTATAAGGGCTCTCAAAGCCTGCAACGAGCATAGGGAACAAGCTGCCGCATTACTGAATATCAACCCGGCAACATTGTATAGGAAAATAAAGAAATATGGATTGAAATGAATTTGGTAATTACAATTTGTGGAAATGTCACTGAATATGTGTACATTTGCAATTAAATAACGAAAAATGCGGCGTACTGTCTATGAGACAGTTGCTGATTATATAACATAAGACCGCAAGGCGTCCTAATGGAAATCTGGAAAATTAACATTGGCAGGAACTATTGCGTGATTGCTTATGCTATGCTCTGTCATAGCGTGCATTCACCTATTCCTGTTAAGGGCATTCCAGAGCCTCCATTAGAGATAGTGTGTTTTGCACGCTTCTTTTTTAGACGGCTACCGGTCCGGATTTAATACAGAGTTTATATGTCGAAAATCCAAGCAGTAACGGTAATGACACTGGACGGATTCCTGCCGGAAACCGACAACGTGCTGACGCAATGGGTAATGAACCACAGGAAAGGGTTTGTTCATTGGCGGGAACGCTGCAATGCCTAGATCTTACCTCACTCCATACTGGATTTACTTTGCGAGAAAGACAGCAAAAACGCTTCTTTTACCTATCTGGCGGAAGTTCATGATGCTGAATCCCTTGAACTTCTGCGGGAACTATTCCACTACAACCTTGTGGATGAATTCATCGTTTATCTGTTTCCTTATTCCACCGGAAAGGGAAATTCCATACAGGACATTCTTCCTTCCCGGCAAAGGCAGTTGTATAAAGTCACTGCTTTTTCCAATGGTATCTGCCGTCTGATTTACCGTGATCCTTGCAGGATGTAACTCAAATGAGTGGATTTCTCTTTTCGTATTAGCATTAAAAAGACAAGAATACAGAGAGAAAATCCATTATTAAAGCCCTGCGAATATTCAATGGGCATCGTAAATAGGTAGCATGCGGTTACTGAAAATAAATTCCACTACACTGTACCGTAAGATGAAAAAATACGGTTTGCGATAGATTGAAAACACGAATAAAATTCATTTCCTTTTCCAGCGGTGGCCATTTTTTGAGAGTCGGTCTGTATATAAAAGTAGCTTATTTTTGTTCCTGCTTTTCCGCTTTCAGGCGCAACGACTCCGGAGTGAAGCCCGTCCCGAGCCTTCGGGCGAGCGGCAAGTTGTTTTGGGGTGCCGGAAATAATTTCGGGCGCCCCAAAACACAACTTGCCATGTTCGTTTGAACATGAATTTTCCTGTCGAAAAATCAAAATATGGCATCTTATCCACTTCCCGTCTATAAAATCCTTCCGCCGCCATCTTTATCATTTTTTGAATACCCAAAACCGGAGCCACCGGGGTACTTGGGCAGTGTAACAGGATGACATACAGTGTCACAGACCGTCAGCAGACCGCCATGATAGTGCCAATCCGGAAAAATTATCGTTATTTTGCCGCATGTCAGCATGTGTTCGGCAGTTCAATCATACAAGTGTGCGTCAGGTACATGGTGTATGGTTGCCTTAAACCGTCCGGTAACGGGTGAACGGGGATATGTAAGAACATAATAAGGCAACCGTTCCCCCATGTGTGAATGCGTGACCGGCTTAATGTCAGACTGGACACGTGGGGATTGGATACATGACCGGCTTGCCAGTCGGATGCACATACCCGTCAGATAATGCAAGCATGTAATAAGGGTGGTATTCTTACATTCACAACGTGATGAAAATGCAGGACTGCCGGAAAAGAATTGTTCAACTATCAAAAATATGGAATTCATGGTAAAGAGAAAGGAAGTTAAAATCGACGAGGAGCAGATACGCCGCGTAATGACCGGGGATATTCCCGCCTCTGTCCTGGAAAATCGTTATGGGAGCAACGCTGCTGACTCCCAAAAAGAAGATGACAAGAAACCGGAAACGGAAAACCGATCCGGGATTCCTGCCAAATCCGACAAGGTGGAAGTTCCCGGTTCCGGTGTGTCCGGCGGTGAAGAAGAAGCACCGTCTCCGGTTCTCCGGGAGAAAACACACCGGAAAAAGAACAGTCTTCAGGAGTATCCCGAACATCTGTTCGGCAACAACGTTGTGAAAGAGCGCCGGCAGACCTATGTAAGCAGCGAGAACTACGAACGGGTGCGTACTTTGCTTTCCGTGATTGCGCCGACTGTCAGCATCTCCAGTTACATCGACAATATCCTCTCTGCCCATCTGGAACAGTACCGTGACGAGCTGAATGCCATCTACAGCAGCCGCATCAACCTGAAACCGTTGTGATTCTGCCTGCGGCCGCATAAGAAAAGGGACACCCGGAGGTCGGTTCTTCTTCCTTCCTCCGGATGCCCCTTGCTTTTTCTTTCAGGTGTCGGGCCTATCTCGTACAGGTGGTCCTTACCCCTTTCGGTATCGGGTTGTCGAGTATTATCCGGTAGCACAGCCTGCCGTCCACATTCACCGGCGCTTTCGCCACCATGAAACCGGCGCTTTTCTCGACCTTTGCCGCATCGAGTATCATGCCGGCGATGAAGCTGTTCGAGAAGCGGGCGCAACGCGGGTCGTTCCAGATCGTGAAGCCGTTTTCGTCATCCGAGACGAACATGTACCAGTCCTTGGGCCTGTCTTCGTCCCTGGCGATACACAGCCTGTTTCCTGCGTGCAGGCTCAGTTCTCTGCTCAATATCCGGCTCAAATACATGCTGCCGTCACGGCATACCGTGATGATCCGTTTGCCCTTGTAGGTCAGTGCCGGATGGGAATTGCTCTTGTCATAAACTGTCAGTTTCATAATCATCGATATTTTTTCGTTATACGTTGTCTTCCTTTATTCTTGTCATGCCGCCTCGCCGGCCATGATCAGCCTTCTTCTGGCGATGAACTTCCGGTTTGCCCGGACGGATTCCATCATCGCCTGCGCCCTGCGTGTCACCACCGAGGTCTTCTCGCCCATGTGCTTCGCTATGGTGCGGAACGAGCTTCCGGTCTCGTAGAACCGCAGCATGAATATCCTGTAATCCTCGTAGGAGAAATGCCGTCGGAGGAACTTCTGTATGTCTCTTACCAGCCTGTCGCATCCGGTCTGCATCTCTTCCCGTTCCTCTGTCTCTTCCGTGCAGTCCGTCTCGCCCAGTCTTGCGAAGTATTCGTCTCCGGGGCTGTCGTAACGGCTTTCATCCCTTGCGCCCGACTGGAGGATTCTCCGGTAGCATCCGAAGAAATAGGATTCCGGATCTTCTATTATCCCGACACTTGAGAACATTATCTGCTTCCTGACAGCCAGATATGCGTTATGGAACGCGTCTTCGTCGATTTTTCCATAGATGGAGAGTCTCTCCTTCAATCTCGTGTATGAACGGTTAAACCATCCGTTGAATTCTTTCACGTCTTTTGTTGCCATATCCTTTTGCTTTTATCTGTTAGACATCCGGCCCATGGTACGGGCACTCTTGTTTCTTTGTATGCCTTACAGCCGTTCTCCCACCGGAAAGGCGTCAAGGCTCGGCAGGAAAAAATACCGGAGCGCGAAACGTGAGGATGATTTTTTCCCCGCCGACCCGCAGGGCCCGGCCTTGCGCTCCGGTGGGGAACGGCTACCTTTGCTTCAAAGAAATAAGTGTGTCCTTTTCTGCTTCTTACCATCCGTAATTATCTCCTGGCGGTGAAAAGGGATGTCTGCCGGTGACACATGCCGTCCGGTTTGCGGACTGTTTTCGTTTTTTTGTTTCCTTCGCACAGGAAACGGTAGGGACAGCCTGATTCCGCCGTTTCGTTTTGCATGAAAAATCAATGTCAAACTTAAAATTACAAGGATATGGAAGTAGTGGTCATAGACAAGGCGACTTTCGAGAGGATGCTCTCGGGATTTGAGATTTTTGCGGAAAAGGTGGAACGGCTCTGCCGGGAACAGGAGGACTTGGGAGAAAAGGAGTGGCTTGACAGCGATGACGTGTGCAGGTTGCTCTGCATCAGTCCGAGAACCTTGCAGACGATGCGGGAGAACGGAACGCTGGCTTACACCAAAATAAGCCACAAGGTGTATTACAGGCCGGAGGACGTGAAGGCCGTCTTTCCCGTGGCGGAAATGAAACGGTGTATAACAGCCGGCAAGGAAAGAATATGCAATGTGACCAACGAACGAACCAACCAACAAACAGATATCTGATTTATGAATGACAATGGCAATATCCGGCTGCTGACACCGGAAAACGACATGCGCGTGAGAGCCTTCCTATCGTCGCTGGAAGACCTTTCGGAAAAGGTGGAGAAAATACGTGAAAACAACAAGCCGTCCCTGGGCGGGGAACGCTATTACACCGACAAGGAACTGGCCGTCAGACTGAAGGTTAGCCGCAGGAGCCTTCAGGATTACCGAAACAACGGCATACTGCCCTATATCCAGATAGGCGGCAGGATTCTGTACAGGGCTTCCGAAATAGAGCGTGTCTTGATGGACGGGTACAAGGAGGCGTACCGTCTGAATGGATGAAATTAAATTTTGTAAAGTTGTGTTCAGTGACAAATTAACAGTCGTTATTGGCGTCCATGGATGCCAATAACGACCGAACAAAATTGAGCTTAATACAGTTCTGTTTACACTACCCACAGCCTCCTTAATGTATATTGGGTAATATCGGTATATTACATTACAACAATTTCATTTTCTTCAAACCATCCTTTTCTGATAGCTTCAGTTTTTACCCCCTCTGGATTATTTGTATACATCACAACTGCTAATGAGTTCTTTGCTCTGGTACATGTAACATAAAATAATCTTTGAGTACGTTCAATGGAGGTTTCCTTGCCATTATCTTTATTTTTTAAATCTGCTTCAGATAAATCCTTAATACCAAACAGTTTGTCATAACTAAACAAGAATCCTTTCGCTTCAGAATCATCTATAATAACTATTACTCGTTCAAATTCAAGACCTTTAACCCCTTGATGTGTATCAAATTGTGAACGGTGGTTCACATAATCATCATAGCGGCGTACCATGTCGATTGGCAGATCCATTACTTCCACCCAGGCACGTAGTTCTTCTTCTACGCTATCATCTTCTATGTCTGATGGTTTTAACATACACGCTTGTCTTACAACATCCGGTACAGTTAATAGCTGAGATTTTATAATTTCATCTACTACGACACGGATAGTACTATTCTTATTTACAAAATTAGCAACCTTTATAGCTTCTTCTCTGCATTTCAAATAAAGTTCATATGGCTTCTCTGTATTCTGTCTGCTCAATAATGGCGAGTATTCTTTCAAAATTTCTAAAGCAATCCGTCCATCTTCTTTCATGGAGTTTGCAATAGGAAGCACTTCCTTAGTGAAAAATTCTATTTCTGAGACAGAACCTTGAAGGAAGGTCATTTGATATTTTGAAACTTTATAAAATGGAGCAAAAAAACTAGAAAACCCTAATCTTCGTGCGGCCATCATGTGTTCCAATGTCAGGACTTTTACTTCAGCATCTATGGCCGTCCATTTTTCATCTTTGGTTTGCTCACTCATAATCCTCATCACGTTTTGTTCTATTTCATCTTTATTTAGACCATCACGTTGTTGCACGACAAAAAGCCTAACAAAACCATTATTAGCGTCTTCACGCGGACTTTGTTCCGCATGAAGATCAATATCCTTACCAATAATGTTTGCCAACTGGATTATTCGCTTAGCACTGCGATAATTCATCTTCTTTATCGGCTTCTCCCAACCAGCAGGAATGAAACCTTCTATGTTCTCTTTCCCGTCAGCATAAATTCGCTGTTTCTGGTCTCCAAGTAAACCTAAGGTAAAAATATTAGCAAAATTCCTTTGAATTTCAAAGAAAGCATCAATTAGTTCTTTCTTCGTGTCTTGACTCTCATCAATCAATAGTATCGGATATTGTTGTGCAATGATTCGCTGTAACATTTTGTTCTCAATAATCATTTGAGCTGATATTTTAATAACCTCAGTATGCTTCAATGCATTATACTCAGGATTACTGCCATTAGGATTATACACGAACTTTTCTATCGTCTGTGCTTTTGCTAATCGTTCTTTCTGATGATTAAACTTTTCTACATTGGAAAAATAAGTTTTTGTTGTCTTGTTTTTTGTTTCATCTATCTTCTTGTTCAACGCTTCTATGTCTTCGATAATATATTGGCAATATAGCCTCTTAATATCTGTTTGATAGTATTTGATAACATCCCAGACAAAACTATGAATCGTTGATATCTGAAAAATGGAACTATAATCCAAACGATTGATAATTTCGTCTGTCGCAGCATTCGTAAAAGTAATAACAGCTACATTCTTTCCTTGCAACAGAAGTTCTTTACCAATACTATTACGTATTTTTTTCAAAAGAAGAACCAAAGAGTAAGTCTTTCCTGAACCAGCTCCAGCAAAAAGAAAGAAACTTTTACGCGGTGTTGAAAGAATACACTTTTCTAGTGTCTCATCTACTTGAAAATCTATATTATTCTCCATTTCTGTTCCCATTAGAATCCAAATATGACTTCATCCATTCAAGCCCTTCCTGAATATATACTGGGGCAACTAAATCGACAAAATCGTTTTTATAAAGCAGAGAAATAGCAAAATCAGCCTTCTGAAAACCACTTTTGCTTTCCAATTTTTTAAATATCTTATTTTGTAATTCATTGGCAGAATTACTATGTTTCAACAGATTCGCTATTGTGGTAATAGCACCCATTTTCTTTAACCCTTCCCGTCGGAATAATTCAAGATTAGTAAATATCAATGCATCTTCAAATGTATAGGGACATACTTCTGTCAATTCATCTTTATTCTTATCCCACTTGACGTTTACTGGTGTTTGGAATGCTATTCTTACATTATTTACAAGTTTTTCTTTTTCATCCAGTGCCAACAAATCGTCTATTTGTTCTTTTCCTGAAAGCCAGCTTTTAATGGAAGGATTACCTGTCTTATAACCATTTCCTTTGGCTGTAATCACGGATGGATGTATTTCTTTTCCGTCTTCTCCTACTTTTGTGTCAGTCGCATCTATATCCGTCACAATCAAGGCTGCAATTCCAATTTTTTCAATTAGTTTACGGAAACTATGTGCATGTCGGCCGTTCACCTCTATAACAGATATATAATAAGAATCTAATCCGGCTTTTACGAGAAAGCTGGGAACAAGTATCTTTTCCGCAGGACCTTCAACCAAAACAACAGCATCCGAAAAGAATATATCGCAGTGAGTTAAACGTATATATCTCGTTACAAATTGCTTTGTTTCATCGTCTGTTCCGAATGTACTAGATAAGTTCACAACTTTTGAAACAGGTATCTTTTCGCCAACATCTATCACTCGTTTGAAGTAGCGCATACAGTTCAAGTCAAGTTCGTTGACAACATGATTTGAATGCGTACTTAACACAAGTTGTGTACTTAGCCAAGGATTTTCTTCAATTAGTTTGTTGTTGCACAAGGCTTCAAAAGCTTTCTTTACAAATACCTGTTGTGCTTGGGCATGTAGATGCGCTTCTGGTTCTTCTACAAACACTAAATGAATAGGTTCAATATTCTTTCCTTCATTTAATTCCTTCAGCCACTTTTCTCTGAAGTCAATCAATTTCAAATAAATAGAGATGAGATTTCTATAACCAAGTCCATTGTACTTCTCAGGAAGTACCAATTCCTCCATACCTTGAATAGCGAATTGAACTGCTGAGTCATGTTTTATGGATTCCTCAATCTGAATCTTACTTCGTATTTTTATCTCTGGATTCTGGAAGCCAGGGTAATTGATGTTCTTCAATTCGCCAACAGGAACCTCAAAAGTCTTTCTTAATTTTTCATCGTATGTTTTGTTCGCTGTTACGATACCTCCAAGGAGTTTCAACCCTTCACAAGTCAGCTCCTCATCTTCTTGACCACTGCTCTTATAGTACTGTTGGAACTGTTTTGACAACGTATCTATCTCACTATCTGTTTGTCCTTCCGGATCAGAAAAATCTCTTGATGCCAGTATAGTATCCACTTTGATTAGTCCGTCAAGTGGATTATAGCCCAGCTCATTGTCTGGCGTTGTTTGCACTTCGTCTTCGTCGTCAGGATCAAGAGCCGGATCTATGATGTAGTATTTCACATCGAAATACTCTCTAAGGCTTGAACCTTTACCCAAAAAGTCGCATAAATTTTTGGGATATAATTCTGGAGAGTCTGCCTCCTTCCATTCCTCAGTAGCTTCTAAAGATCTCGCTTTTGTCTTTACTTCTTTGTAAGCAGTGTAGAGTTTTGTAACATCTTTAGGGACATATTGCCCTCGAACCCCTACTTTTTTACCATCCCAAGTGCTAAGTGATGGTATCAAGTGATTCACTCGATACTGTTCCCCATTTTCTACATTTATCCAGATATCCATTGATGGTACGATGTTATCCCATTGATGGGAACTCAATAATGCGTCATCTACAGAATCCTTTTCCAACCATTTTTCGCCTATTGTATTAATTAAGGCCAAATTAGTTACGGTGAACTCCTTTAGAGTGAATCTCTCTGTGTTCTTAAGGAACCAAACAATAGCACTGATAGCCGAGGTTTTACCACTGTTGTTAGCACCAACTAAAACTGTTTTCTTCTCGCCAAAGTCTATATGACAATTCTTCAATTTTCGATAATTTCTGATATGAACTGATTGTATTTTCATATGTTACTTACTTTTTGTCTAAAACTATATTTCGTTGAGCAACCTCATCACCTTATGTACCTCCGAGTACGCCTTCAAATCCTCCGGTGATTCCTTGCAGAGTTTGCACAACTTTTCTGAATTTGACATTGCCCGTTCCAAGTCTCCATTCTCTGTCAAGTATTTATAGAGGTTGGTGCGTATGAAATATCGTTTTGTCTTTTCATAGCCAGGCATATATTTCTGCAATTCGGGAAGCAGTTGCTCGTAACTATCATATCGCCGACAAACCACATTAGGCAAGAAATGCAGTAGAAACCAAAATTCCGTGCAAGGATTCGTTTCTACGAACATCACCTTTCCTACATACTTCTTCTTGCCATACTCCTTCTTTGCTCGCTGATACAGTTGCATTTCAGAAGAATATTTATATAGCCTGTCCATATCAAACAAGCATACGATATAATCATATTGCTTGTTCAAATAGGACTCTATCAGTTTCAGAATATGATTGATGTCACTGTGCTGTGGAAAATCAGGAGCGACCTTGAAGGGATAGCGACACGCAATCCTCAGAGAATCGAAATAGAACCATTCTGTTTCTCCCTCGCCAATAATGGCGATACTCTTTGTTACTATCCGCCCCATATCATTAGTCGTTTAGGTTAATATACTGGCTACCCAAGAACGGCAACTTTACCAATTTTCCTTGCTTGTAGGCATTATACGGAGATAGATTCTTGTGCAGCCCAAGAGAAGAAAGACGCACTATTTTTGTTTCGCTAAGTTCGTCTTTATCAGTGAACCATATCGTATCACGGCGAATGAAATCCTCGTTGAGAAGATTGATGTCGTGCGTTGTTAGGAGCATTTGGGATGTTCTGTTACTGTTCGCCAAGAATACTTTTATGAAATAAGCTAACAGCTCATAGTGAATGCTTGTCTCCACTTCATCAATAGACACAAATCGATTGGTCTTTAACAGAAAATTCAGTATCACCGCCATTCCCAAGAACCTCATGGTGCCATTGGATTCGTATTCTTCCGACAAATCATAGACTTTATCGCCTACTTTATGCTTGAAGGTCAGTTCCGTATTTGTAATTTTGCCCTTTCTTAGCATTTCTGCCTTTGCATCTTTATCAATAGGGGCATTCTGAATTAATTGTTCCAATTCAGGAGTAATCAGTTCTTCCTCTTCGTGCAATACAACATCTTCTATGTTGAAATCGGACGCTTTCAGGAAGTTTAAAATGAATTTCTTCAAATCTCCTGTTTCGTCTTTATCCAATCTTGATTTGACATATCCCGAAAGCAGCATACCGGGAGCCAACACATCCTTTACTTGTTTGGCAAAATAGTCATACACATCATTCAGCTTAGTGCGTTCCACATTGCTTTTGCCAAATGCAGCAAGCACACTGCAATTATTGATAGTATTTCCGGAAATCACATCTTGGCTTTTCTTTGTCATTTTTAGATTTACGCCAAAGTCGATGGTCGTGGAATCCGTTGAATCATCATAACTTCGGTTATACAGCTTGGTAGGGCGAATTGAATCATAAACAATCAATGTCTCGGAATAGATATGCTTGGCATCCAACTCAAAACTAAGGATATACTTCGATTGATTGATATAGAACGCCATAGACAACTTTGTCGTTTCATTCCTCGAAATATCGTCCAGCATGAAAGGAACCACCCCTGTTTTCTCATTACGGTCTTTAGGCATTCTCAAAACCAATATCTTGAAGAATTCGATGGCATTCAATATGTTTGTTTTTCCAGAAGCATTGGCACCATAGATGATGCCCACTTTCAGCAATCTTACCCCTTCTTTAACTTCATACGAATATTCATCAGACATAAAAGTATCTACTGATGGCTCAAAACTGATTTTCTGAGCCGATTTAATGGAGAAAAAATTCTCAATGCTGAACTCTACTATCATAATTGTTATATTTATCTGTTATATAGCACAAAGGTATAAATAAAATCCCATACGATAAATTATAATCCATATTTTCGTAATAAAATTACAAAATACGCAACAAAAAAACAAATCCATCGGCTTGTTTGGACTGTTTTTAGAAGTATTGATAGTTTTGAGATTTTCTCAAAAGCCAAGGATTATTCATAAAGATCGTACCAAAATTATCGTTATGCTCATGTGTCATAGACAAATCTACTATTTGGTACGACAGCGCCAATATTCTTGGCTATCCAACAGAAGAAGATAGTATTATAAAAATTGCAGACATCAAACTTGTAAACGAACTTTTGGATGTCATTTACAACAATGGAGAGAAACTATATGAAAAACTCAAGAAGTAAGGAGAAATCGACAAAAGAGAAGAAGAAATAAAAAGTAGGGAGAAAATCATCACTATGCTTTCTAAAGACAACACACCAAGCGCAACAGCTTTTGCCGAACAACGCTGTAGGAAAGCAGATAGCCGGACTGAATGCCGACAAAGTGACAAAGCACATCGGACCGGACAAAGGCGGATATTGGCAAGTGGTCGAAAAAACAGATTGATTTTTCTGGAGGGAGCGCAGTTTGCCGCCTGCCCGCTTCATTCAACTTTCAAAAAATATCCCTCCTGTAGAATTTCAGGACAGCATATGGACCGGTAGCAATCTACTGACTGTATGCTGTTTCTCTTTTGTTCCGACTTTTCCGTCGGTCGCTTGTTTCCGCTGCCGTCGGCGTCCATTGTACAGACGTGAAAGGGAAAAAGTTTTCGGGCAGAATACGCTCCGAAGGAGGAAGATTCTGCCCGAAACGGCCTGCCGCCCGACTTTTTCACTTTCAATGAAGTCTGTACTAACTTCCATGGGCGGCGAGGAAGCGGGCGACCGCGAAACGGTAGTCCTATTGTGAACATGTGCCGTTCCCACTTCTTTTTGCCATCAGTTTATCCATATCCTCGGAGATTTTGTCATCGGTGACTTTCGCATAAACCTGTGTGCTGCTGATATTTGAATGCCCCATCATCTTGGAAATACTCTCGATGGATATACCCGATGACAGCAGGAGGGTTCCAAACGAGTGCCTGGCGGCATGGTATGAAAGGTTTTCCTTCAATCCCAAGCCGACACCCATCCCATGAATCTCATGCCAGATACCGTCACGTTTTGGCAAAGGGAATACGGGCTTACCGTAGTCCGTGGTATTGTAAAGCGCAAGTATTCTTTCTGCAATAGGGTGTAGCGGCACAAACGCTTCCACATTGGTTTTGCCCCTTTTCTCCCGGATATATTTCCTGCCGTCCGATGAAATGCCTATATGATGCGGATAAAGCCGGTAGATGTCAACGTAGGCAAGTCCGGTGAAGCACGAGAAAATGAACATTCTGCGCACAAGCTCCATTTTGGGATCGGCCATCGGGGTCGCAAGTATCTTCTTCAAATCATTGCGCGTCAAGAAACGGAACTTGGGCGGTGATTTCTTTTCGTATTCCACATCCTCGATGGGATTGGCCCTGATGATTTCCCTGTCCACTGCCAGGTACAGCAAACGGTTCAGCCAGCACAGGCATTTGTTCACTCGATTGTCGCTGCAATTGCAGACCTTCTTCAGAAAGATCTTGTACGATTCCCCGAACTCTTCCGCTATTTCATTCATGGCGATGTCTTCCATGCCCCTTGACTTGACGAATTTTTCAAGAAACAGTTGTGTGGATTTGGATTCCCGGTAGCTGGAATTTGAATTGATTTCTTTGGCGCGGATCTTCAATTTTTCCCTTTCAACCTCTCCGCTCCGTAATAGCAGAGCGGGCTGTTCATTCACGCCGGTGATTGTATTCTTCAGTAATTCGGCACTGACAACCCCGTTTCTTTTCAGCAAGTCCCCGTACTTCTTTTGGATATCCCGCTTGTATTGGGACAGCCGCCTGTTTGTCCTGTCTTCCTTTACCATACCTTTCTTGCTGCTCCAGTCCTCCGGTTTACAATACAATCCGGTGGTCATGACGGAGTTTTTCCCGTCAATGGTGATGCGGCACATTATGGCGGTCGTACCGTCGGCTTTTACCTTTCCCTTGTTGATATAGAACAATATTGAAAATGTCGATCTCATAGAATTCATTTTTAACGGTTATAAAACAAGTTGCAGGTCCCCGGTCGCTTCCATGAACCTGTCCATGTCCTCAAACAGTTTGCGGGGAGTGACACGGGCATAGATCTGGGTGGTCTGGATATTGCTATGTCCCAGCATCTTGCTGATGGTCTCAATCGGGACACCGTCACCAAGCGTAATCAGGCTTGCGAACGAGTGCCGCCCGGCATGATAGACAATGTCCGACTCTATTCCGGCCAGGACACGCAGGATTTTCATGTTCCCCCGCAAGGTGGAATAAAGCTGTTTCGGAAAAAGGGTCTCCCTCTTGTCATCCCTGTATTTCTCTATCAGGGCTATGGCTTCCGGCAGCAGCTTCACACGGGCGCGAAGCTCGTTTTTCTTTCTCCGGTATTTCAGCCACAATGCACCCGTATCATCCCTTGACAGGTTGTCCCGGGTGACGGAAACCGTATCGGCATAGGATGTCCCTGTATAACAGGCGAAAAGGAACAGGTCCCTCGTCACCACGATGGACGCACGCTGCGGGGGAATTTCCAGATCACGGACTTTGACAAACTCTTCATGGGTCAAGGCTTTCGGGGTACTCACTTTCTGTTTTGGCAGCTTGAAGTTACAGAAATGGTATCTTTCAGAATGTCCCTCCTTGTAAGCTGTCCGGCATACTTTCTTCAACAGGGCAAGATAATGCCGCAGAGTGTCCACCGCCTGTTTCTTCTCATCAAGCACAAATTCCTGGAAATCCCAAATGAACCGCTCTGTCAATTGTCCGAAAGCGATGTCGGAGACACCCAGTTTCTTGTTTACGAACTCTTCCAATATCATGAGCGTATAGCGGTACTTGTCATAAGTGCCATACGCGCGGTCAATTCCGACCCTTTCCAACAGGTCCTCATTGATTTTACGGAATTGCTTCAGCAGGGTCATTTGGGTGTTCATGCTGCCCTGAAAGGCATCCTTGACGGAAACGGCGTCAAAATCGCTCTTGCGTTCAAGAAGGGAATCGAACGCGGCATTGATGTCAAGCAGCAGCTTGTCGATTTTGGAATTTACTTCCACCGCTTCCTTGCTCTTGCCGTTCAGACGGCTTTCTCGGGGATTCCATAATTCGGGAGTACATGATAGTTTGCAGCTGAATTGCGCCATTGTCCAGTTCACGGTGATACGTCCCATTATCGGGGCTTTGCCCGACTTGTCCAGTCCGCTCTTTTTGAGGTAGAGCAAAACCTTGAATTTTTCTACTTTCATACGCTCATAATTTTAGTGGCAAATTTACCTGTTTTATAAGCGTTCTCCAGCATGCAAAACTATGACAATCAGTGCAATATATCGTCGTTTCAAATTACCTGATCCGCTTTGCGTTACCTTGATTCCTTTCGGTAACAGTCCGGCTAACGGTTTGGTAACTGAACATCTTCAATAATCCCCACTTTCTTGCTTTTTTCTCATGTGGAAGAATATGGAGAAATGGTTAATTACCAACAAATTGCGTTATGCTTTCTTTTCGTTTCCGTTGCTCTCTTTGCTTGTCTTTTTCCATATGGCACGCCATACTGCGGCTACCATCGTTTTCCTTGCCAATGATGTATCAATGGAAAATGTATCTAAGATTTTGGGACATTCCAATATAAGAATGACACAGCATTATGCAAAGGTTTTAGATAGCTCCATTATGCGTGATATGGTGAATGTGGAGAAGAATTTTAAATAGAAAAAGAATTATGCTTGCTTTATTCTTTGACGATACATAGTTAGTCCTTTTATCTTTAAGAATGCTTGTTCATTGTTTTGAACGTCCGCCTTGATTCGCTTTATTCTTTTATTATATGATTGTGGTATTTTAAGTTTATTGTTTTGACATATTACACCAGTAACTATTGGATTTTTTGTTTTATAAAAAGTTTTAGAATGACTAATTTTATATCCTGAAGTAGTTATAATAGATAATATTTCAGGGATTTTTTTATGGAAATCTATAGAAGAAGACATTGTTATATCATCAACAAATATTGAAAATTTAATATTATTCTCTTTTGCTAATGCCTGTATTCTATCGCCAACAGGCTTGAATACCAAATTAGCTATTAATGTTGATGTTGGAACACCTTGTGGAACTTGATAATTATGTGTAGTAAGTTTGGTTAAAGTTCTTGCAATTTCAGGGGTGCATCCTAATTTTAAAAACATATAAAACACCATTTTATGATTAATGGAAGGAAAAAAGGATTTCAAGTCTGTAGTAAATACATATTTATTACCTTGATGATATTTAGCGTTAAGAATATTATCCTTCTTAGGAATACCTCCAAAAAAATAATTAGGAAGAGTTGTTTTTGAAAGTAAATAGTTATACAATCTTTTTTGTATAACTTTCAAATCTTTATTAGTGGAGTTAATTGTGCGTTTTTTTATTGTTCCATCAGAATTATATAAAGGTTCATTGGTGTCTTTATTTAATTTAGGCTTTTCCCATGTAGAGTAATATTTATCTATATTCTCTATAATGGAATCCAATTGTTGACGAGAAACTTTTAGTATATATAGCAAATGCTTTTCGGTTGTAATCATCCTATTAAAATGTATAAAAGAAATTAGAGAGCCGATAGAATATCAAAAACGGTTTTCAAAAAACTGTATATTTTTGAAATAACTGGAATTACCTTAAACAAACTTTTAAAAAGTAGATATAAGGTGTTTCCACATTTTTGAATAGACTTTAATAGTTGAGAAAACTCATCTATTTTTTTTGTCATTCTTCCTATCTTCGAAGAGCAATGGGAGGTTTTTATTTTTCCTCCTTTTGAAGGTATAACCTTTTTCATGATATATAATATTAAATGATTATATGGCAATATCGCCATGTCCTCAATCAATATTACTAATAACCAATAATACTATATACATTACCTTCTTTTGCTCTCTATTTTCATGTCCTAACAGACGTAGAGACGATTTACAAGTGGGGAATCCCTATGTAGAATGCCAACAAACTATAAATGGATAAACCGCTATCTCTGATGTTTATCATTAATATAGATGAACACAGATGCTCGTCCCATAAAACCATATTGGTGTGATAAATCACTTTAATTTTGTAGTACTATTGGTTAAATTGTACCTTCTTCTACATTCTTTCAAAGAACGAATACTTTGCAAAAGTATAGAATAAAATAGTATTACCAAAGAAAAATGCTATGTAATTTTCCCAAGCTGAATAAAACATTAACAAAGGTAAGCTCCGTATTCCGTCCGTTCAAGTCCAAGCCCTACGGGTTTGAAAGAAAATCTCCACACCTCACGATGTTCGGGTAGTATTTTCTTCCAAAGACTTGCACAGACGGAATACTACACTAATAAAGTTAATGTTCTTAGTCAGTTTCGGAAAAAATGTGTTGTTTCTGAGAAGTGGGCTATTCCTGCCGTTCTTTGTTGTAATAGGTTTGCAAAAGCCGTTCTATATCGCTTTGACGGTAGATAATCTTTCCTTTTATCTGAATGTATGGGATAACGCCTGTATCTCTCCATTCTTGCAGTGTGCGGATGCTTACTTTCAGGCATTTGGCTGCATCTCTGTTGCTTAGAAACTTTTCACCGTTCAAATGTGGTCTGTTTTCCTTTGCCAGTCGGCTGATACCATCTAACATTCTATCCATAGACTGAAAGAAGTCCTTGATTATCTCACTATTGCTGTTTATAAGTTCCATATTGTTATACCGTTCTATTGATTTATAATTGGTTTGAATGATTGACATACATACACGTGTCAGTTACGCAGATACTCGCCATAGTAAAATATGGAAATACTATCTTTTACCGCATCATAGCCGATATAAAGCCGTTTAAAGGCTGAAACGATGAAGTAACGGTTATCTTCTTTCTGTATCTCGTAAACGGCAGGTTTCGCCTGTCCGTTATCAGATACATGGAGCATCGAAAGGAAATACTTTTTCTTGCTTTGGTATATCATCACCGCAGGATGAAGGTTTAAACTTTCCCAAATTCCGATAATAGCAGACAATTTGAATGACTGGTTTATTTCCGTATTATTTTCTTCTTTCTTTTCCATAGGACAATATTTATTTATTGTTTGATTTATAATTCGTTATCTTGTTTTCCGTACATTCTGCAATCAGTCTTTCAATATCGGCAGATTTATAGTACAGCTTGTTACCTATTTGGGAGTAGCCCAGTTTACCGCTATCCCGGTAGTTCTGCAAACTTCGGATGCTGATACCGAGCAGAGCACACACTTCACGACCTGACAGCCATTTCTCCGGCTGGTGGGTATTCTCTCTGCAAATCCGTTCCACCTGACTGACGAAGCCGGAAAACCGACCGCACACCTGTTTAAAAGTCTGTTCCTCAATAGTTATGATATTCATAGGTTTTTCTCTTTTGGCTGGTTGAATATTCCTTTTTGCATTTCTTCCCGGTAGAGAGCCGAAAGAACATCATTGTGTGTATTCAAATGTTCTTCCAGTACGTTATCAATGAAATTTCCGATACTTACCTGTTTGCCTGTAATAACGCCTACAATTTGCATGATACGTTTCTGTATCTCTCCACTTATGTACACGCTTTGACGGTTGCAGACTGTCCGCTTTTGGAAAAATACTGCTTTGTAATTTTCCTTTTCCTGTTGTAATGATTGATTTACCTCTTTCATACTTTCATTTTTTAATGGTTTATAAATAAGTTAATTGATTTCTGATACTGATTGAAAGAAAGTGAACCAGTCTTATAGCTGCATTGCTTTATCTTTAAATAGCTTTCAAATACGATTTAAAGCCATTTCTAAATATTGTTTGGCAGTCTTATGCATTGCTTTCATTCAATCAATTTTCAGCAAAGAAAAGGGTAAAAACAGACGCTTTTCAAAATGGGGCTGCTTTGTCCGTTTGTGTAGCAATTTGGCGTTATACGCTATATTTCAGGGATAAAAGGATGTCTGTAATTTTGCAACCGATAAACAGACATAGGAAGAAGCCGAAACGCTTGCTTTGACAATCTGACCGTAGGGAGGATTTTTATGTTCATTAGAACATAGCAAGTTGTGTTTTGAGGTCCGCTATTCGCTTTTTGCACCTCAAAACCTTGCCACCTGATAAGGTGGTTTGGTTTACTCCGAAGTCGTAAACCTTGTAAAAATTATAATTATGGAACAGAAAAAGAAGTCATTTAACAAAGGAGGGCGCAAGCCGAAGCTTGACCCACGAATACACCGTTATTCATTCAATCTGGACGATGTAGAAAACGCCAAATTCCTGTCATTCTTTGACAGGTCAGGTTATACGGTTAAAGCGCATTTCATTAAAAATTGCATTTTCGGTAAGTCGTTTAAGGTAATAGTCAGGGATAAAAGTAAGGTGGATTATTATATTCAGCTAACACAGTTCTACTCACAATTCAGGAGCATAGGGCAGAATTATAATCAGGTAGTGAAAGAACTTCATTCCAATTTTTCAGAAAAGAAAGCACTTGCTTTGCTTTACAAACTGGAACAATGCACTTTGGAACTGATAAAGACCAATGAAATGATAGTAATGTTAAGCAGACGGTTTGAACAGTCCTACCAAAGAGAGGGGACAATATTGGCAGATGAATAGAAATAACTTGCCAAAAAAGAAAAATCCCGAAGTTACCACGTGTACAACTTCGGGATAGTTTCTTTCTTATTTGTCCGTTCCGTGTTCTTTTTTAAACTTTCGGAGCGTACCAACATCAAACCTTTTCTTTATGAACTCACGCACATCGGAAGCCCGATAATAGGCTTTTCCGCTAATCATCATAAAGGGCAGTAGTTTCTTGCTTCTCAATCTCTGCAACGTTCGGGTACTTACTTTGAACAACAGGCATAAGTCCTGATTATCCAAAAGTTTATCGCCCGGCATTACTTCGGGATTGGTTTGCAAACTCTTTACGTCTTTGCCTACTTCTTCCAATTTATCAAGAAGTTTCTGCATCCAGTCTTTAAACTCGTAATTATCTACATACATATTGCTTCATTTTTCTGATTATACACTAATGATTACCAATCGATTGATGAAGCAAAGTTCAGAAAAGGGAAGCAAACAAATTACAGGGTAGCATACGCTACCTCGTATAAATTGACGCTAAACGCCTGATTATCTATACCCTTTATTTTCGTGTTCTTTGCGGATAAGGTTTGCCAGTTCATTAAGGAACTCCGTTAGTTTGGCTGGCTTTCGCTTGATGACATCCATGTACTTTTGATGATAATCACCTAATTTAATGTTAAAGAGCCATTCAAAGGCTTTTCCTAAGTCCGTCAGGTGAACAGGTTTTTCATTTTGATATATTATACGTTTTGACAGGAATAAGCCGCTGACTATTTCCATGATGTTGATAAGGCTTGTTTTGTCTGCTAAATGGAGAGGGGAAAGGGATAGTTTATTTGCGTGTTGCTCGAATTGTTCGGGGTATTTGATATGCAAATTCACTATGCGTACTTCTGTTTTGATTAGTTCTATTGCTTCATCAATCAAATGCAAATAGGGTATTTTTTTCTTGCTCAAACCGCACACGATACGATTTAAGCCGATGTAAGCCGAAAGAAAAATAACGTAATAAAACGCTGTAATCCTGTTCGTTGATACTAAAATCGGCTAAATGGGTAGCCAGTTCTTCAATAGCTTCTGTAAATTCGGATGCAGAAACTTTACGCTGTGAGTATTCCGATAATAATCGGAAGAATCTCTGTTCCAACAAATTATTCATTATGGGAATTATAGAAAGAAGTCCTACCAACGTGGTAGAACTTCCTTTTTTAATAAGTTATTTATTTACAAACTGAAAATCATATTCATTATATCTGTTACCAATATTAGGATATTTTTTTAAAAGCAGTTGTATATTAGAAACATCTTCCGTTGATAGATTTACATCTACCGCTTTTGCATTTTCTTCTAAATACTTAATCCGTTTAGTTCCCGGAATAGGAATTATATTTTCACTTTGTGCCAATATCCAAGCTAAGGCAAGTTGGGCTGGGGTTATTCCTTTGCTTTCTGCTATTTCTGCAATTTCAATAGCCAGTTTTTGATTATTTTCCCAATATTTACCGTTATAACGTGGCAAATGCTTGCGGAAATCATGTTCTTCCAACGCATTTACGTTGATAGTATTTGTTACTAAACCTCTGCCTAACGGTGAAAATGGAACTAAAGTTACACCTAATTCTTTTGTTAATGGCAGAATCTCTTTTTCGACATCATGTGTTAATAAAGAATATTCACTTTCAACCGCAGATATAGGATGAACATTACAAGCTCTTTTCAGTGATTCGAAAGAACATTCGCTTAGTCCCAAATAGCGTACTTTACCCTCTTTTACTAACTCTGCCATAGCTTCAACTGTTTCTTCGATTGGTATTGTGGGGTCAATCCGATGCGCATAATACAAGTCTATAGTTTCGATATTTAATCTTTTCAGGCTGTTCTCTACAGCTTGTTTTACATATCTTGGAGAAGCATCCACATAACTATCACCACCAACGAACACGCTACCTTGACTATTGCGTAAGCGAAAACCAAATTTTGTTGCAATGAAAATCTGATTTCTTTTTTCTGCTAATACTTTGGATAGCAATTCTTCATTAGCACCATTTCCATACACATCCGCAGTATCCCAAAAATTAATGCCAAGTTCTAAAGCACGATGCAATGTCTTAATGCTTTCTTTTTCGTCGGCTACTCCATACGCAGCACTCATTCCCATACAACCCAATCCGATAGCGGATAGGTTTACTTCTGTTTTGCCTAATTTTCTGTACTTCATTATTTATATTTTTTAGTCGGTACAAAATTAGGTAATGGAAATGTGGCTGGTTAACACTATTCAAAGCATCATTTGCACAAATCAAATAATTGTTGTTCTCTAATTTCGCTTGGCGATTTTCCTGTGTGCTTACGATAGAATTTACTGAAATAGGCCATATTTTCAAATCCCAAGCTATAAGCAATTTCTGAAATAGAAAAATTACTATGTAATAAATACTGGGTACATTCTTTGATTATTCTTTCCGCAATCATTGTAGAGGTAGTTTTTCCAGTAGTATCTTTTACCACTTTATTTAAATGATTAACGTGTATAGACAAACGGTTTGCATAATCGGCAGGAGTGCGCAAACTTAATACTGAATGTGGATAATCAACAGGAAATTGTCTATCCAATAATTCTATAAATAATTCGGTAATACGTTGCGAAGCATTCGGATGTGATTCATATTTATTAGACTCTTGCATTTTTAAAGCTGTATGTACCAACAAATGAAGATAACAACGTAAAACATCATGTTTGTTTGCATAGTCTGACTGGTTTTCTTCCTGCATTTGTGTGTATATATCCATGACTTTGGCAACTTGTGCGTCATTCAAGAAGAAAACCTTATCTCCAGTAACTTTGAATAATGGTGTATTAGCCAAAGAGCCATTCTTTTCTTCTGACTGAACAAACTGCTCATTGAATATGCAGAACATACCTTTCTGTTCTTCACTAATTGATTCCCAAACATAAGGGACTAAAGGATTAGAAAATAACATAGCAGGACGATTTACTAAAATCCATTTATCTGCATAATATAGTTTTCCCACACCAATAATCAATGTGACTTTATAAAAATCTCTATAACTGAATTGTACTGTCCCAAAATTACATTGGCGGGAAAGAACATTGAAATATGGGTTCTCCTTAGAGTAGGTTGTACCCAGTTGAGGGTCACAACGCTGGATTCTTTTATAGAACTGTGGAATACTTTCGGACATAATATTCAATATTGTATCGTTAGAGCCCTATAATATTTTTAATTTTTTGTATATTCTCAATGGTTAGATTATCATTATTACATTTAGGACATAATATTGCTTCTGTTTCAAAAAAGAATTCATAATCATCCCGTTTTAGAAAGTACTTATTTTTACAGATAGGACAGGTAAATCGTATTTTCTTATTGAATAATATGAAAATAGAATCTTTTTTTGTGCGAAGATAACTCTCTGTAAATAAGGAAAAACCTATTGTTCTTCTTAGCCTTTTTACAATGCTTAAGTTTTGATTATCGGTGTCTTTTAATATTGAGAATATCAACTTGTCAATAATATCTACTGCATATATAAGTATATATGGGACTACCCAATAATACTGTTTGTAATATAGAGCAAAATCTTCTTCTTGAGAAAAAACAAAATTAAAATTTTGTGGTTCTGTTCGATAATTCTTATCTTTAGTAACAATATGTAAAGCATGATTAGAAATCCCATTAATCCCATATTCGCATAATTTGTTATAACGTAAATCGTGAACAAAATCAGCGTCAAATAAAGGATTTGTTAGGCAATCTACTGCATTCTTAATAACATCCACTTTGTTTATATTTTTACTACTTGGGTCATACGTTTCAACAGTATCTGAATGAAAAAATCTATATATAAAATCAGAACGATTATATAGTAACTGTTCTAATATTAGTAATTCATCTGTAAAGGGTTTACGAATTAATGCATAGGCAACTGTTATTTTTCCTCTTTTTGCACAATATAAAGATTCAAAAACAAAATTGATAAAATCCGACGTTATAGAAAGTATTATATGTTTAGTCAAGATTAATTCTAAATCTTTGTTTTTATTATTCCATGTAAGCCAGTCGATTGCATGAATTTTATTCTTATTCAGTTCGTCCATTCCAGTCTCGCTTCCATCTAAAATTGACTCTGTATGATATAAGTCCTGATAATTTTTTTCTTTATATATTTCCGTTAATTGGTCATATATTACAGCACAAATATCTTGAATTCTATGATAGCATTTAGGCAAGAAAATTTGCTCGTTGGGAGTAATTGCTAATACTGGAGCTGTTTTTTCTGGTTTCATAGGCTATAGATGTTTATAGACAAAGATACAAATAATGAAATGGCATACAATATTCATCTAAAACTATTTTTCTGAAAATAATGATGTCTTTGCATTTTTGTTGTATCTTTGCCCTAACTCAAACAACCACCGCAACACCAAGCAATCTAAAGAATTGCACACGTGGGGTTATTAGTGGGAGAAAGAATTAAGAGCTTGCTAAGATATTGAGTACTTGAAGAATAAAACTAAGGTTCATCTCCCGTACGCACCGCGAAAGCAAATAGCAAATTAAAGCAAAGCTCTGAAATTCAAGGATTTCAGAGCTTTTTCTTTTTTGTTGTTTCTGCAAAAAAAAAGGCTTTAGATAGTCTCTATATGGCTTATTCGTGATGCTTTTGTGATAACTGTATCCGGGGGCGGTAATTATTTAAATTGGATAGGTTATGGACAAGTTTTTATTGTTTATCTTTGCAGCCGCATTTATTGGCAGATAAAAGATATTATGAAACAGAAACGAATACCGTTGGTGGGGGAACAATATCTTGTTCCTTTTATATTGATTACTTCTCTCTTCTTTTTATGGGGATTTGCGCATGCCATTTTGGATGTGCTGAACAAACATTTCCAAGAATTACTGGATATTACGAAAGCGCATTCGGCTTTTATCCAAGCAATGATGTATATGGGATATTTTGTTATGGCTATTCCTGCAGGCTTATTCATAAGCCGTTTCGGGTATCGCAGAGGGGTGGTTTTCGGATTACTGCTGTATGGTATCGGGTCGTTATTGTTTATTCCCGGACAGTACTATCTGTCGTTCAATATGTTTTTGTTTGCTCTTTTTGTCATTGGTTGCGGACTGACTTTTTTGGAAACTGCAGCCAATCCTTATGCTACGGAATTGGGAGCAAAAGAGACAGCTGCCAGCCGCTTGAATTTTGCACAATCGTTCAACGGATTGGGATGTATTTGCGCTCCTGTATTGGCAGGGTTGCTTTTGTTTTCGGAAGACGGGAATGGCAGTGGGGGTAATGTGGCTCTGCCTTATGTCGGTATGGGGATAGTTGTATTGTTAGTAGCACTGGTTTTTTCAAGGATAAAGCTACCCGAAATAGAGCATGGGATAGAGGTGGATGAAGAAGGGCATCAGATAGGGCTGTGGTCACACAAACTTTTTATCTTTGGTCTGCTCGCTTTGTTTGCCTACGAAATAGGAGAAATTTCCATTAATAGCTTTTTTATCAATTATGTAGTAGAGCAGGGCTGGATGAATGCTCGTGATGCTTCACTGGTACTCTCGTTTGGCGGATTGGGCTTGTTTATGCTGGGACGTTTTGCGGGTAGCTGGATTATGGGACGTGTACGTGCAGAGAAAATGTTGTTGGTTTGCGCTACAGGAACGGTAGTGACTACTTTGGCGGTATTGCTTGATGTCGGTATGGTGTCACTGATAGCGTTGCTCTGCGGATATGCTTTCGAGGCTATAATGTTTCCTACTATTTTTGCTCTTTCTCTAAGAGGGTTGGGCAACCATACCAAGCGTGCTTCTTCTTTCTTGATGATGTCTCCCGTAGGCGGGGTAGTAGGTCCTCTGTTGATGGGGCTTGTAGCCGATTATACAACAATGGTGATAGCGTTTATCGTACCGTTGGCTGCTTATTGCGTGGTTTGGTGCTATGCACGCAAAATGCTGTCTGTCGCAGGAAAAGTGCGGTAAAAGACCTGTCAATATAGAATATATCCGGCCATTCCCGCAAGTATTATCAGCAGGATAGGATGTATCTTCCACTTCCAAGTCACTCCGAAAGCAGCCGCAAAGATGAGAATGCTTTTGTAGTCAATGAAGTTTTCTTTATTCATCAGTAACAAGGCGGCTGCGGCAATCAGTGAAACAGACATTGGCAATAGTCCCGACATGGCAGCCTTGATGTATTTGTTGTCTCTGCATTTCACGAAGAAATAGGATATGAGCAGTACTAATATGAATGAAGGCAGGCAGACAGCCACGGTGGCGGCAACAGCTCCCCATGCGCTTTGAGTAACGGTATAGCCTACATATGTGGCGCTGTTGATACCAATCGGTCCCGGTGTCATCTGTGAAATAGCTACGACGTCGGTAAATTGCTGGAGTGTGAGCCAGTGATAGCGGTCTACTACTTCGTGTTGGATTAATGAGAGCATGGCATAGCCACCTCCGAATCCGAACATTCCAATTTTTAGATATACTAAGATTAGCTGCCAATAAATCATGCTTGTAGTTTTGTAAGTTTATCTTTTAACCATAGTGTGTAAATGAGCCCGCCGGCAATTCCTGCCAAAACAATGTAGACAGGCGACAGTCCGCATTGCCAGATGAGCAATGTTGCGATAGCGGGAAGCACCAGTTGCCAGTATTTCAGTTTCAAGGCACGCACTGCGGAAATGCAAGGAAATACGATTAAGGCTACCACCGCCGGGCGAATGCCATTGAAGATGCGTATCATAATTTGATTGTCTTGAAAACGGGCAAAGAACATTGCTATCAGCATCATAATGACGAAAGACGGTAGTATGGTAGCCAAAGCGCATACCAAACTGCCTTTTACTTTGTGCAGTTTGTAACCGACAAATATGGATATATTGACCGCAAACACTCCCGGTAGCGACTGGGTTAATGCGAACATCTCCATAAAGTCGTTTTTAGTCATCCATTTTTTGTTTACAATCTCTCGCTCAATAAGTGGTATCATGGCGTATCCTCCACCGATGGTAAACATTCCTATTTTGGCAAATGTAAGGAATAGAATCAGGTATTTCATGTCTTCTTATATCTATACTAAAAGAGTTGCAATATAGGGGAAAAATCCCACTATTGCAACTCTCTTATGAGTTATATCAAGATGTACGTTACTTCATCTTATTCAGGTTTTCCTGTGCTTTTTCAGGCTCTACGGTCAAGGCTTTGGTAAACCATTCCTTTGCGATTTCCGTATCGCCGGACAGCCATGCCAATACTCCCAGGTTGTTCCATGCACGAGGGTCATCTTTTACTCTTTCCAAGTATTGTCCGGCACGGTCAAAGTCACCGTAAACGATATTGGCGGAGGCGGCATTGATATTCGCCACAATGTCTGCAGGGTAATTAGTGGCGGCTATTTCATAAACTTCCTTATATTCCTTTGTGCCCGGTTGGAAGTTCTTGGCCACACCATACATTTCCTGCAGGTTCAGCATCTTGGGATTGGTATAAATCAATGTTGCCGCTTCGGAGTTGCGGACTTCACGTATTTCGTAATCCACGGAGATAGACAGACGGCGCAAACGGGAATAATATTCGTTTATCATGGTGCGATAAGTCGTGGCTCCCAATCCGGTCTTCAGTCTGGCTTCACGTACATCAAGGTTGGTGTATTTGTTGATGATTTCCAATGCCTTGTCTGCATATGCAGGTTTGTCTTCTTCGAGCATCTTAATAAGGCTGTCCCAATCTTCACCGGCTGAAGTTACGTTCAATATGCTGTCAGGGAAGTGATAGCTTCCTCTCAGATAAAGAGCGAAGGAGTCGGCACGTTTTGTAGCCACGCGGTCGTTGGTCTTGGCTGAGCCGTCGGGTGAAGCGTATCCGCATACGTTGATAGCTTTGAAAGTAACCAAATCGCCTTCGGTCAGCGGGTTCAGAGTTTCTTTCAGCTTTTGCAACTCTGTGGAGTTGTTCTTGAAATCAGCTTTGAATTCTGTGCCGCCTACTGCATATTCTATGTACAGGGTGTTTTGTTCGGAACGGACTTTCAAAGGCTCTTCCGTTGGAGTAAGGTAAGACACCATGCTCATACAAGGTTCGCAAATAGCCCCTTTCTGTGGCAATGGCTCTTCTTCTACGATAACTACCGGTTCTATTACCTTTATTTCGGGTAAATCCAGCAGACAGTCTTTTCTGCCTTCCTGCAATATCCACATATCCGCCTCGTTCATCCATTCTTCATAAGGAAGACATACGGTGTAGTTAACCAAATTTTGGCGGTCGGCAGACTTTCCTTTAATTATGGTATAAGGTGCATCATAATAGCCTTTCTTGGCAAGTTTGCGGTCTTTATGGCGCATCTTGAATTTCTTCTTACCGGTTACAACAACGGGCGGCAGGGTTTTGTACTTCTTTCCGGCAAACAGTACCGGAGTAAATGCATAGGATTGAGTACTGTTGACTTTCACGGCTTCCATATTGAACTTGAAATCCAGTGTCAGCGTATCGTTCTCCAAAGTCAATGCCGGTTTGGTGACTTTTACTTCACCTGCAAATGCAGCCAGTGGCAACATGGCAAACAGCAGACAATATATTTTTTTCATATTCTTCTTGTTTTAGTTGATGAATTTAGAGTGATTGAGTTTCTACCGTTTTGTATTTACGCTTGTGCTTGGGTCCGAAAGTGAAGTTGATACCCATGTTTACGTTGACTTGCGCACGGCTGATAGGAGCGAAGTAAGCCGGTTCGTATTTGCACATGGGGACGTCTGCACCGATGAAGAAGTTGAAGCCGCGCGGGTGGAAGTTCAACATGATACCGGCATCGGAGCCGAAGTTGGACAAGGCATAGTTTACAGATGCTTCAAACCAAGAGAGAGGAGCTACATTGGCAGAAACGCGGGCTTCTGTCCATGAGTGCTTACCTTGCATACGGGTAGTGGAGAGGAAACCGAAGCTCAGACGGTCGTAAGCGGGCAATGTGTATTGTGCACCCAAGTGCAGGGTGGCTGCGAGGGCGGTGGTACGTTTCATGCCTTCACCTGCCTTGTCAAATTTGGCGAGGTCGGCAAGGTCGTCTACCAATTCGTCTACTTGGGTATCCAGTTTTTGATTACTATCAGTTCCGTCGTCTTTTACAGAGATTTCACTGAAACCGTCGAAAGTGAAGTCCTTGCTCATTGTTCCTTTAGTTGTATTCTTCCAAGATATGAAACCGAGGTCGAGCAGAGAGGCGGAGAATGTCCATTCATCGTTCAGCTTGTACGTTGCTCCCAAATCAATAGCCATACCGAAGCCTGTGGGGCCGAGGTTGTCTGTATCAAAATCCATATCATCATACGAAATCTGTCCTTCAGTGCCTTCTTTCAATGTTTGGGTTCTGTTTCCGTCGGCATCCAGCGTATAGTCGTCTTCCTGATAGTTGCCGGTTTCACCTTTGGTAGGTATTATAAGACCCTTGGCGGACATATAGAGTTCGGCATTCTTAGGAGTGATAGTCCATTTGTCCTGAGAGGCGAGGATGTTCAACTCATCAATATGCATGGTTGCTTTTGCCAATCCCACGAGAGCCTTGACTTTGGCGCCTACTGTCAGGCGTTCATTGATTTCGCGTGCATGGCCGAAAGCGATTTCCGCATAGTTGGTAGATACGATATTCAGGTTTTTCACATTGTAATTGCTTCCCGTTTCGCTGGCTACTCCGTTCTTCATGAACTTAAAGAGCTCATCGGGCATGAAGAAGTTGGTGTTTGACTTTACGGAGATACCTAATGTGTTGAAACCGCCCCAAGCGTGAAAACCTAAGGAGAGTATCGACTCGTCTATGTTGACGCCTACTTTCAGTCTTTTAGGCAGTCCTTTCATGAATTCGGCGCTGCTGACTTCTTCATTCATGAAGGTGGTGAGGTCTCCATTGGCTTTCTTGAAGATAAAGTCGCCTACGCCACCTGTGGACTGTGCACCGATTGTAAGATTTCCCAAACCGGGGAAGCTGACATAACCGCGTTCGCCCATAAAGGCAGGATTGAGTTCATGACGGTAAGTGCTTCCTTCAAGGAAATAGGTTGAACGGCTGTTCTGTGTCTGTGCCATTGCATCACTTATTGCAAGCGTCGCTACTGCTCCGGACAGTATGATTGCTAAAACATTTGTTCTCATTCGTTTCATTATATATGATTATTGAATCTTTAGTTTGTATCGCATGAAATATATTTTTCTTAATTCAAATCTACTTTGATGCCATTAGGTATTTTCAGCTTCATATCTTTCAGTTGCATCCACTGTGAGCTTAATAACTGAACATCGGTGGCTTGTCCCGGTACAGCAGTTACTTTCAGCTTCAAACCGTCCAGTTTGCTGATGGCACCTTCTGCCGTTGCGTTGAGATTGATGGATAACGTGCTTGAAACTTCAGTTTTGCCATCTTTGCTTTCCGTGATTGTTCCTTCTACGGTTACATCAATATCTTCTATCACGTTGCCATTCGCATCAAGTGCGCTGACGTTCTCATTCTTGATTTCCATTGCTAAAGGAATGGTGTTGACTGCGTTTATTGAAAGAATCGCTTTTTTGATGTCTACATCTTCAAGGTCGAGATCGAAGTCGTCAATGGTCTCTTCGTATACAATTCTCAGATTGCTGCCGAAACTCAGAGGAACATCAATGTCGTAACTACTGTTTAATATGTAGTCTTGTCCTAAGCCAACATTATAATAGTCATTGGATTTTACAGCCGGTTCTAATTCGACGGTAATGCGGTCGGGAATGGTTTCAATAATATCGTTCAGATTGGGCACTACTACATTGGTGACTCCTGCAACATCTGTTTTTATGCGGGTCAGCGAGATGGTTTGTTGCTTTTCTCCGCTAGGCTTCAGTATGATAGGGTTACCACCGTTACCGCTGCCTATTTTTACAGATTTAGTTACTTTACCGTTTTTGTATCCGGTCATAACTCCGTCCATTTCAATCTTTGTTTGCAACGGATTGTTGGCTTTAAATGAGAAAATAGGGTTGATAATATCCAGTTGAACATCGTCATCCTGCAAGAAGTCCGGAAGATTGGTTAATTCCACATCAGTAGGCTTTACATTCATTTCAGGCTTGATAGTTCCGAAAACGTTATTGACAGTCATTGCTGCAAGAGTAGCTGTAGGACTGATGCTTAAAGAACCTCTTCCTTGAGCTTGATGTACAGTTACATTTGTCTTTACTGTTATCTTTTGATTTTCTATTCTGATAATTCTGTCACCGTTTTCTTCTTGGACTTTATTTCCTTCACCATATTTATTACCAAATACGTATTTGGTAATATACAAGTCTTTCGTGAAATTTGAGCCGTGGGGAATAGCTTCATCACTAATAGTAAGTGTTTGGCCACTTAGCCCGTTTTGCCCTTCTTCGAACTGTATAAAATCAGGAAATGTAATTGTCATGTTGTCAATAGTGACATCATCGTAGGATATACCGATTGTTTCAATTTTAAAATTCAGTGTTAACTTTGTTGGCTTACTGGCCGTTAAATCTCCAATTTCTATAACAGCATTATCAATTCCACGAGCTTCGGTCTTAACTTCACCTTCGGATTCCTTATCGGATACCGAAACATCTTCTTTTAAGGGATAGTCTGCACCACTGATTACTTCAATCGAATTAATCGGATTCTCGGATTCATTAACTGTAACTAATTTTACCGATGTATTTGTCTCATCAATATTGTCCGATTTCAGCAAATGGTATTCTCCATTCTCCAATACCTGCAAATCATCTCCTTCGTCAATTTCAATGATTTTATCCAGCGTTATTTTCTCCGTATATCCTACGGGAATTGCCAAATGTTCGCCACCTATATTGACTGTCATGTCAATATCTTTGTTTAAGTCATAACTATTATCGATGCACGATGTGGTTATTCCTAACGATGTTAATAGTAGAGCCGCAGCTATGAGCGGTCTTTTTTTTGTGTTTAGCATCATAATTTTTACTGTTTATAATCGATATTATTGTTTTGTTTATGCGGTTTATTCTTTTTAAAGAATCTGGAAAAATAGGATAAATTTAAAGACCTTTGGAATACTCTTTAAAAACTGCGCAAATATATGAATATTCTTTAATAAGTCGGTGAAAACAGTGATAAAATGTGGAAAATTTCGAATAAATGTTGCATACACCTATTCTCAGTGCGTACGAGATCTATTGCCTAAAAAACTTACATCAGACAGAGGGGGGCTTCAGCCGTACACTCAGGGTGTCTCAGTCGTATACTTAGGGTACCTCAGTCGTATACTTAGATACCCTCAGTCGTATACTGAGATAGGTTGTTTGTATATATCTGATTGACAGTTAGTTGTGATGTATTCTCAAAAATAGAATAATTTGTGACAAATAGACGCTCAATTCTTAAATCTATTTAAAAGCCGCTCATTTTATAAAGTTTAATATTTATCTTTGAACATTAAAAGAAAAATTGGCCTGACAACACTACAATGATACAGATTACACAACTACAAGGAACAGACAGACGGCTGTACGAGCTCGTGGCGCCATTGGTGATGAATCCGGAAATACTGAAACAGAATTATAACTATCCATTTCGCACATCGGAAGACTTTGTCTGGTTTGTGGCAATAGACAAAAAGAACGTTATAGGTTTTATACCGGTAGAAGAAAAGAAGAAAGAGTATGTTATCAATAATTATTATGTGGAAGGTAATAATGAGGATACACTAAAACTGTTATTAGAAAAAGTCATATCAGAAACGGATTCGAGTAAAGAATTGACTTCGGTTACTTTCATGGAACATTGCTCTCTTTTCAAAGAGTTGGGCTTTTCGGAGGAGAAAGTCTGGACCCGTTATGTGAAAATGAAAAAAGACAGATAACTATGGTCACATCTAAAAATGTATACGAACTTGCACAGGAACGTTTGGGATTGATTTTTAGGGAGTTCGATACTATATGCGTGTCTTTTTCCGGTGGTAAGGATAGCGGTGTACTGCTGAACTTGTGTATAGATTATATCCGGCGCAATAACCTGAAGCGAAAGATATGTGTGTTTCATATGGACTATGAGATACAGTATACCGTAACCATAGACTATGTAGATCGTATATTAGAAGCCAATAAGGATATCTTAGAGGTTTATCGGGTATGTGTGCCTTTCAAAGTTACAACCTGTACATCTATGTATCAAAGCTATTGGCGGCCATGGGATGAGGATATGAAAGAGCTTTGGGTACGCCAGATGCCCCCGGGAGCCTATACAAAGGAGGCTTTCCCTTTCTATACGGAGAATATGTGGGATTACGAATACCAAATGCATTTTGCCAAATGGTTGCATTTGCGAAAAGATGTGGTGCGTACTTGTTTCCTTATAGGCATCCGTACGCAGGAGAGCTTTAACCGTTGGCGCAGCATCCATTTAAATCGCAAATACCAAATGTACCATAATTACAGGTGGACCTCTAAAATCGGTAATGACATATATAATGCGTACCCCATATACGATTGGAAAACGACGGACATTTGGACGGCCAATGGAAAGTTTGGTTTCGATTACAATCATTTATACGACTTGTATTATAAGGCGGGAGTCAATATAGAACGTCAGCGTGTGGCAAGTCCGTTCCTTTGCGAAGCACAGGAAAGTTTGGCGTTGTATAAAGTGATAGACCCTAATACTTGGGGAAAGATGATAGGACGTGTCAATGGCGTGAATTTTACGGGTATTTACGGTGGAACCCATGCCATGGGATGGCAGAGTGTACGGATACCTGAGGGGTATACTTGGAAGAGTTTTATGCAATTCCTGCTCTCTACGTTACCCGAAGAAGCCCGGCGCAACTATTTGAAAAAGCTGACTGTCAGCATCGAATTCTGGCGAACTAAAGGAGGGTGCCTTAGCGAGAATACTATCAAGAAACTGCAAGACGCAGGCATCCCTATCGAAGTGGTGAACTATACCAATTACAAAACAAACAAGAAACCCGTCCGTATGGATTATCTGGACGATATTGATATTGCAGAATTCCGGGAAATACCTACCTATAAACGTATGTGCATTTGCATCCTGAAGAATGACCATGCGTGTAAGTACATGGGATTTGCACTGACAAAAGAAGAGATATACAAACGAGACAAAATAATGGAACAATTCAAAAATATGATGTTATGAGTGTAGATAAGAGTCCGGTATATGGTGTGAAAGCAGTTCCTATAGAGAAAATACAAGCTAATGATTACAACCCGAATGTAGTGGCGCCGCCCGAAATGAAATTGTTGGAACTGTCTATTTGGGAAGACGGTTTTACGATGCCTTGCGTCTGCTATTATGATAAGGAGAAAGATAATTATATTTTAGTGGACGGATACCATCGTTATCAGGTGTTGAAGACTTCCCAGCGGATTTACCAGCGTGAAAACGGTTTGTTGCCGGTTGTAGTGATAGACAAGGAACTGTCTAACCGTATGGCATCCACCATTCGCCATAATCGTGCGCGCGGAACGCATAACATCGAACTAATGTGCAACATTGTTGCCGAATTGGATCATGCCGGGATGTCCGATCAGTGGATAATGAAAAATATAGGAATGGATCGTGACGAATTACTTCGTTTGAAGCAAATTTCAGGGTTGGCGGACTTATTTGCCAATAAAGATTTCAGTATTCCTGATAATAAGCCGGAATATATTCCTTAACATTCAAAATAATTCTTTTGCAAACTTGCATAATTTAACCAAATCGCCTACATTTGTCAGCACATAAACAGAATAAACTGGTTGTATAGTCTTCGGACGTAGAATATAGTGCTGCATGAAAAAAATATTAGTTAGCGGCGGTGCCGGCTTTATAGGCTCCCATCTGTGTACTCGGTTGATTAAGGACGGTCACAAGGTAATATGCTTGGATAATCTTTTTACCGGTTCAGAGGAGAATATAGAGCATTTGAAAGGGAATTCCCATTTTGAGTTTGTACTTCATGATGTTGAGTTTCCTTATAAGGCAGAGGTCGATGAGATTTATAATTTGGCTTGCCCCGCATCTCCGATACATTATCAGCACGATGCGATAAAGACTATAAAGACTTCCGTGTTGGGAGCTATTAATATGTTGGAGCTGGCGAAAAAGACAAATGCAAAGATTATGCAGGCGTCAACCAGCGAAATCTATGGTGATCCTGTCGTACATCCTCAAGTAGAAAGTTATTGGGGGAATGTAAACCCAATCGGAATCCGCTCTTGCTATGATGAAGGCAAGCGTTGTGCCGAGACGCTTTTTATGGATCATCACCGCCAGAACGGGATACGCATTAAGATTATACGTATTTTTAATACATATGGTCCGCGTATGTTGCCTAACGATGGGCGAGTGGTTTCTAATTTTGTGGTTCAGGCATTGCGGAACGAGGACATTACGATTTACGGTTCAGGTGCCCAAACTCGTAGTTTCCAGTATGTGGACGATTTGATAGAAGGAATGGTACGCATGATGAATACGGAAGATGAATTTGTGGGGCCGATCAATTTGGGTAACCCGAACGAGTTCTCTATTCTTGATTTGGCGGAAAAAGTTATTAAGCTGACAGGTTCTAAGTCGAAATTGATATTCAATCCATTGCCGAACGATGATCCTAAGCAGCGAAGACCGGACATTACGTTGGCAAAAAACAAATTGGATTGGCAGCCCACTATTGAATTGGAAGAAGGGTTACGCCATATGATTGAATATTTCAGTAGATATCGTTCTTGAATAAATATAGTATCAATAGCGGGAAAAATATAATATAAAGATGAACATGGAAATAAATCCTTCTGAGTACAAAATCCTCATCGTAGATGATGTGATGTCCAACGTATTGTTGTTGAAAGTACTCTTGACAAATGAGAAGTTTGCGATTGCTACGGCAAACAACGGACAGCAGGCTTTGGAGCAGGTGGATAAAGAACATCCGGACTTGGTGCTGCTGGACGTAATGATGCCGGATTTAAGCGGGTTTGAGGTCGCACAGCGTCTCAAGTCCAATCCCGACACGGCAGATATTCCAATCATCTTTTTGACTGCGCTGAACAGTACGACAGATATTGTGAAGGGTTTCCAAGTAGGGGCTAATGACTTTATATCCAAACCTTTCAATAAGGAAGAACTGATAATTCGTGTAACTCACCAGATTTCATTGGTGGCAGCCAAACGTATTATTTTGAAGAAGACGGAAGAGTTGCAGCGTACCATTGCCGGACGCGACAAGCTGTATTCTGTAATAGCCCATGACTTGCGTTCTCCGATGGGTTCTATCAAAATGGTGCTGAATATGCTGATTCTTAATCTGCCTGTTGAGAAGATTGGCAGTGAAATGTACGAACTGCTGACAATGGCAAACCAGACAACGGAAGATGTATTCTCATTACTGGATAATCTGTTGAAATGGACAAAAAGTCAAATAGGCAGTCTGAGTGTGGTTTATCAGGATATTGATGTAGTGGAGGTGGTAGACAGCGTGATTGATGTATTCAATATGGTAGCCGGTTTGAAGAAGATTACCATTCGCGAAGAGAAGCCGGAGAAGTTACCCGTCTGCGCCGATATTGATATGCTGAAAACTGTTATTCGCAATCTGTTGAGCAATGCCATTAAATTCAGTAACGAGAATTCCGAGGTACTGGTGAAAATGGAGGAACAAGGAGATGTGGTAGTAGTCAGCGTAAAGGATAGCGGTTGCGGCATTGACGAAGAGGGGCAGAAGAAATTGCTGCATACCGATACGCATTTCAGTACTTTCGGTACAAACAACGAAGAAGGTTCCGGATTGGGATTGTTGTTATGTCAGGACTTTGTAGTAAAGAATGGCGGTAAGCTGTGGTTCACATCCAAGAAGGGAGAAGGATCTACATTCTACTTCTCTATACCGTTGAAGAAATAAATGAAAAAGGTGATAAGTGGTGTGGGTGTGTCAAAATACACTTGAACATCTCTTTTAGGCACGGATTACACGGATTTCTCGGAAAAAGAATAAAGAAAATCTGTGAAATCCGTGTAATTCGTGCCTAAAAAGAAACAAGCAGTAAGCGAGTTTTTGTTTTGACACATTCTCATCGCTTTACTTGTTACATAGTCTTTTGAAGTCGCAGTATTCACATTTTTTCGTGTCTTCTGTTTGAGTGAAAGGCTCTTCAGGATTGTATATCTCCTGCAATAGTGCCAATAGCCGTTCACGAAAATCATCTTCATAAAATGCAAAATTATAGACCGGTACTTTAGGTTGGCGCGGTGCACCCATTTCTATAACGGGCGAGTAACTTTCGGACGCTGCACGATGAATATACAGCAGGGATGGAGCCACTTTTAATGTTTGCTTGCGGCACATGATGGCGGCATACAGGAAAGTCTGGAAAATATAGTTCGGGCGGTTATCGGCAGGGGTGAACAGTTGTTCTATATTTTCGGGAGTTTTGGGAGTACCGCCTGTCTTATAGTCCACAATACGCAGGGTATCGTTTTTACTATCCATACGGTCTATCGTTCCGCCAATATTTAAAGGCAGGATTCCTAAGGGGGTATTTACTTCGATGGTTTCCGTTACTTTCTGTTCCATGGCTTCCATGCGGAAAGGAGCATACTGCAAGTCATTGCGAAGCAGCTGCCGCAAATAGGATGCGATGACTTTGGAGTGGACAAGTTGTGTGCCGTTATACTCGGGCTGTTCGTTGGCGGGTACATGAAAAAGCTCTTCTTTGAAGGCGGTATCTACGTAAGTTTGCAGTTTGACGTCATTGCGAAGCAGCTGTTCCAAGTCCTCCTTGCGTATCTCCTTTCCATTAGCGGTAAGGTCTTGATAGACCAGTTCGGCAGAACGGTGGAAGATGGTTCCGAACAGAGCGGAGTCAATTTCTGCACTGACCTCATCGGGTGCTTTCAGCCCGACAACGTAGCGGTAGTAGAACTTTAACCGGCAATCGAGGTAGGTGTTGAGTGCCGAAGGAGAAAAGAGTGCATTCGGATGTCGCCGGATGTCGTATGTGTTGTACATCCGTAGCAATACCTCATCTGTTTTACGTATTTCTATCTCACGGCTGTGTTGGGGAGATTGTCCCGCTTCCAGATATTCGCGTGAGATGTCGTGTGGAGACTCTACAAGGAACTGCAGCATGAAACGTGACATTTCACCTCGGTTTAAGCCGTCGGATGCCGTATTATATAATAAGGTGATATTTTCCGCACGCTGTATCAAGCGGTAGAAATAATAGGCATATACCGAGTTCTTATGCTCAATGGTAGTCATACCGAATGCCTTGCGCAGGTTATAAGGTATGAAAGACGAGTCGCCGCCGGATTTTGGAAGCTGGCCTTCATTAAGGGACAGCATTATAAGGTTGCGGAAGTCAAGATTACGCGTTTCCAATACTCCCATTACTTGCATACCGATAGCCGGTTCGCCATGAAACGGGATGTTTGTCGAGGTGAGCAGACGGTTCATCAGACGTTTCAGGGTATCTGTCTGCAAGTTTAGTCCGTCACTTTCTATCAAGTTGAGCAAGCGGTTGACGAGAGTGTAGCTCTTGAATAGTGATTCCCGGTAAAGTTGGTTGAAAATATCTTCTTCGTCCTTTTCCTGACGGTAAACGACGGCTACCTCGCGCAGCAGTTCGGTGAGGTAACGGCAGATGGAAGAGATGCCGCTTTGCGGGGTGAATATCTGTTCAAGAAAAGCATCCTTCTTAAGTTCCGATGGAAGAGGATAGAAGCGGTTGTTTTTAGTGAGTTGTTTCTCCAAGTCTTCGGAGATGGTAGACAGTTGCCGGGTATAGGGATGTTTCAATACGGCAAGTACTGTTTCGTATGTATAGCGTCCCGTATCTCTGCGGTATCCCGTGGTCTGCAACTCCATAAGAGCGTTGATGTAACTGTATATAGGTGTCTGCGCCAATGGGAATCCCATAGTTATATTGACATTTTCCACTTCCGGGGGGATAGAGTGCAGTACGGGCAATAACAGTGATTCGTTGCACAATACAATGGCGTTTTCTTTCTCCTTGCTCGTCTCGGTGTCGTTTTTCATGACAGTACGCACCCATTTGGGCAGGTAGCGGGCTTGTGCATTTTCTGTCGGAGCAGAGATGAAACGGATTTTCTTGGGATGCCGCAAGACGTCAAAGGCTGTTTCGGGCAGCTGGTTGGGAAACAGCTTTAAGTTGCGCAGAATAAATTCGCCTGCCTCGTGGATGTATGGAGGTTGCTGTTCGTGGGGCAGACGGGTGTAGAATATGTCATAATCCCAGTAAAACATGGCTTTCCCCGCATCTTGCAGAAGCCGGAAGAAGCGGGTTTCTACTTTATTCAGCACATTGAAGCCGACGAATACGTAGCGGTCATAACGCAACCGGTCTGTGTCAAGCTGTTCTATGACATGGCGGTACATCATACCTTCATAAGCGATACCCAGTTCGGAGAGATTCTTCCGGTAATTCCTGTAAATATCTCCTAACTTGTCCCAAAGGGAGATAAACTTCTCTTTGAGCTGCGTGCGCTTGTCGATGGAGAAGTTTTGAAAGAACTGTTGTATGGCTTCTTCCTGCTCTTTATCGAGGAAGTCGTAGCTGTCCATGATGTTTTTCAACTCCTGCAGGTTGCTGAACAGTTTGCCGGCATCTACAAGGTTTTTGTCAACGTCATCGAAATCGCTGATAAGCAGTTCTCCCCAAAAATAGAAGTCATCCAACGGTTCTTCGCTATGCGTCTCTTCACGGAATACTTTATACAGCTCGCACACCAGTCGGATAGGATCACCCGGTTTCAAGGGCGAAAGTTGGCGGAACAGTTCGCTGATGTTGACATATGCGGGAGACCATAACGGGCGATCGCTTTGGGCAGCCAGATATTCATTAAAGAACAGGCTGGCGCGTTTGTTGGGAAATACGATAGCTGTGCGTGACAGATCGTTTCCTATTTTGGAATATAGGTCTTGGGCTACTAATTGAAGGAACGTTTTCATACTTTCTCTATTATTTCTTCTTCTACATACCACAGATACCCGCTGATAGTATTTGCATCATACCCCATGCGGATGAGTAAATCCATGTATCCTTGTACCTGTTTGTTATATTTTTTGTTGGGTTTGCCGAACTTGAAGTCTACAACCACGATTGTTCCGCCACGCATCATCACGCGGTCCGGACGGCGGTTGCGCAGTTCTCCGTTTTCCTGCCAAATAATGTCGCATTCATTGAATAACTGCCAACTACCCGAATACCAATCCTTGATTTGCGGTTGCGAGAACGCCCTGAGGGTCAGTTCCCGTATTTCCTCTTCTTTTTCGGTGCGCCCTATGATACCCTCGAATACCAGACGGCTGATGGCATCGTCAATATCCTCTTCCGTTTCGATGGCAGAGAATAAAGTGTGCAACAGACGTCCCCGATTGATGAAACGCCGGCTGGACTTGGCTTCGTCTACTCCGGCTATGAAGTCGGCGGAACGGTTGGACTGGCGGAACTCGATGTCGTGGCGCATACTTTCCATATGCACCGGAAGTTTAACGGGCTTCTGTGCAAGCTTGTTCAGGGCTTGGCTGTTGTCATTCTCTTCTTCCGACGGATATACCTCTCCACTTTCATAAATGCTCTCTTCTTCATCCCAACTGCCTTCACCCGCTTGGGCAACTTGAGGCAGTGCGGCGGAAAGAAGTTCTGCCATTGTGCCTTTCTGGCCTTTCTTGCTCCATAATATCAGGTTTTTTCCGGCACGGGTAAATGCTACGTAAAGCAGATTTAGATTGTCCACCCATAATTGTAAGCGTTCGTCAAGATAATCCTGACGGTAAACAGACTCCGCCATCGTGGAAGAGTAGTTGACGGGAACAAGGTCTATTGCGTTGTAAGGTGGTTCGGGGGCGGTGCACCACACGAGCTGGTTATATGTTTCATTCTCCAGTTTCCAGTCGCAGAAGGGGATGAGGACGGTATGGAATTCCAATCCTTTGGACTTATGAATGGAGAAGATGCGTATGCCGTCCATTTCTCCGCTGGGGATTGTCTTGGCGCAAAGTGTTTCGTCCCAATAACGGATAAAGCCATCGAGGTCGGAGGAATTGTTTTGCAGATATTCCGTCACTGCATCGAAGAAAGAGAACAGATAAGCGTCTTGCTTTTCGATGCTGCCCATGTTGAATAGTGTAAACAGTTCTTCCAATAGCTCGTATAGAGGCATCAGGCGTAGTTCATCCATACGGGAGACGAATTCTGCAGGGAGTGCTGTTCGTGCATCAGCCGTTAATATGTCGTGCCAGTCTGCCGGTTCTGCCTTATCTCCACCTGTAATTTGTAATTTGTAATTTGTAATTAGCGAAGCTTTCGCTATCTTTTCTTCCGGATTCGACAGATAGCGTAGAGCATCTATCAGCATACAGATGGCAAGAGACGCATCCAAGCGGAACGCTTCATCCGATACAACGGGAAGGTGTAACTCTTTGTCGAAATAGTCCGCAATAGGCGGTATGTTTTTATTTTTGCGCACAAGAATGGTAATATCATTCAGCTTCACACCTTCCGAGAGTAGCCTTTGTACTTCTTCGCCCATAGCGGATAAAGTTTTTTGGGTATAGTTCTGTTCTTTGTCAGGCTCTATGAAAGAGACTTTGACATAACCCTTGCTGTCTGTTTTAGGAGATTCTTGGACTACATCAGCATAGGCGCGTTTCAGCGGGAAGCATTCTTCTTTCAGTTCTTCCAAGTGCAAAGAGTTCAGGTAATCGACCGCAGCGGTAAAAAGACAGTTGTTGAAATTGATGACATTCGTTTCACTTCGGCGGTTTACCTTCAATGTTTCCACGCGTACCGGGAAAGGAAAAGAGAGTTGGGGACTGGTGTCGCAGAATTGAGATTTGGATTGGTTGCTTCCCAAGCTGTTCAATATTCCCCAATCGCCGTTGCGCCAGCGGTAAATGGACTGTTTCACATCACCCACAATCAGACTGTCTGCTCCCTGCGACAGCCCTTCGAGTAACAGTAGCCGGAAATTATCCCATTGCATACGGCTTGTATCCTGAAATTCGTCTATCATAACATTGCGGATGTTGGCGCCTATTTTTTCGAATACGAAAGAAGAATCGCCTTCGTGCACTAATTTGTGTAACAGGGCGTTGGTGTCTGACAACAGAAACCGATTATGTTCGCGGTTCAGTGTGCGCACTTCTTCATCAATATGATTGAGCAACTGCAATTTGTTGAGATGTTGCAACGAGAGACGGCAACTGTTTATCGTACGGCTTTTCTGCGGACGCAGTCTTTCCGCATCTTGAAGCAAGGGTATCAGGCTGGTTTCCGCAAGACGGATAATCTCATCCTTGCGGGAGGATGTTTTTGTTGCCCAGTTCTTGGCATCTGCCAAGCTGTTTTGTAAGGTAGCGTTCAGTACATCCTTGTCTGTCAATCGTCCGTCACGCAGTTTACGAAAATAGCTGCCTATGCTGCGTGCACCGCCTTTCAAGTCTTCGGGTACGAGGGCGTGACCGTCCAACTCGCCTTCAAATTGGTCGTAGAAGCCTTTCATCTGTTCCAATGCGTCGGTTTCCATTTCGCGTAGCACATCCCGATAGAGTTTTATCGTTTCTGGAGAACGAAGTTTGAGACGAAGCCCTTCACCACGTTCTATATAGCTTTCATCGAAGATATTCCGTCCGAAACTCTTGACTTCGCTGGAGACATTCCAACGCTTGTCATCGGCAATGCGCTCATTGATGTAATCCAACAGCCAAGCAAGTACGGGCGAAGAGGGAGTCAGTTTTTCAATCATACTGTCGACAGCGTCACTCAGCACATCGGCGTTATTCAGTTCGATGTTAAGGTTTGGGCTGAGTTCCAGTTCGCGGGCAAGGTTGCGCATGACGGACTGGAAAAACGAATCGATTGTCTCTACACGGAAACGGCTGTAATCGTGCAGCATATATTGCAATGCCATTCCAGCCCGTTGGCGCAGTTCTTTGTCAGGGGGGGGAGAGGGATTCAAATCCTCTTTGATGCGTTTCAGATAAGCGTCCGATGCAGGGTCCTCCTTCCAAATGCCGTACAGTTGTGTTAAAATGCGCTCTTTCATTTCCGCCGTAGCTTTGTTGGTAAAGGTTACGGCAAGTATCTGACGGTAGGCACGGGGATTGATAATCAGAAGTTTGATGTATTCCACAGCCAGTGTGAAGGTCTTTCCCGAACCGGCTGAGGCTTTATATACTAATAGTTCCATTGGATATGCAGCTTTGAAGTTTGACTACAAACATACATAAAAATCATGAGAAAGGCTTAAGGATAACGTGAAAAACAGGTATGCAAAAAAGGGCTGCACCCTTTTGTCCGTACGGTGCAGCCCTTTAAATATGTATTTTCAATAAAGATTTATACGCTCTTATCAAAGAACGGGTGTCTGGAACAGGAATGTGAAAGAGGGGCTGTCTTTCAAATCTTTTACGGCATCTCCGGCATATATTTCTCCGTTGGTCAGCGAGAGTTTTTTTACTGTGGCTTTAGGGTTGAAATTTATTTTCTTCAAATCAAGCCAGAACAGGTTAGGAGTGAGGGTCGATTCGAAATAATAGACTTTGTCTTTCTGATTGGAGACCGAACGCCAACGGGTAGAAGATATGTGGGGCTTGTCCGGGGTAGTGATTCCAAACGGAACGGATACGGTACGCATCACGCTCAATACACTGGGCACTGCAATCTTTGCGTCTGCCGTCTGCGGAATGGCATGGATGTAGAATGATGCGCGTACAAAGCGGTCACTGGAACGATTGGTTCCGGGCAGCATCTGTAATCCGCCGACTTCTTTCCAATAGTCGTTTATAGCTAATTGATTTTCATACTTGGGTGAATTGGTCATTACCTGATATTCTTTACCCTCGTGAATACTCAGTTTTCCGTCCAGATATTCCAGAATAGCGGTATTTCCCGTCTCGTCTGTAATAGCCAGATGGAGGGTGGAAGCCGAGCCGTTAGGCATTTGGGGAGCATCAATGCGGAAGGTCTCTTTTTTCAGTTCGTCTACAGCTTCGCGTACAGTGGCGAAGTTGTCAAGTACATATTGCGTCCAAATGCCGATGCCCATTACCGGACGGGTATCTCCGGGACGGTCGTATACGGACTCCGGCAGGAACAGCAAACTGGCTACCAGTCCTCTTTCGTTCATGCCGTCGCACGTACCTATGTCATAACCTGTTGCGATGACACTGCCATACTTGGAGGTCCATTTCACTGTTTCACCTTTATTGTATCCGGCTCTTTCCATTCCCCGGGGAAATACGTAGAGGTTACTCATGATATCCTCTTTCCAGTCCATCGTACGGCCTGTGATAACCATATTGTCCGGTCCGATGTAAGTAGCGCGCGTACATGCGCCCGCTTGTTGTATGCCTAATGAAAACAGGGCAGCTAAGGCTGTTAATGCTACCGTTCCTCTTTTTGTATTCATAATTTTATTTGTTAAATGATTTATATACAAAGAGTAACAAAAACAACATCAAACAGTTTGATGCAGACCGGCTTTTTAGGCTCTATTCTGTTTTTTCTTTCAGAAGGTTTTCCATTTTCAGCACTTCATCACGATATTGAGCGGCTTCAATGAAGTCGAGTTTCTTGGCGGCTTCCTGCATGAGTTTTTTGGTACGCTCAATACTCTTTTCAAGTTGGGCGCGACTCATGTACTGAACAATCGGGTCTGCAGCGAGTGTAGCGGTACTGTCTTGTTCCACATAGGGACGGGGAGTGGTTGCGGAAGATTTCTCTTTACCCGCTCCGCTTTCGGCGAGTCCTTCCGTACCGGCAAATACATTGAGATTCTTTGCTTTCTTTATTTGCTGGGGAGTAATGCCATGTTCTTCGTTGTACTTCAATTGTTTTTCGCGGCGGCGGTTGGTTTCGTCAATGGTGAGCTGCATACTGTCCGTAATTCTGTCGGCATACATGATAACCATACCGTTGACGTTACGGGCGGCACGTCCGGCTGTCTGAGTCAACGAACGGTGAGAACGGAGAAATCCTTCCTTGTCCGCGTCCAAGATAGCCACAAGAGAAACTTCCGGCAAGTCCAGTCCTTCACGCAAAAGATTGACACCGACAAGCACATCATATTCACCTTCACGTAAATCACTCATAATTTTTACGCGTTCCAGCGTGTCTACATCACTGTGTATGTAATTACACTTTACGCTGTTATTGAGAAGATATTCTGTCAGCTCTTCCGCCATACGTTTGGTCAGAGTGGTGACGAGCGTACGTTCATTGCGTTCTATGCGCAATTGGATTTCTTCCATCAGGTCGTCTATCTGGTTATGGCTGGGACGCACTTCGATAATAGGGTCCAGCAAACCGGTGGGGCGAATCACCTGTTCCACTACAATACCTTCGGATTGCATCAGTTCGTAGTCGGCGGGGGTGGCGCTGACGTATATCACTTGCTTGGCCATTGATTCAAATTCCTCAAATTTCAACGGGCGATTGTCCATTGCGGCGGGAAGCCGGAAACCGTATTCTACAAGATTGGTCTTTCGGGCGCGGTCACCGCCATACATGGCACGTATTTGCGGAACACTGACATGGCTCTCGTCAATGACAATCAGGAAATCATCGGGGAAAAAATCCAGTAGGCAGTAAGGGCGAGTACCCGCCTCACGTCCGTCAAAATAGCGCGAATAGTTCTCAATGCCCGAACAGTGGCCCAGTTCGCGTAGCATTTCCATGTCATAGGTGACCCGCTCCTGCAAGCGTTTGGCTTCAAAAGGACGTCCCTCGTTTTCAAACCACTGCACCTGTTTGTGCAAGTCGTCCTCTATCTCGTGGATAGCCCGCAGGGTGGCTTCTTTGGTCGTCATAAAGAGGTTAGCGGGATATATTTTGTAGGCATCGAACCGGGCGATTGTAACTCCGCTTATAGGGTCCACTTCTTCAATGCTGTCTACTTCATCTCCCCAAAAAACTATGCGCAGAAGGTTGTCGGCATAGGCAAGGTAAATGTCTACGGTATCACCCTTTACGCGAAAATTACCGCGGTTCAAGTCGATGTCGTTACGGACATAAAGACTGTCTACAAGCCGGCGCAGGAATACGTTGCGGCTGTAATTTTTCCCTTGTTGCACGTCGATGACGTTATTATAAAAATCCGCCGGATTTCCCATACCGTAGATGCACGATACGGAAGATACCACTACCACGTCCTTGCGTCCGGAAAGCAGGGCGGAAGTGGCGGCAAGCCGAAGTTTGTCAATTTCGTCATTGATGGCGAGGTCTTTCTCTATATAAGTGTCTGAAGAAGGAAGATAGGCTTCGGGTTGATAATAATCATAATAGGATACGTAATATTCTACCGCGTTGTTTGGAAAGAATCCTTTGAATTCACTGTATAGTTGCGCTGCCAACGTCTTGTTATGGCTCAATATGAGCGTAGGTTTGTTGATGTTGGCTATGACATTGGCAATGGTAAATGTTTTTCCGGAACCTGTCACACCCAGTAATGTCTGTGCAGGGACTCCTTCACGCACACCTTCGGTAAGCTGCGCAATTGCTTCCGGCTGGTCGCCGGTGGGCTGATAGGCGGATGTTAACTCGAATTTGTTCATTTCATCAGAATTGTAGGGCAAAGATAGGAAAGTTACATCGAAAATTTGTGAATTCGTAAGTAAAACATATCTTTGCGGTATCAAATTAATAACAACCATTAATGTAATACAACAAAAACATGATTTGGAACGAAAGTATCGAATGCATGGATCGCGAAAGCCTTCGTAAAATTCAGAGCATTCGTCTTAAAAAGACAGTGGAACGTGTATATCATGATACTCCTTTCTACCGCAAGAAAATGCAGGAACTGGGAATTACTCCCGATGACATCAACAGCATTGACGACATTGTGAAACTTCCTTTTACTACGAAATACGATTTACGGGACAATTATCCTTTCGGGCTTTGTGCCGTTCCTATGAGTCAGATAGTTCGTATCCATGCATCTTCCGGTACGACCGGAAAGCCTACCGTGGTGGGATATACGCGTAAAGACCTTTCAGCTTGGTCGGAATGTTTGTCACGTGCTTTTACAGCTTATGGCGCAGGCAGCTCGGATATTTTTCAAGTGTCTTACGGATATGGGCTTTTTACCGGTGGATTAGGCGCTCATGCCGGTGCCGAGAATATCGGCGCTTCTGTTATTCCTATGTCCAGCGGTAATACGGAGAAGCAAATTACGTTGATGCATGATTTCGGTTCGACAGTACTCTGCTGCACGCCCTCTTATGCGCTGTATCTGGCGGATGCCATTAAAGATTCGGGCTTTCCGCGTGAAGAGTTCAAGTTGAAAGTCGGGGCATTCGGTGCAGAGCCGTGGACGGAGAATATGCGTCGGGATATTGAAACGAAGTTGGGTATAAAGGCTTATGATATTTACGGATTGAGCGAAATAGCGGGTCCGGGTGTGGGATACGAATGCGAATGCCAAAATGGTACACATCTTAATGAAGATCATTACTTCCCGGAGATAGTAGACCCGAAAACGCTTGAACCGGTTGCACCGGGTGAAACAGGCGAACTGGTATTTACTCACCTAACCAAAGAAGGTATGCCGTTGCTGCGTTATCGCACCAAAGACCTTACGGCTTTGCACTATGAAAAATGTGCTTGCGGACGTACACTGGTACGTATGGATCGTATTCTCGGGCGTAGTGATGATATGCTCATTATACGCGGTGTGAATGTATTCCCCACACAGATTGAATCTGTTATTCTTGAAATGCCTGAATTTGAACCGCATTATTTGTTGCTTGTCGACCGTAAGAATAATACGGATACCATGGAACTGCAAGTGGAAGTCCGTCCGGAATATTACTCCGATGAGATTAACAAGATGCTGGCTTTGAAGAAGAAACTTACTGCACGTTTGCAGAGTGTATTGGGCTTGGGCGTAGATGTCCGTTTGGTAGAGCCACGCAGTATTGAACGCAGTGTAGGTAAAGCGAAACGCGTAATAGATAATCGTAAATTGTAAATCCTCAAATAGTAAACTTATGGTAGCAAAACAACTTTCTATTTTTTTGGAAAATAAGTCCGGTCGCCTTACGGAGGTAACGGAAGTTCTTGCCCAAGAAGGTGTTAATCTTTCTGCTCTCTGCATAGCCGAGAATGCCGATTTCGGTATTCTTCGCGGCATCGTCTCCGAACCGGATAAAGCGTATAAGGCTTTAAAGGACAATCATTTTGCCGTAAACGTAACAGATGTGGTGGGAATCAGCTGTCCCAATGTTCCGGGTTCATTGGCAAAAGTGCTTCGTTGCCTGTCTGATGAAGGTGTATTTATTGAATATATGTACTCTTTTGCCAACGGACAGACTGCCAATGTTATTATCCGTCCCAATGATATGGAAAACTGTATCCGGGTATTGACGGAGAAAAAGGTGGATTTACTCGCTGCAAGCGATTTATATAAACTGTAAAAAGGAAGAAAAATAACAGAGTGATAGGGTATAATTTCAGTACCTCATCACTCTGTTGCTCTGTCATCTTATTATCTTGCATCACTTTACCCTTCTGTCACTCTATTATTTTTTTCTTTCCCTATTCATCGATTATCTTTCTCCCTTCGTCTTTGTTTTTGAAAAATTAAGGTGCGTATCGTTGTTTAATTCGATGCGAACCTCTATCTTTGCGCATTATTTGAATAAAAGTAATGAAGAAGAACATCCTTATAACTTTGCTTGCAGCACTGCTGCTCTCCTCATGTGGAGAATACAACAAGTTGCTGAAAAGCACAGACTACGAATACAAGTACGAAGCGGCAAAGAATTACTTTGCAAAAGGCCAGTACAATCGTGCTGCAACTTTGCTGAATGAATTGATTGCTATTCTTAAAGGTACTGATAAAGCGGAAGAATCACTTTATATGCTGGGTATGAGCTATTATAACCAGAATGATTATCAGACTGCCGCACAGACATTTACCCAATATTACAATGTGTATCCGCGTGGTACGTTTTCTGAATTGGCGCGTTTCCATGCAGGAAAGGCGTTGTATTTGGATACACCGGAACCCCGTTTGGACCAGTCCAGTACATATAATGCAATTCAGCAATTGCAGATGTTTCTTGAATATTTCCCGAACAGCTCAAAAAAAGATGAGGCTCAAAGCATGATTTTCGCATTGCAGGACAAGCTGGTTATGAAAGAATATCTTTCGGCCAAACTCTATTATAATTTAGGAAATTATTTGGGAAATAACTATGAGTCTTGCGTTATCACTGCACAAAATGCGTTGAAGGATTACCCTTATACCAATATGCGTGAAGATTTGTCTATTCTTATCCTGCGTGCCAAATATGAAATGGCAGTGTATAGTGTGGAGGATAAGAGAGCCGAACGTTATCGCGAGACGGTAGATGAATACTATGCTTTTAAAAATGAATTTCCTGAAAGCAAATACATGAAAGATGCCGATCGCATTTTCAAGGAAGCGCAGAAGATTTTGAAAGACTGATAGAAAGAGAGATTATCATCGTTATAGAATAAAATTAATTTAGATAGAAATTTATGGATTACAGAAAGACAAATGCTCCTGTTACTACGGTGACCCGCGATATGATGGAGTTGTGTGAGGATACCGGTAATGTATATGAAACAGTAGCGATTATTGGTAAGCGTGCCAATCAAATCAGTGTTGAAATCAAGAATGATCTTTCTAAGAAGCTGGCTGAGTTTGCTTCTTATAATGACAATCTTGAAGAAGTATTCGAGAATCGCGAACAGATTGAGATTTCCCGTTACTATGAGAAATTACCGAAACCTACATTGATTGCTACTCAGGAGTATCTTGAAGGTAAGGTATATTATCGTAATCCTTCTAAGGAAAAAGAGAAATTGCAGTAATGATACAACGTATTCAATCCGTTTATTTATTGTTAGTAGCAATTCTGCTGGTTGTGGCTATCTGCTTGCCGGTGGGAGAGTTCATTGGTTCGGATGGGATATCCGCTCATGTTTTCAAACCACTGGGGGTAACTTTGGCCGACGGGAGTTTTCAGTCTACATGGGGTTTGTTTGGTATTCTTTTATTGAGTGCAATCATTGCGCTATGCACTATATTCCTGTTCCGTAACCGTATGCTGCAAGTTCGTATGACGATATTCGGCAGTCTTTTACTGATAGGCTATTACATTGCTTTCTTTGTATTCATGTTTATCTTGAAAGGCGATTTGAATGCAATGAGTTTCCAGTTGGGTTGGGCCTTATGTTTACCTGCCGTATGTATCATACTGAATTATTTGGCTTTCCGTGCTATCTATCGTGACGAACTGATGGTGAAAGCTGCGGATAGATTGAGATAATGAGTCTGTTTCGATAAGAAGCGGAGATTGAAATAATAAAGGGGTTGTCAAAATATAGAAGTCTTATCATTCTGTCATTCTGAACGCAGTGAAGAATCTCTTCTCTGCATACATTAGAGA
>OGGK01000142.1_pt1 | contig 72278 bp, 68 predicted proteins | sample 1571171 | NCBI WGS metagenome assembly OGGK01 (sample SAMEA2581958, study PRJEB24529) | metagenome | biome: Human gut stool | place: China | collected 2011 | reverse complement strand
ACCGAGATCTACACTCTTTCCCTACACGACGCTCTTCCGATCTTGATCATCACGCCGACGAGCTTGGTGGCCAGCTCGCCGCCCGCGACGAGCACGAGCGTGTTAGGCTCGAGCGGCAGGAGCTTGGAAGCAGCTTCCTTGTCGACAAACTTTGCGATGCCGCCGGCGAGGTCGCCCTTTTCGTCGACCTTGAACCAGTAGCCCTTCGCGCCTGCCTGCACCTCGCAGTCGGTCAGGAGCTTGTCGATCTGCTTGCGCGTGAGCGAGCAGTTGGAGATGGCGACGGCCTTGACGGTCTTGTCCGCAAGGACCTCAAAGCTGCTTCCCTCGAAGAGGGAGGAGACGTTCGTCGCGGTCAGGTCGATGCGCAGGTCCGGCTTATCACTGCCGTAAATCTCGAGCGCGTCGAGGTACTTGATGCGGCGGAACGGGGGCTGAGATGCGATGTCATACGTGCCGAACTTCGCGAAGATCGGGGGCAGGACATCCTCGCAGACGGCGAAGACGTCTTCCTGAGAGGCGAACGCCATCTCCATATCGAGCTGATAGAACTCGCCGGGGCTGCGGTCGCCGCGCGCGTCCTCATCGCGGAAGCACGGCGCGATCTGGAAGTAACGGTCAAAGCCGGAGGTCATCAGCAGCTGCTTGAACTGCTGCGGGGCCTGCGGCAGGGCGTAGAACTTGCCGGGGTGCTTGCGGGCGGGGACGAGGTAGTCACGCGCGCCCTCGGGGGAGGAGGCCGTCAGGATCGGGGTGGTGATCTCGAGGAAGTCGTGCTCCATCATGGCCTTGCGCAGCGCGGCGATGACGTTGCAGCGCAGGATGATGTTCTTCTTGACGGCGGGATTGCGCAGGTCAAGATAGCGGTACTTGAGGCGCTGGGTCTCGTCGGCCTCGCGGCTGCGGTTGATCTCGAACGGCAGGGAGTTGTAGCGGCAGCGGCCGAGCAGCTCGATCTTCTCGGGAACGACCTCAATGTCGCCGGTGGGCTGATTGGGGTTCTTGCTTGCGCGCTCGCGCACGGTGCCCTCGACGGAGATGGTGCTCTCTTTGTTGTAGCCCTTGATCTGGGCGAGCAGCTCGCTCGTCTCGACGACGATCTGCGTCGTGCCGTAGAAGTCGCGCAGCACCACAAAGGCGAGGCTGCCGCCGACTTCGCGGACGTTCTCCATCCAGCCGACGAGCTTGACGTGCTCACCGGCATGCTGCGCGCGAAGCTCGCCGCAGTTGTGTGTACGGGATTGCATCATGGTAAAATCTACTCCTGTTTGTATATTATAAATTGGAAATTACTAACTGTATTGAAAATCGCCTGATTTTGTGCTCAGGTGGTGAAGGGCTTCGTCTTCGGGTTGACGATATCGCGCCAGTCGAGGTCGCCGCGGGCAAGGCCCATGATGAGCATTTCAGCGGTGGCGAGGTTGGTGGCAAAGGGGATGTTGTTCTGGTCGCAGAGCTTGGTGATATAGGTCAGGCTGTCGTTATACTGCGGGTTGGCGGGGTCGCAGAAGAAGAGGACCATATCGATCTCGTTGTAGGAGATGCGCGCGCCGATCTGCTCGGCGCCGCCGTGGATGCGCGCCATGAACAGGTGGATCGGAAGGCCGCTCGCTTCGCTGACCATCTTACCGGTCACGCTGGTGGCGCAGAGAGTGTGACGGGACAGAATGCCGGCGTAAGCCGTGCAGAACTGGACCATCAGTTCCTTTTTGTTGTCGTGTGCCATGAGAGCGATGTTCATGTAGTGTCACAATCCTTTCTGATGTGAATTTTTCTATTGTAGCGGCACTTTCATCGGTTGACAAGGGCAAGCAGGCTTTGAAAAGATGTTTGCGGGAAAAGCGTGTTTGCCTTTGTGAACCGGTGCTACAGCCGCATCAGACGCACGCGTTCGCCGCACAGGCGGCGTGCGATGTTTTCGCAGGCGCAGAGCGCGCCGGAGCGATACTTGAGGCGCTGGGAAAGTCCGCGCCCCAAAACGGCGGGGACATTCTCGTCCTCCGGAATGACGCCGAGCAGCGGAAGACCCGCGGCGTCGATGGCGTCGTCAATCGTGGTGTGGAGGGACTGTAAGAGCTTGCGCCGCACGCGGTTGACGACAAGGTGCAGGTATCCGCTCGGGAAGCGGTGCAGCTCCATCACGGTGCGCTGCGCGTCGCGCAGGCTCGAGGGGTCGTTCGTGGTGACGACCACGGCGCGGTCGGCGCAGCAGGTGGCAAGCGCGAAGGCTTCGCCGATGCCGGCGGCGGCGTCGATGAGGCAGAAGTCGAAATGGCGGCGGATCTCGTCGATAAGCCGCTGCATCTCGCGCTTGCTCGGCAGGCGCACGCCGAAGCTCACGGGCGCGGTGAGCAGATACAGGTTCGGGTAGAGCGGGTGGCGCACGACGGCCTGAGCGAGTGTCGTGCGTCCGGCGATCACGTCGGTGAAGTCCATGAGCGCGCGATCCGATACGCCGAGGTAGAGGTCGAGATTGCGCAGGCCGATGTCGCAGTCGAGCAGCAGCGTTTTTTTGCCGAGCTGCGCGAGCGCCATGCCGGTGAGCGTCGTGAACGAAGTTTTTCCCGTGCCGCCCTTGCCGGACACGACGGCGATGACCTGAGACAAGGCTCGTACCTCCTTTTTGTGAATTTGATGCGTTACAGCGGGGCTTTTTTGATCTTGGCGAAGGCGCGCGGATAGGCGCGCGGGGTAGGGGAGACCTTTTCGACGATGACAAGGCGGTGGACGACGTCGCTCGTCGGGATGGTGTAGTCCTCGACCTTGACGATGTGGCCGCCGAGCGTCTTGATGGCGCTCTTCGCCGCGGCGATCTCGTCCTCGGTGTCGACGCTCTTCATGGCGACGAACTGTCCGCCGACCTTGATGAGCGGCAGGCACAGCTCGGATAAGATGGAAAGCTGCGCGACGGCGCGCGAGGTGGCGATGTCGAACTGCTCGCGGTGCTGCATGGCGAATTCCTCCGCTCGCGCGTGGACGCAGGCGACGCGCTTTAATTGCAGCTCGTCACAGACCTCTTGCAGCCAGTTGACGCGCTTGCCGAGCGAGTCGAGCAGCGTGAGGTCGAAGTCGTCTTTTAAAATGCGCAGCGGCATCCCGGGAAAGCCCGCGCCGGTGCCGACGTCGACGACGGTTTTACCCGTCAGATCGACAAATGGCAGCAGCGCCGCGCTGTCGAGCAGGTGGAGCTGCGCGACGGCGTCGGGCTCGGTGATGGCCGTGAGGTTCATCACCTGATTCTTTTCCAGCAGCAGGGAAGAGAAGCGCTCAAGCGTTTCCACCCGGCTTACATCCAGCCCCAGCTCGCTGAGGCCCTGCAAGAGAAGCTCGTTCATTTGCTCTGCTCCTTCAAAAGGTCGCGGATCTCGGCGAGCAGCAGCTCTTCCTTCGTCGGCTCGGGGGCCTTTTCGCTCTCCGGCTCGGCGGGCTTCGAGAGCTTGTCGTGCATCTTGTTCACGGCCTTGACCATGCAGAACACGGCGAACGCGATGATGATGAAGTCGAGGATGACGGCGATCAGGTTGCCATAGTTGACGGCGACCTCGGGTGTGACGACTTTGCTGCCCTCCATGACGGCCTCCTTGAGCACCCATTTCCATGCGGAGAAGTCGATGCCGCCGGTCAGCATGGAGATGAGCGGCATGATGATATCGTTGACGACAGAGTTCGTGATCTTGCCGAACGCGCCGCCGATGACAACACCGACGGCCATGTCGAGCACGTTGCCGCGCATGGCAAAGGCCTTGAACTCTTCAAAAAACTTCTTCATTCAGAAGGCTCCTTTGGGGGAATTTGCGGAAAATACGAAAACTAATCGTATAAAAGTGACGAATTATTACTAATGGAAATTACTTCTTCGGCGTGAGCACGGTCTTGCCGCCCATGTAGGGCTGGAGCACCTTCGGGATGAGCACGCTGCCGTCGGCCTGAAGATTGTTCTCGAGGAATGCAATCAGCATGCGCGGGGGTGCGACGACGGTGTTGTTCAGCGTGTGCGGCAGGTACATCTTGCCGTCCTCGCCCTTGACGCGAATTTTCAGGCGGCGGGCCTGCGCGTCACCGAGGTTCGAGCAGGAGCAGACCTCGAAATACTTCTTCTGGCGCGGGGACCAGGCCTCGATGTCGCAGCTCTTGACCTTGAGGTCGGCGAGGTCGCCGGAGCAGCACTCGAGCTGGCGGACGGGAATGTCCATCGAGCGGAACAGCTCGACGCTCCACTTCCACATTCTGTTGTACCAGTCCATGCTGTCCTCGGGCTTGCAGACGACGATCATCTCCTGCTTTTCAAACTGGTGGATGCGGTAAACGCCGCGCTCCTCGATGCCGTGCGAGCCCTTCTCCTTGCGGAAGCAGGGGGAGTAGGACGTGAGCGTCTGAGGAAGGCTGCTTTCGGGCAGGATCTCGCCGATGAAGCGGCCGACCATCGAATGCTCGCTCGTGCCGATGAGGTAGAGGTCCTCGCCCTCGATCTTGTACATCATGGCGTCCATGTCGTTCTGGCTCATGACGCCCTCGACCACGTTGCCGTGGATCATGAACGGCGGGATGCAGAATGTGAAGCCCTTGTCGATCATAAAGTCGCGCGCGTAAGCGAGCACGCCCTCGTGCAGGCGCGCGATGTCGCCGAGCAGGTAGTAGAAGCCCGCGCCGGAGACGCGGCCCGCGGCGTCCATGTCGACGCCGTCAAAGCTCTCCATGATCTGCGTGTGGTAGGGAATTTCAAAATCGGGAACCTTCGGCTCGCCGAAACGCTCGACCTCGACATTGCAGCTGTCGTCCGGGCCGATGGGGACGCTGGGGTCGATAATGTTCGGAATCAGCAGCATGATCTTGTGGATCTTCTGCTCATACTCCTCTTCGAGCTTTTCAAGCTCGGCCAGGCGGTCGGCGTTCGCCTTGACGGTCGCCTTGATCTTTTCGGCCTCTTCGAGCTTGCTCGGGTCCTTCTTCGCCTGACCCATCAGCATGCCGATCTGCTTCGAGAGGGCGTTGCGGCTGGCGCGCAGCTCGCTCGCCTCGGTGATGGCGGCGCGGTTCTTGGCGTCGAGCTCGATGACCTCGTCGACGAGGGGGAGCTTTTCGTCCTGGAACTTCTTCTTGATGTTTTCCCTGACCAGATCGGGATTTTCCCGCAGGAATTTCATATCCAGCATAATGATTTACCTCGTTATCGTTGTAAAGTAAATGACCATTTGACTTCTTATTTTACGCCGTCCGGAAACAGCTTGTCCACTATGGACTGGTAGCGCGCGGCGGGGGAGGGGGCGTCGTCGCCGGTGATACCGGTCCGCAGCGGCTCCTTGGGCAGGAATTCCACCGTGCCGGTCTCCTCGAACGAGCGGATGTTGTCTTTCGCGGCGTCGAGATCGCCGGTGTTGTAGGCGTTTTCGATCTCAAGCAGCCAGTCGAGCGCGCGCAGCTGGTTGGACTGAAGGCCGACGGTCTCGTCGAGAGCTTTTTTGTCCTCCTCGCTGTTGGCGAGCTGCTCTTCAAGTTCGGCAATGTGCGCTTCCAGTGAGTCGTTCTGCTGTAAGGTGCTTTGTAGGGCGGTGTTGCCGTCCTTGATCTCGTTGATGCTGCGCTGATTCATGAGAAATGTCCATAAAATCAGCAAAAATGCCACGGTGAAGAGGATCGCAACGTAAGTATATACTTTTTTCATGCGCTCGCGCTCGGTGGTGGGCTTTTCTTCGCCGGGCACGGGCGGCTTATTCGGGTCCTTGGGGCCCTCGTGAATCAAATCGGACATGGTTATTCGTCTCCGTTCTTTCTGCGTTTGATGGCGGCGAGCGCTTCGAGCAGATCGTTTAAGTCGTCGATGCCGTAATAGTCGAGCTCAATGCGGCCTTTTTTCTTGCCGGACACGATGCGGCAGGTACGGCCGATCTTATCGCTGAGCTCCTGCGCGGCCAGACGGCCGTAGCTCTCGGCGATGAGCTCGTCGTTCGTGGGCTTGCGCTCTTCCTTAGGATTACTCAGGCGCTTGGCGAGCGCCTCGGTCTGGCGGACGCTGAGGCCCTGCTTGACGATCAGGCTTGCCGCGTCGAGCTGCAAATCGGCCTTGAGAGGCAGCAGCGCGCGGGCATGACCGCCGGAGAGGTCGCCGTTTTGCAGCATTTGCCGCACTTCGGGGCAAAGCCCTAACAATCTCAGACTGTTTGCCACGGCGGAGCGGGACTTGCCGACACGCTCGGCGGCCTCCTCCTGCGTGAGATGGTAGTTGTCCATCAGCGTTTTGTAGCCCTCGGCTTCTTCGATGGGGTCAAGGTCTTCGCGCTGGAGGTTTTCGATGAGCGAGAGCTCGGTCATCTTGCGGTCATCCGCCTCGATGACGATGGCGGGCACTTCGGCAAGACCGGCGATGCGCGCGGCGCGCCAGCGGCGCTCGCCCGCGATGATCTGATAGTAGCCGGAAGAAAGGCGGCGGACCGTCAACGGCTGGATAATGCCGTGCTCGCGGATGGAATCGGCCAGATCCTGCAGAGCCTCTTCATCGAAGTGGCGGCGCGGCTGATTGGCGTAGGGTTCGATCTGCGAGATGGGGAGGTAGAGGTTGTCGGACGTGTCGGTGCGCAGGGCGGCGTCGCCCAGCAGCGCGCCGAGCCCCTTGCCGAGCCCGCGGTTTGCATTTGCCATGGAGACTTCTCCTTTCTGTGGGATGAAGCGGGCGGAATGCGCCCTTATATTTAATGTATCAGCGGTTCTGCTTCAAAAACTCGTTGGCGAGGCTGCTGTAAGCCTCCGCGCCGCGGGAGGTGCGGTCGTAGTAGTTGATCGGCTTGCCGTGGCTCGGCGCTTCGGAAAGGCGCACATTGCGGGGGATGACGGTCGAATACACCTTGCCGGGGAAGTAGCGCTTGACCTCTTCCGCAACTTGGAGGGCGAGATTCGTGCGCCCGTCGAACATCGTGAGCAGAACGCCTTCGAGCTCAAGGCCGGGATTCAGGCTGCGGCGCACCATGCGCACCGTGTGCATCAGGTCGGACAGGCCTTCGAGCGCGAAATATTCGCCCTGCACGGGAACGATCAGGGAATTCGCGGCGCAGAGGGCGTTGACCGTTAAGAGTTCGAGCGACGGCGGGCAGTCGATGAGGATAAAGTCGTAATTGGGCGAGAGAATATCGAGCGCCTGCTTGAGCAGGAATTCGCGGTTTTCGCGGTTGATCATCTCAATACCCGCGCCCGCCAAGGCTTTCGAGGAGGGGAGCACATCGCCGTAGCGCGTGTGCGCCACGCTGGCCGTGACGTCCGCACCGTTGATGAGCACGTCATAAACGCCGCGCGAGGCCGCCTTGTCCACACCCATGCCGGAGGTGGAGTTGGCCTGCGGGTCAAAGTCACACAGCAGGACGCGATTGCCTTTCTCCTTGAGGGAGGAGGTCAGGTTGACACAGGTCGTCGTTTTGCCGACGCCGCCCTTTTGATTGACGATTGCAACGATTTTAGCCAAAAAAACACCCACCTTAGTCATAGAAGCATTGATCTATTTTCATTCTTGTTCAGTATAGCACAAAACGGCTCAATTTCAACAGGGAAGCTCAAATTTTGCAAATTTGTTTCACGTGAAACATGACAAGGCGCAGGCCTTTACGTCCCGATTTGCCCCTGTTTGGGCCGGTGATGGGGTATCACCGCTGGGGCAGTGCTGAGGACAGAAAAAGGTCATGGTAAAGGCGCTGACCTTTACCATGACCTGAAATCAGTGTTTCACGTGAAACAAATCACTCCTGCGGCTGGGTCAGCAGCATCGTACCGTAGGGCTCGAGCGTCAGGCGGAGCAGGCCGTTGCCGCAGAAGAACTCCTGATGGGACAGGGCGTCCTCGGCGAGCGTGCCGTCCCACGGAAGGGTGAGCGTGACGGGCTCGTCGCCCGCATTGACTGCCGTGAGGCAGTGGTCGTGCTCCGTGCGGCGCGAGAACGCCAGCGCGCGGCCCTGCGCGGCATGGTAGACGATCGTGCCGCTTTGCAGCGCCTCGTGCGATTTGCGCAGCGCGCCGAGCTGTTGGAAGTATTGCACCAATTCGGCATTCTCGTGTCCCCACGGGTAGGTTCCGCGGTTGAATGGGTCTTCAAAGCCCTGCATGCCGGCCTCGTCGCCGTAGTAGAGCATCGGCGAGCCGGGGAAGGTGTAGAGGATCAGAGCCGCGAGCTTGAGAAGCGACATGCCGCGCGCAAGGTCGGAATCGCTGAGCTGATAGACCGCGCGCTCGTCGCGCGTCTGCGGCGCGGGGGAGGTAAGGCCTAAGATCGTCAAAAGCCTTGGCGTGTCGTGGGTCGAGAGGAAATTCATCGCGCCGTAGAACGCGGGCGCAGGATAGTTTTTGCGCAGCTCCTCCATGCTGTCGCGGAAGTATTCCGCGCCGCCGCCGAGCAAATAGGCCATCAGCGCCGTGCGGAACGGGTAGTTCATCAGGCCGTTCGTCTCGCGGCCCAGCAGGTACTTGCGGCGCTGGGAGTAGGCGATCTTCGTCGTGCCGTCCTCCCAGACCTCGCCGAGAAGATAAGTGTCGGGGTTCTCCTCGTTCATCGCCGCGCGAATTTTGGCAATGAACTCGTCGGGGAGCTCGTCGGCGACGTCGAGCCGCCAGCCGGATGCGCCTGCGCGCAGCCAGCGCTTGATAATGGAGTTGTTGCCCTCAATAATGTAGTCAACATAGCTCTTTTCCAGCTCGTTGACTGCAGGCAGGTTCTTGATGCCCCACCAGGCGTCGTACTCATCGGGGAAGGGGTGGAAGTTGTACCAGCGGTAGTAGGGCGACTGCTCGCCCTGCGCCGCGCCGAGGTCGTTGTAAAAGCCGTCGGCGTTGAAATAGACGCTCTTTCGCCCCGTGTGGTTGAAGACGCCGTCGAGCATCACGTAGATGCCGCGCTTTTTCGCCTCCGCGCAGAGCGTGCGGAAGTCCGCTTCATCGCCGAGCAGCGGGTCAATGCGCTCATAACAGGCCGTGTCGTAGCGGTGGTTGGTCGAGGCCTCGAAGATCGGGCAGAGGTAGAGTGTCGTCACACCGAGAGAGGCAAGGTAGTCGAGCTTTTCCGTGATCCCCTGCAAGTCACCGCCGAAAAAGTCGCTGCACGTGATCTCGCCCTCGGCGTTCGGGCGGTATTTGGGAAGCTCGTTCCAATTTTCGTGCAGCGTGCGCGGGCCGACAAGGCCTGCAACATCACGAGATTTAGCGCGGCGGAAGCGGTCGGGGAAGATCTGATACGTCACGCCGCGGCCGAACCACGTGGGCGTTTTGTGTGTGTCGTCGTAGACCGTGAGCTGCCAGGGCTCGACCGCATCCCACGCGCAGAGGCCGTTTTTGCCGTAGCAGCTCGTGCCGCCGTCCGCCCACGAGAGGCGGAAGTGGTACCAGACGAGCTCCACGTCATCCGGCGCGGTGAAGATGCCGCGATAGACGACATGGCCGTCCTCCTGTGCGGGAGTAAGCTCCACCGTCGTCCATTGGCCGGCAAACTCGCCGTGAGCAAGCAGCTCACAGCGCGTGACCGCCGCGCCGCGCTCGGGGCGAAAGCAGAACGAGACATCGGCGCCGCAGGGCACCGCGCCAAAGGGAGATTTGAAGAGAAGATCGCGCGGATCAAACCATTTAGTTGACATAACACATTCCTTTCTGCCAAATAAAGCGGCTGAAACAGGCAAAAGCGCGCCGAAATGGCGCGCTTAACCCAGCAGTGTATTTTCGCCCGTGATCGCGGAGGACGCGGACGTGTTGGAGAAGTAAGCGTTGAGCACCTGCACGGCGGTGGAGGCCAATGCTGCGCCGGAGCCGCCCTTTTCGATGACGATGGCGACGGCGATCTGCGGATCGTCGTAGGGGGCGAAGCAGACGAACGCGCCGTTGTTGTTCTTCGTGTCGCCAGTCTGGATCGTACCGGTCTTGGCCGCGGCGTCGACGATACAGTCCTTGAAGTACTGCGACACCGCGCCGTCAGTCGCGAGGTCGTGCATACCGGCGAGGACGGCGGAGAGGTTTTCGCTGCTTATTTCGACCCTTTCGACCGGCTCGGCGTCATAGACGTATTCGAGCGCGCCGGAGCCGCTGGAGCGGACGTTTTTCAAAAGGTGCGTGGCGTAGTGGTCGCCCCCGCCGCAGAGCGTCGCGATGTAATTTGCGAGCTGGAGGGGGGAGTATTCCTGATTCGCCTGACCGAACGCCGCCCACGGGGCAAGGTTCTCGCCCTCGTTCTGCGAGGGAAGGCGGCCTGCGGTGTCGCCGATCTCAATGCCGGTCGGGGAGCCGAGGCCGAATTTCGCGTAATACTCGCGCAGCGTGTCCATGCCCATGCGGTAGCCCATTTCGGCAAAGAAATAGTTGCAGGAGTTCATGATCGCGCCGCGGACGTTGAGCGAGCCGTGGCCGCTGCGCTTCCAGCAGTAGGTGTAGCTCGCGGAGTAGCCGGGGTACGTCCACTTGCCGGAGTCGTAGATTTTTTCGCGCACGGTCGTCGCGCCGGATTCGAGCGCGGCGATGGCCGTCAAGGGCTTTAAGGTCGAGCCGGGGGCGTATTTTCCCTGCGTGGCGCGATTCCACATCGGCTGCAAGGGGTCGGTGGAGAGCTCTGCAAGGTCCTGACGGAACGTCGAGAGGGAATAGGTCGGATACGACGCGAGCGCCAGCACGTCGCCCGTGCCGACCTGCACGACGGCCACGGCCGCGCCGCGGTCGATGCCGTCGGATTTTGTCATGGAAGAGACGGTATTTTTAAGCGCCTCCTCCACCTGAGCCTGAAAGTCGATGTCGATCGTCAGCGCCACGGTGGAGCCGGGCTTCGGCTCGACAGAGTAGAGCTCGCCGGTGATCTTGCCGGAGTCGTTGTCGAAGGTCACAAGGCGCTTGCCGTCGCTGCCGTGAAGATAGTCTTCAAACGCATTTTCCACGCCGGAGATGCCGACGGTGCTCGCGAGCGTGTAGCCGTTCTTGTCCTTATAATCGTCCCAGTCCTGAATGCTGCCGGTGTAGCCGAGGACGTGGGCGGCATAGTCAGTCTCGTAAACGCGCACGGACGAGGTGTCCACCTGCACGCCGGCATAGTTGCCGTCCTTGATGAGGGAAATGAGCGAAACATCCACGTCGCTCGCAAATTCGAAGGTCGTGGAGCCGTTCATCTTGGCGGAGGCGAGGGAGTAGCGCAGCCCGATGAGCGTGCGCACCGTACCGGTGGGCAGGGTTTCGTCGATCCCGTACTCGCTGCGCAGCTTCAGATACAGCACAGAGCCCGTCAGCGTAGTGGGGAGACCGTCATCGCCGACGTTCTTTTCATCGATCCACTTGAGCGAGACGAGGTATTTGACGAGCGTTTTCGCGCTGCCGTTCGCGGTGTCGTAGGCGTAGGGCGAGGTCCTGGCGAGCGGCAGCGTGTCCTTAATTTCAACGCCCTGCGCGTTCATCAGTTCAATGACGCGCAGCAGCGCGTCGTTGAGCTCGTCGGAAGAGACGAGTGAGGAATCAAAATTCAGCGTGTAGACCGCGCGGTTCGACACGAGTACCTTGCCGTTGCGGTCGGTGATGACGCCGCGTGAAGCCTTGACAGTCTCGGACTTGGCATTCGTGCGGATGGACTGGGCGAGATAATCGTCGCCGTTGACGATCTGCGCGTCGAACAGCGTGACGACGAACACGAGTGCGCAGAAAAACATCGCCGCGCCGAGCGCAACGAGGCGGCGGGTAAAGCGTTTGGAATCCATAGCGGCCTCCTTTCCTTGAGGCTTGGGGAAAATGGGAAAATCAGTCGGGGAAGATGCGGCGGATGGCGCGCAGCGCCGGATATACCGGCACGAGCAGCAGACACGAGAGCGCCGTTTCGCGCGCGAACAGGTGCAGCATCGGCAAAATGGCTGCTGAGCCGCTGCGCGGCAGCAGAGCGAATGCCTGCAAAAGATCGACAAGCAGAAACGCCAGCACGGTCGAGAGCAGCGCACGGGCAAAGCCCTGCTGCAATAAATTGCTGACAACAGTGGAGATAAGCAGCGCCGCAAGCGTGAATGCAATGGTATAGAGACACGCGAATGGCGCGGGGAGCACAAGGTCGCACAGCGCGCCGAAGACAATGCCCGCGATGACGGACGAGCGCGGCAGCTCAAACGACGCCATGACTGCAAGGATCACAGGCGGCAGAAAGGGGATGACGCCGAAAAACGTCATCGACCCGAGAAGCAGCCGCCGCAGGAAAAAGAGCGCCGCGGCAGCGAGCGCGTAAAACGTCCACTTAAGCGCGGTGGTTTGGGTGAGATTCATGCGCGCCTCCCTCAGTCGACAATGTCGTAGTCCGTGATGACGAACACCTCGGTCAGGGCGGCAAAGTCCATCATGGGCGCGAGGACCGCGTAGCGGGCAAGGCCGTCGTCGCCGGTCTGGAGCGATTCGACCGAGCCGATGACAAGGCCGCTCGGGTAATATCCGCCAAGGCCCGACGTGACGATCTGATCGCCGATGAGCACCTCGTCGTCCGACGTAAGGTACGAGAGCTTTAATTTGCCCTGACCCATCAGGGAGAAGTCGCCCTCCGCCACGGCGACCTCGCCGGTGCGGAAGATGCGTGCGCCGAGCTCGGTGTCCGTGTCGATGACGGTCAGCACCGTCGACCAGTTGAGGCCGACCTCGGAAATGACGCCGACGAGATACCCCTCGGCGCTGACGACGCAGTCGCCCACGGCGATGTCCTGATCGGTGCCGTGGTTGAGAGACAGCGACGACGTCCAGCTGCTCTCGCTGTGGGCGAGCACGGCGGTGGAGACGAACGTGAAGTCGCGCCGCTGCTGCTGGAGCTTCAAAAGCTCGCGCAGGAACTTATTTTCCTCGCTGTCGGCCTGCGCCTGACGCTGCTGGGCGCGAAGGTCCGCGATCTCTTTTTTGAGCGCCGCGTTTTCCTCCTTGAGTGTGGTCGTGTCCTCGTAATACTGGCGCTTGTCGGCCGCCCAGTCGCTCACGGCGGTGGCGGCGGCGCGGAACGGGTACGTCAGCACGCCCGCGATGTTTTCGAGCACCGAGGACGTCGAGGAAAAGTAGGTCAAAAGGCTCAATGCCACGGCGACCGCCGCGGCGACGGCCAGAATGCGCAGCCCGTGCTGACGGAAAAATTCTTTCAAGGCTTACCCTCCTTTCATCGTAGGGCAGGGGAGAGGTTAGAGGAGCTTGACGTCAAAGCGCGCGAGCACTAAGCCAAGCTGCTCGACGGGAAGTCCCATGACGTTGAAAAAGTCGCCGTCGATGCGCTCGACGAAGAGCGCGCCGCGGCTCTGCACGCCGTAGGCGCCGGCTTTGTCCATCGGCTCGCCGGTTTTGATGTAGGCGCGGATCTCATCGTCCGTCATCGGGCGGAAAAAGACGCGCGTGGGCACGGCGAAGCGCTCTTCCTGCGCGCCGCGGCGAACGCTCACGCCCGTGCAGACCGTGTGAGCGCGGCCGGAAAGCGCGCGCAGCATGCGCAGCGCGTCCTCCTCATCGCGCGGTTTTCCGAGGCGGTCATTGCCCAAAAAGACCATCGTGTCCGCCGTGATGATGAGATCGTCGGGCGCGCAGAGCGCGGCGGCAGCGTCGCACTTCTTCTTTGCAATATAGCGCACCGTGTCCTCGGGAGAAAGACCTTCCGGATAGCTCTCGTCAATGTCGAGCGAGAGCGTTTTGAAGTCCTCCACGCCGATGCGGGCGAGCAGCTCCTGACGGCGCGGGGATTGAGAAGCCAAAACGATTGCCATGATATTGCCTCACTATTTGATAATAAAAAGTATAATCAAGATAAAAAATTATAATTTGGAATTCATTCTGCGCCGCGGTAGAAGAGACCGCGGGTGATATTCTCCGGCGCTTCGACCGGCTCACCCTGATACGCGCGCAGCACGCGGACGCATTCAGAGGCGCTCTCGGTCGTGAAACGGAGTTGAGCAAAGCGCAGACCGAGCGTCTGCCAGTCCTTCGATTTGTCCGCGAGATAAAGAATCTTTCCGTTCTCGATCTCGCTGCGGCAGCCCCACGCGCGCAGCACGGGGAAGTGCTCGCCGCGCCGGTCGGTCAGCTCGGGGGCGCTTGCACACGCGCCGTCGCAGGGAACGGAGGCGGGGCGCTCGGTAAAGTATCGACAGCCGAACGCGTTCGCATTCAGGCAGTTTTCCGTGAGCATCAGGGGAAGGCGGCCATAGACGATGGCCTCGCACGGGAGGCACTTGCTGAGGTCCCGAATCTGCGCGTCGCGCAGCTCGAACGAGACGCACGCGCTCGAAAGTCCCTGTTCTTTCCAGAAAGCGAGCGCGGCGGAGTTGTAGACGTTCAGCGCCCAGCCGCCGTGCAGCTTGCAATCAAGTCCACGCGCGAGCGGCAGGTGGCCGAGGTTGCCGATCGACACGCCCGTGACGCCTTTTTTGGCGGCGTCCTCGAGCAGCGCGCGCAAAATAGGCTCGTCCTGTGTGCGGTAGATGCGCGGCAGCACCGCGAAAAATTCGGTTCTGCCGAGATGTGACGAAAGGTCAAGCTGCGGGAGTAGTTCGACGGGCACATACACTCGCGCGGGAGCGAGCGCGATCAGTTCCTCACTCAGCTGCTCGGCCCTGTGGAGGGAGACGGTCAAAAGCGGCTTGTCCGCGCTGTTTTTGACGATTGTTGGCGGAACAAAGTCGAATACGCGGCGTTTCGGCACGGCGGTGCGCTGCGCTTCCATCTGCGCAAGCGCTTCGCGGCGCAGGGCATTGAGCGCGCCCGCGCTGACGGCGAGGCCGCCGTCGAGTGAGACGGCGCACTGCGCCGCCGAAAATGCCGTGCCGCCGGTTTTCCTGAGGCGCGTTTCGACCTCTTCCGCGGTGACGGCGCGGCTGCGCGCCGCCTCGGGAATTGCGCCGGTGACGGTCACAGCATGGCCGTCTGCGTCCTCGGCTGTCAGGTGCATCGGCTCTCCGGCGCGGATGGTGCAATTTAATGCGAGCGGCACAAGCCGCAGATTTTCCTTTTCATAGCGCGTGCGGACCTCGCTGAACCAGTCCTCGGGCCATCTTGCATTTTCGGGCCGCGTGCCAAACATCTCGCGTCCGCGCACGCCGCGATAGTATCCCTCGGTAAAGCCGTCGCGCGAGAAAGCGAGGGCGAGCTTTTTCTGCTCGTCCTTCGTCGGCGTGCGATGCTCGCGCAGGAGCCGCGCGTAGATCTCCGTCACGGCGGCGACATACTCCGGCCGCTTCATGCGCCCCTCGATCTTGAGGCAGGCAACGCCCAAGTCCATCATCTCCGGCACGAAGGGCGCGAGGTTCGCGTCTTTCGAGCTCAGCGGATGGCCGTCCGCCCTGCCGGAAAAGCCGTAGGGCAGACGGCAGGGCTGGGCGCAGGCACCACGGTTGCCGCTGCGCCGCCCGATGACGGCAGACATCTCGCACTGGCCGCTGTAGCACATGCACAGCGCGCCGTGGACGAACGTTTCGATCTCGATGGGGCTTTTTTGGCAGATTTCGGCGATCTCCCCGCGCGAAAGCTCGCGCGCGAGCACCGCGCGCGTCATGCCGAGCCTTGCCGCTTCCTGAACGCCCGAGAGCGTGTGCAGGCTCATCTGCGTCGAGGCGTGCAGCGGCACGTCGGGAATAATTTTTTGCAGCGTCGACAGAACGCCCCAATCCTGCACCAGGATCGCGTCCACGCCGCACTCCGACGCGGTGCGCGCCTCCGCGGCAAGCGCGGGGAGCTCGCGGTCGGTGACGAGCGTGTTGAGCGTCAGATAGACCTTCACGCGCCGCAAATGGCAATAAGAGACCGCCGCGCGGAATTCCTCATCGGAGAAGTTCCTCGCGCTGCGGCGCGCGTTGTACGCGCCAAAGCCCATATACACGGCGTCTGCGCCGCTCTGTACGGCGGCAACAAGCGCCTCCTGCCCGCCCGCGGGCGCTAACAGCTCCGTCGTCAAGGGCTTACTTTTTCTGCTGCTGGAGCTTGAAGATCTCGCGCTTGAGCTCGCTGACCTCGTTTTTGGCCTGGCTCGCCTCGTCGAGGTACTGCTTGAGCTGGCGGCGCAGCGCGTCGCCGGCCTCGCGCTCTTTGAAGAGCTCGTCGGTGATGTTCACGGCGGTCAGCACGGCGGCGTCCGTGCGGCCGACCTTGGCAGCGTCGAGCAGCTCGCTCATTTTGTCGTTGACGTAGGAGCCGACCTTCTGCATATAGGAGGGGGCTTCCTCGGCGACAAAGGTGTATTCCTCGTCGCAGATGGAGATCGTGATGCGGTTTTCCATGATTTGTGTGCTCCTTTCTATTTCGGCGTTGCACAAAAAAGGGCAAATTCCACCCATATAATCTCTAACAGTATAACACGGGAGTGAAAATGTGAAAAGGGGGAAGCAAAAAAATTCATGTTTACGAACGGGAAAATTTCATGTAGAATAATGGAATCGAAAATGGACGAAAGGAGGCGGGGAACATGGCAGGCTATGTGCTGCATTTGAGCACCGAGGAGAACATCACGCTCTCATCGGCGACGGTCAAGCGATTGATCGCGGGTGGCAGCGGCGACGCGGCGCTGCTGTACCTCGCCATCCTGCATGCGCGCGGCGCGGCGGACTCCGGCAAGCTCGCGCGCGAGCTCAAGTGGGACGAAACGCGTCTTCGCGCGGCGGAGCAGGCGCTCTACGAGATGAAGCTCGTCGGCGCGCCGGAGAAGAAGGAGGAAGCGCCCCTTCCGCCGCCCCAGCAGCTCAGCGAGCCGCCCGAGTACACGCGCGAAGACATCGCGCGAAAGCTGGAGGGCGACGGGCGCTTCGCCTGCCTTCTGCGCGAGGTGGAGCACAAGCTCGGCCCGCTCTCGACCCCGTCGGTCAAGAAGCTGTTGGGGCTGTACGAAAACCTCGGCTTGCCCGCGGACGTCGTTTACACGCTCGTCAACTACTGCATCGCGAAAAAGGAGCAGCAGTTCGGCGAGGGGCGGCTGCCCAACATGCGCGAGATCGAAAAAGAGGGCTACGTCTGGGCGCGCAAGGAGCTCTTTTCCATCGAAAAGGCCAGCGAGTACATGAAGCGCGAGCAAGCCCTGCGCGGCAGGTACCCCGAGTACATGGCGGCGCTGCAAATGCAGGGCCGCGCGAGCGCGCCGAGCGAGGAGAAGTATCTCTCCGCGTGGGCGGAGATGGGCTTTCCCGCCGATACGGTCAGCGAGGCTTATGACCGGACGATCCTGCACTGCCACGAATTCCGCTGGCCGTACTGCAACGGCATTTTGAAGCGCTGGCACGAAAAGGGCCTGCACACGCTCGCCGAGGTCAGGGCCGAGAACGCCAGGGAGCAGAGCAAGCCGAAGAAGAACACCAACGACGGCGGCAACGCCTGGATGAAGGAATATTTGAATCAGTAACGAAAGCGGGGGAGAAGGATGTCTTACGATGGGCGGCTGATGCGCCAAGCGCTGGCGCGCTTCGACGAGGACAAGCAGCGCCGCGCGGAGAATTTCCGCGCGCGTGAGCGCGCGGTGTATACCAAGTGCCCGCGCATTGAGGAGATCGACCGCGAGCTGTCGCACACGATGGCGAAGATCATCGCCTCCGGCCTGCGCCGCGGGACGGACCCGCGTCCGGCCATCGAGGCGCTGCGGGAGGAGAATCTCAACTTGCAGCAGGAAAAGCGCCTTCTCCTGACGCGCCTGGGACTGCCGGGCGACTATCTCGAGGAAAAGCCCAAGTGCTCGCGCTGCAACGACACGGGCTTTCTCGGCAGCGAGGTCTGCTCGTGCCTGCGCGGCTATTACGCCAGGGAGCAGAACAAGGAGCTCTCGGGCCTTTTGGACCTCGGCTCGCAGTGCTTCGAAAATTTCAACTTCGACTACTATTCGTCCGTGCCGGACGAGGACCTCGGCGTGTCGCCGCGCACGAACATGGAGCGCGTGTACGACATCTGCCAGGACTACGCGCACGAGTTTTCGCCCAAGAGCGGCAACCTGCTGCTGACCGGCGGCACGGGACTGGGGAAAACGTTCCTCTCCGCGTCCATCGCGCGCGTCGTGAGCGCGAGCGGCCACAGCGTGGTCTACGACACGGCGGGGCACATCTTCGCCCGCTTCGAGGCGCAGAAGTTCGGCCGCGACGACGGCGAGAACGCCGACACCGCCGTGAGCCGCGCGCTCGGCTGCGACCTGCTGATTTTAGACGACCTCGGCACCGAGCTGATGACGAGCTTTGTCCACAGCGCGATGTATCAGATCGTCAACACGCGCCTCATCACGGGGAAGAAGACCGTCATCTCCACGAACCTGAGCCCCGACGAGCTCGGGCGGCGCTACGGCGCGCCGGTGCTGTCAAGATTGCAGGGAGAGTATCAAATGCTGCTCTTTTTCGGCGAAGACATCCGCCGGCAGAAGAGAAAGTGAATACAAAATGTAAAAAAGGCTCCGCAGAATACTCTGCGGAGCCTTTTTTCTTGCTTTTTACGGCTTGTGGATCACGGCGACGGCGCAGGGCACGCGGCCGGGACAGTAGGCATAGTCGACATCGTCGTAGCCCGCCGCGGCGATAAACTGCTTATACGTGTCGAACGTGAACTGACGGTCATCATCTATGCGCTGATCGTGGCCATCCTGATCATCTTCGTATTGTGACGATAACGAGAAAAGTGGAATAGAGCGGCGGAAGGGGGCAGCACTGTCTCCTTCCGCTGCTCTATTTATTGAAGAAAAAGGGGAGGGGTCAGGGCTCTGTTAAGAAGACGAAAAGATGCTGTGAAGCGGCGGTTAATCATGAAGGAAGACTTGCATTTCCTGCGTGCAGGTGGTATAAATAAGTGCTGCATCCCAAGCAGAAATTGGATGATAGAAACAAAAGGGGGTAGGGCGCGTGGATAAGAAAAAGCGAACGCGCGAGCTGATCGTGTTCGCCGTGATCGTGCTGGCGCTGCTGGCCGGATGTTTGCTCACGCCGTCAGGCGGCGAGAGCGAACCAATCCAGGAGGTCATGCGTGACGCGGTGCTGCACGAGCAGAACAAGGTGAGCCTGTTTGGCCTGATCGAGGTGAACCCAGGGCTCATCTCCGCCTACATCGTGACGGGTATTCTAATAGTATTCGCCCTTGTGTGCCGGCTTTTTGTGATCCCAAAATTCAAATATGTGCCCGGCAGGTTCCAGCTCGTTTTAGAGCAGATCGTCGGCATGTTCGACGGCCTGGCCGAGGGCGGCAGCCCGCACCGCAATAAATTCCTGCGGGCGTACATCTTCACCGCCGGTGTTTACATCTTTGTCAGCACGCTCTTTGAGCTGCTCGGCATTCAGGTGGTGACCACATCAGGCCACGCCGTCAGCCTGCCCGCGCCGCTGTCCGATATCAACGGGGCGATCGCGCTGGGCGTGATGAGCTACGGCGTGATCCTCTTCGGCGGACTGATCGCCGCGGGCGTGGGCGGATTTCTGCACGCGCTCAAGGATTTCTCGCTGCCGATCTCAATGAGCTTTCGACTCTTCGGCGCGCTGCTTTCCGGCGCGCTCGTGACGGAGCTTGTGTATTACTACGCGGCGCTTTCCTATGTGCTGCCGGTCATCGTGGGCGTGATGTTCACGCTGCTGCACGCGCTGATCCAGGCGTATGTTTTAACGATGCTGGTGTCGACGTTCTACGGCGAATCGACCGAAAAGCACGAGAAAAAGCCCAAGGCAAAAAAGATGAAAGAATCCCGCAGCGAAACGGCTGCCTGAAGAAAGAGGTAAAATTGCCATGAAAACGATGAAGAAATTCGCAGCGCTGATGATGCTGCTGTGCGCGCTGATGATCTGCACCATTCCGGCCCTCGCCGCAAACGAAAGCGGGAGCGACAGCAACGTGACTGAGACCGTGAGCGTCACGGCCGGCAGCAACGACAACGACGTGACCTCTGCCAAAGCGATGGGTTCGGGCGTGATGATCGGCATTGCGTGCCTTGGCGGCGCGCTGGCCATGGGCATTGCGGTCGGCAAGTCGAGCGAGGCCATGGCCCGCCAGCCCGAGGCCACAAGTCAGATCAGAACCACGATGATGATGGGCCTTGTGTTTATCGAGACGGTCATCATTTACGCCCTGATCGTGGCGATCCTCATTATCTTCGTCCTTTGATGAAGAACACTCCCAAAAAGGAGGGGCTTTGAATGCCGCTTAATATCAATTTGCAGCAGATCCTGCTGCATGCGCTGAACTTTGTTATCCTGTTCGGCGCGATGTATTTTCTGCTCTACAAGCCTGTGAAGAGCTTTATGGACAGCCGCAAGGCGCACTATGAGAAGATGGACGAGGACGCCAAGGCCGTGCTTGCCGAGGCCGAGAAGACGAAGGCCGGCTATGAAGCGCAGCTCAAGAGTGCCGACGAGGAGATCGCACGCCGCCAGCGTGAGGCGAACGAAGCCTTGCAGCACGCGGTGGACGAGCGCCGCGCGCAGGCCGAGCAGCAGGCGGGCGAGATCGTGCGCAAGGCGCGGGAAGATGCCGCGCGCGAGCATGAGCGCGTGATGGAGCAGGCCAAGGGCGAAATTTCCGAGCTGATGAGCGCCGCGGCGGAAAAGCTGGTGCTCTCCAGCACGTCGGACGCTTACGACAAGTTCCTGGACACGGCGGAGGAGCGCAAGGACAATGGCTGAGCGCACGGAGCATTTAGAGGCCGTACTGCTCTCTGCCGTGCGTCCGTCGCAGGAGCAGGAGAAGCGATTTCTGGCCTTCCTCGCCGAAAAGTACGGCGAGGGCACGACGCTCACCTGGCAAAAGAGTGATGACTACCCCGACGGTTTCCGCCTCGAGGTGGGCGCGGAGGTCTACGACTGGAGCGCGGGCGGACGCCTGAGCCAGTTCAAGGACGCGCTCGAAAAGCTCGCTGCCACGCAGGGCGACGTCATCCCGCTGCTGAAGGAGACGGTGCTCTCATGGACGCCGCAGGCCATGGCACAGGAGGTCGGCACCGTTCTGACCGTCGGCGACGGCATTGCCCGCGTGGACGGGCTGGAGGGCGCCGCCTATGGCGAGGTGCTGCTTTTCGACGGCGGCGTGCGCGGCATGGTGCAGGACTTATCCGAGGACAGCGTCGGCTGCATCCTCTTTGACGACGACGCGAGCGTCTGCGCAGGCAGCACGGTCCGCCGCACCGGACGCACGGCGGGCGTTCCCGTGGGCGAGGGATTCCTCGGCCGCGTGGTCAACGCGCTCGGCGTGCCCATCGACGGCGGGGGAGACATCCGCGCCGACGGCTACCGCGCGGTGGAGAGTCCTGCCCCCGGCATCATCGACCGCCAGAGCGTCGATACGCCGCTTGAGACGGGCATTCTGACCGTCGACTCGATGTTCCCCATCGGCCGCGGCCAGCGCGAGCTCATCATCGGCGACCGCCAGACCGGCAAGACCGCTATCGCCCTCGACACCATCGTCAACCAGAAGGGCAAGGATGTCATCTGCATCTATGTCGCCATCGGACAGAAGGCGAGCTCCGTCGCCCAGCTCAAAAAGACGCTGGAAACGCACGGCGCGATGGATTATACGATCATCGTCAACGCCACGGCGAGCGATCCCGCGCCGTTGCAGTACATTGCGCCCTACGCGGGCTGCGCCATGGGCGAATACTTTATGAATAAGGGCCGCGACGTGCTGATCGTCTACGACGATCTTTCCAAGCATGCCATTGCGTACCGCGCGATGAGCCTTCTTTTGGAGCGCTCCCCGGGCCGCGAGGCGTATCCGGGCGACGTGTTCTATCTGCACTCCCGCCTGCTCGAGCGCGCGGCGCATCTGAGCGAGGAGAAGGGCGGCGGCAGCATCACGGCGCTGCCGATCATCGAGACGCAGTCCGGCGACGTGTCGGCCTATATCCCGACGAACGTCATTTCCATCACCGACGGTCAGCTCATTCTGGAAACGCGCCTGTTCTTCTCCGGCCAGCGTCCGGCGGTGAATGTGGGCCTGTCCGTGTCCCGCGTGGGCGGCGACGCGCAGACCAAGGCGATGAAAAAGGCAGCCAAGACCATCCGCCTCGACCTTTCGCAGTACCGCGAGATGGAGTCGTTCACGCAGTTTGCAAGCGACCTCGACGAGTCGACGGCAAAGCTTTTATCCTACGGTCAGGGCTTGATGCGCATGCTGCGGCAGAAGCAGTTCCACCCCTACAAGCAGTATGAGCAGGTCATCCTGCTCGTCGCGGGGCTGAACCATGTTTTTCAAGAGATCGTGCCAGAGCAGCTTGACGCATTTATCCCCGCGCTCTTGCAGCACTTTGGCGAGACGCAGGGCGCGCTGTGCAATGCCATCGAGCAGACCGGCCAGCTCAGCGACGATCAGCAGTCGCAGATCATCGAGATCGCAAAGGAATTTGTGCAAAACTGTTTTTCCAAATAAAAAGTGAGGTGACAGGTACATGGCGAGCATGAAGGAGATCCGCGAGCACATCGCGAGCATCCAGAGCACGCAGAAGGTGACGAACGCGATGTACCTCATCGCCTCGACCAAGATGCGGCGGGCGAAAGAAGACCTTGCCAAGACGCGCCCGTTTTTCGACGCGGTCTCGACGCAGATCAAGCAGATCTTCCAGCACGCGGGCGAGATCGAGAGCCCGTACCTCTACCGGGGCAACGCGGACGATCTGGCCCAGCCGGGAACATACGCCTATCTTGTGGTGACGGCGGACCGCGGCCTCGCGGGCGCCTACAACCAGAATGTTATTCAGGAGACGATGAAGCGCCTTGAAAAGCACCCCGACAGCCGCCTTTTTGTGGTGGGCGGCAACGGGCGGCACTTCTTCTCCGGCCACGGCGTGCCGGTGGAAAAGAGCTTCCTCTACGATGCGCAGAGCCCCACGCTCCGCCGCGCGCGCGAGATCACGGCGAAGCTTTTGGATCTCTTCGACCGGGGCGAGATCTCCAAGCTCTTTATCATCTACACCGACCTTGGCAGCGGCGTGGACATGGACGTGCGCACCGTGCGCCTGCTGCCGCTGGAGGATGAGCACTTTGCCAAAGAGGAGACGGGGGAAAAGCCCATCCGCTTTGAGCCCTCGGCAGAGGAGGTGCTCGCCAGGGTCATGCCGGCGTACATCACGGGCTTTTTGTACTCGGCGATGGTCGACAGCTTTTGCGCCGAGCAGAACGCGCGCGCCTCTGCCATGGACTCGGCCAACCAGAACGAGGACGACATGCTGCGCGAGCTGCGGCTCGAGTACAACCACGAGCGGCAGGGCGCCATCACGAGCGAGATCACGGAGGTCTCCGCCGGCGCGCGCAGCAAGAAGAACCACATGAAGAAGGAGGCGCAGCATGCGCACAGGTAAGATCATTCAGGTATCGGGCAGCGTGGTGGACGTGCGCTTCCCGCACGGCGAGCTGCCGCGCATCCGCGAGGCGCTGTCCGTCGAGCTGAACGGCAAGCGCCTTGTGATGGAGGTGGAGCAGCATTTGAGCGCCGAAACGGTGCGCTGCATCATGCTCTCCGGTAGCGAGGGCCTCAGCCGCGGCATGACCGTCACGGGCGAAGGCAGCGGCCTTCGCGTGCCCGTCGGCAAGGCGACGCTCGGACGGCTTTTCAACGTCTTTGGCGATACCATCGACGGCGGCGCGCCGATCGGCTGCGCGGAGCCGCGCCGCAGCATCCACAGAAAGCCCCCCGCCTTCGATGAGCAGAGCCCGAGCGTTGAGATCTTGGAGACCGGCATCAAGGTCATCGACCTTTTGGAGCCCTATCCGCGCGGCGGCAAGATCGGCCTGTTCGGCGGCGCGGGCGTCGGCAAGACGGTGCTCATTCAGGAGCTTATCCACAACATCGCCGTCGAGCACGGCGGCTATTCGATCTTCACCGGCGTGGGCGAGCGCAGCCGCGAGGGCAACGACCTCTGGAACGAGATGCACGAGAGCGGCGTTATCGACAAGACCGCGCTCGTCTTCGGCCAGATGAACGAAGCGCCCGGCGTTCGTATGCGCGTGGCGCTGACAGGCCTGACGATGGCCGAATACTTCCGCGACGAGGAGCAGCGCGACGTGCTGCTGTTCATCGACAATATTTTCCGCTTTGTGCAGGCGGGCAGCGAGGTTTCGACCCTGCTCGGCCGCATGCCCTCCGCCGTCGGCTATCAGCCGACGCTCGCCAACGAAATGGGCGAGCTGCAGGAGCGCATCACCTCGACCAAGAGAGGCTCGATCACGTCCGTGCAGGCGGTCTACGTTCCCGCGGACGATCTGACCGACCCTGCTCCGGCGACGACGTTCACCCACCTCGACGCGACGACGGTTTTGAGCCGTAAGATCGCCGAACAGGGCTTATATCCCGCGGTCGACCCGCTCGAATCGTCCTCCCGCATTCTGGAAGAGGATATCGTGGGCGAGCGGCACTACCGCATCGCGCGCAGCGTGCAGGCGACCTTGCAGAAATACCGCGAATTGCAGGATATCATCGCCATCCTCGGCATGGAGGAGCTGAGCGACACGGACAAGGTGACGGTCAACCGCGCGAGAAAGATCCAGCGCTTTTTGGCCCAGCCGACGTTCGTGGCCGAAAAGTTCACGGGCCTTCCGGGCGTCTATGTGCCGCTCGAGGAGACACTCCGCGGCTTTGAAGCCATTCTCTCCGGCGAGATGGACGGCTATCCCGAGATGGCGTTCTACAACGTCGGTACGCTTGACGACGCGCTCGCCAAGGCGAAGAAGATGGAAAGCGGGGAAGCGTGATGAAGACCTTTCCTCTCCGCGTCCTCGCGCCCGAGCGCACGTTTTTTGACGGGGCGTGCACATCACTCACCGTGCCGAGCATCGACGGCATATACGGCCTGATGGCGCAGCACGAGGATATCGTGCTCGCGGTCGTTCCCGGCAAGCTGACGCTGCGGGACGCCGACGGCGTCGAGCAGATCGCCGCCGTGTCCGAAGGCGTGCTCAAGATGGAGCACGGCGAGGCGCTCGTGCTGGTGGACACGATCGAGCGGCCGGAGGAGATCGACCTCCACCGCGCCGAGGAAATGGCCGCCGAGGCGCGCGCCGAGCTCAAGGCGAAGCGCAGCGCGCAGGAGCAGGCCATTGCCAATGCCCGCATCGCCCGCGCGATCAGCCGTATCCACGTCAAGCACGACGGGAAATAAATGAGAAAACGAAAATTCGCACCGCAAGGTGCGAATTTTTTGGTCTCTCCGCCGACTTTCGCCCGTTTTTGCACACTTTTTGTGCTAAAAGTGGAGAAAAAGGAGGGGAAATCCATGGAAATGTCCGCAAGAAAGCCGCTGCTCCCGCGCCGCGTGCTCGACCTGCCCATCGATGCGCTGCGCCCCAACCCCAACCAGCCGCGCATCGAGTTTGACGAGGCCTCGCTGCGCTCGCTGAGCGACAGCATCCGCCGCTATGGCATCCTCCAACCGCTGACTGTCCGCCGCACGGACGAGGGCTACGAGCTCATCGCGGGAGAGAGGCGGCTGCGCGCGGCGAAGATAGCGGGACTGCGCGAGGTGCCGTGCCTGCTCGCGCGCTCGAGCGAGGAGGAGAGCGCGCTGCTCGCGCTGATCGAAAACCTCCAGCGCCGCGATTTGCACTACTTGGAGGAGGCTGCGGCCATCGCGCGGCTGATCGCGACCTACGGCCTTTCGCAGGAGCAGGCGGCGGAAAGGCTGGGGAAATCCCAGTCCGCCATTGCCAACAAGCTGCGGCTGCTGCGCCTGTCGCCCGACTGTGTGCGTCTTCTGCGCGAGCATGACCTCTCCGAGCGGCACGCACGGGCGCTGCTGCGCCTGACGGACGAGGAAGACCGCCTCAAAGCCTTGCAGGTTATCGCCGCACGCGGCTACAACGTCGCGCAGAGCGAGGCGTATATCGAAGAGCTTCTGAAGCTCAAGCAGAAAACGCCCCCGCCGCGCCTGCCGACCTACATCGTCAAGGATGTGCGCATCTTTTTGAACACCATCCGCCACTCGCTCGGGCTGATGCAGCGCGCGGGCGTCGAGGCCGACATGCAGCGTGAGGACACGGACGATGGCATCCTTTTGACCATCCGCATCCCGAAACGTGCAAAAGAGGCCGGATAATCCCACAAAATTGTCACCAAATTGTGATTCTTTTTCTCACAAACTGTGGTATACTGAAACGACTGGCAGGGAAGTCCCTGTCCGGAAGATCGGAAGAAACAGGAGGAGCCAGCATGGATGAAATGAACGGCGCCTTTGAGGAAAAGAAGAGAAGAAAGGGCGGCAAGCGCCTGATGCAGCCGGAAAAGGCCGCAAAGGCGGCCAAGGAGCCCCGCGCGGAAAAGCCGCCGCGCGTTCCACGTGAAACATCGGGAAAGACCGGCAAGGTCGTCGGCATTGTCGCGGGTGTGCTCGTGGTGGCGTACTTGGGCCTTGGCGCGTGGGCGTCGGCCAGCCATAAAATTTATCCCAACGTGATGATGGGCGATACCAACTACGGCGGGATGACCGAGCAGCAGGTCGCCGAGCAGCTCAAAGCGAGCGTCGCGCAGGCGAAGGGCGCGGGCGTCGACTTCGTCCTGCCCGACGGCACGGAGGTCGCGCATGTTTCGCTCGACGAGATGCCGGAGTATGTCGACTTCGACGGACTTGCCAAGCATATCTACAACGTCTACGGCTGCAATGACAGCTTTCTGACCGCGGGCGCGAAGTATCTGCGCGCACTCTTCAAGCCGCAGGACGCCGCACAGGTGGTCGGCGCGGCCTATTCGCCAGACTTGATGGAGAATCTTGTCGACACGGTGTGCGACAGCATCAACTGCGACCCCGTGGAGTTTGCCATCAACGTGACAGAGGATGGCAAGGTCAGCGTGACGAAGCCGCAGGACGGCCGCGCGACGACTGATACCGCAAAAGACCAGATCGGCGTATACTTAAACGGCGCGTATTTGAGCGGCGGCGACCCGTCCGAGATCGTGCTTGAGCCTGCGAGCGAGGGCGGCGTCTACGATGTCATCCCTGCACAGGAGGTCGACCTGAGCGCGCAGCGCGAGGCCATCATCGGCCAGAAGGTCAACGCGACGTATGATAAGGAGACCGGCGCGGTCACGCCAGGCCACGCGGGCGTGGAATTTACGCTTTCTGACCTTGAATCCGCCTACAACGCCGCGGCGGCGGGGGAGACGGTCGAGTTGCCGAACGCCACGGTCGAGACGCCGGACGTCACGGCAGAGCAGCTCCAAAAGGTCCTGTTCCGCGATGTGCTGAGTACCTACACCACGAAGGTTGGCGGCGCGTCCGGCCGCCGCGCGAACGTCAAGCTGACGGCCTCGCGCATCACCGGCTACATATTGAACTCCGGCGAAACGATGAAATACGGCCCGCTCGTCACGCCCTTTACCGCGGCGAACGGCTACAGCACCGCGCCCGGTTACTTGCATGGCAAGACCGTCGATATGGTCGGCGGCGGCGCGTGTCAGGCGAGCTCCACGCTCTACGCCGCGGCGCTCTACGCCAACCTTGAGATCGTGCAGCGCACGAACCACGGCTTTGCGTCCGACTACATCGGCCTCGGCCTCGACGCGACGGTCGCGCAGGGCGGGCCCGAGTTCGAGTTCCGCAACAACACGATGTACCCCATCAAGGTCATTGCCGAATATTACACGAGCGGCGGCAAGAACTACCTGAAGGTGTCCCTCCTCGGCACGAAGGTCGACGACAGCTACGTGAAGATCAAGACCGAAGTGCTTGAAACCATCCCGTTCACGGAGGAGATCGTTGAGACCGACGAGCTCGCCCCCGGCGAGCGCAAAGTCGAGCAGACCGCCTACACCGGCTACAAGGTCAAGACGTACCGCAACGTCTACTCCGGTGACGGCAAGCTCATTTCGTCCACGTTCGAGGCGAGCAGCAATTATAAGGCGCGCAACCGCATCGTGCTCGTCGGCAAGTCCGCGGCGGTCACGCCGACGGATCCCGCCACACCTGTCGATCCCGGTACGACCACGCCGACCGACCCGACAACGCCCGTTGACCCCGGGACCACGACTGACCCGGGCACCACAACTGACCCCGGCGTGACAGACCCCGGCACGACCACAGAGCCGCCCGTCGAGCAGGAAAAGCCCGGTTGGCTCGATACGGGGCTCGACCGGTAAAAACAGCAGAACGAGAAAACGGAGAGGCATTGCCTCTCCGTTTTTACGTTGTTCAAGTGTTATTCGCCGTCCGAGTCCATGTAGAGCTCTTCGGCCTTCTGCTGCGCGGCGATCAGCAGCGCGCTGGCCTCACCATAGTTCTGCCTGTCCATTTTCTCCAGCGCGTCAGTCACGGCGTTGAAGAGGAGCAGATACATTGCCTTGTAGTCCGTCATAGAACCACCCTCGAAAATTATATAACGTTTTGTTATATAGCACAATATAACATTTTGTTTTACGTATACTTCTTTACAGAATCTAAACACGAATTCTGGATGGAGTGAAGCAAAATGTATCGACGCATTCGAGACTTGAGAGAGGACAGCGACCTGACACAAAAGAGCTTGGCGGACTATCTGAGCTGCTCGCAGGTCTGCTATTCCAACTACGAGACCGGCAAGCGCGACGTCCCGAGCGACGTGCTCATCAGGCTCGCACGGTTTTACCACACGAGTGTGGATTATCTTGTGGGGCTCACGGAGGAGCGGGCTCCTTATCCTAAAAAGAAATAGTACATAGTGCCATGTTCTCGCACGGGTGCGAGGGGGATGCAGCGCGGCAGCGCTGCTTTTGTCCCTGCACTGCGCAGGGGGGGGAAGGCAGCGCCTTTGGCGCTGCACGAATCAAAGGGGATATTCTCTTTCGCAAAAGAGAATATCCCCTTTGGAACCCCAAGAGAAAGACTTTGTATTGTCAGATTGCGGCTTGAAGAACTGCACGCGCTGCGCAATCATGTGCCTGCTTGATGATGTATCTAAACGATTTGACTTTCTTCTATCTTCGCTGTCGCTTTGCCTGCGTGTCGGAGGTCTTACGCAATTTCCGTCTACTTTGGATTTTATCAATTCTGTTGTTGCCTGCCAAGGCGGCATTGCTTCGCTCGCCGCAGTACGCATTACCAAGACGATATGTATTGCCGATAGTAGGTGATTAGGCTGCACAAAAACAAGATGAGCAGAGCGGCAGCGGGTAGTAGAAGTAGGCCAAGTCGTATAGCAACACCAAACGCGGCAACGCCGCGCGCAGGTATTCTCATTCCGGAGGCACAAGGGCCATTCAAGCCTGAGACTGCCGATCAAAACCTTTCTCTTGGGGGTTCAAGGGGGCCATTCTCTTTTGCGAAAGAGAATGGCCCCCTTGTCCGCGTCCCCCTGCGCGGCGCGGGGAACAAGGAGCAGCGCTTTGCGCTGTAGAAATGCAATTTTGCATACTTTTCACCGCGCGGTAAACAATAACTCCGCAAGTTTTATTTGGAAGGAGAGCATTTCAATATGGAAAAGCGAAAAGAATTCTGGCGCGCGCTGCCGTTTGTGATGGCGCTGTTGTTGCTTACCCTCGTGCCGATGCAGAGTGCGTCGGCGCTGTTCGGCAAGGGAAAAGAGGAGGCGAAAGCTGTCGACGGCGCGCCGGTGGCAGAGAACATGGAGATCAAGGTCTACCGCGGCGTCCCGTATGAGGGCGAATTCCGCGCGGTGGACAACGAGGGCGACGAGGTGACCTTTGCCATCGCGCAGGAGCCGAAAAAGGGCATGGTCGCGCTGACGGAGGACGGCCTCGGCTTTGTCTACACGCCTGGCGGCAAGCTGGGAACGGACAGCTTCACCTACACGGCGATCGACGCCTACGGCAACATTTCGCTGCCCGCGACGGTGAGCATCACAATCGAAAAGGCAAATAGCGGCGTCTGCTACGCTGATATGGGCGGCAGCCGTGCGCATACGGCGGCGGTCGATCTTGCCGAGCACGGTGTGTTTGTGGGCGCGAAGATCGGGGACAGCTATTTCTTTGAGCCCGAGCGCACGCTTTCACGTGGTGAATTTGTCGCGATGGCGCTCGCGGCAATGGACGTGAGCGCGGAGGATGTGCAGATGACCGGCTTCTGCGACGATGCGAGCATACCGACCTGGGCGAAGGGCTACGCCGTGAGCGCGCTGAATGCGGGCGTTGTGTCCGGCGTCAGCACGGCGGAGGGCGTTGCCTTTCGCGCGAATGACGCCATTACGCTCAATGAGGCCGCGGTCGTGCTGAACCGGCTGCTTCGCGTGACGGACGTGGACCTCTCGGACTACGACGTGCAGGACGCGGACAACGCCTGGTGCGCACAGGCGGTGGCGAATTTGCAGTCCGTCAGCGTGATCGAGAGTGGGCGTTTTTCCACTGACGAGATGCGCTCGGGCGTGACACGTGCGCAGGCGGCAGAGATCCTCAGCGCGGCGATGACGCTCAAGGACGGACGCGCGGGAAAGGGCGGACTGCTCTCCGGCATTTTCGGCTAAGGGCAAAAAGTGAGAAAAGCGAACAAAAGAGAGCGGTTTTCACGCCGCTCTCTTTTGCTTGTATTTGGGAAAAAGCTGTGGTAAAGTATAAATTAGTATAGTATGGATAAACGGGGACGGCGACGTTCCTTTTAAAAATAAGGAGGAAAACGGTATGTGTATCGTTGTTTTAGCAGGCGGCCTGAGTATGGAGCGCAATGTGTCGCTCTCGAGCGGCAACAAGATCTGCCGCGCGCTGAGAGCGCGCGGGCATCAGGCCATTCTGGTGGATATGTTCATGGGCTTTGAGGACTATGACGGTAAGCTCGAAGATGTTTTCGACACACCGGACGGCTTCTGCGGCGACTATTCCGTCGCCGAGGCGGAGCCCGACCTCGCCGCTGTGCGCGCGAGCCGCAAGGATCAGAGCAAGAGCCTTTTCGGTCCCGGCGTGCTCGATGTGTGCGCCAAGGCGGACGTCGTCTTTCTGGCGCTGCACGGCACCTGCGGCGAGGATGGCCGCGTGCAGGCGGCGTTCGACCTGCTCGGCATCCCCTATACCGGCGCGGGCTACTTATCGAGCGCCATTGCGATGGATAAGGACCTGACGAAGCGTCTTGTGTCGGAATATGTCATCACGCCGCAGTGGCGCACCGTGCGCTACACGGAAGGCGACATCGCGCGCCTTGTGTCGGAAACGAAGCTCCCTTGCGTCGTCAAGCCGGTCGCCAACGGCTCGTCTGTCGGCGTCTCCATCGCGCATACGGGCGCGGAGCTCAAAAAAGCGCTTGAAGAGTGCTTACAGTTCGGCGCGCAGGTCGTGCTCGAACAGTACATCTCCGGCCGCGAGATCCAGGTTGGTATCATCGCGGGCAAGGCACTGCCCTCCATCGAAATTATCCCGAAGACGGGCTTTTATGACTACGCGAACAAGTATCAGGCCGGCGCGGCGGAGGAGATCTGCCCCTCGCCAATCCCCGAGGACTGGGAGATGCGCGTGCGCACCGCGACCGAGACGGTCTACCGCCTGATCGGCCTGAGCGTCTACTCCCGCGCGGACTTCATCGTCACGCCGGACGGTACGCCGTACTTCCTTGAGATCAACACGCTGCCCGGCATGACGAAGACGAGCCTTCTTCCGCAGGAGGCGGCGGCGGTCGGCATCGGCTACGAGGAACTGTGCGAAAAAATCGTCGAAGAGTCGCTGAAGCAGAAAAGAGGGCTGTAAATGGAGGCCATCACGGTAAAGGAGCTGCTCGCGGCGGTGCACGGTGAGCTCTTGCAGGGAGATGAGACAGCGCAAATCCTCGGCGTGAACACCGACAGCCGCACCGTCAAAGCGGGTGAAGTTTTCGTGCCGCTCGTCGGCGAGCGCTTCGACGGGCATGACTATATCGAAAAGGCGATTTCCGCGGGCGCGGAGGGCTGTCTGTGCGCCCGCGTGCCGGAAACGCTGCTGCCCGGAAAGTTTTACATCAAGGTGCCTGACACGCTGCTTGCGCTCAAGGACTTGGCCGCGTGGTACCGTGCGCAGTTTTCTATTCCCTTTGTGCAAGTGACGGGCAGCGTCGGCAAGACGACAACAAAGGAAATGATCGCCTCGGTACTGGGCGTGAAGTTCCATACGCTCAAGACCGCGGCCAACTATAATAATGAGATCGGCACGCCGCAGACGTTGCTGGGCCTCTCCCGCGCGCATCAGGCGGCGGTGATCGAGACGGGCATGGACCGCGCGGGGCAGATCCGGTATCTTGGCGAGATGGTGAAGCCCGATATCGCCGTCATCACGAACGTCGGCGACATGCACATTGAATACCTCGGATCGCGCGAGAACATTCTGAAGGCCAAGTGCGAGATCTTTGAAAACCTCAAAAAAGACGGCCTCGCCGTCTTAAACGGCGACGACGAGCTTTTGAACACCGTCTCTCTGCCGCAGAAAACGTTGCGCTGCGGCCTGTCCGAGCACTGCGATGTCCGCGTCAGCGAGGTCGAAGACCTTGGCATCGACGGCATTCGCTGCGTCGTGACGACGGCAAAGGAGCGTTACGCGCTCTCTATCCCCGTGCCGGGAAAGCACATGATCTACTCCGCGGCGATGGCCGCGGCCATCGGTGAGTACCTTGGCGAGACCAAAGAGGAGATCGAGCGCGGCGCTGCGGCTTATGAGCCCGCGGGCTCACGCATGCACGTCATCACGTTCTCTGAAAACCGCCGCCTGCTCGACGACTGCTACAACGCGGGTCCGCAGTCGATGGCGGCGTCGCTGCGCGTATTGGGCGCGAGCGGCGGCAAAAAGGCCGCCGTCATCGGCGATATGGCGGAGCTCGGAGAGCTCACCGAGCGTGCGCATAAGGAAATCGGAGAACTCACCAAAGAGCTCGGCATCGACACTGTCATCGCAATCGGTGCACGGGCAAAATACTTTACAGAAGGGAACCCCTCTGCACAGTGGTTCGGGAGCGTGGACGAGGCGATGGGCGCCGTCAAGGCGGCGTTCACGGCGGAGACGGCGATGCTCGTCAAGGCCTCGCACTCCATGCACTTTGAGAAGATCGTAGAGGAACTGACCAAAGCATGATCGACATCAGTGTTACGGGACTCATCAAGTCCTTTGACCTCGAAAAGAAAATACTGGACGGTATCACCTTTCAGATCGACACGGGCGAGCGCGTGGGTCTTCTCGGCAAAAACGGCGCGGGCAAGACGACGCTCTTCCGCATCCTGACGGGCGAGCTCGACTACGACGCGGGCGAGGTGAGCATCGCCTCGGGCCGCAGGCTCGGTCTCATCTCACAGATCCCCGTGTATCCCGAGGGCTACACGGTCGAAGACGTGCTCAAGAGCGCGTTTTCGCGCATGCAGAGGATGGAGGACGAGATGAACGCCCTCTCCCAGCAGATGGCAAGCGGCGACGAGAGCGAAGAGACGCTGCGCCGCTACGGCGAGCTTTCGGCCAAGTTCGAGGGTCTCGGCGGCTACGACACCGAGACGCCCATCAACAAGGTTGCCAACGGCCTTTCCATCCCGCCGGAGATGCGCGAGCGCCTGTTTGACACGCTCTCGGGCGGCGAAAAGACGCGCGTGAACCTCGGCCGCCTCATTTTGGAGGATACGGATATTTTACTTCTCGACGAGCCGACGAACCATTTGGACCTGCACGCCATCGAATGGCTGGAGCAGTATTTGTCAACGTTCAAGGGCACGGTCGTCGCCATCTCGCATGACCGATACTTTTTGGACCGCACCATCACCCGCGTCATCGAGGTGCTCGACGGCAAGGCGGAGTTTTACAGCGGCAACTACAGCTTCTACGCGGTGGAAAAAGAGCGCCGCTATTTGGAAAAGATGCGCCAATACGAAAAGGAGCAGGCCAAGATTGCCCAGCTTGAAAAGAGCGCCGAGCAGCTGCGCATGTTTGCCTTCAAGGGCATGGACAAGACGTACCGCCGCGCGCTGTCGATGGAAAAGCGCATCGAGCGTATGCGCACGACGGACAAGCCGACGAAGGAACGGGCACTGAGCGCGCAGTTCAAGTCGCAGGAATTCTACGGCGACGAGGTGTTCGCGCTCAAAAAGCTCAAAAAGAGCTTCGGCGACCGTGTGCTGTTCCACGACGTGGACTTGCAGGTGCGCGGCGGCGAGCGCATCGCGCTCATTGGCGACAATGGCACGGGCAAGTCGACGCTCATCAAGATGCTGATGGAAGAGGAATATCCCGACGAGGGCAAGATCAAGTTCGGCCCGTCGGTGCGCATCGCGTACCTGCCGCAGATCGTCGAATTCGACGTGCCGGAACGAAACCTGGTCGACACGATGCTCTACTCCAAGCGCAATATCACGCCGCAGAGCGCGCGCAACCGCCTGGCCGCGTTCCACTTCACGGGCGAGGACGTTTTTAAGAGCGTCAGCGTGCTCTCGGGCGGCGAGCTTTCGCGCCTCAAGCTCTGCATCCTGATGGATGAGGAAGTGAATCTCCTGATCCTCGACGAGCCGACGAACCACCTCGATATCGCGTCGCGCGAGTGGATCGAAGAGGCGGTGGAGAGCTACGACGGGACGCTCCTGTTCGTGAGCCACGACCGCTATTTCATCAACCGCTTTGCAACGCGTGTGTGGGAGCTTGAAAACGGCGTCATCACCGACTATCCGATGGGCTTTGCGCGCTACCGGCAGGTCAAGGCACTGGAGGCGCAGAACAAGATCGACCACACGCCAAAGGCTGTAAAGGAAAAGACGGTTACAGAAAAACCAAAGCCGAACCGCTCTGCCCAGCAGGCGCGGCGGCAGCTCACCATCTGTGAAAAGGAAATTTCCACGCAGGAGACCGCCATCGCCGAGATCGAGCAGCGCCTCGAAGAGGCGGGCGGCGACTACGAGCGCTACAGCGAAATTTATAAGGAGAAGGAAGCCGCCGAGGAGACGCTCGGCGCGCTGATGGAAAAGTGGGAAACGCTCGCCGAGCAGGCGGGCGAATGAGGAACATACCATGAAGAGACAGAAAAAACTGTGGACAGCGGCAGCAGCCTGCGCCGTGCTCGGCGCGACGTGCCGGGCCGTCCCGGGTGTGCGCTTTGCAGGACTGCTGTTCTGGTGCCTGACGGCGCTTTTGATCGTCTTTGCGATGCTCGAGCAGTACAAAGAGCATGCGTGGGCAAAGTGGGGAAAACGCGTTCTGCTCGCGCTCGTGTGCCTGGGCCTTGTCGCATTCGGGTATCTTGAATCGCTCGTTATTCGCGGCGCGCACACGGACGGGCGCGCGGAAGACGCGCAGTGCGTGGTTATTTTGGGCGCGGGCGTGAACGGCACGACGCCGTCGCTGATGCTCTCGTCGCGGCTGCAGGCGGCGCTTGACTTCATCGCGGACAAGCCGGACATCCCCATCATCTGCTCAGGCGGTCAGGGGCCGGGGGAGGATATCTCCGAGGCCGACTGCATGGCCGACTGGCTCATCGCCCACGGCGTGGACGAGAGCCGCATCTACCGCGAGGACCGATCGACCAGTACGCAGGAGAACTTTGCTTACAGCGAAGAGATCATGGCGGAGCTGGGGCTTGATGCGGGCGACATGTTCGCCTTTGTCACGAACGACTACCATATTTTTAGGGCGGGGCGCATCGCCGGAACAGATGCGGCCTGCGGCGTGGCGGCGACGCTGCCGCGCAGCGCCTATTACGATGCCTTACAGCTCAACTACTATGTGCGGGAGGCCTTTGCCACCGGTTGGCTCCTGCTGAGAGGAAACTGAGTATGAACGATAACATTTTATGCCTTTACTATTCCCGCACGGGAAACACGAAAAAAGCCATGGAGGAGGTCGCCGAGGCGCTGGACTGCGAATGTCTCGAAATTCGCGACAAGGTCGATCGCAGCGGCACGATGGGCTACCTTCGCTGCTGCTTTGACGCGATGCATAAGCGCACGAGTGCGGTTTCGCGCCCGAAATGCCAGAAGCCGCTGTCGGACTACAAGCTCGTCATCCTCGGCACGCCCGTGTGGGCGGGCCGCTGTTCGAGCGTTATTCGCGGCTTTTTGAAGCGCCGCGGCTATGAGATCCAGAACGCGGCGTATCTCATCACGCACAAGAGCGAGCAGGACTATAAGGACGTCTTCCGCCAGATGGACCTCTATTTGCAGACGCCGCACGTGGCGGAGGTCTCGCTCTGCCCCGATTCCGCGGGCTACCACTTCTGGCGAGACCAGTTCGTCAAGGCCTGCTCTGACTTCATTGCGGAGGACAAGGCCTGATGTGGGAAAAGCTCAAACAGCTTGCGCGCCGCTATGACGAGATCGGCGAGCTGCTCGAAGTGCCGGAAATTTACGCTGACCCAAAGAAGCTGCGCGCGCTCACGCGCGAGCAGAAGGAGCTTTCCGCCGTGGTGGAGACCTACCGCGCGTACCAGAAGTGCGAGGACGACATCGTGCAGGCGCTGGAGCTTGTATCCGATCCCGAGCTCAAGGACATGGCGCAGGAGGAATTGAACACTGCCAAGGCGGAAAAAGAGCGCCTTTTTGACGAGCTGCGCGTGCTGCTCCTGCCGCGCGACCCGAACGACGACAAAAACGTCATTGTCGAGATCCGCGGCGGCGTGGGCGGGGAGGAGAGCGCGCTTTTTGCCGCCGACCTCTACCGCATGTATGCGATGTACGCGGAAAAGCGGGGGTACCGCGTGGAGCTGCTCAACTACAACGATACGGAGTTGGGCGGTGTTAAGGAAGCTGACTTTATCGTCAGCGGCGATGGGGCGTATTCGAGATTCAAGTTTGAATCCGGCGTCCACCGCGTCCAGCGCGTGCCGGAGACGGAGTCCGGCGGGCGCGTGCACACCTCGACCGCGACGGTCGCCGTGCTGCCGGAGATGGAGGAGGTCGACGTCGACCTCCGGCCCGAAGACATTGAGATGCAGGTCTACCGCGCTTCCGGCGCAGGCGGCCAGCACGTCAACAAGACGAGCTCTGCCGTGCGCCTCATCCACAAGCCGACGGGCATCGTCGTTTCGTGCCAGGAGGAGCGCTCCCAGCTCCAGAACCGCGCCAAGTGTATGGCGATGCTCGCGAGCAAGCTCTACGAGGCTGAGCGCGAGCGCGTGGAGGGTGCGATCACGAGCGAGCGCCGCGCGCAGGTCGGCAGCGGCATGCGCAACGAGCGCATCCGCACCTATAACTTCCCGCAAAACCGCGTGACTGACCACCGCCTGACGGGCGAGAACAAGAATTTCAACATCGACGCCGTGATGAACGGCGATTTAGACCCCATCATCGACGCGCTCACGATGCAGGAGCAGGCGGAAAAGCTGCGCGAGAGCAGCGAGGGCTAAGAAAGAAGAGAGAACATTGGAGACAAAATGGTTTACCCTCCGCACGGTGGAGGATAAAGAGAGCATCGCGCAGGCGGCGGACATTCTGCGCCGCGGCGGGCTTCTGGCCATCCCGACGGAGACGGTCTACGGCCTCGGCGCGGACGGCCTGGACGAGACCGCCGTGCTGCACATTTTCGAGGCCAAGGGCCGCCCGCAGGACAACCCGCTCATCCTGCACATTCCGGACGCAAGCTGGCTTACGCGCTACTGCGAGGACGTGCCGGACGCGGCCTACAAGCTGGCCGAGCGCTTCTGGCCCGGCCCACTGACGATGATCTTAAAGAAAAAGCCCTGCGTGCCGCTGCGCACGACCGGCGGGCTCGAGACCGTCGGCATGAGATGTCCCGACCATGCGGTCACGCGCGCCATCATCGAAGCATCCGGCGTGCCGGTCGCCGCGCCGAGCGCGAACACCTCGGGCCGCCCAAGCTGCACGACGGCAGAGCACGTGCGCGAGGACATGTGGGGCAAGATCGACGGTATCGTCGACGGCGGCCCCTGTCAGGTGGGCGTGGAGTCGACGATCATCGACCTGACGGTCACGCCGCCGCAGCTGTTGCGCCCGGGCGGACTGCCGCTCGAGAGCCTGCGCGATGCGCTGGGCGAGGTGACGGTCGACAGGGCCGTGACGCAGAAGATGAATGACGGCGAAAAGCCGCGCGCCCCGGGCATGAAGTACCGCCACTACGCGCCTAAGGCCCCCGTCACGGTCGTGACCGGCGGAGCGAAGGCGAGCGCGCGCTATCTGCTCACACACGCGGGCGAGAAGTCCGGCATCATCTGCTTTGACGAGTTCACGCGGCTCTTCGACGGGCACATCGTCCACCCCCTCGGTGCGAGCGACGATAAGCGCGCGCAGGCGCAGCACGTCTTCGACGCGCTGCGGACGTTCGACGAGACGAATGTGGGCGAGATCTGGGCACAGTGTCCGGACAGTAAAGGCCTTGGCCTTGCCATCGGCAACCGCCTCAAAAAGGCCGCGGGCTTCCATGTGGAGGACGCGGACGATGGCAAGATCGTCATCGGCATCACCGGCGGCACGGGCGCGGGGAAGACGAGCCTTCTGCGCGCGCTTGAAAGAAAGGGCGCATGCGTGCTCGACTGCGACGCGGTCTATCACGAGATGTTAAAAGATGACGAGCCGCTGCTGCGCGCGCTGCGCGAGGCGTTCGGCGATGTCATTTTTCGGCAGGACGGCAGCGTGGACGTCCACGCCATCGGCCTGATCGTCTTCAAGGACAGAAAAAAGCTCGCCGAGCTCGACACCATCGTGCACGAGCGCATCCCGCGCGCGCTGGCGCAGAAAATGGCGGCGACGAACGCGGAGATCATCGGCCTCGATGCTATCAAGCTCATCGAGAGCGGCCTTGGCGCGATCTGCGACGCGACCGTCGCCGTAACGGCGCCTGAAGAGGTGCGGGTCAAGCGCATCATGGCGCGCGACAGCATCACCGAGGAGTATGCAAGGTCGCGCATCGCGGCACAGAAGGACGCGGACTATTTCCGCGCGCAGTGCGATTATGAATTTGTGAACGATCTGCCGACCGCTGAAAAGGCGGAACACGCGGCAGAGGTCTATATCAACACGATCATCAACAATTTGAAGGAGGAAACTGAGAGATGAGTGAAAAGAACAAGCTCGCTGAAAAACTGCTCTACGCCCCCAAGAATGGCTATGACCGCCTGAGCGCAGAGGATGAAAAAGCGATGGAGGCCTATTGCGAGGACTACAAGAAGTTCCTCAACAACGGCAAGACCGAGCGCCTTTGCGTGGAGTACTGCATCGAGCTGGCGGAAAAGAAGGGCTTCAAGGCCTACGAAGCGGGTATGAAGCTGAGCGCCGGCGACAAGGTCTACTTCAATAACCGCGGCAAGGGCATCATGCTCGCTGTCATCGGCAGCGAGGACTTGAGCCACGGCGCGAACATCGGTGCGGCGCACACCGACTCCCCGCGCCTCGACTTAAAGCCCCGCCCGCTCTACGAGGAGGCCGAGATGGCCTACTTCAAGACCCACCACTACGGCGGCATCCGCAAGTACCAGTGGGTGACGATCCCCCTCGAGCTGCACGGCGTGGTCGTGCTGCGCGACGGCTCGAAGGTCGACGTTCACATCGGCGGCAAGGAGGACGATCCCCAGTTCATCATCAACGACCTTTTACCGCACCTTGGCCGCGAGCAGGGCAAAAAGCCGCTCAACGAGGCCATCCCGAGCGAGAGCTTGAACGTGCTGCTCGGCGGAAAGCCGTTTGAAGATAAGGACTGCTCCGACCGTTTCAAGCTCGGCGTTCTCCAGTATTTGAACGCGCAGTACGGCATTACGGAGGAGGACTTCATCTCCGCCGAGCTCGAAGTCGTCCCCGCCGGCAAGGCGCGCGACATCGGCTTTGACCGCAGCTTCATCGCGTCCTACGGTCACGACGACCGCGTCTGCGCGTATGCAGAGCTTGCAGGTATTTTTGACGCTGTGTCCCCGAAGAAGACCGCGGTCTGCATCTTCGCGGACAAGGAGGAGATCGGCTCCGAGGGCGTGTCCGGTATGCTGTCTCAGGCGTTTGAGTGGTTCATGGGCGACATGTGCCGCACGCAGGGCGTCGCGCTTTCTGACTGCTTTGCCAACTCCTTCTGCCTGAGCGCAGATGTGACGGCGGCCTATGACCCGAACTTTGCCGACGTGTACGACAAGCGCAACTCCGCCTTCGTCAATTACGGCGTGGCGCTGTGCAAGTATACCGGCTCCGGCGGCAAGGGCGGCGCGAGCGACGCAAGCGCCGAGGTCGTCGGCAAGGTGCGCAGGCTGATGAACGACAACGGCGTCTTCTGGCAGATGGCCGAGATGGGCAAGACCGACGCAGGCGGCGGCGGTACGGTCGCCAAGTTCATGGCCCAGCGCAACATCGACACGCTCGACGCGGGTGTGCCCGTGCTCTCGATGCACGCACCGTATGAAACGGTCGCCAAGCTCGACTGCTACATGACCTACAAGTGTATGAAGGCCATCTTTGAGCAGGCGTAAGAAAATATTCTGAGATTCCGGGAAGCGCTCTCCCACGTGCCGTGGGAGGGCGTTTTCTGCCAAAAAGTCATACAATGTTGAACAAATTGTAAAGTTTCTTGCGGTTTTGCTTGCATAAGCGAGTGTGGCGTGATATTCTGTCAGAATACCAAAGGATCAGGAAGGGAAGAGAGTCATGCTCCAGTTATTCACCGATACGTCCGCGAACCTGCCGGTCGCGCTGACGAAACAACACCACATCGCCGTCGTGCCGTTTTCCTACACGGTGGATGGAAAGGAGACGGACTATCCCGATGATGTGGATTTCGACGGCGCGGCGTTCTACGGCGCGATGCGCCGCGGCGCGGTCGTCAAGACCTCAATGGTCAATCCCGCCCTGATGGCGAAATACTTTGAGCGTGCGCTCTCTCAGGGCGACGATGTGCTCTACGTCGGCATGTCCGGCGGCATCAGCGGCACGGCGCAGGCCGCGGTTATCGCCGCGGGCGAGCTGACGGAAAAATACCCCGCACGGAAGATCGTCACGATCGACACCTACGCTGCCTCCCTTGGCGAGGGGTTACAGGTGCTCGAAGCCGCGCGCATGATCGAAGAGGGAAAGAGCCTCGATGAGATCAAAGCGCATCTCCTTTCGAGAAGATCGCACATGTGCCAGTTTTTCACGGTCGACGACCTTGCGTACTTAAAGCGCGGCGGCCGCATTTCGAGCGCGACGGCACTGATCGGCACGGTGCTGAGCATCAAGCCGATTTTGTGCGGTGACGAGACGGGGCACATCGTCTCCTGCGGCAAGGTGCGCGGCATGAAGCGCGCCTATCAGGAGCTTGCGAATTATTACGACGGCCGCGCGCTCGACAAGAGCGAGATGCTCGGCATCGCCCACGCGGACAATGAAGAGGGCGCGCAGGCGCTCATCGCGCTGCTGCGCGAAAAGGGCTTTACCGGCGAATGTCTGACCGTGGTCTACGAGCCCGTCACCGGCGCCCATGTCGGCCCGGGAACGGTGGCGCTGTTCTTCTACGGAAAAGAAAAGTGAATGCAGGGACCGCCCGAAGGGAAACCTTCGGGCGCTTTTTCTATGGTAGACTTTGCGCAAAAGGTCTGATATGATGACAGAAGAGAGATTTTGAGAGAAAATGGGAGGTATTTATGAAAAAAACGTGTCTCATCAGAGCGTTGCTGCTCGCTGCGTACTGCGTACCGTTTGCCTACCTTTCTGTGAAGGGTGACGTTACTTCGGGGACGATGCTATATTACGGCGTGATGATCGTCAGCTTTGTGATTTTGTACCGGTGCGCGCTGAAAACAAATAACGTTCCCATCATTTTTATCGGGAATATACTGAGCTTTATGTCCTCCTATTTGACGGCAAAGCTGTCGCAGTTAGACCCGATGGAATGGTACTGTAAGCCGTTCACATCCCACTCCCAGATCGTCGCGATATCGGTCGCGTCCCTCATCATCCATGCGATCATCGTATGGAGAAGAGGCAGAAAGCAGAGGAACGCACAGGGGTGTGACAGAACATGAAGAAACGCAAAAAAGCGATGATCGCACTGCTGATCGTAGCCCTGTTCGGTATGATATTGGCTTGCATTTCTTCCCATCCTTTTGTTTCACGCAGGTGCGAGGTGCCGGAGGAGTATGTCGCTGAGATCTGCGCGCAGTCGATGGGAGTTTACTCAAAGAAAGTGCCCTTGCTGCCGATTTACATTTCCATCGAGCAGTTTTCAGCGGGACGGGCCTATTATACGGTTCACTATTTCCCGTTTGGAACGCTTGGCATGTCCTATAGTCTGACCGACGGATTTTGCCAGGAAAATCCGCTGACGGGCCTGCAATAAGATGAATCGGCAGAACCGGCTGTTTTTCCACTGGATTTTTGCGCACGCTTCTGTTATGATAAACGCCAAAGAAACGCCATGGATCGGCATTTTATCAGACCGTCAGCAAAGGAGAAACGAATATGGAAACGATACAGGCCATCAGAAGCAGAAGAAGCATCCGTAAGTACCAGCCAAAACCCGTTCCGCACGAGGTCATCGAGCAGATCGTCGCGGACGCGGCCTACGCCCCCTCGTGGAAGAATACGCAGATCGCGCGCTATGTGCTCGTCGAGGACCGCACGACGATCGACAAAATGGCGGAGGAGATGGTGCTTGATTTCAAGCTGAACGAGAAGACGCTCAAAAACTGCCCCGCCGTTATGGTGCTTACCTATGTGACCGGCCGCTCGGGCTACGAGCGCGACGGCTCGTTCTCGACGCCGAAGGAGGCGGGCTTTGAGATGTTCGACGCGGGCATCGCCGCGCAGACATTTTGTCTTGCCGCGTGGGAGCGCGGCGTCGGCACGGTCATCACGGGCTACTTCGACGAAGAGAAGATCACGAGACTTTTGAACCTGCCGGAGAATCAGAAGGTCGGCTGTGTTATCGGTCTTGGCTATCCCGATGAGGAGCCCGCCGCGCCGAAGCGCAAGAGCGTGGAAGATTTGCTGACGTACAAATAAAAAGCTGCAAGCGCCCGAGGAAAACGCCCTCGGGCGCTTTTTCGCTTGATTCGGACAATGCTTTCTGGTAAAATAAGCAGTATAAAAATATAGAAAAATGAGAGATATGGAGGCCATAAGATGAAAAAATACAGCTTATCGGTTATTTGCGTAGTGCTTTTTGCCCTGCTGGCTGGATGCGGCAACAAGGAAACGTCAAACATAACGGTCGATTATGGCGATTCGGCTGTCTACACAGAACAGGATATGGATGATGCGATAAAGGTGATCGAAGAGATGATCGGTTCGTGGGAAGGCTGCGAATTACATAGCATTTCATATTCGTCAGATGACGTCTGCACGGATGAAAAGAACCTTTCGTGGATGAATGATTTGGAAAAGGCAAATGACAACGATCTGGCTTTTACACAATGCATCATGTTCGACAGCAGCTTTCGCTCTCCGAAAGAGGGCGGCGGAGCTTGGGAGCCGGACACGGAATACACATGGTCCTGGTGGTTGGCTCGCAGCGATGGCGGGGAATGGAAACTGATGACTTGGGGATATTAAAGTGATTCCCGGTTTGAGGCTCGTATTTCCGACGGCACAAAGGGTATGCTTTTCGCGTCTTCTGCAAATCCTACCGGAAATGACTTTCGGGAGGACTTTGCCATGAGAAGCGAAACGAAACCCTCGCAGGACGAGGAGAAAAACGGGCAGGAGCCGCTGCTGCCGCCCATTCAGCCGGTCATCGACTTCGGCTCGGTCGTCATCAAAAATAGCCGCGCGGCCATCCACTGCCTGACGATCGCCGGACAGATCGAGGGCCACATGCAGCTGCCGAATACGCAGAAGGCGACGAAATACGAGCATGTGCTGCCGCTGCTGGCGTATCTGGAGGAGAGCGACGACATCGACGGCGTTTTGTTCCTGCTCAACACCGTCGGCGGCGATGTGGAGGCGGGGCTTGCCATCGCCGAGCTCATCTCAGGGATGAAAAAGCCGACGGTCTCGCTCGTGCTCGGCGGGGGACACTCCATCGGCGTGCCGCTTGCTGTCGCGCCGATGGTGACGATGATCGCGCCGTCGGCGTCGATGACCATCCATCCCGTGCGCACGAGCGGCACGATCATCGCCGCGCCCCAGACGTACCAGTATTTTGAGCGCTTGCAGGAGCGCATTGTGCGCTTTGTGACGAAAAACTCACGCATCGGGCGCGACGAGTTTTTGCGCCTGATGATGGACACGCAGGACCTCGCCTCTGACGTCGGCAGCGTGCTCTACGGGGAAGAAGCAGTGGCCTGCGGCCTCATCCAGCGCATCGGCAGCCTCTCCGACGCGCTCGACGCGCTGTATGTGCTCATTGACGAAAAGAAGAAGTAAAAAGCCTCGCAGAGTTTGCCGACGGAAGTCGGCAAATAGAGTTAAATCATTTTCTGTCGGGGCGTGTACCTGACAGAAAATACAACTCAGGCTGCAAGTGTGCGAATTGTTCGCCTACGGCGAACAATTCGTGCGCGCAGCAGACTGAAAAAGTTTGTCGGAAAAACCCGTTAGGGGTTTTTCGACAGTTTTAGACGCCTTCGGGCGTCTTTTTGCGCTTTGTTCATCGAATCCACTTGAAAAGACGGCGGAAAAATGGTATATAGTATTAGTCAAAATGTGTCATTATACCCTTATCGTGGGGGATGACGCCTTTTTCCAAGGAGGATATCGCTCGTGTACTTAAAGGCATTGGAGATCCAAGGGTTCAAGAGCTTCCCGGACAAGACGGTGCTCAACTTCGGTGAGGACATCACCGCCATCGTCGGGCCGAACGGAAGCGGCAAATCGAATATTTCGGACGCCATCCGCTGGGTCATGGGCGAGCAGTCGAGCAAGTCGCTGCGCGGCGTGAAGATGGAGGATGTCATTTTCGGCGGCACGGAAACGCGCAACCAGATGGGCTTCGCGCAGGTGACGCTCGTGCTCGACAACACCGAGCACATCTTCCCCAGTATGGAGGAGACCGAGGTCGCCGTCACGCGCCGGTACTACCGCAGCGGCGAATCGGAATACTATATCAACAAGCAGTCCGTCCGACTTCGTGACGTAAATGAGCTGTTCATGGACACCGGGATGGGCCGCGAGGGCTATTCCATCATTGGTCAGGGCCGCATCGACGAAATACTCTCGCAGAAGAGCGGCGACCGCCGCGAGATCTTTGAAGAGGCGGCGGGCATTTCGCGCTTCCGCTACCGCAAGGAGGAGACGGAACGTAAATTGGAGCGCACGGAAGAAAACTTAGTGCGCATCAACGACAAGATCGCCGAGCTGGAATTGCAGGTCGAACCCCTGCGTGCGCAGGCAGAGACGGCGAAGCAGTATCTTATCTACCGCGACGAACTGCGCCTTTTGGAAATTTCCGTGTGGCTTGAAAATCTGGAAACGCTCAAGACAAACGCCATCAAGCTCGACACCGACCTGTCGCTCGCGCGCGAGGAGCTCAAAAAGGCGAACGCGGACTTAGAGGCGCTGTACGCTGCGTCCGAGCAGTTCTCCGCGCGCATCCACGAGAATGACATCGCGCAGGAGGAAAAGCGCGCGCAGCTCTCGGAGCTCGACGCGCAGGTCAAAGAGCAGGAATCTGCCGTCGCGGTGCTGCAAACGGGCATCGCGCACAACGAAGAGAACATCGCGCGCGTGGAGGAGGAACTCAGAAGCCAGTCTGACCGCGTGGGATCGATGGATGCGCAGATCGCGCAGCAGCGCGCGCGTATCGAAGAGCTGGAGAGAAGCAAAAACGAAGTCGAAACGGCGCTTTCTTCGCTGCTCAAGCAGGCGGAGGAGCTGTCGAGAAACGCGGGCGAGGCCGCAAGCGAGGCCGAGACCCTGCGCGGGCGCGAGGCGCTCGCCCTGTCCGCCGCGGCGGACAGCCGCGCCGAGGTCGCGGCCCTGCGCTCGACGCTTTCGGAAATGGACGAGCGCGAGAGCGCCATTGCCGCCGAGCAGGAGAGCGGGGAGGCCCAGCTTTCCGAAACGCGCAAAAGCGCTGCGGAGAACCGCCGCGCGCTCGAAAGTGCGCAGGAGGAAGCCGACGCCATCCGCAACATCATCGCCGGCCACACGATGAAGATGCAGGGGCGCGTCGAACGCGAGAAGGAGACGGGCGAGCAGCACGTTTCCCTCACGATGGAGATGAACAACTTAGACTCCCGCATCCGCCTGCTCGGCGAGATGGAAAAGGAGTACGAGGGCTTCAACAAGGCGGTGCGCACGGTCATGCAGGCGTCGGAGCGCAAGGCGCTGCGCGGCGTGCGCGGGCCGGTCGCCAACCTGATGAAGGTCGGCAAAAAATACGCCGTCGCGATCGAGATCGCGCTCGGCGCGGGCTTGCAGAACATCGTCGTCGAGCGCGAGGAGGACGCGAAGAGCGCTATCCAACTCTTAAAGCAGCGCGACGGCGGACGCGCGACGTTCCTGCCGCTCTCGTCGATCCGCGGCGAGGCGTTGCGCGATGCGCGCGTGCAGAACGAGTACGGCTACGTCGGCCTTGCGAGCGAGCTGGTGGAATACGACCGCGAATACGACGGCATTTTCAAGAATCTGCTCGGCCGCACGGTCGTGGTCGAGGACCTTGACTGCGGCATCACGATCTCGCGCCGGTTTTCGAACGCGTTCCGCATCGTGACGCTCGACGGCCAGGTTTTGAACCGCGGCGGCTCGATGACGGGCGGCTCGATCTCTCGCAGCGCAGGCATTCTGAGCCGCGCAGGCGAGCTGCGCGAGCTGACGGCGCGGCGCGGCAGCCTTGCCGAAAAGCTCGACCTTGCTGCCAAGGCCGCCGAGGACGCCAAGCGCGAGCTTGCCAAAGCGCGCTACGAGCTGGAGGTCGCACAGGGCCAGCAGCGCGCGGCGGAGGACGCCGTGCTCAAATTGCAGGGCGATAAAAATCATTATGACTTATTGCTCTCGTCGCTGCGCGAGCGGCTCGAGAGTTTGGATACCGAGCGCGAGACCATCGCGCGCCGCCGCGGCGAAGTGAAGCGCGTGGCGGAGGAAAAGGAAGCGCTCGCGCTTTCGCAGGAGAAGGAAGCGGGCGAGCTGCGTGCACAGGCGGAAAAGAGCCTTTCCGGCCAGAGCGAGCTGCTGCGTTCGACCTCGCGCCTCGGCGACGAGATCGCCGAGAAAAAGAGCGTACTCGCAGGCTATGCCGCCGAGCGCGAGACGACGGAGAAGTCGCTCGCGAGCTTGGAGAGCCTGCGCGCTCAGATGCAGGGCGACGAGCAGAGCAGACGCGCGCTCATCGAGCAGTACAGGGCCGCGAGCGAGCAGTCGCAGCGCGAGATCGGCACACATGAGACTGAGATCGCCGCGCTGAGCGGCAAAATGGCGGAAAAGCGCGCCGAGCTCGAAGAGCTTTCGAAAGCGAAACTCGCACTTGAAGCCGAGCGCAGCCAGAGCGACCGCCGCGGCCGCGAGCTCAACGAAAATGTGCTCAACGTCGAGCGCAGCGTCAGCAAGCTTGAACAGAAGCGCGCGACGAGCGCGATGGAGGAGCAGCAGATCCTCGACAAGCTGTGGGAAAACTACGAGCTGTCGCACTCCGCCGCGCAGGAGCAGCGCATCGAGCTTGAGAGTGTCCAGAAGGCAAGCCGCCGCATCGGAGAGCTCAAGCGCGCCATCAGCGGTCTTGGCGCGGTCAACGTCGGCGCGATCGAGGAATTCGAGCGCGTGAATACGCGCTACACTTACCTCACGACCCAGCGCGACGATGTGGAAAAGGCGAAGGGTGAGCTTGTCGGCGTGATCGACAGCATCACAAGCGAGATGACCGTCATCTTTAAAGAACAGTTCGCGCTGATCCGCGAGAGCTTCCAGGAGACGTTTTTGGAGCTGTTCGGCGGCGGCAAGGCCACGCTCGAGCTCGAGGACGAGAACGACGTGCTCTCCTGCGGCATCGAGATCAAGGTTCAGCCGCCGGGCAAGGCGCTCAAGACGATCACGCTGCTCTCGGGCGGCGAAAAGGCGTTCGTCGCCATCGCGCTGTACTTCGCCATCCTGAAGGTTCATCCGACGCCGTTCTGCGTCATGGATGAGATCGAGGCGGCGCTCGACGAGCCGAACGTGGTGCGCGTGGCCAATTACATGCGCCGCATCACGAGCAAAACGCAGTTTATCGTCATCACGCACCGCCGCGGCACGATGGAGGCAGCGGACGTTCTTTACGGCGTCACGATGCAGGAGCGCGGCGTGAGCAAGGTGCTGACGATCAATATGAACGACATGGCGAAGGAACTCAACATTAAGGAATAAAGCGCGAGGAGAAACAAATGGGTATTTTTGCAAAGATCAAAAAGGCGTGGTTCGACACCATCGTGTGGGAGACCATTGACGACGAATTCTATGACGAGCTTGAGGACAGCCTCATTATGGCCGACCTCGGCGCGACGGTCGCGCACGACGCGGTGAAAAAGCTGCGCGACGTCGTGTACCAGAAGAGCATCCAGCGCGGCGACGATGTGAAGCAGGCGCTGCGCGAGATCCTCATCGAAAAGCTGAACGTGGGCGACACCGCGCTTGACCTGTCGACCAAGCCGAGCGTCGTGCTGGTCATCGGCGTGAACGGCGTGGGCAAGACCACGTCCATCGGCAAGATCGCCCACCGCCTGAAGGGCGAGGGCAAGCGCGTGCTTTTATGCGCGGCGGACACGTTCCGCGCGGCGGCGGCGGATCAGCTTGAAATTTGGGCAAACCGCGCCGAGTGCGAGATCGTCCGCTCGGTCGAAGGCGCGGATCCCGGCGCGGTGCTGTTCGACTCGCTCGCCGCGGCGAAGGCGAGAGGTGTCGACGTCGTCCTCTGCGACACGGCGGGCAGACTTCACAACAAGGTGAACCTCATGAACGAGCTCTCGAAGCTCCGCAAGATCATCGACCGTGAGACGCCGGACGCCGCGAAGGAAACGCTTTTGGTGCTCGACGCGACGACGGGGCAGAACGGTCTTCAGCAGGCGAAGGTCTTCCGCGAGACGGCGGGGCTCACCGGCATCATCTTAACGAAGCTCGACGGCACGGCCAAAGGCGGCATCTGCGTTGCCATCGCGCAGGAGCTGGGCGTGCCGGTGAAGTACGTCGGCCTCGGCGAGGGCATCGACGATCTCCAGCCGTTCAACGCGGAGGAATACGTCAAGGCGCTCATCTGATGGGAAAATCATAAACCTGCGAGACAATAAGGAGACGAATATGGAAATCACTTCTGTTTGCCCCTATTGCGGAAAGGAAATGCGAGACGGAGCCATCCCTGTCTTGCGTGATATTTACTGGTGTCCAAGAGGTGAGGGCGGCATGCTCAAAGACGGATTTGGCGACGAGAAGGAACAGGTCTGGCTTGGCAGAGCGGGGCTGTTAGGAGATTATTACACGCCCGCCCGTTACTGTGAGAGCTGCAAGGTGGTCATCGTGCCCGTGCCGGAGATCGAGTGGCCGCTCGATAAGCTCGACAAAAAGTTCACGGCATGGCAGGAAAAGATGAGCGCGCAGCGCGAAGAGCGCAAGGCGCAGCGCGAGGAAGAAAAGCGGGAAGAAAAAAGCAGAAAGAGACGGGAAAAAGACCCGTGGGAGGTTTGACGATGAAATTTGTTTTGGCAACGCAGAACCCCAAGAAATTGAAGGAAATGAGCGCCATTCTGAGCGATCTCGGCGTGGAGGTGGTGTCGGAGGCCGACCTCGGCGTAAAGATCGAGGTGGAGGAGACGGGCGAGACCTTTGCCGAGAATTCGCTTCTCAAGGCCAAGGCCGTCATGGAGGCGACGAAGCTGCCCGCCATCGCGGACGATTCGGGTCTGTGCGTCGACGCGCTGAACGGCGGCCCCGGCGTGTACAGCGCGCGCTTTGGCGGCGAGGGGCTGGATGATATCGGCCGCTACCGCCTGCTTTTGCAGATGATGCACGGTCAGGCCGACCGCCGCGCCCACTTCCACACGACGATCACCTGCGCATTCCCGAACGGCGACGTCTTGCAGGACGACGGCGAGGTCGAGGGCACGATCGCGTTCGCGCCGATGGGCGAAAACGGCTTCGGCTACGATCCCGTGTTCTTCGTGCCTGACAAGCGAAAGACCTTCGCACAGCTTTCGGCAGAAGAAAAGGCGGAGATCTCGCACCGCGGCAAGGCACTGCGGGCATTCAAGGAAACGCTCAAGAATTATCTTGCGGAACATCAATAAAAAGGATAAGGAAATACTATGGAATTAAGCAGCAAACAGCGCGCGTATCTGCGCAGCCTTTCCAATGACCTCGACGTGATCGTCCACATCGGCAAGGACGGCATCGGCGACAACCTCGTCAAGCAGGCGAACGACGCGCTGGAGGCGCGTGAGCTCATCAAGTGCCGCGTGCTTGAAAACAGCATGCTCACCGCGCGCGAGGCGTGCGACGAGCTGAGCGCCTTGACGCGCAGCGAGCAGGTGCAGGTCATCGGCACGAAATTCGTGCTCTACCGCCCCTCGCACAAAAAGGACAAGAAGGACAAGATCGTGCTGCCCAAGGCAGCGAAGAAGACCGTGTAAAAGAGAAAAAGAGGTCGAACAAACTTGAAGATCGGAATTTACGGCGGCAGCTTCAACCCGCCGCATCTGGGTCATATGGCCGCGGCCGAGAGCGCGGCAAAATATCTGGGGCTCGACGAGCTCCTGCTCATCCCGGCGGGTATCCCGCCGCACAAGATGCTCTCCGCCGACGCGGCGGGGGCGGACGACCGCCTTGCGATGACGCGCCTGATGGGCGAGCAGATCGCGCTCGACACGGGCGTAAAGGTCACGGTCTCCGACATGGAGATCGCGCGCGGCGGCAAGAGCTACACCGCGGACACGTTGCGCATTCTGCATGAGGAGCATCCCGACGATGAGCTGTGGCTTCTGATGGGGACGGACATGTTCTTGACGTTCCAGTACTGGTACAAGCCGGACGAGATCGTGCGGTATGCGGGCCTGTGCGCCTTTGGCCGCACGGAAAAGGATGGCGAGGAGCTTTTCGCCCCGCAGCGCAAGTACCTCGGCCAGCGCTTTCCGGGCAGCCGCGTCGTGACGATGACGCTGCCGAACCTTGTCGACGTCTCGTCGACGGAGCTGCGCGCGCGCATCCCGAAGAGGGAGACGGATGGGCTTCTGGCCCCCGCGGTGCTGGGATATATTTACCGCAAGCATCTTTATGGAACAAATCTCGATTTAAAACGTCTAACCTTAGAGGACCTGAGACCCATCGCGCTCTCCTACCTCAAGGCCAAGCGCATCCCGCACGTGCTCGGCACCGAGCAGACGGCCAAGGCGCTCGCGGAAAAGTACGGCGCGGACGTCAAAAAGGCGCGCTTTGCCGCGCTCCTGCACGACGCGACCAAGCGTCTTTCGATGGAAGAGCAGCTCGCGATGTGCGAGCACTACCACATCGAACTCGACGAGCTGGAGAAAAAGGCGCTCAAGCTGCTGCACGCCAAGACCGGCGCGGCGCTCGCGCGCGACATGTACGGCGCGGATGACGAGATTTACAACGCGATCCTGTGGCACACGACGGGCAAGGCAAATATGACGTTACTTGAAAAGGTCATCTACCTTGCCGATTACATCGAGCCGAACCGCGACTTCGACGGCGTGGAGGACCTCCGCAAGGTCGTGTGGGAGGATCTGGACAAGGGCCTTGAAATGGGCCTTGCCATGACCGTGGAGGAAATGGAGCAGATGGGCAACCCCGTTCACCACAATACGCTGCAAGCGCTGGAGTATCTGAGAGGACATACCCATGAGTGATCAAAGAAAGATTTACGAGAGAGACAGGGAAGACCCCTATTACGAGGGGCGGCACACGCACCGGAAAGAGGGCTTTTTCGAGCGCAACTGCGACGAGGCCTGGGAGCAGGTCAAGGAGACCTTTTCCCACCCAGGGAGGCTCTTTGCCAAGGTGCTGCTCATCGCGCTGCTGTGCGGTGTGGTCGCCGGCGGCAGCTATCTGCTGAAAATCCGCGCGCCGGAGCTGCCGAGCAAGGACACTGACAGCAAGAATAACAATAGTGAGCAGATCGACGATATCGACTATGGCGACGGCGTGCGCCCGAAGGCGGGCGGCGAGCGAAAGAGCAAGGATTTCTACACCGTGCTCATTCTCGGCCGCGACACGGGCGGCGGCGGCAACACCGACACGATGCTGCTCGCAAGCTACGACGTGACGAACCAGAAGGCGACCGTCATGTCTATCCCGCGTGACACGATGGTCAATGTCCCCTGGGACATTAAAAAGATCAACTCCGTCTACAACTACTACGGCGCGGGCGAGAAGGGCATCAAGGCGCTCTATAAGGAGGTTTCCCAGCTCGTCGGCTTCGAGCCGGATTATCAGGTTATTATCGAATGGGACGCGGTCGGCGCGATCGTGGATGCCATGGGCGGCGTTTACTACGATGTGCCGCGCGACATGAACTACGACGACCCCTATCAGGACCTGTATATCCATCAGGCCAAGGGCTACCGCAAGCTCTCTGGCGAGGACGCCATGCAGGTGCTGCGCTACCGCCACGACAATAAGGACCCGGTGACAAGGAAGAGACGTGGTTATCTTGATGGGGACATTGGCCGCATCAAGACGCAGCAGGGACTTCTGAAAGCGATGATCGAGCAGCTTTTGCAGCTCAAGAACGTGACAAAGATCGGCGAATTTGCCCGCGTGGTGAAAAATAATGTCACCTCCGACCTCACGTTTGAGGAAATGCTCTGGTTCGGCTCGCAGGCCGTCATGGGCGGGCTCAAGGTCGACGATGTGAATTTCGTCACCATGCCGAATACCGGTAAATACATCTACAGCCGCTCCATCGGCGAGCCGCTTTCCTATGTTGTGCCGAACGCGCAGGAGCTTTTGAATCTCGTCAACAACGAGCTCAGCCCGTTTGTCGAGAAGTTCACGATGCGCGACCTTGACATCATGTCCGTCAACGCGGATGGCTCGGTGTCCTCGTCCACGGGACATGTGGAGGACAGCAAGGCCGCCCAGCCGCAGAACCACCATTCCTCCTCCGGCTCACAGACCGGCACAGGGGACAGCGGCACGACGACCGACCCGGGTACGGCCACCGATCCCGGCAATACCGGCGACAACAGCGGCACGACGGTCGACCCTGGAAATACCGGTGACAACAGCGGCGGTACGACCGTTGATCCGGGCAACACGGGCGATAACAGCGGTACGACCACGCCAAGTGAGCCCACCACGCCCGTCGACCCCGTGACGCCGACCGACCCGGGTACAGGCGAGAGCGGAACGACCGGCGACAACAGCGGCACGGCCGGCAGCGACGAAATGCCGGAATGGCTGCGCCCGTAACGTAAAAGAATAAAAAAGATCAAAAACTCAAAATAAGAAAAGGAGACCCCCTATGTTACCTTCCAGAGAATTGGCCGAGATCGCCGTCAAGGCACTCGACAGCAAAAAGGGTAAGGAGATCAGACTCATCCGCATCGACAAGATCACGACGCTCACGGAGTACTTTGTCATCTGCACCGGTACGTCCAACACGCAGATCAACGCGCTGGGCGACGAGGTGGAAAAGGAGCTGACGCTCGCGGGCGAGGAACCGCTGCACCGCGAGGGCTACCGCGGCGGCACGTGGGTGCTGCTCGACTACGGCTGCGTCGTCGTGCACATCTTCAACGACGAGGCGCGCAAGTTCTATTCCCTCGAGCACCTGTGGGCCGACGGCGAGGAAGTCGACCTGAGCGCCATCCTGCCCCACGCCGAGGAAAAATAACGCTTGACAAGGCGGGACAAAACGCCTAAAATGGTCATGCTGAATTTATGCAAAACGCGATGACGGAGCAAAAAGACGCGTGATTTTCACCTGAAGAGAGCCGGCGGTCGGTGCGAGCCGGTGGGAAAATGCGCGTGGATGACTCACTCCCGAGCAGTCCGCCTGAAAGGGCGGAACGGTCGCCCCCGTTACGGGCAAGGCTATGAAGCCGCTGAGGGCTCACGGGGAACCGTGCGCTGAATCAGGGTGGTATCGCGTAATGTGTTCGTTACGTCCCTGACCGTTTGAAAAACGGTCAGGGACTTTTTTTCGCATCAAAATACTATTTCACATAAAGGAGAAGATCCATGAAGTACGATTTCGCAGCCATTGAGAAAAAATGGCAGGACAAGTGGGAGCAGGTAAAGCCCTACGCCGCCGTGACGGGGGACAAGCGCCCCAAGTTCTACGGCCTGATCGAATTCCCGTACCCCTCCGCCGCGGGTCTGCACGTCGGCCACCCGCGCCCGTTCACGGCGATGGACATCATCTGCCGCAAAAAGCGCATGCAGGGCTACAATGTCTTGAACCCCATCGGCTTTGACGCCTTCGGCCTGCCGACGGAGAACTTTGCCATCAAGAACCACATCCATCCCGCCATCGTCACGCAGCAGAACATCAAGAACTTCACCCGTCAGCTCAAGATGCTCGGCTACGGCTTCGACTGGGACCGCGTGATCGACACGACCGACCCGCAGTATTATAAGTGGACGCAGTGGATATTCCTCCAGCTCTTTAAGAATGACCTTGCCTACAAGACGACAATGCCCGTCAACTGGTGCACGAGCTGCAAGTGCGTTCTGGCCAACGAAGAGGTCGTCGAGGGCGTGTGCGAGCGCTGCGGCGCACCCGTTATCCGCAAGGAAAAGAGCCAGTGGATGCTGCGCATCACGAAGTATGCCGACCGCCTCATCGACGATCTCGACGACGTCGACTACATCGAGCGCGTGAAGACGCAGCAGCGCAACTGGATCGGCCGCTCCACCGGTACCGAGGTCACGTTCAAGACCAACACCGAGGATGATATCACCGTTTACACCACCCGTGTCGATACGCTGTTCGGCGTGACGTACACGGTCATCTCTCCCGAGCACCCGCTGCTCAAGAAGTGGAAGGGCATCATCAAGAACTGGGACGAGGTCGAGGCATATCAGGCTGCCGCCGCCCGCAAGAGCGACTTTGAGCGCGGCGAGCTCAACAAGGATAAGACCGGCGTTCGCCTCGACGGCATTGAAGTCATCAACCCCGCGACCGGCAAGGTCGTGCCGATGTTTGTTTCGGACTACGTTTTGATGGGCTACGGCACCGGCATCGTCATGGGCGTTCCGGGCCACGACCAGCGCGACTGGGACTTCGCCAAGGCGTTCGGCCTGCCCATCGTTGAGGTCGTCGAGGGCGGCGACATCACGAAGGAGGCCTTCACGCTCAAGGATGACACCGGCATCATGGTCAACTCCGGCTTCTTAAACGGTATGACCGTCAAGGAGGCTATCCCCGCGATGAAGAAGTACGCCGTCGAGCAGGGATGGGGCCATGAAAAGGTCAACTACAAGCTGCGCGACTGGGTCTTCTCCCGTCAGCGCTACTGGGGTGAGCCCATCCCCCTCGTCAACTGCCCGAAGTGCGGCTGGGTGCCCGTGCCCGAAGAGGAGCTGCCGCTCGTCCTGCCGCAGGTGGACAGCTACGAGCTGACCGACGACGGCGAGAGCCCGCTCTCCAAGATGACCGACTGGGTCAATACCAAGTGCCCCAAGTGCGGGTGCGACGCCAAGCGCGAGACCGACACCATGCCCCAGTGGGCGGGTTCTTCGTGGTACTTCCTGCGCTATATGGATCCGCACAACGACCATGAGCCTGTCTCTCACGAGGCGGAGCAGTACTGGGGCCCTGTGGACTGGTATAACGGCGGCATGGAGCACACCACGCTGCACCTTCTCTACTCCCGCTTCTGGCACAAGTTCCTCTACGACATCGGCGTTGTCCACACGAAGGAGCCCTATGCCAAGCGCACGAGCCACGGCATGATCCTCGGCCAGAACCCGCACTACGTCGGCAACGTCTCCACGCAGGAGGAGAAGGATGCGCTGATCGCCAAGTACGGAAATCAGGCGCTGCGCCCGGCGGTCAAGATGAGCAAGTCCCTCGGCAACGTCGTCAACCCCGATGATGTCGTCAAGGCTTACGGCGCGGACACGATGCGCCTTTATATCATGTTCATCGGCGATTTTGAAAAGGTCGCCACCTGGTCGGACGATGCCGTCAAGGGCTGCAAGCGCTTCTTAGACCGCGTGTGGAACCTCGCCGATCAGGTGACGGAGGAAGATGGCGTTTCCGAAAAGAACGCGCCCATCGTCCACAAGACCATCAAGAAGGTCACGGACGATATTGACACGCTGAAGATGAACACCGCCATCGCCGCCCTCATGGCCATGGTCAACGAGTTCTATTCGAACGGTCTCAGCCGCGGCGACTTTGAAGCGCTGCTGCTCATGCTCTCTCCGTTCGCGCCCCACATGGTCGAGGAGCTCTGGGAGCAGAAGGGCTTTGCCGCCAAGTACGAGGGCAAGATGGCGATGCAGTGCGCGTGGCCGGAATATGACGAGAGCAAGACCGTCGCCTCCTCCGTTGAGATGGCCGTTCAGGTCAGCGGCAAGTTCAAGGGCACGATCATCGTCCCCGTGGACAGCGATCAGGATACTGTTGTCGAAGCGGCGAAGGCGAGCGAGAAGGTCGCCAAGGCCATCGCCGGCATGCAGATCGTCAAGGTCATTCACGTCAAGAACAAGCTCGTCAACCTGATCGTGAAGCCCTGCTGAGCGGAATTTCGGATTTTTTCAAAAATATGAGGAAAGATTATTGACAAGCCGTGATTTTTCTCATATAATACCACCGTTAGTCATGTGAATGACTCTTAAAGAGCGCCCAGGATCAAGCCGGGTGTATCGGAGGGAGGGAAAACATAAATGTCCGAGATCCACGTCAAGGAAGGCGAATCTCTCGACAGCGCGCTCAAGCGCTTTAAGAGAAGCTGCGCCAAGGCCGGTATCGTGGCGGAGGTCCGCAAGAGAGAGTGCTATGAGAGCCCCAGTGTCAAGCGCCGCAAGAAGAGCGAGGCCGCCCGTAAGAACCGCAACAAGCGTTATTACTAATTAGTTCAGAAAAAGACCTGCCACAGATGTGGCGGGTCTTTTTTACACCCTTTTCCAAAGGGATGCCCTGATTTTCCCGCGCGAGCGCGGGAGGGGGAGCGGCGTGCGCGCCGCGGCACCAAAGGGGGTATTCTCTTTCCGAAGAGAATACCCCCTTTGAATCCCCCAGAGAAAGGCGAAGGGAGTCCCCCTCGACCCCCGACATTGGCAGTTTATAGCTTGAATGACTGCACGCGCTGCGCAATGTAAGTGCGGTGTACATGGCTTCGCCATGAATCCCTGCGATTCGGCACCGATTGCAACCGCGCCTTACTCCGTGAGGCGCGAGTGACGGTAGCACGGCGGCAGACTGCTTGCGAAATAGCGGCATTGCTGCGCTCGCCGCATTGTGGAGTGCTTCGGTAGACGGAAATTAGGCTGTACTTCTACAAGATGGGCAGAGCGGCACCCGCAAGGGGTGTGCCGCATCCGTAAGGCAGCAGAGCCGCCAACGGCTGCGCAACAGCGGATAATAGAAGCAGAGGCAAATCGTATAGCAATGCTAAACGCGGCTTCGCCGCGCGCAGGCAGTTGCATTCCGGAGGCATCAAAGTAGTTCAAGCCCGAGACTGCCAAGCAAAGCCTTTCTCTTGGGGTTCCAAGGGGGCCATTCTCTTTTGCGAAAGAGGATGGCCCCTTTGCCCCCGCCGCCCGCAGGCGGCATACCCCCTCGCACTTGTGCGAAGAAAGGGAGCATTCTCTCACGTGAGAGAATGTTCCCCTTTCCCGCGTTCCCCACGTCAGGTGGGGGAATTTTCTGAAAAAAGTTCTGAAATTACTTCAGCTTCATCGGCGTGAGCTGGAGATAATCGTCCAGCGTGCCGTCATGCAGGCAGCAATCGATGATCTCGCGGCCCAGCGGGTCGAGATCGTCGGAAACGAACTGCTGGAGCTGCTCTTTGAAGAAGTCGGTCAGGATCTTGGCGCCGGCGTCGTAGCCCGCGTTGCCGAGCTTGGACTGCGTCTCGGGGCGTAGGAACGTCTGACGGATGAACTGGCTGTCGAGCTTCATTTCATCGAGCGCGTAGCCGAACAGCGGGCAGCGCGCGGGGACCAGATGCTTTTCGCGCACAAAACCGTTGTGGCGCGCGAGGTATTCGCGCGAGAGCCACTCGCCCATGAATCCAACATGATAAGCGCCGATGTGCTGGTTCGGGATCAGCACGTTCGTCGTCTTAGGCGCAGACATGATCTGCTCGAGCAGCAGATTCGCCTGCGTGACCTTGAGGCCCGTGGCAAACGGCCAGTAGGAGCCGACGCCCTCGGCCTTCAGGCCGCTGCCGGCGTTCGTATCGGCGATGGACGGGTTCTTGAAGCCGCGTGGAGAGATGAGTCTCCACAGCCAGGCAATGGACTGCGGCACGACCTGCAGCATGCCCATGACGCCGTAGTTCGGGTCTTTCGCAGTAGAGGGCGGCATGCGCACACCGAAGCTGCGCACGTCGACCTCGACGGGCTCGGTATCAGGCACGATGTTGTCAACCATCTTGCGCGGCAGGATAACGCGCGGGTTGGAGCAGGGCTTGCCGTTCGACTCGATCACATGCTCCCAGATGAGGCAGGTCGCACCGGGCGTGCCGTCCATGTTGAAAAAGACCAGCGGCTCGCTCGGATGGATGCAGATGCGCTCATAGAGGGGGCTGTTACCGTAGGCATTCATGCCGTCCATACGCAGGAACCAGCCGTCCTCGGCATCGAGGATGCGCAGCTTGCCGCTCTCGGGATCCTGGAAGCTCTTGAGCGCGCAGGCCATATCATCGGCAATGGGGTGGATCTTGCAGCTCTCGCCGAGCGTCATGTAATATTTTTCGCCCGTGACCGTGTGCGTACCGATGAGCAGGCGGTCGTCCTCTTCGCGGTGGAAGTCCTCGAGCATTTCGCTCTTGCCGCCGCCGGACGCGCCCTCGTGCATGAACACGACCTCGCACTCATACGGCGTTTCGACCATGGCTGCACTCGTATGGCAGCAGACCCAGCCCTCCTGCTCACCGATGTCGAGCAGCAGCGAGAAAACGCCCTTCTTGGCGCTGGGGCCGGGATAGAGGTTGTAGGCCCAGACCTCGTGCATCTCCTTGGAGCGGTTGTGCACGACGACCTGCTTGCCGTCAAAATGCGTGTGGCGGAACGGGGGCGCAACGAAGATGATGGCGCGGGGCTTATAGTGCTCCGGCACATCGACAATGCTCGTAAAGCCCTGCATGTTCGCCAGCGACAGCGCAAAGAACGCCGCGTTGAGCGGGCAGATCATCAGGCTCGGATAGCCGTGGCCGCGCGGACCGGCGGAAAACGGCAGCATGATGACCTGCTGCGTCGAGAGCCAGTCGAGCGTCTCCTGACGAAGGGACGAAAACTCATAGCCGAAGCGGTCCTTAAAGCGCGGCTTGTCGGAGGGCAGATCGTCGCCGATGGCCATGCTGTTCGGGTCGCGGCGGCGCATGTAGTCTTCCATGAAGTTGACGACGCAGCCGTTCTTGCAGCGCACGACTTCCGCTTCCTTGACCGTGCCATTGCCCTCGATGGGGTAGACCACGTCGTAGCGGGAGGTGTGCGTGGGGCCGTAGGCCATCTCCTCGAGCTCTTCCTTCGTCTCGGCATAGGCAATGCACTTGCACTTTTTGAGTGCTGCGGTGACCTCGGGGGCTAAATCAAATTTTTCAAAATACTGGTCAAACATGAAAAGATCCCTCCACATCTCATTGGGGTTTGATGATTGTTTATTCGCTGCGGGACTTTTTCATGCCGCGTGTCTCCGGGGGAAGAACACTGCTGCGGCATAATAAAAGATTGAGGTAATGCTATCACGATTGATAGAAAAACGCAACAAAACATCCTTGAATGTTTTAGAAAACATGGATGATTTTTCAAAATATTTAAATAAACAAAAAGAAGACGCTCTGCTGCGCAAAGCGTCTTCGCGGGAAAGCCGAAAGGATTTACGAGATCTTTCTGAGAAAATTGCCGTCGATGCGCACGCCCTCCTGCACGATGAAAAAGGCGTGGGGATCGAGCTCACGCACGGTCTCCTGCAGCTCCGCGGCCTCGAATTTCGAGACGCAGACGCACAGCACGCGCATGTCGCTCTCCGTATATGCGCCCTTGCCCTCCCAGTACGTTACGCCGCGGCCAAGGCGCGACATGATGCTGCGCGGGAGCTCGGGGTCTGCGTCCCTTGTGAAGATGAGCACCTGCACATTGATGTTCTGCTGGTGCCCGCGGTCGATGAAGAGCGAGCAGAACACCGTGTAGATGACGGAGTAGATGGCCGTCTGGATGTCGAAGAGCAGTGCGCAGGCGACGTAGAGCACGATGTTGAAGCCCAGCGAAAAACGTCCGACGGTGAAGCGGCTGCCGCGCTTTGTGAGGCACAGTCCGACAATGTCGAGCCCTCCGGTCGAGCAGCCGCAGGTCAGAGCCAAGCCGAGGGCAAAGCCGCACAGGATGCCGCCGACGAGGCACGAGGCGAGAGGATCGTCCAAAATCGGCACGGCGGGCGACTGGATCACGCTCAAAAAGAGCGACGACGCGCCCACGCAGATCAGCGTGCGGATCAAAAACGCGCGCCCGAGGTCGCGCCACGCGAGATACAGCACCGGAATATTGATGAGAAAGTACAAAATACCGGCGATGTCCACCCCTGCGGGCAACTCAACGGCCTGCGCGAGCAGTGTTCGGATGATCTGGCTCAATCCGACCACGCCGCCGGAGTAGAGGCCCATCGGTACGACGAAAAGGTTCACGCCCAGCGCGTAGAGGAATGTTGCGAAAACCGCGATCAGGACGCGCGCCCATTTGTTTTGCAGCGCTTTGTGCAGCATAGCTCTTGCCCTCACTTTTCTCCGCACTGACCATTATTCTATGTACCCGTGCGGGTCTTATTCGCTTGTCATCTTTTGATTATAGCCCATAGCGGAGGCACTTGTAAAGCCTTCTCCGCGCGCGGGAGAGCGTACGCGACACCGTGGACTTGTCCCGCCCGATGGCCGCGGCGATCTCCGTGACGGTCATGTTTTCCTCGTACCGCAGGCGCAGCAGCTCGCGCTGGCGGGCGGTAAGCTCCTCCTCGCGGGCAAGGCGCAGATTGCGCTTGAGGCGCATGAGGTCGCTCTCGTTGTCGCCCGCGTGCGCGGCGATCCAGGCGGTCATATCGCCGTAAACTTCATTGTTGCGCATACTATAAGGTGTACTTTTCATTGCGGTAATAGCCCCTTTCGTAATAGTGCCGCGTCAGCTCGGCCAGCTCGCGCGACTGGCGCTGAAGCTGCTGGAGCTCTAAGATACGCCGCTTGAGTCGCTCGCGCTCTTCCTTCGTCGGTGCGGCCTTGGCCTGCTCGCGCAGCACCGTGATGCGCATACGGAAGCGCAGCGCGTCCTCACGGTAGACAAACGACATCTGATACAGCGTCATAGCGTGCTCGCCTCCCCTGATATGTATTCAAACGACCGGAGCGCTTCGCGCGCAAAGCGCGGAAAGCAGTCCGCGCAGACGGTCACGCCGTTCCGGTACCACAGCGTTTCTCCCGCGTAAATGTCCTGCGCGCAGAGTGAGCAGACCGCGTGCACTGAATCATGGTGTCTTTTTCCTGCGTACAACAAAATTCCTCCTTTTTTCAAATTCCCTGTTGACAAACGAATCGAAGTCTGGTAATATACAGTCTGTTCGTTGCTGAGATGCTGGTATAGCTCAGCTGGTAGAGCAGCTGATTTGTAATCAGCAGGTCGGGGGTTCGAATCCGTCTACCAGCTCCACCGACAAGCAAACAATTTCATATGGGGGAATTCCCGAGTGGCCAAAGGGGGCAGACTGTAAATCTGTTGTCAGTGACTTCGGTGGTTCGAATCCACCTTCCCCCACCAAGAACGAGTTGATGAAAGTCAGCTCGTTTTTTTGTTGCATGAAACGAAAAATATCGAGCAGCCCGCGGGCTGGCTCGATATTTTCTTTCTCTCTATTTTTTGCGCGTCCGTCCTCTTTCGGGGCGGCGCGTTTTCTTTTTCTGCTGCGGGGATCAGCCGCCGTACCGGTATCGGCGGCGTGCGCCGCGGGCAAACTGAGGAGAACGATTGCCGCGGCATGCTGGCAAGTACAAAGAACTTGTCAGCAAAATCAAGATATCACAAGAATCTTGCTATGTCAAGAATAAATTTACAAGATTCTTGTTATAATTGATTGACAGTTACAAGCTTCTGCGATAGAATACAGTCAAATCTTGTCGCAGCTTGCGTTTTCTGGGGGAATCTTGATGAGTTTTGGCAAACAAATGCGTCTGCGGCGTGAGGAGCTTCATCTCTCGCGCGCGGCACTGGCGGAGGAGCTTGGCGTTTCGCCCTCTGCCATCAGCAACTATGAAAACGGCGTCAGCTCGCCGAAGGAGGAGGTGCTGCTCCGGCTGTTCGATGCGCTTGAGATCGACCCGAACTACCTTTACCGCGATTCGTTCCGCTCAGGCAGCTTCGTCTGCTCGCGCGCAGAGCAGGATTTGATCGAAAAGTGCCGCTCGCTCTCGCCGCTCGAGCGCGAGACGGTAGGCAGCCTCGTCAGCGCCCTGTGCACGATGCATACAGGGCGGGAGGAAACGAGCGCGCCGCGCCGCATCCCGCTCTACCGCTCGATCGAGGCAGCGGGCTACGCCGCCCCCGTGCCAGGCGAGGATTTTGACTACATCGTCGACCACGGCGATGTGCCGCCGGGAGCGGAATTCGCCGTGCGCATCCGCGACGACAGTTTAGAACCCGTGCTGCACGGCGGCAGCGTCGCCTACCTCAATCACGACCCGCTGCATGCGGGCGACGTGGGCATCTTCTGCGTCGGGGGCGACATGCTCTGCAAGCAGTATTACCGCGACCCGCTCGGCGTTTCGTACCTCTTTTCTCTGGGGCGGGACCGCAGCGCGGACGTCGTCTGCGGCCCTGAGAGCGGAAAGCGCTTTATCTGCTTCGGACACGTGATCTTAGATCATCGTGTGCCGCTGCCCGGTATGGGCCTGTGAGCGGGAAAAAGGCGAATTTTGCGCGGAAAAAGACTTGAATCGTTCACAAATTCTGCTTATAATATAGGTTTGGAAATTAATAAAAAAGAAGGAAGCGTATTTCTTATGACGAAAATTGACATTTTCTCCGGCTTTCTGGGCGCCGGCAAGACCACGCTCATCAAAAAGCTGATCGCGGAAGCCTACAGCGGCGAAAAGCTCGTGCTGATCGAGAACGAATTCGGCGAGATCAACATCGACGGCGGCTTTCTGAAGGAGTCCGGCATCGAGATCTCCGAGATGTCCGCGGGCTGCATCTGCTGCTCCCTCGTCGGCGACTTCAACAAGGCGCTCAAAGAGGTCGTGGCGCAGTTCCACCCCGACCGCATCCTCATTGAGCCGAGCGGCGTCGGCAAGCTCTCCGACGTCATCGTCGCCGTCGAGCGCACCGTCGACGAGTGCCCGGGCGAGCTCAAGCTCAACAGCTATGTCACCGTGGCCGACGCCAGCAAGGTCAAGGTCTATATGAAGAACTTCGGTGAGTTCTACAACAACCAGATCGAGGCCGCCGGCACGATCATTCTTTCCCGCACGCAGAAGCTCTCGCAGGAAAAGCTCGAGGCTGCCGCCGCGATGCTGCGCGAGAAGAACCCCGACGCCGCCATTCTGACGACTCCGTGGGACGAGCTGGACGGCAAGACCATCCTCTCCGCCATCGAGAAGGTGTCGCTCAGCGACGAGCTTCTTGAAAAGATGCGCCGCGAGCACGAGATCGAAGAGGCCGAGCACGAGCATGAGCATCACCATCATCACGATCACGATGAACATGACGAGCACGACTATGAACACGAGCACCATCATGACCACGATGAGGATGAGCATGACCACGAGCATGGGCATCATCACGACCATGACCATGACGAGCACGACGAGCACGAGCATCACCACCATCACCACGACGGTGAGGAGTGCGACGATCCCGAGTGCGAGTGCCACCATCACCATCATCACCACGCCGACGATGTCTTCTCCTCCTGGGGCAAGGAGACGCCGAAGAAGTTCAGCAAGGAAGCTCTTGAGGACATGCTCCACAAGCTGGACAGCGGCGACTACGGCCACATTCTGCGTGCCAAGGGCATCGTGAACGGCGAGGACGGCTGGCTCGAATTCGACTACGTGCCCGAAGAGCATGAGGTCCGCGCGGGCCATCCCGACTACACGGGCCGTCTGTGCGTTATCGGCGCGGAGCTCAAGGAAGACGGCCTTGCAGAACTGTTTGGAGTGTAATTCATGGATATTCCTGTTTATCTGGTCGCCGGATTCCTCGATTCCGGCAAAACGAGCTTTATCAACGGCATTTTAGAGGACGGCTTTGCCCGCGAGGACAGGACGCTTCTGATTTGCTGCGAAGAGGGCGACGAAGAATACGAGAAGAAGGCGCTCGACAACGTCACCGTCGTCACGGTGGACGATGAAGAGGAGCTGACGCTCGCTTTCTGCAAGGAGCTTGAAAAGAAGCACCGCCCCAAGCAGGTACTCATTGAGTACAACGGCATGTGGCAGATGGAAAAGCTCTACCGCGAGGTGCTGCCTGCCAACTGGGTGCTCTATCAGATCATGACGTTCGTGCAGGCGCCGACGTTCGAGCTGTTCGTCAAGAACATGGGTCAGCTCATGATGGAAAAGATCACGAACGCGGACATGATCGTCTTCAACCGCTGCGACGACAAGCTCAAAGAGAGCCTGCGCGCGCGCAATCTGCGCATGGTCAACCGCCGCGCGGACATCTACCTTGAGGACAACGACGGCAACAGCGAGGACTACCTGACCGGCGACGAGTGCCCGTTCGACATGACGCCCGACCTCATCGACATTCCCGACGACGACTACGGCGTGTGGTACGTCGACGCGATGGACCATCCCGACCGCTGGGATGGCAAAAAGGTCCACATGAAGCTCATCATGTGCCACTCGAAGAAGTTCCCGGGCATCCACTGCCCCGGCCGCTTCGTGATGACCTGCTGCGAAAACGACATCCAGTTCGTCGGCATCGTCGCCAAGGGCGACAGCCTGAAGGCCTACAAGAATCGCGACTGGGTCGATATCACTGCCACGGTCAAAAAGGAGCACCTCGACGCCTACGAGGGCGAGGGCCCCGTGCTGTACGTCGAGCGCATCACCACCACGTCGAAGCCCGCGCAGGAAGTCGTGTCGTTCTGACGACGCGATTTGCGGAGGTAAGGTGAATCAGCATCGCTGCGGAGTTTTCTCCTGCTAACCCGCAGGGGAGAGCGAATAAAGGGGACATTCTCTTCTCGAAGAGAATGTCCCCTTTTGAATCCCAAGGGAAGGATGAGGGGGAACCCCCTCGCCCCCCGACATTGCGGTTTTGAGGCTTGAAGAGCTGCTCAGCCTGCGGAATCGGGTACCTGCCGGGTGATGGTTCTAAACGATTTGACTTTTTCTATCTTCGCTGTCGCTCCCTGATCTGAATGCAGTCTTGGTAGGATCCCCTGCCGTCGCTAGATTTTGCCAACCTTGCTGCCCCCCCAAAGCGGCATCGCTGCGCTCGCCGCACTTTTAAGTTATCGTATATTTTTCACGATGGCCATGTGGTCATATCCGCGGTGCGCCGCTTGCGCTGTGCGCCTTGCCGTCACCAAGCTTTACACGCAGCGGCGGTAAGTCGATGCCGAGCATCAGCTTGACGAGCCAGGCAAAAAACAGCAGCACTAAAATCGGGATCAGGCACGATGTGACGAGCATGACGGCGAGAGCCTCGATAAAGCGGTTCAGGACCGTTTTGAGCTGCCCGACCGCGGCGGTCGCCGCTCCGGTGATGCCCTCAGTCACCTTGGAAAAGAGGCCGGAAAGGCCGCTCTTTTCCCCCTCGTCCGTCCCGCCCGAGGTGGCGGACTGGATATCCTCGGTCGTCTGCTCGGCGTTTGCGATGGTCTCTTCGATCGAGGCGCGGTATGTGTCCTCGATCATGCTCGAGACTTTGACACCCGCGGGAATGGCAAACGCGATGGCGAGCGCGAAGAGCAGCAAATGCCACGCGAGCTTCCCCAGCGCGGCGCGCAGCTTTTCGGAAAAGAGCGCAGCGATGCCAAGCGCGCAGGCTGCGGGGATCAGGATCGTGAACGACACGTAGGATGTGATCGTCAGCAGATACTTTTCCAAAAAGATGGCGCAGAGCACGATGAGGAAATAGCCGCTCAGGTCGGCGAGCTTTTCGGCGATGGGCGTCGCGGTGTCGCCCGGCAGGAGCGTGATGGCTGCGCTCGCGGCGGTGGACGCCGCCGTCAGCTCGAGCACCGTCTCCTGCTTTTCCGCGAGCGCGTCGATGGACGCTTGATGGTACGCGGGGTCGGACGCTCTCTTCCCTACCGCGAAGATGGAAAGGAGCGCCGCCAGAACGAGAAGCGCCGCGAGCGCGGCCTTCTTAGTTGTCACTGAATGCATAGTCGCCTCCAAAAAACGGGATGGCTCTATCATACCGAAACGGCGGAAGATGTCAAGAAAACGCGGTTTCGGTCGCGTCGCCGTGCACGGTTTCTATCCTCCTGATCGCGTCAAAAACATAGAGAATCAGCATGAAAACGCTAATATTCCGCTAATTTCTTTCAGATTTTTCCAAATTTTATATCACTTTTCCGAATTCTGTCTTGTCACCTGCCTTGTTTTACGGAAAGTTCGTGATAGAATACAGATTTAGCAGGATCGGCGAATCTTTTTTCATTGATTCTGCCAAAACGGAAGTTTTTTCTTCCCCGTTTCCGGCGCGAAAGCGCCTGTACTGATCTGACAAGCAAATCAAGCAATGTTTGGCAAACCTGCTGAAAAGCAGGGACGCAAAGCCAGAGGGGTCTAAGGCCGCCGTGTGCGGTTATGACAGCCGGTTGCAAATCATTCGAAAGGGCATCGCCCTTCCTGCACCGCCTGACCCTCTCTGAAAGCAAGGTACAGGCGGGAAAGCTTTTTTGCCGAAAAGAGGGGGATGAACATGCGACAAACATTTTATGAGTTCTGCATGCTGCATGAAAGGACAAACTTACTGAAAGAATGGGACGAATCGCGCAATTTTCCGCTCACGCCGGACACCGTTTCCTACGGCAGCAAGAAAAAAGTCTGGTGGACGTGTGAAAACGGCCATTCGTGGCAGACGACGGTGCATGTGCGCTCCGAGGGGAGCGGCTGTCCGTACTGCGCAGGGCGAAAGGTCCTGCCCGGCTTCAACGATCTGAAAACGCTCTGTCCCGGCGTTGCCGCGCAGTGGCACCCGTCGCTCAACGGCGCGCTGACACCGGAGATGGTCACGCCCGGCAGCAACAAAAAGGTCTGGTGGCAGTGCTCCATGGGACACGTGTGGAAATCCGTCATCTATCCGCGCACCGGCGCGCAGCAGTGCGGCTGCCCCGTCTGCGCCGGAACGGTGAGCACAACACACGCGCGGCGTTACGCCCAGCTCGACGAAATTCGCACCTTTACCGAGCTGTGACAAGACCAATTCTATAAAAACGATCAAGGCCGTGGGAAGCGATGTGCTTTCCGCGGCCTTACTTTTTGTCTGATTTGGACGCACTGTCAGCACTATGTTTAGTGCTGACGCGTTTTCTTTCCCGCTTTCGCCAAAAAGCAGCGCCCCTCTCTATTACGGCGAGGGGCGGTACAATCTGTTCAACGAGTCAACTTGTTGCCGCAGGCAAAACAAATGATTGTTATATGTGGACACTTGCGCCTGATTTTTCCCTGTGCTATAATGCAGTTACTTTAATCGGATAAATTACCTGTAAAGGAGAATCATCATGGATTATATGGCTCTTTCCGCTGCCGAGTGGCAGCAGGAATACGACAAGGTGTCCGCTGAATATGAGGGCTGGAAGGCCAAGGGCCTCAAGCTCAACATGGCGCGCGGCAAGCCGAGCAAGCAGCAGCTCGACCTTGTCAGCGGCATCCTGACCGCGCTGACCAGCGCCGAGGAGTGCGTGGACAGCGGCGTAGACGCCCGCAACTACGGCGAGCTCAAGGGTCTTGAGAGCGCGCGTAAGCTGTTCGCCGAGATCCTCGGCTGCAAGACCTCTCAGGTCTTCGCCGGCGGCAATTCGAGCCTCCAGCTCATGTACGACACGGTCTCCAAGGCCTACACCCACGGCCTGCTGCACAGCGAAAAGCCGTGGTGCAAGGAAGAGAGCGTCAAGTGGCTCTGCCCTGCGCCGGGCTATGACCGCCACTTCAAGGTGACCGAGAGCTTCGGCTTTGAGCTCATCACCATCCCGATGACCGAAAACGGCCCCGACATGGACATTGTCGAAAACCTCATCAAGGACCCGAGCGTCAAGGGCATGTGGAACGTGCCGAAGTACTCGAACCCCGACGGCATCATCTACTCCGACGAGACCATCGAGCGCATCGCAAAGATGAAGCCTGCCGCGCCGGACTTCCTGCTGATGTGGGACAACGCCTACTGCATCCACGAGTTCGACGGCGAGTTCGTCCCGTTCAAGGATATTCTGAGCGAGTGCGAGAAGTACGGCAACGCCGACATGGTCTTCGAGTTCGCTTCCACGAGCAAGGTGACGCTCCCCGGCGCGGGCATTGCGTGCTTTGCGTGCAGCGAAGCCAACATGGAGTACATGACCAAGCTCATCGGCATTCAGGCCATCAGCTTCGACAAGATGAACCAGCTGCGCCACGTGAAGTATCTCCAGAACAAAGAGCACACCCTCGCGCTGATGAAGGAGCACGCCAAGATCTTAAAGCCGAAGTTCGACATGGTCGTCGAAACGCTCGAGCGCGAGATCAAGCCGCTCGGCATTGCGAGCTGGCACACGCCCAAGGGCGGCTACTTTGTCTCCGTGAACACGGCTCCCGGCCTTGCCAAGCGTACGCTGGCGCTCGCCAAGGATGCGGGCGTCGTGATGACGAGCGCGGGCGCGACCTATCCCTACGGCCACGACCCTGCCGACAGCAACATCCGCGTCGCTCCGTCGCTGCCGCCGGTCGAGGAGCTTGAGCAGGCGATGGCCGTCTTCTGCTGCTGCCTCAAGCTTGCCGCGCTGGAGAAGAGCAAGAAGTAAGGCATATTTGCATCAAAAAAGCGGACCGCAGTGCGGTCCGCTTTTTCTTATCCCTATTCAGATCTTTGCTTTCTTCTCTTCCCGCTTCAAGCGCCAGACGGCGAGCGTGCGCACAAGCAGGATGTTGACGAGCGCAAGGCGCGCGTAGCTGTAGACGACATTCAGAAGGAAGTACGGCGAAATGTTGCTGTAATTGCCGAGATCGTCGAGCAGCAGCGGCATAACGCCGTAGCTCATCAGAAGCGGCAGCGCGACAAGCGCGGCAAGCCAGCCGGCAGCGAGCCATTTGAGTTCCTTTTTTGTCGCGGACAGCTTCATTTTTCGGTAAGCGAGCACCGTCCAGACGGTCATCAGGACCATGGCGGCGAACTGCACCCATGCGATCGCAAGGCGCATATAGTTCATCTGCGGCGTCCAGAGGTGCGTCATGAAGATGGTCGTCCACGAAAGGCCGGTCGCAAAGCGGAGGTAGAGATCAATACAGAGATAGGCCGCCCAGCCGCACCACAGGCCCGTGCGATGCTTCACCGTAAAGCAGATGATGCCGCAGAGGAAAAACGGCAGTCCGTAAATCAGCCCCGCCAGCAGATCGCCGGCGAGTATCAGGCAGGTGAGCAGAAGAACCGCGCCGATACACAATAAAATCGTACCCGCAATGGTGTGACGCTTTTCCCGCTCAGACGAAGTCTGCGGTGTGAAAGAGGCGGGTACTGCCTGTGCCGCGGGCGCGGCCGTTTCCGCCTTCGGCGCGTCCTCGCCGCGCACCAGCTCGTCAAGCGTCACACCGAAGAGCTCGGAGAGCTTTAATAGCTTGTCAAGCTCGGGGATGGAGGCGTCGGTCTCCCATTTGGATACGCTCTGGCGCGAGATGTCCAGCGCGTCGGCAAGGTCGCCCTGCGACCAGTTTTTCTGTGTGCGCAGGCGCACGATGTTCTCTCCAAGTGTCATGTGATAGGGTTCTCCTTTGCAGATTTTCTGCGTTCAGCTTACCAAAAGGCGCGCAAAAAGTCCACCAAGCGGGGTTGAAAAGTTAGCAACCAGCGGTTGCAGCTCAAAAAAGAGGCCTTCAGCGCGGCCAGCGCAGTCCCTTCGGCAGGCCAAGAATATAGTCAGCGCTGACATTGTAATAAGCGCATAATGTTTGCAGGTGATGCAGCGGCAGCTCGTTGATCCCTTTTTCGTAGCGGTAATAAACCTGCTGCGTTGTTCCGATGACAGCGGCAACCTGCGCCTGTGTCAGATCATGATCCTCTCTTAGCTCGCGCAGAATATCCCAATAGGCCTTCATTTTGCCTCTCCCCCTCGTAGTTTTGGATGGGGAGTATTATTCCATACATCAGAAATAGTGTATTGACGATACATCACTTATGATGTAAAATGAAATCAGAAGGACGGATCAGCGTCTCAAACTCAAGAGGTGGAGGAATATCTTCATGAGGAAACTGACCTGGCTATTAGGGGCAATGCTGCTTTTGCTCAGTCTGACCGGCTGCGGAAACAAAGTGGACAGCGAAAGCATCCGCAGCTATCTGGAAAGCTCTTACTACAACGAAAGTGATGCGTCTGTGGATGAGATCAAGGATATTTCTCAAGAACAGGGAAATAATGACAAGGAATTCATCGTAAGCTGTACGGTAAAGGCGAGCAACCGCTACGCCGTACAGACGGCCAACTGGGTCATAACCTTTGAGCGGTTTGAGAACAGTTGGGTCGGCACCGGGCGTGAAATGACGTATTATGAGACGGAACTGCAAAACGGGATGTCGGAAGAGGAGATGAAAGACCTTGTTGATCTCGAGGGGCTTTACTGGCAAAAGGAATTTGAAAGCTGGCTGACCTACGACATCAGCGACTGGTACTGTACAGCGGATCTTGAAAACGGAGAATGCGAGGTCAGCTATCTTCTGACAACAGACTACGGCGGCTTTCAGTTTTTTCGGGTGTATCGAACGACCGCTGAATGGAATGACCGTTCAATGCAATGGTTCCGAAAGGAATCCAACGAGTATGCAACGAGCGGAGAGGTGGTCGTAACGCTCGACATAACGGGTCACTATGATTTCTATATCAATGGCAAGCAGCACTACACTTTTGATATTGAGAAGGATTCGGGGCAATATTACATGCGGAATTTTACCTACTATAACAGGCCCTACTCCACTGATCGTCTTGAGGCTTCCTTTGAAGAAAAGCAGCTGTCATTTGATTGGCCGGAATATTCCGTAACTGCGCCCTATTGGGTAGGCGTTTATGATGAAAATATCAAGCTGGAGATCATGAACGGGAGACTGTATTTCAGCCGGGAGTTGATCTCACCGGTATCATGATTGCCTGATTCAGGCGGAAAAGGAGAAGAAATATGAACATCAAATTCAAACGTTTCCTTCGCATGGCGCTGTGTCTGCTGCTGTGCGCAGCATTTTTTACCGGCGGCGTATTCGCGGCAGGAAAACTGCAAAAACGGACGATCACAGTCTATTCCGGTGTGGACATTTACGTTGATGACGCAAGGCTTGACGCCAGAGACGCCAACGGAAATCCGGTCGAAGTATTTATTTACAACGGAACGACCTATCTTCCCGTGCGCGCTGTTGGCGAGGCGGTCGGCAAGGCGGTGCAGTGGGAAGCAAAGACCAGTTCAGTCTATATCGGCCAGCATAAGAGCGACAAGCCCGCCGTCTGGCTGGACGAATTTGATTACTTCTCTTCGACTAATCATGCGCTGGAGAAATATTCGCGTGACATCTCCGATAACCTAGGGACTGCATATGAGCATGTGCTCTATCAAAAGGTCGCAGGATACGGCTATGCCAGCACCGGAGACACGGTGTATCAGCTTAACGGACAGTACAGCGCACTGAGCGGAACGTTTTTCCAGTCTTACCGTTACAGGGACGACAAGTCGGAAAAGGAACTGAAAATTTATGGTGACGGCGAACTACTGTATTCAGCCAAAATGTCAGGCGGCATTCGTCCGGTCGACTTCTATGTGGATCTCACCGGCGTGCTGGAGCTGAAGATCTGCTACAATGAGTGGGGCGGAGCGTCTGTCAAGGCCGCTCTCGGCAATTGCGGCCTGTGGGCCTGAACAGCAAAAAGAGGGAGCACTGCAAATGCAGTGCTCCCTCTTTTTGAGTTTACATTTCGTAGTCTACGGCCACGCGGTCGGCGCGGATGGACTTGCAGATATCGCTCACGGCGACATGGCGGGGATCGACCTTGTAGGCGTTCAGGTCATCCATCGTCTCAAACTCGGAGACGAGCACGGCGTCGTAGTTGTCCTTGCCGATGTTGCGCGCGACCTCGCTCTTTTTGAGCTGCGGGATCACGCCGTCGAGCGCGGCGAGCTTCGTCAGAAACTCGTTGGCCTTTTCCTCGGTGCCCTCGCGGAACTTCCACATTACGATATGACGGATCATAGGTATTTTCTCCTTTTTATCTGGCATTATAGGCCTCGATGGCCTTCTTGAGAATTTCCATGGCGCGCTCGAGCTTGTCGCTTTCGATGACGTAGGCCATGCGGACTTCGTTTTTGCCCTTCCCGGGCGTCGCGTACATCGAGCCTCCCGGGGCCATCATCACGGTCTCGCCGTTGTCGC
>OGGK01000138.1_pt1 | contig 72916 bp, 63 predicted proteins | sample 1571171 | NCBI WGS metagenome assembly OGGK01 (sample SAMEA2581958, study PRJEB24529) | metagenome | biome: Human gut stool | place: China | collected 2011 | reverse complement strand
ACACCCAAATATACACCCAATTATTGAGATAGCAAAAGACATTTAGAAACATTTACTTTTACTCTATATTGTAATTTACACTTGATTATCAGTCATTTGCAGTTTTATGATATTCTGTGAAAGTATAAGTTCGAGAGCCTCTCTCTCCGCAGAATGATTGTAAGAAATCAATTTTATACGAAACACGATATTTGTTTCTAACAAGTCTTTGCCTTGAATACAGGAACAGCCTTTTGTATTTCTGATTCAAATCCAAACCAATAGCCGCATTGAGCTGTCTCATCAAGTGGGAGAAAGCAAAGCCGAAGACTGTCTTTATAATCTCCATATATGACTTCCCATTTTTCTGGTGGAACCTGATGTTTGGTTTTTACCTTTTCTGCCGGGACTTTTTTTAATGACATACCGGCTTCTATCCATGCGATGCTGGCTTGCATTTGATACTCCGGATAATTTTGTTTGCAGTATTCGTATAGTATAAGACCTCGTTTTTCCAAGCTCATGGGTTGGTCTATAAGGTTTATCCGTATTAGGTATTCAAGAAAGCCAGACAAGAAAGATTGATCGTTTAATATCAATTCTCTTGTCAGTGATTGCCAGGCAGGAGTATTATAAAAGCCGTCTAACAGGCGGGATAGTTGGCGGGCCGTTTGCAGTTCGCTGACACTGATTTCGTTTGTTTCTAAAACTTCGTAGGGTGGGAAGGGGGAATAGCTTATCCCGAGTTCTTTGGCTCGTCGGCGCATTTCTGTGCCGGGAAGCAATTTGAGTGACTCCAGCTGTATTTCTCCTGCATTATATTCGACAAGGGTATATACATCTTCAAATATTTCATTAAGATGATAGAGGGGAAGTCCGGCGATGAGGTCGGCATGGGTTTCCATATTCGGGAGCGAACAGAGAAACTCCAACCCTTCTAAGGCATCGGATAACTTACCCATACGGCGGCTTTGTTCAAGGACGGGTTCGCGCAAACTTTGGATTCCCGCTTCAAGATGTAGCAGTCCTTGAGGTAACTGTTTTAGTTCTTCTTTTAATTCATCGGAAAGCAATGCCGGATGTATTTCCAAATGGAAACGTATGTCGGGATATTCTAAAAAGAGTTGGAGCAATTCTTTTGCGCGTCGTGTATTATAATTGAATGTACGGTCAAGGACACGTACGTTTTTGATACCATGTTTATGGATGGTATGAAGCCGTTGGCGGATGCTGTCAATGGAGAGAGTGCGTATCGGTTTTTCACCCCCACTGACGCAAAAGGCACATGTGTTGAAACATCCGCGTGTAGTTTCAAGCTGGACAAACGGTTTGCTCCAATTGAAGAAACGGCTGTTTTCGGGTGGAATTAATCCGGAGAAATTTGATACACGGGCTATCCCATTATCCTTATATTGTTTATCTGCGTCCAAAAAACATAATCCGGGGATAGTATTCCACTGTTCCGGATGATTCCAGCAAGTTAACCATTGGGGGAATGCTTCTTCTCCTTCTCCTCTGAATACACAATCCACAAAAGGGTTTTTGCGCAGAAAGAATTCATTATCTCCGAGAAATTCCGGACCGCCTAATATGAGGCAGGTTTCGGGAAGCAATGCTTTCAGTCTTGATGTGATATGTAATAATTGTTCGTGATTGAACAGCCAAGCTGTCGCAGCAATAATATCAGGCTTATGGCGGTAGGCATCATCTACAATGCTTCCTACGTTTTCATTAATTGTGGCAGATACGATTACCCACTCAATAGAGGTATTTTCCGCTATCTGTGCATGTAGTGCGGGAAGTGCCAGCGAGGAATGAGCGTAAGAACAATTCAGGTCTATCCAGAGAATTTTCATATTTGATTAATTTTCATCTTTGCAAAGATAGATGATTTTACTGTTAGGATAAATAAAAAAGTATATATTTGCGGGAGATTAATAAATCCGGATAGATTCAAAAGCTATGAAATATCTCCTTTATATCTGTTTCTTATTCTTGGCGAACAGCGTTTTTCCGAGGAGTCAGGAGAAAAAGTATAATGGGCAGGCTTCGCTTTATACGGAGCAGCACATAACGGATATATATATGACCAATCCCGATAGTGCATTACTGTTGCTGGATGAGGCTGAGGAGAAGAAACTAATGTTGCCTGTTCAGATAAACGATTTGCGCAGTATGGTCTATCGCCATAAATATCAATGTAAATTGGCTTTTCACTATGCGCGGAAAGCCTATGTACAGGACTCTATAGCAAGTAATAATCCCGAACGTTTACTGAAAACGACAATTATGTTGGCGGAGCTGTCAAGCCTGTTGAGTGAATATGAGGTGAGTAATCGGTATGTTGTTGAAGGTGTCCGGCTGGCAAGGAATATAAATGATAAACAGGCAGAAGTCCGGCTGCTGTTCTGTATGGGCGAAAACAAACGCCGGTTGTCTTTTAAAAAAGAGGCTTACGAGACGTTTGATGAAGCTATCCGGCTTTTGAGTGATGCTGATAATATATATGGTCTGCGTACGCTTTCTTATTTTACCGGAGTTAAAATGAGTTTCTTGATAGATGATGGATTGATAGATGATGCTTTGACTGTCGGGTTGTACAGACAGAGGTTGCTGGAGAAAATGGAAAGGACAGAAGGAGTGCAAGCTGCTTATTTGGATTTACAAAAATCATATTTATATTCAAAATTGGCTTACCTTTATTATCGTTTGGGTGATAAGCGGAAAGCGGAGGAGTGTTTTGCGAAGTATAAATCAACTAAAGCCGCGTCAACCCCTGCCGGGAAATACGATGCTACTCCTTATCTGCTCCTCGCAGGTCAATATCAGGAGATATTGGATAATTGTCGTGACTTGAAAAACGTCTTTAGGGAACAGGATACGGTCAACTATCAGTATCGTGGTGTTTTGTCTAAGGAAATAATGGCTTATACCGGTTTGGGAAAGTACAAGAGAGCCGTTGAACTCAGTGCTGCTTTTATAGCTTTAACAGATAGTATACATCAGCGTGAAAAGACAAATGCGGCGTTGGAGTTGGATGCTTTGTATGATGCTGATGAAAAAGAAAGGCATATTGCGGAGCAGGCTTCCCAATTGAGGATACGGACAATCTCTTTGGTTTTTATTTGCCTTTTGGTGTTACTGGCATTATTTTTCCTTTGGAAAGTCTGGTTGCAGAACCGTAATATAAAGGATAAGAACAGGACGTTGATGAAGTATATAAATGAGGAACTTTCCGAGCAAAATAAAAAATCTCAATCGTTTGAGGAAGTAGATAATGGTCTTCTGCAAGATGAATTGGATATGGAGCCTGCGGATGTGGGACAGGAATATGAAATCAATAAATTGGTTTTTCAGAAGCTGGATTCTCAGATAAGAAGAGAAGAATTGTATCTTTCTGCTGATTTATCAAGAGAAGATTTAGTTAGAATGGCGCGTATGAATAATACTCGTTTTGCTAAAATGATAAAAGAGAATACAGGTACTAATCTAAATGGCTATATCAATGAATTGCGTTTAAATCATGCCATACAGTTGCTGAAAGAACATCCTGAGTATACTTTACGTGCCATAGCAGAGGCTTCCGGCATTAATAGTATGCCTACTTTTCATAACTTGTTTAAAAGTAAAACGGGAATGACGCCTTCGGAATTTAAAAAGGTTCAAATGGAACTGAAGTAATAAATCTCTGTAAAACAGTATTGTAAGACTTTTCTTTATAAACTTGAGGACATTTTTTTATAGTAGGCGTTGATGAAGTTGCATTCTTCAATATGGAAATGCTTTCCTTTGCGGTGCTAAACAACTGCTATGTATATACTTTGCTTCTTATTATTGCTCTCTGTAGTTATGGCTGTTTATGGCTTGCAAGCATATAAACGATGTAAACTCTTGGGTTGTAACGTTATGCGTGCAATATCTGATCCTGTTTTCCTTATCAGCAAGGATGGAGAGGTGATGAAGACGTATAATGAGAAAATAGACAGGTATATATTTCATTTGAACCCGGTGGTTCATGAACGTAGGGCAAACCTTAATCAATGGTTTTCTGAAGATTCAACCAGGCATATTTTGGAGTTAATCGGTAAAGTGCTCAGAACAAAGGAAGAGGTCGAAACGGTTGTTTCTGTAAATTTGGAAGCGGGTGGAACTACTCAAGATAAAGTGAGGATTTTTTATTTTAATAAGAGTAGCGTTTTATTGATGATAAAGACTGTTTCAGTAACCAATTATGAGTTTGAGGAAATAAAGGAACGTAATTTCCTAATGGAGCATATATTGGATAATTTGCCGGTAGCAACTACCGTGAAAGATATTACTAACAGTTATAAGTACTTAATATGGAATAGGAAAGCGGAAAGCTTGTATAATCTTTCACGTGGTAATATAGTGGGAGAAAATGCGGATGTGCTATCCAAGGAAGTAGCTGATAGTTTTTGGCGGACCGATATGGAAGCAACCCGTAAAGGAACGTCTGATTCGATACAGCATTTGCACTTGTTTGATGGTAAAGAGCATATCTTAAGTATGCATAAGAAGCTTTTGTATTATAATGGTGAAGCACGTTGGCTTATTAGCTCGGCTTTGGACATAACCGAATTGAGTGAAAAGACCCGGCAGCTGGAAGAACAGACCCTGCAGCATCGATTGTTATTGGAAACAATAAATTTGAAATTCTGGAAATGGGATTTAAGGCGGAAAGAGATTTATCTGAATGGGAATCTGGAAAACGGTTCGAAGTGTACAGTGATAAAAGAGGAAGACTATTTTTCGCAGATACTGCCGGAGTATAGAGAAAGTATATTGGAGGGGCTGAGGAGAATAAAAAATAGAGAGTTGGATTATTATGCCGGTGAATACAGGTGTGTAAGTGATGATGGAAAAGTTCATTGGCGTGAAGGGTTTGGTGCTGTTTACAAGTGTGATGAGAATGGGGAACCTACGGTAGTGATTGGTGCCACTCATCTGATTGATGAAAGAAAGCGACTGGAGATACAGCTTTGGGATGCTAAAGAAAAGGCGGAAAAGGCCAATAGGGTAAAATCAGCTTTTCTGGCAAGTATGAGTCATGAAATTCGTACGCCATTGAATGCTATTGTTGGATTTTCCAGTATTCTGACGCACATAGAAAGCGAGGATGAGCGGGAAGAGTATAATAAAATTATTCAGCGTAACAACAAATTGTTGTTGAAGCTGGTGGATGATATGCTTGATGTTTCGAAGATTGAAGCCGGTCATATAGATTTGTGTTACAAGTGGTTTAATATCTCGAAAGCGATTGCTGAAAGCGTTGAGGAGTGGAAAGATAAGAATGAAGTAAAAGTCCGGATTAATGGACCAAAAAGAGAGTGTCTGGTTGAGCTTGATGAAAGGCGTGTAAGACAGTTGCTGGATAATCTTCTGTCTAATGCCATAAAATATACAACAAAAGGATATATAGATATAACTTATGAAGTAAATAAACAGGAGTTGAAGTTGAGTGTAACTGACACAGGATGTGGAATACCGAAGAATAAACTTTCTACAATCTTTGACCGATTTGAAAAACTAAACTCTTTTGCACAGGGGACTGGTTTGGGGTTATCGATATGTAAGTCTATTGTAGAGAGTATGGGTGGAATCATAGGCGTTGATTCCGAAGTCGGTGTAGGAAGCAAATTCTGGGTAAGTCTGCCCTGCTGTTCACAACTTATTGAAGGATACTAAAAAGTATCCTGAGTTCTGTTTATTCTGGGGTCCCGTAGGTCGTTGAGATTTGCGGGACTTTTTTATGCTAATCTACTCGTAAAAGCGGCTCAGTTTGAAATCTTGAGGGCTTACCCTTTGCAGACTAGCTTCATATCACAGACTCTGTATAACCCCCGCCAAATTGTCTGTCCTTTCCAGTCCCAGCTTCTTGCGTAGCCGCAAGCGTGCCTTTTTCAGGGCTTCTTCGGATTGGAAAGTGATTTGGGCGATATCCTTGTTGCTCATATTCAGTTTCAGGAATACACACAGCTTGCGTTCGTTGTTGGTGAGGGTGGGGTAGTGTTCGTTCAGTTTGTCATAGAAGCCGGTATTGACTTCGAGGAACAGAGTCTCGAATTCTTCCCAGTTGGCATATGTTGATTTACTTTTGTAGTAGTTGATGAGAGAGCGTATGTCCTTATGCTTCTCTTCATCGTCTCCTTTCTCTATGTTTTCCAGCATCTTTATGCAGTAGTTGTCGCTTTCGGCATTCTGTATCAGTTTCAGGGTGGCGGAGGTCATTTCCTTTTGACTGTATTCCAGCTTGCTGTTGGCTTGGTCTACTTCCAGTTTGAGGACTTTCTTTTTCAGACGGTTGGAACGGTATAGTTGGGCGGTAAGGATGATGATGAGCAGGGTGGCGGAAATGAGGAAGAAGATGATATAACGCTGGTTGCGTATCTGTAACGTCTGGTTGGCCTGCTCCAGTTCATAGTTTTGTATTTCTTTTTCGTATTTGTAGGAACTCTCCATTAAGGCTATCTGGCGAATGTTCTTTTCGTTGAGGATGCTGTCGCTTAGTTGTTTGTACAGCACGTGGGCGTTATATGCATCCTTAAATTTCCCCGTATCTGCATAGATGCCCGACAACAATTCCTGAATGTGTTTGTTGAGTTCCATATAGTTAATCTTACGACCTATCTGCAAGGCTTTGTTGGCATACTCCAAAGCGCGGGCATATTGCTTGCGGTTATAGTGCAGCGTACCCAGCAAACGTAAGATTTCACCATGTGCATACTCTATTTTGGCTTGTTGCGCCATAGCGAGCGCACGGGTCAGATTCTCTTGCGCTTTGTCGTACTCCCCCTGTTCAATGTAGATGCAGCTGATGTTTATTAATAGGTTGATACTTAATCCGATGTTGATTCCGGCTGATGTCCGTACTCCTTCTTGCAGATAGTGCAGCGCTTCGGGGCGGTGCATACGTTTGTAGATGTTGCCGATGTTGGCATAGCAGGCGGAAATCAGGAAAGGGTCGTTCAGCTCTTTACTTAGTTGCAGCGCGCGGTTGAAATCTTTCAGGGCAGCTTCTTGTTCGTTCTGTTCCGATTTGACACTTCCCATATTGACAAGCAATCCGCAGATGCCTCTTTGGTCGTTCAGTTCTTCGTAGATGTGCAGCCCTTTCAGGTAATATTCCAATGCACGCAGCGGGTCTCCCTGTCTGTTGAGAGCGGTTGCTATGCTGGATTGGGCTTTTGCCAGCATCGTTTTGTTATTGCTTTCGGTGGAGAGGACGATGACTTCTTGCAGTTTCCGGATGCCTTGCGGATATTCTCCCCGACTTGTCAGATTGTTTGCGGAGTTGTATAGCAATTTGATGCGTATGGCAGGGTTTTTTAATGCGGTGCTTGCTCGAAGGCCTTTTTCTATGGCTTCATCACTGGCTTTTATGTTTCCCATGGCCTTTTGGACAACGCTGATAGCAAGGAGGTAGTTGCAGATGCCGGTTTGGTCTTTTACACGTTCGGCTATGTCCAGTGCTTTCTCGAAATATTCCAGTGCCGTTTTGGGAGTGTTTCTCGCTGTCAGTCCGGTAATCCACAGTCCGGCGGCTTCTCCTTCGGGATAGTTCAATCCGGTAGCAATCTTTTGTGCCTCTTGGGCGTATGCTTTGGCTCTGTCGGCATTGATGGCGTAGAGTTCGTAACCCAATTTGTTGAGGAGATTCACTCTTACGGTGTCTGCATAGGTGTGTGTTGCCAGTTTCTTTTCCAAATTCTCTATGGCGGGAGTCTGTGAAGAAACGGTAGAAAGGAAAAATAGAATGAAAAGAGGAAATAATAAGATTATCCTATTGCTTGTTTTGTCCATCTGCCTTATTTACTGTTTGTTATCTAATGACTGCAAAGATAATGTCCACTTATCTTTTCCACAAGTTTTTGGTGAAATTAATTCATTTGTCCACTTTTTGTCCCCTTGTTTCCGATCTGAGTATATATAGCGATACTCTATATTTGCAACAACTAATCATCGCGTTGGAAAAAGTAAAGGAAAGCACATATATGGAGTTAGTTATTGTAACCGGATTCGTACTTATTATAATAGGCTTCTATTGGGGTATGAAGTACGGTAGGAGGGTTCGGAAGATAAAGGCGAAACGGAGTTATCAGGTTTGTCTGATGGCTGATGAGATAGAATGGTCTCACCCGCATTTGCATTGCATTATTTTTGCGTTTGACCGTTCGGGACATTTGGTTCGTAAATTCCCTGAGGCGGAGATGAAACTGTCGAAAGGGCAATATATGCTATATTGTATAGTGGAAGAAGGCTTTTTGAACTTTTGCGTATTGTTTGTTCCTCATGCGCTTAGCTTGAGCGGAGTGTCTTGTCGTGAGGATATTGATAGGTTGTTTGGCGATGTCTCCGGTATGCAGATTGCCGAAACCGGTGTTTGGGAGGTAGAGCGGAATGCGGTGTTGCCTTTGTATCCTGTAAATACTCTTGATATAAACTAAATTTCAATAAGTAAGTGTTGAATTTTAATTTATATCAAGAGTATCTGTCATTCAGAGCGTAGCGAAGAATCTACTCTCTTTATGTATACACAGAGAAGAGATTCTTCGCTACGCTCTGAATGACAGATAGTATAAACTAATTATGCACATTTACTTATTTACTTAGTGTACATTTACTTAATAAAGAAAAAATAGTAATGAAAAAGACTGGTAACGGAATATTTCCATTGCCTAATATAAATAAAACAAACAGTAGTTATGAGAAAAAGTAATTTGAAGTTGGTTGCAACCATATTGGTTTGCGGTGCATTTTTGTTTTCATCTTGTATAGGTTCTTTCGCCCTGCACGGAAAGTTACTGGACTGGAATCGTAATATCAGCTCTAAGTTTGTGAACGAGTTGGTTTTCCTTGCTTGTAACGTTATTCCGGTATATGGCATCTGCTATTTGGCTGATGCGTTGGTTATCAACTCCATTGAGTTTTGGAGCGGTAACAATCCGATAGCAAGTGTAGGTGATGTAAAGAAAGTAAAGGGTGAAAACGGGGACTATCTTGTAAAGACTCTGGAGAATGGCTATTCCGTTCAGAAGGAGGGTGAAGAGACATCTATGGAATTGCTTTACGACCAAGACCTGAATTCTTGGAATGTAGTTTATGAGGGTAATAGTACAGAGTTGCTGAAGATAAACGGTGACGGTACAGCGCAAATGGCGTTGCCCAACGGTGAGGCGATGAATGTGACATTGGATGCCCAAGGTGTTTCCGCTGCCCGTCAGGCAACAATGATTGATACATACTACGCTGCCCGGTAAAGAGGACGTTTTATTTCTTTGAGTTGGAGAGTGTGCCAAAATGTAAAGCCTGTCAACATTTTGGCGCACTTCTTCTCCTTTATTTGTTGGCGTCCGGGAAAAAAGATGTATATTTGTTCTGTCGTTATCTAAAAGCGTACGTATATGAATAACAAAATCTATCCTATCGGCATACAGAACTTCGAGAGCCTTCGCAGGGATGGTTATTTCTATGTTGATAAAACAGCGTTGATTTATCAAATGGCAAAGACCGGACGTTATTATTTTCTCAGTCGTCCGCGCCGTTTCGGAAAAAGTTTACTGATTTCTACTATCGAGGCTTATTTCCGGGGGAAGAAAGAGTTGTTCGAGGGATTGGCGATAGAAAAGCTGGAAAAAGAATGGTTGGAATATCCCATTCTGCATCTGGACTTGAATATAGAGAAGTATGATACCGTCAATAGTCTGGATAAAATCCTGAATAAACATCTTTCTGATTGGGAAGAAAAATATGGTACTCGTTCCTCCGAAACATCTTTTTCCCTGCGCTTTGCCGGAGTGGTTCGGCGTGCCTGCGAACAGGCGGGACGCCCGGTCGTGATTCTTGTGGACGAATATGACAAACCCATGCTTCAGGCTATCGGCAACGAAGAGCTGCAGAGGGAATACCGTAATACTCTGAAACCTTTCTATGGCGTACTGAAAACAATGGACGGCTGCATCAAGTTTGCCATGCTGACAGGAGTCACCAAGTTCGGCAAGGTCAGTGTGTTCAGTGACTTGAACAATTTGGAAGATCTTTCGATGTGGAACGAATACGTCGCTCTTTGCGGCATTACCGACAAGGAACTGCATGAAACACTGGAAGCGGAAATGCGCGAATTTGCCGCTGTGCAAGGTACTACGTACGAGCAGTTCTGCAACAAGTTACGTGAGTATTACGATGGCTATCACTTTACGCACAACTCCGTCGGTTTGTACAACCCTTTCAGTTTGCTCAATGCTTTCAAGCGTAAGGAGTTCGGCAGCTATTGGTTTGAGACGGGTACACCTACCTATCTCGTGAAGCTGCTGAAGAAGCATCATTACGATTTGGAGCGCATGGCCTACGAAGAAACCGATGCCCAAGTGCTGAACAGCATTGACTCTGAATCTACCAATCCTATCCCTGTAATTTACCAAAGCGGTTATCTCACGATAAAAGGGTATGATGAACGCTTCGGCATTTATACGCTGGGCTTTCCGAATCGTGAAGTAGAGGAAGGCTTTGTCCGTTTTCTACTGCCTTTCTATGCGAATACAAACAGAATAGACGCCCCGTTTGAAATACAGAAATTTGTTCGCGAAATAGAAAACGGAGACTATGACGCTTTCTTTTGCCGCCTGCAGAGTTTCTTTGCAGATACGCCCTACGAACTGGTTCGTGACTTGGAACTGCACTATCAAAATGTACTCTTCATCGTTTTTAAGCTGATGGGTTTCTATACTAAAGTGGAATATCACACCAGCGAAGGTCGCATAGATCTTGTGTTGCAGACGGATAAATATATCTATATTATGGAATTCAAGCTGGATGGTACAGCGGAGGAAGTCTTGCTGCAAATCAATGAGAAGCAATATGCCTTACCTTTTGCGGCTGACAACCGTAAACTCTTTAAGATAGGGGTGAACTTCAGCACACAGACGCGAAACATTGAGCGTTGGGTTGTGGAATGATTGAAAACTATTTCCCGTACAGCTTGTCAATCAAATCTTGACGTCCTATCCGTTTCAGTTCATTGATGATATTTCTCCGTTCTTCGGGTTTATACCAGAAGAAGAACTGGCGTTGCGCCAGTTTCTCGCGCTGTGTCTTGGCACTGAACACCGGCTCCAGTGTATAAGGATGGAAGCCTGTGTACCATGCTTCGGTGGCTACCGTCATAGGGGTGGGAGTAAAGTCCTGTACCTGCTCCAGATGGAAATCCAGCCGCTTGGTGATGACGGCAAGTTCCGCCATATCCTCTTCCTTGCAGCCGGGATGACTGGAGATGAAGTAGGGGATGAGCTGCTGCCGCAAGCCTTCTTCACGATTGATTCGGTCGAATATTTTCTTGAACTCTCCGAACTGGCTGAAGGATGGTTTGCGCATGATGTTGAGCACACGTTCCGAGGTGTGTTCCGGTGCAACTTTAAGACGGCCGCTTACGTGACGGGCTATGAGTTCGCGGGTGTATTGCTGCGTGCTTTTATTGGTTTTGGGGTCTTTGCTCTGATGCAGCAACAAGTCGTAGCGCACACCGCTGCCTATAAATGACTTTTTGATGCCCGGCAGGCTGTCTACCGCATGATAGATATCGAGTAGCGGGCTGTGGTCTGTGTTCAGGTTAGGGCATACTTTGGGATGGATGCACGACGGGCGCTTGCACTTCTTGCATACGGCTTCATCACGTCCCCGCATCTTGTACATATTGGCGGAAGGGCCTCCCAAATCGCTAAGATAGCCTTTGAAGTCCGGTAATTCCATTACGGCCTTTACTTCCTTTAAGATACTTTCCTTGCTGCGGCTGACGATGAATTTGCCCTGATGCGCCGAAATGGTACAGAAAGCACAGCCGCCGAAACATCCGCGGTGGATATTGACGGAGAACTTAATCATGTCGTATGCCGGTATGCGTTTCCCTTTGTATTTGGGGTGTGGAAGGCGGGTGTAGGGCAGGTCGAAAGAACGGTCGAGTTCCGCTTCTGTCAAGGGAGGATAAGGCGGATTGACAACAACTGTGTGCTTGCCTACGGTTTGCAGGATACGCGAAGCTGCATATTTATTGCTCTCTTCCTCAATATGGCGGAAGTTGGCAGCTTGCTTCTTCTTGTCTTTCAGGCATTCTTCGTGCGGAAAGAGGGTTATGTCTCCTTCCTGTGGCAGAACTTCTTTAGTGAGATAAGCCAGTTGGGGGATGTCGAAGACAGGCTGTTGTTGCTTCAACCTTTTCACAAGTTCCACAATGGGCTTCTCACCCATGCCGTATATCAGTGCATCGGCGCCGCTATCCGTAAGAATACTTGGGCGTACGCGGTCTTGCCAGTAGTCGTAATGGGTCAGCCGGCGCATACTTGCCTCGATGCCACCCAATATGACGGGTACATCGGGGTATAGCTTTTTCAGGATTTGCGTATAGACAATCGAGGGATATTCGGGACGCATATCCGGACGTGCATCGGGAGTATAGGCGTCATCACTGCGGAGACGCTTGTTGGCAGTATATTTGTTGACCATACTGTCCATACAGCCTGCACTGACACCAAAGAAAAGGCGGGGACGTCCCAGTTTCTTGAAGTCACGCAAGTCATCGCGCCAGTTGGGTTGGGGAATAATCGCCACACGCAACCCTTCCGCTTCGAGTATGCGCCCTATTACGGCTGCTCCGAATGACGGATGATCCACATATGCATCACCGCTGAACAAAATAACGTCCAACTCATCCCACCCGTGAAGTTCCACTTCTTTCTTGGTTGTAGGCAACCAGTCAGTCAGTTTGTATTCTTTCATGGGTGCAAAGATACGGAAAGTTTTAATCACTTGCAGAACTGCACCAGCATTTCCTCTCCGTCATAAATTTCGCGAAAACCGATTTGTTGCTCGGCAAGATACTCCTTGAGGTCATTAAAGGCGGTTGCGTCGTCCATAATGATTTCCAGTTTCTCGCCTTTTCCGGCTTCGCACATGGCCTTTATAGCGGGGATGAGAGGGCTGTAAAGTTTCTGTCCGCGTGTGTCGATGGTTTTCATTTATCTTCTTCCTCTTCTATGGTTTCTTGTTGGGAAAGCCATTGCAGGTAAAGCTTGATGAGCTGTTGCAACCCGAAGGCCTTCATATTGTTATGATAGATAACGTCGATGCAGAGGTCGAGGAGGTCTTTGCTGTCCTCTTCCTGTGAGGCGATGAGGGAACGGATATTCAGCTTGAGCTTGTCAAGAACGGTTTCGTCTACGATGCCGGTACTGTCGATGAGATGACGGAATAGTCCGTATTTCTCGATGGTGGCAAGGTTCACTTCTGATATTTCTAAGCTGCGGGTTCCGCTGGGATTGGCTTGTATGGTATACATGGCGTTAATGTTTTAATGATTAATGTTTGATAATCTATATTTTCTGTAGAAGCAAAGATAAGTTTTTCACCACAGATAATGCATATTTCCGCAGATTATTTATCAAGATTCTTGTTATTATTTGCGTATTCATCGGGTGTGCCCGCCCTTGCCGTACGAAAGTACACAAAAAAGAGAGGGGTTATGTCGAAATGTAAAAGTCCTATCATTAGCTTTTACATTTTGACACAACCCTCTCTTGTTGCTATTTAGTAAACATTTACAGCGGAATGTATTCTACGAAAGCTTCCATTGCCTCGTAAGATGCAAGTCCCAGACTGTCGTACAGTGCGGCTGTACCACGGTTGCGGTCCTCGCTGCGCTGCCAGAACAGGCGTTCGTCGTTGCCGAGGAACGGTGCGCTCTCCATCTGGCTTTGGTGTTTCAGGATAGAGTTACGTTTGGCACGCAATTCTTCCGGGCTGATAGGCACTGCCATTTCAATGTTTTCAATTTCCCATTCTGCCCATGCACCGCGATACATCCAGATGCGGCAGTCTTTCAGCCATTTGGCGCCCTCTTCCTTTTCAAGGTCGATGGCTGCAAATACGGCATCCGTACAAACACGGTGTGTGCCGTGCGGGTCGGCAAGATCGCCGGCTACAAAGATTTGGTGAGGTTTCACTTCGCGCAACAGGTTACGTACGATTTCCACATCGGCTTCGCTGATAGGGTTCTTCTGAATCTTACCTGTTTCGTAGAACGGCAGGTCGAGGAAGTGGCAGTGATCCAACGGAATATTGTTGTATGTACAGGCGGTACGTGCTTCGCCGCGACGTATCAGACCTTTGATGGTCAGGATGTCGCGAGTGTCCATGTCACCGTCTTTCTTATCTTTCAAGTAGTTGCGGATTTCCGTGTATTTCTCGTTGATAACCTGGTCTTCACTGTTGTTGAAGAGTTGGTTGAAACCGTTGATGAAGTGCAGGAAGCGGATTACTTCTTCATCGCCTACGGCAATGTTGCCGGAAGTCTCATATGCCACATGCACGTCGTGTTTCTGTTCTACCAGACGACGGATAGTGCCCCCCATGGATATAACATCATCATCCGGATGCGGAGAGAATACGATGATACGCTTGGGGTACGGTTTCGCACGTTCGGGACGATAGGTGTCGTCTGCGTTCGGCTTGCCGCCCGGCCAACCGGTGATGGTGTGCTGCAGGTCATTGAAAATCTTGATATTTACGTTGTATGCAGAACCGTAAAGGGCAAGCAATTCGCTCAGACCGTTTTCGTTGTAGTCTTTATTGGTCAGCTTCAGAATCGGTTTCCCGGTCAGTTGGCACAACCAGACAATGGCGCTGCGAATCAGCTTGTCGTTCCATTCGCAGGAAGTCACCAGCCAGGGACGTTGGATACGTGTCAGGTTGGCGGCAGCCGAAAGGTCGATAGCAATATGGGCATTGTTGTGCGTTTGCAGATAAGATGCGGGAATGGTATCCGTAACGTTGCCTTCCACACATTCTTTCACCATTTTGGCTTTTTCTTCACCCCATGCCAGCAGATATACTTTCTTGGCGGAGAGAATCGTAGCCACACCCATAGTGATGGAGCTTATCGGGGTATTTTCAATAGTACCGAACGTCTTGGATGCTTCGTTGCGCGAGTCGCTGTCCAACAGAATCAGACGGGTGGTGGAGTTCAGGCGTGAACCCGGTTCGTTGAACCCGATGTTGCCGACACGTCCGATACCCAATACGGCTATGTCAATTCCGCCAAAGCTTTCGATACGTTGCTCGTACAAGCGGCAGTATTCGAAAATGGTATCTTTGGCAATAGTACCGTTGGGGCTGAACACGTTCTGCATATCAATATCCACGTGGTCGAGGAGCATTTCCTTCAAGGCGTTGAGGTTGCTGTTGACCGCGTCCGATGCCAGAGGATAGTACTCATACAGGTTGAATACCACTACATTGCGGAAACTCAGTCCTTCTTCTTTATGCATACGTACAAGGGCCGAATATACATTGCGCGGAGAGTTACCGCCTGCCAAGGCAAGCACGCAGAAGCGTCCGGCTTTCTGCTTGTCACGAATCACTTGTGCAATGTCCAACGCAATTTGGTTGGCTCCTTCTTCGGGAGACTCATAAATGTCTGTCGGAATTTTTTCGAGACGTGTCAGTACCGACCGTTCGAAAGCGTTCTCAGGTCTGTAGTACCTGGGGGATACTCTGTTTAGAGTAATTTGAGAACTAAGATTGGTTTTCATACAATAATTTGGTTATTAATAAAATGATTAAAGCTGTTCGCTTATTCAAAACTTAACAAAAATACGAAAAACAAAGTTCATTCGCATTATGTTGAGATAAATTTTATGATAAAGTATTGGTTTCAGGTACTAATTTACCCATTGCCCATACTGCTCTTATCTTTAATTCTTCGTCCATAACGATAATATCAGCGTCTTTTTCCTTCTGGAGCGATCCCTTGCGGTCATATACACCCATGATGCGTGCCGGTGTTTCGGACACCATACGCACGGCGTCTGCCAAAGGTATGTCAGCTTTCTGTACCATTGTGCGTATCAGGCGGTCCATGGTTGCCACACTGCCGGCAAGGGCGGAGTGGTCTGCCAGCTTGCATACGCCGTCTTCAATGATGACACGAGGGTCGAAGGCCTCTTTGCTGTCACTTGCGGCACATGCCAGGGCGTCGGTGATGGCGCACATCCGTTCCACGCCTTTTATCTTGTAGACCAGACGCAGGATTGTGGGCGGTACGTGAATTCCGTCGGCCACTACTTCCACTGTCATATCGTCCATGAGGTAAATGCTTTCCACAGTTCCTTCGTATTTATATTCACGGCGTTTGTGGAATCCGGGCATTGCGTTGTAGAAGTGTGTGGCATGTGTATATCCGGCTTCATAGGCGGTGCGTATATCTTCAAATTCGGCTTGGGTATGGGCTACCGAAGCCAAGATGCCTTTTCCGGTGATGTATTTACCGAACTGCATGGCTCCGGGCAATTCGGGAGCGGCATCCCAGCGTTTGATGCAGTGCCAGTTTTCTACGATAGGGATATATTCGTTAGGATCGGGATTCTTGATGTTCTCGGGCATCTGTCCGCCTGCCATTGCCATATTCAGATAGTGCCCCTCGAGATGAAGACCCAGTATCGGACTATCTTTTTCAGCCATCATCTTCGTGCAAGTTTCCGCCGCCTGCTCAATCATCGGTACGGTGGAGGAGGACAGGGTAGGGAATATACTGGTAGTTCCGTATTTCATGTGGGTCTTGACAGCACCTCGGAAAGCATCTTCGGTACATTCCATGAAATCGCGTCCGCCGCCGCCATGCGCATGGATTTCTACACCGCCGGGCAGTACATACATTCCTTTTACATCAATCAGCTGTGCACCGATAACGGCAAGATCGCAATTGGTTACTTCTAAAATTTTTCCGTCTCTGATAAGTACGGAACCGTCCTTGAGCCATCCTTGCGGGGTCAAGATACGTGCGTTGATAAGTTGAGTCAACATAGGATTTAGGGGTTAGTGTTAATAAATAAATTGTGTCAGTCGTTAGACATCGTTTCAAAGGACAAAAATAACTACTTTTTGGGTAAGATGCGCTTATACGTTTAGATATTTTCATTAAATACTCTAAAATTTGATGCGTAATATTTAAAGAAATACCTATTTAATATCTTTTAATCAGGATGATGGTAGGCGGGAACTTTAATTTCGTTATTTTGTTTTACCTATAATAAACTTATAAAACTATTGATTATGAAAACATGGAAAGTAGAAGCAGCTATTATTGCCCTCGGTATGGTTTTGCTGGGAGTGGTAATAAAATGGGGTATAAACGACTTTATAGACAAAGAACGTATTGTCAGTGTAAAGGGGCTGGCAGAAATGGAAGTTCCCGCTGATAAGGTGATATGGCCTTTGATGTACAAGGACATCGGGAATGACCCGTCTTTGCTCTATGCCAATATGGAACAGAAGAATAAGGCTATTGTGAAGTTCCTGGAAAGCAACGGCATCGCGAAAGAAGAAATCAGTATCGCCCCTCCGGAGGTGATAGATATGCAGGCCGAACGCTATGGAAACCGCGATATAGTTTATCGGTATAATGCCACATCGGTCATTACGGTTACTTCAAAGGATGTGGATAAAGTGCGGAAGCTGATGTCGGAGCAAGCCGAACTGCTGAAACAGGGCATTGCCATTAGCGGAGGTGATTATCGCTATAACGTAGTGTATGAGTTTACAGGCTTGAACGACGTGAAACCGCAAATGATAGAAGAAGCCACGAAGAATGCCCGTGCAGCTGCCGAGAAGTTTGCAAAAGACTCGGACAGCAGTCTGGGAAAGATACGGAATGCCTCGCAGGGACAATTTTCCATATCGGACAGAGATGCCAATACACCTTATATTAAAAGTATACGCGTAGTGACTACCGTGAATTATTATCTGAAACGATAATGAAAGAATCCGCATCTTTCCATGCGGGAAATTTACTCCTGAATCCTTGCAGTGCGGGAAGTTCAAGGGTGGCGGTGGCAGTTCCTTCTTCATTGTCGGGAACTTGAGCCATCAGTTCACCCTTGTAGGAGTAGATGGCGCTGCCGCCGTTGTAGGGGAATTGATTGCCGTCCGTACCGACGCGGTTAACTCCGCAGACATAACAGATGTTTTCCAGAGCGCGTGCCTGCAAAAGTACATCCCAGACTTTTCGTCGGGACACGGGCCAGTTGGCAACGTAAATTACCAAATCGTATTCATTGTTTACATTCCGGCTCCACACCGGGAAACGAAGGTCGTAGCACACGAGCAACAGTATGTTCCAACCCTGATACGGGATTATGGTACGACGACTGCCTGCCGTGAAATGTACCGTTTCGCTGCCCATACGGAACAGATGCCGTTTGTCGTAGAAGTAGGTCTCTCCTTCGGGAGTGATGAAAAAGGCGCGGTTGTAGTAGGCGTGGCGTTCGCGGGAAATGTAGCTTCCGGCGATGGCTATCCGGTACTCCGAAGCCCATTGGCGCAAGGTAGTAATGGTATCGCCTGTTACCGGTTCCGCCAGTTTATCGGTGTTCATGCTGAAGCCGGTAGAAAAAGTTTCCGGCAAAACAACAATCTCCGCCGCTCCGCGAAGTGTTTCCAGCTTTTCGCGAAGACGACGGAGATTGTCTTGTTTATTTTCCCAAGCAATATCCGTTTGCAGGATACTGACACGTAGTTGGTTCATTTTGACAAGCGGTTGTTGCCAACCGTTCTTTTAAATCGTTCCGATTGAGAAATTTTCAGGTACCTTTCCATGAAAGTCCTTGAAATAGAGTTTTATCTCATGCATATCCTTTTCAAAATCTCCCGTCGGCATTATTGCTTTGGTGGAGGTTATGGTCTTGGAAGGATAATCTATACCGATTAGCATGATAGGGACTTGTGCTTGCCGGGCGATGAAGTAAAATCCCTTTTTCCAGTTAGGATTGGGCTTACGTGTTCCTTCCGGGGTGATGGCTAAATGGAACTGTTTGCTTTCGGCAAATTTGTGTGCCATTTGGTCCACTAAGGAAGTTTTGCGGTTCCGGTCTACCGGTATACCGCCCACAGCTTTGAATATCAAACCCAACGGGAAGAAAAACCACTCTTTCTTCATCATAAAGCTGGTTTTCCGTCCGATGGCGCCATAAAACAGTTTACCGATAAATAAATCCCAGTTGGATGTATGCGGTGCTGCACAGATGACACATTTGTCATAGTTGGGCACTGTTACATTTGTTTTCCAGCCTAACAGGCGATAATAGATAAAACTATATAGTCTTTTCTTCATTCTTATTATTTAAGTTTGCCGATAGCTTCGATAACTTCGTCCACTTTTGCGTTAAAATCAGAACGGAATTTCTTGTAGTAACCTTTTACATTTCCCGGTTCGGTGTGGCTGATGCGGCTGATGAATTCATCTTGTATTTTCAGAATCTTGCCCATTAGCTCATCGGCTTTCTTTTTGTCTGTTCCGGGCACGTACAGGCTGTTCATCAGACATTCGGCGAATAACTCACCGGTAATATAGTTGACGTTCTTTTTCAATACTCTTCTACTTGCCATAATCTTTACTTTTTATGTGAATAAATTGAATTATTTTCGGTAAAGATAGTGTTTTTCTCAATGAGTGGAGAGGAAAAATGGGATTTTATGTGTTTTTAATGAGAGACGGTTCGTGGAATAATTCTACATTTGTGGAGATTTTCTACAATCCAAGTGTGGAATATAAATAGGGTATGAGTACCTTGTATATGCGTTTACAGCTGATAATTAAACTATTATATAACAAAGATAGCCCCTTGCCGGCTTTTGGCATTGCGTTTGCTTTGAATAAAAGAAACAGGGTTAATTTTAATAAACAAACAAGCATGAGACTATTTTTTACGAAAAGAGAATTAAAGCTGAGAAAAAAAAGGGTAATAATGATGATAGCCTGTATGGCGGTGCTGCTTGCCGGTTATCTGATATTGACTTGGCCGAAAAAAGTTCAGCCGGAGGCTCCCACTGTAATTGTGGAGCCTGCCGAAGTGGGTGATGTGGAAATTTTCGGTGAATATGTAGGCCGTATTCGTGCGCAGCAGTTTGTGGAAGTACGTGCACGCGTGGAGGGTTATTTGGAAAGTATGCTTTTCGCCGAAGGTAAATATGTAACCAAGAATCAAGTCTTGTTTGTCATCAATCAGGACCAGTATCGTGCAAAGGCTGATAAGGCTCGTGCACAGTTGAAGAAAGACGAGGCGCAAGCGTTGAAAGCCAAGCGTGACTTGGAACGTATTCGGCCTTTGTATGCGCAGAATGCCGCCAGCCAGTTGGATTTGGATAATGCACAGGCAGCTTATGAAACTGCCGAGGCTTCTGTTTCCATGAGCCAAGCCGATTTGGATCAGGCGGAACTGGAATTGGGTTATACCATTGTACGTTCCCCCCTGTCGGGACATATCAGTGAAAGGAATGTAGACTTGGGAACACTGGTGGGACCGGGAGCCAAATCCTTGCTTGCCACTGTAGTGAAGAGCGATACGGTGCTGGTGGATTTCAGTATGACTGCATTGGATTACCTTAAAAGCAAGGAACGTAATATCGAAATAGGCCGTCAGGACTCTACCCGTTCTTGGCAGCCCAATATTACGATTACTTTGGCAGATAACACTGTCTATCCTTATAAAGGTTATGTAGATTTTGCCGAACCGCAGGTTGATCCGCAGACTGGTACATTCTCCGTCCGTGCCGAGATGCCCAATCCGAACAGGGTATTATTGCCGGGGCAGTTTACGAAAGTGAAACTGTTGCTGGATGTACGCGAGGGTGCGGTAGCGGTTCCTCAAAAGGCGGTTACCATTGAAAAGGGCGGAGCTTATATTTATGTAATGCGCCGCGACTCTACGGTTGAGAAACGTTTCATCGAATTAGGACCGGAGTTTGGCAACAACATGGTTGTTGAACGCGGACTGGTGGCAGGCGAGCAGGTAGTGACAGAAGGTTTCCACAAGCTCACTCCGGGTATGAAAGTACGTGCGCAGGCCGTTTCCGAGAATAAATCACAGGATAACAATCTCTCAAAGTAATGACAGTATGAAAGTGACTTTCTTTATAGATCGCCCGGTATTCTCGGCGGTGATATCGATTGTGATTGTGATTGTCGGTATCATCGGTCTGACGATGCTTCCGGTGGATCAATATCCGCAGATAACGCCTCCTGTTGTGAAAATCAGCGCCTCCTATCCGGGAGCAAGTGCGCTGACCGTATCGCAAGCGGTGGCAACTCCTATCGAACAGGAAATAAACGGTACTCCGGGTATGTTGTATATGGAGTCCAACAGTTCAAACTCCGGCGGTTTCTCGGCAACGGTGACTTTTGATGTGTCTGCCGACCCGGATTTGGCTGCCGTAGAAATTCAGAACCGTGTGAAGCTGGCGGAAAACCGCCTGCCTGCCGAAGTTATCCAAAACGGTATTTCGGTGGAGAAGCAAGCCCCCAGCCAGTTAATGACTATCTGTTTGACTTCCAGTGACCCGAAGTTCGATGAAATCTATTTGAGTAACTTTGCTACCATCAACGTGCTCGACCTCTTGCGTCGTATTCCCGGTGTGGGACGTGTGTCCAATATCGGTAGCCGTTACTATGCCATGCAGATTTGGGCTATGCCGGACAAGCTGGCGAACTTCGGTTTGACTGTGCAGGATTTGCAGAGCGCATTGAAAGACCAGAACCGCGAGTCGGCTGCCGGTGTATTGGGACAACAACCGGTGCAAGGTTTGGACATTACTATTCCTATTACAACACAAGGCCGTCTGAGTTCCGTAAAGCAATTTGAGGATATTGTAGTCCGTGCCAATGCCAACGGGTCTATTATCCGTCTCCGCGATGTGGCGCGTGTATCGCTCGAAGCCTCTTCGTACAGTACGGAAAGTGGTATCAATGGCGAAAATGCAGCCGTTCTCGGTATCTATATGCTTCCGGGAGCCAATGCTATGGAAGTGGCGGACAATGTGAAGAAGGCAATGGAAGAAATCAGTGCGAACTTTCCTGAAGGAATGAGCTACGAGATACCGTTTGATATGACTACCTATATTTCGGAGTCTATTCACGAGGTATATAAAACATTGTTCGAGGCATTGGTTCTGGTGGTATTGGTGGTGTTCCTTTCGCTGCAAAGTTGGCGTGCAACTTTAATTCCCGTTGTCGCAGTGCCCATATCCTTGATAGGAACTTTCGGCTTCATGCTGATTTTCGGCTTCTCGTTGAACATCTTGACTTTGTTGGGATTGATTCTCGCTATCGGTATTGTGGTGGATGATGCCATTGTGGTGGTGGAGAATGTAGAACATTTAATGGAGACGGAAAAACTTTCACCTTATGAGGCAACCAAGAAAGCTATGAGCGGTTTGACAGGCGCTTTGATTGCTACGTCGTTGGTACTCTGTGCCGTATTTGTTCCGGTAAGTTTCCTAAGCGGCATCACCGGACAGTTATATCGCCAGTTTACCATTACTATTGCGGTATCCGTATTACTCTCTACGGTTGTGGCGTTGACGCTTAGCCCTGTGATGTGCTCGCTTATCCTGAAGCCCGGTAGCGGAAAGAAAAAGAATATTGTGTTCCGCAAGATTAATGAATGGCTGAATATCAGCAACCATAAGTATGTCGGTGTTATCAGTCGCGTCATCAAGCATCCCAGACGCTTGATGAGTACATTCGGTATGGTACTGATTGCTATTTTCATTATTCACCGTCTGATACCTACCAGCTTCTTGCCGGCCGAAGACCAAGGCTATTTTAAAGTAGAACTGGAACTGCCGGAGGGCGCTACACTGGAACGCACTCGCGTGGTGACCGATCGTGCGGTGAAGTATTTGGAACAGAACCCGTATGTGGCTTATGTGCAGAATGTAACGGGTAGCAGTCCGCGTGTAGGAAGCAATCAGGCACGCAGTGAACTCACAGTTATCTTGAAGCCTTGGGAAGACCGCAAGAACACTACCATTAACGAAATAATGGAGAAAGTGGAAAAGGACTTGACAGAATATCCCGAATGTAAAGTCTATCTCTCCACTCCGCCTGTGATTCCGGGATTGGGAACATCCGGCGGTTTTGAAATGCAACTTGAAGCGCGGGGCGAGGCTACCTTTGACAACTTGGTACAGGCAGCGGATACTTTGATGTACTATGCCCGGAAGCATAAGGAACTGACGGGGCTTTCGTCTTCTTTGCAATCCGAAATCCCGCAACTCTATTTTGATGTAGACCGTGACAAGGTGAAGATGCTGGGTGTGCCGTTGGCGGATGTGTTCTCTACGATGAAAGCCTATACAGGTTCCGTATATGTGAACGACTTCAATATGTTCAACCGTATATATAAAGTGTATATCCAAGCGGAAGCTCCGTATCGTGAGCACAAAGAGAACATTAATCTGTTCTTTGTAAAAGCTGCCAACGGTGCAATGGTTCCGTTGACCTCATTGGGTAATGCATCCTATACCACTGGACCGGGTAGTATCAAACGTTTCAATATGTTTACCACTGCCGTTATTCGCGGCTCGGCTGCACAAGGTTACAGTTCCGGTCAGGCTATGGAGATTATGGAACAGATAGCGCGCGACCATTTGCCGGATAATATAGGTATTGAGTGGAGCGGACTTTCCTATCAGGAAAAGAAGGCAGGCGGTCAAACCGGATTGGTGCTGACATTGGTGTTCCTTTTCGTGTTCCTCTTTTTGGCTGCGCAATATGAAAGCTGGACAGTGCCCATCGCAGTATTGCTTTCCTTGCCTGTAGCGGCTTTAGGAGCTTATTTAGGTGTTGCCGTTTGTGGTTTGGAGAATGATATCTACTTCCAGATAGGTTTGGTAATGCTTGTGGGACTTGCGGCGAAGAATGCCATCCTTATCGTAGAGTTTGCCAAAGTGCAGGTAGATAACGGGGGAGACTTGGTACAGTCGGCTATTCATGCCGCCCAACTTCGTTTCCGTCCTATTTTGATGACCTCCCTTGCCTTCGTACTGGGTATGCTTCCTATGGTGCTTGCAAGCGGACCGGGTTCTGCAAGCCGTCAGGCAATCGGTACGGGAGTTTTCTTCGGAATGATCTTTGCCATTGTATTCGGCATTGTACTTGTACCGTTTTTCTTTGTCCTGATTTATAAGGCAAAGGCGAAAGTACAGCACAAAATCAAGAAAGACTGATGATAATATTGTAAACGAATTCTGATTACAAACTTATGAAAAGAAAAAATATATATATACTTCTGTTGCTCACCTCGGTTCTTTTTACATCTTGTAAGGTAGGCAAGAGTTATGTCCGTCCCGAAATGGCATTGCCCGACAGTTTGGCGCAACAACAGGACAGTGTCAGCATTGCCGATGAGCAATGGCAGGCGGTTTATACCGATCATACTTTACGCAGCCTGATAGCCCGTGCATTGGAATACAATAAAGATATGCTCATTGCTGCGGCCCGTGTAAAGGAAATGGCAGCGCAGAAACGCATCAGTGTAGCCAATTTGTTGCCTCAGTTGAATGGAACAATAAAAGCGGAACGCGAGGTTGAAAATTATGGCGGCCATAACCGTGATGCAGGAAACGGCTATGAGGCAAAAGCCCTCTTGTCATGGGAGCTTGACCTTTGGGGAAATCTGCGTTGGAAGAAAGTAGCTGCCGTTGCCGATTATCTGCAAAGTGTGGAAGCCCGGCGTGCCCTGCGTATGACGATTGTTTCCGAAGTGGCGCAGGCGTATTACGAATTGGTGGCGCTTGATACCGAATTGGAAATTGTCCGTCAGACCCAAAAGGCCCGTGAAGAAGGCGTACGTCTTGCAAGAATCCGATTTGAAGGCGGACTTACCTCGGAGACTTCCTACCAGCAGGCACAAGTGGAGCTGGCACGTACCGCTACGCTTGTTCCGGACTTGGAACGCAAAATTTCTATAAAGGAGAATGATATAGCCTTTCTTGCCGGGGAGTTTCCTACCCGTATCGAACGTAGCCGCTTCTTGCAGGAATTGGATGTGCCGGAATCTTTGCCTGTAGGGTTACCGTCCGGTTTATTGGAACGTCGCCCTGATATTCGTGCTGCAGAACAGCAGCTCATAGCGGAACATGCCCGTGTAAAGGTAGCTTATACCAATATGTTTCCCCGTCTGTCGCTTACCGGGCAGTTCGGGTTGGAGAGTGATGTACTGTCCAATTTTCTTCAATCTCCTTATTCATTGTTGAACGGTGCGGTGCTGACTCCGCTTTTCAACTGGGGAAAGAACCGGTCCGCCTTGAAAGCGCAGAAAGCTTCGTTTGAAGCCGAAGTGCATAGCTATGAGAAAACGGTGCTGAATGCTTTCAAGGAAGCCAAGAATGCGATAGTGGATTTCAATAAAATAAAGGAAGTGTACCAGTTGCGTCTCAAGTTGGAACGTTCTGCCAAGACGTACGTTGATTTGGCGCAGTTGCAATATATTAACGGTGTCATTAATTATATGGATGTTCTCGATGCCCAACGCGGGTATTTTGATGCCCAAATCGGTGTCAGCAATGCTATTCGCGACGAACTGATAGCGGTAGTAAATGTTTATAAAGCTCTGGGAGGAGGTTGGCAGATTGCTAATTAGTTATATTATTTCGTTCACAGGCTTTCATATTTCAGAAAAAAGAGCGAAATTTGCGACGCTTTTAAACGGAACTTTATTAACACCTTTAAATAATTAAGAGAAATGACTAAAAGTGCATTGCAAATTGCAAGGGCTGCCTATCAGCCCAAACTTCCGAAAGCGCTGAGAGGTACTGTGAAAGCAGTGGCTGGTGCAGCTACTCAGTCGGTAGCCGATCAGGAAGATATCAAGAAATTGTTCCCCAACACCTATGGAATGCCTTTGATTAAATTCGAAGCTACTGATGAGGTAACTAACTTCCCCGCTATGAACGTGGGTGTTATCCTTTCGGGTGGTCAGGCTCCCGGCGGTCACAATGTAATTTCCGGTATCTTCGACGGCATTAAGAAGTTGAACAAAGACAGCAAACTGTATGGTTTCATCCTCGGCCCCGGTGGCTTGGTAGATCATAACTACATGGAACTGACTGCCGACATCATTGACGAGTACCGCAATACCGGCGGTTTCGACATTATCGGTTCCGGTCGTACTAAGTTGGAAAAAGAAGACCAATTTGAGAAAGGTCTGGAAATTCTGAAAGAGCTGGACATCAAGGCACTGGTTATCATCGGCGGTGATGACTCTAATACAAATGCCTGCGTATTGGCAGAGTATTATGCAGCCAAGAACTATGGTGTACAGGTTATCGGTTGCCCGAAAACTATCGACGGCGACTTGAAGAATGAAATGATCGAGACTTCTTTCGGATTCGATACAGCTTGTAAGACTTACTCTGAAGTAATCGGTAACATCCAGCGTGACTGTAACTCTGCACGTAAATACTGGCACTTCATCAAGCTGATGGGACGCTCCGCTTCTCATATCGCTTTGGAATGCGCATTGCAGGTACAACCTAATATCTGTATTGTTTCAGAAGAAGTTGAAGCTAAAGATATGTCTTTGGATGATATTGTAACTTACATCGCCCAAGTGGTAGCCAACCGTGCCGCCCAAGGCCGTAACTTCGGTACTGTTCTTATCCCCGAAGGTTTGGTTGAGTTCATCCCGGCTATGAAACGTCTTATTGCCGAACTGAATGACTTCTTGGCTGCCAATGCGGAAGAATTTTCTCAGATTAAGAAATCACACCAACGTGACTATATCGTCCGCAAACTTTCTCCGGAAAATGCCGCTATCTATGCAAGCCTTCCCGAAGGTGTTGCACGTCAGTTGACATTGGATCGTGACCCGCACGGAAATGTACAGGTATCTCTCATCGAGACAGAGAAACTGTTGTCCGAAATGGTTGCTGTTAAATTGGCTCAGTGGAAAGAAGAAGGCAAATTCGTAGGCAAGTTCGCTGCACAGCATCACTTCTTCGGCTATGAAGGACGTTGCGCCGCTCCGTCTAACTTCGATGCCGATTATTGCTACTCTTTGGGTTATACGGCATCTGCGCTGATTGCTAACGGCAAGACCGGTTATATGTCTTCCGTACGCAACACTACCGCTCCTGCCGAAGAATGGATTGCAGGCGGTGTGCCCATCACAATGATGATGAACATGGAACGCCGTCATGGTGAAATGAAGCCGGTAATCCAGAAAGCTCTGGTGAAGCTGGATGGCGCTCCTTTCAAGTCATTCGCCGCTCAGCGCGACCGTTGGGCTGTAGAAACAGACTACGTTTATCCGGGTCCTATCCAGTACTTCGGTCCTACGGAAGTTTGTGACCAGCCTACCAAAACTTTGCAACTGGAACAAGGTAAATAATTGAAGTTCCTTAAGAACCTGATATTGATTTTTCAGGCACGGATTACACGGATTTCACGGATTATATTTTATTCTTTTTCCGTGAAATCCGTGAAATCCGTGCCTGAATTTTATACCACACGCATATGCCTGCTAAAACCGATACTGTGGCTCGCCGCAAACCTGTCTCCCGTCGTAAGCCTGCTTCTCGCGGCACTTCTTCCTCCCGGAAAAAGAAACAGGTGTCGTCCCGCACCATGCCTATATGGTTGCGCAATTTGTTGGCGTTTGGCATTATTGCGGTGTTTTCTGTTGGATTTTATTGGTTCTTTATCCGTCCCTATGCTTATCGCTGGAAACCTTGTTACGGACTGAAAGGTTATGGAGTATGTATGCCTTGCAGTTACGAGGTGCATGGTATTGATATTTCCCACTATCAAGGCATTATAGACTGGGATATGCTTCTTCATAATAAGGAGGCGAAATTTCCCATACACTTTATTTTTATGAAAGCTACCGAGGGCGGTGACCACGGTGATGCAACTTTTACCGAGAACTTCGGTCAGGCACGGAAACATGGCTTTATCCGAGGCGCTTATCATTACTTCCTGCCTAAGACGGATGCGCACAAACAAGCTGATTTCTTCATTCGTACCGTGCAGCTCTCAAAAGGTGATCTTCCACCTGTTCTTGATGTGGAAACTACGGGGAAAAAGTCACCGCAGGAACTGAAAACCGCTGTTAAGACGTGGCTTGACAGGGTAGAGGCGCATTATGGCGTAAAGCCGATTCTTTACACTTCCTATAAATTCAAGAAACGTTATCTCAACGATTCTATTTTCAACTCTTATCCTTACTGGATAGCCCATTATTACGTTGATTCGGTAAAGTACGAGGGTAAATGGCATTTTTGGCAACATACCGATGTAGGCAATGTTCCCGGTATCAATGAAGAAGTCGATCTGAATGTCTTTAACGGTACATTGGAGGAGTTGCTGGGCATGACTTTGCAGTAGTTAACTTCATAGATGCAAGAAGTTAACTTTCAGATGCCTACTTAGTTAACTTCTTTACACCTGTTTTGTTAACATCCTACCGCTCTTGATGTTAACTTCCTGTTTTCCTTTTTTTTCTTTCACCTGTGCCGCACGCAATAGGTTATTTCCCTTTGGCGGTAAATCTCTTTTTCATAATCAGTTTAGTGTGTTGATAAATAGGCTGTAATGCTAATCAGAAGTACGAATTAGTACTAATGATGAGAGGGCTTATGGAATAGGGAAAAGTGTTTTTTAGACGTTCGTTTAATGTGCACAAAGATACGTGTTGTTTTTGAAATGAGCAAAATGTTCAATAAAAATATTCTTATGAATCATAAAATCTATAAGCAATACATTGTTTATCAATCTATTGGCTAAATCCTTATTCATCTTTATTTTTTGCTCTTTTTTAGGTATTCCTTTCCCTATGTCTTTCTGAAATTTTGACGTTTTTTAAACGAACGTCTAAAAAACAGTCTTTGTGTTATAATCCGTTTGTTTACAGTAGTTTACCCGTCACTAATGTACAACTACAAAAAAAACACAGGTAAGAGGGACACAATACTTGCCGTATTCTACATAGAGTGTCTGCAATTGATTGGAATTCAAGCATATGCAAGGGTTTCAAAGCCCCGGGAGAACGCCCTTTTCTGAAACAGGCATATAAATGGAAACAGAGAAAGAGACCGAATTATGGTATGCCATGCGTGCCACCTACCGCAGAGAGCCTGATGCCGTACGCTTGCTTGAAAAGGAGAATCTGGACTGTTTCGTCCCCATGCAGTATAAGGTAACGGTGAAGAAAGGCAGGAAGGTTCGTATTCTGGTTCCTGTCATACACAACCTGATTTTTGTCCATGCCTGTCCTTCTGATTTGAAACGTGTAAAGTCTAAAGTCACTTATTTGCAATATATCACCGATACCCGCAGCGGTCAGAAAATCATCATCCCGGATAATGAGATGCGGCGTTTCATCGCTGTAGCCGGTAGCTATAGTGACCAGCTCCTGTACTTCCAACCTGAAGAGTTGAATTTATCCAAAGGTGCCAGAGTTCGCATCACCGGCGGTGACTTCGAAGGTCAGGAGGGTGTCTTTTTGAAGGTGAAAGGAGCGCGTGACCGCCGTGTTGTCATCGAGATTCAGGGTGTCATTGCCGTTGCCATGGCTACCATCCACCCTGAACTGATAGAAGTAATCAAATAGTTGATAGTAGATAATTTTACAGTTGTCAATTCATAACTCATAATTTATAATTCATTATGTCTCTTTCTGAAGAAACTCTTGCCCTTCAGCGTGCCGCGCACGACCTGATGTATTTGGGTATGGATGGGAGTCCCGTCTACAGCGATGACCTTTCCCGTCGTAACGGTGAGGTTTACCGCCTGACTACAGCTTTGTATAATTCCGTTGCCAAAGGTTCTACCGTCGAAGAACAGGCTAATGTCTGCCTTGCTCTTCTGATGGGTTATAATGCTTCATTTATCGACCACGGTGAAAAGCAGGAACATATTCAGGAGATTTTGAACAGCTGTTGGGATATTCTTGAAGCTCTTCCCGCTTCATTGTTGAAACTCCGTTTGCTTACGGCTTGTTATGGTGAGGTTTACGATGAACCTTTGGCTGAGGAGGCCCGTGCGATTATCGCTGGTTGGGATGGGAAATTACTCACTCCCGAACAGCAGGAAGCTATCGACGAACTTCAAAATGTAATAGATAATCCCTATCCTTGGGAATATGTAGAAGAATAGAATTGCTTGCAAAGTTTTACTCATAATGAAGAATCTTATAATTGTGGGGGCAGGTGGATTTGCCAAATCAGTTTTGGATTCAGTTGACCACATGAATTTTCACATGGTGGGTTATATCGATGATATAAAACCTAAAGGAGTAGACCATCAGGGATTTCCTGTCTTGGGAAATTCCATTGATTGTGTAGAAAGTCCTGAATCATATGTGTATTTTGTAGCAATAGGTAATAATGCGAAGCGCAAGACATGGTTCGATAAGTTGAAAGAAAGGAACCTTTCATTGATTAATGTAATAGACAAAACGGCTTTAGTATCGCAGTATGCAACTATTGGCGAAGGTTGTTTTATTGGGAAACTCGCTATATTGAATCATGGGAGTTCAGTGGGTGATAATTGTGTAATAAATACCCGTGCGCTTGTAGAACATGGATGCCATATCTGGAATCATGTAAATGTTTCAACAAATGCAACACTCAATGGGGATGTTATATGTGAGGATGGTAGTTTTGTCGGATCGGGTACGGTTGTCAATGGGCAGATAACTATTGGAAAATGGGCTCTAGTTGGCTCTGGTGCAGTTGTCATAAGGGATGTCCTTTCTCATTCTACCGTAGTCGGTGTCCCAGCCAAAGCGATTGAGTCTAAAAGTTACAAGTATAATGCTTAAAAAATGGAACATATTTATATAATAGCAGAGATTGGTTGTAACCATTGTGGTAATCCTGCAATGGCAAGAAAGATGGTAAAGGAAGCAAAGTCCTGTGGGGTTGATGCTGTAAAATTCCAAACTTTCAAGGCTACTGAACTTATCTCGAAATTTGCCCCTAAGGCAGAATATCAGAAAGTAACTACCGGCAATGATGAAAATCAGTTGGAAATGACCCGGAAACTTGAATTGTCTTGTGATGATTTTATCGCACTTCGGGATTATGCTGTAAGTTTAGGTCTTAATACCTTTTCTACACCTTTTGACATGGATTCTATTGATTTTTTACAGCAAAGTGGACAGACTGTTTGGAAGATACCATCGGGTGAGGTTACTAATCTGCCTTTTCTTGAACGTATTGCCAAGATTAAGGTTGCTGGTAAAAAGATTATTCTTTCTACGGGTATGTGTACTATAGAGGAGGTACACAATGCTGTTGATATTATTTGTAAATATGAAGAACCCCAAAATCTTATTATACTACATTGTAATACCGAGTATCCTACACCGGACAAGGACGTCAATCTTAGTGCGATAGATACGTTGCATAGAGAATTTCCCAATATAAAGATTGGTTTCTCTGACCATTCTGTAGGTTGTGTGGCAGCCGTTGGTGCCTGTATGAAAGATATTGTTATGATTGAAAAACATTTTACTCTTGACAAGAATCTTCCAGGACCCGATCATAAAGCGTCTGCAACCCCTGAAGAACTTAAGGAACTTTGCAATAATGTACGTCGTATAGAAATACTTGCTGGTGAAGGTGGCAAAAAAGTAACGGAATCAGAAAGGCGTAATATAAATATTGCCCGCAAGTCAATTGTTGCCCGTAGGTTAATTAAAAAAGGTGAAATTTTGACAGAAGATAATCTCACTTGTAAACGTCCGGGGAATGGTATCAGTCCGATGGAATGGTATAATGTATTGGGTACGGTAGCAATAAGAGATTTTGGAGAAGACGAACTAATTGAAACTTGAGAATAAGTATGACAATAGATAATTGCAAGAGAAAGGTTATAGGCATAATAGATTGCAGAGGTGATAATCAATCAGTCAATGATTTTTTTACTCTCGGTATTTGGGGGAAATTGTGCTTTGAATATGTTTGTGAAACCGTATGTGCAGTCAATCTTTTCTCTGAAAAATACCTTTTGACGGAATCCCCTAAAATAGCGAGACTTGCAAACAAGTATCCAGTTAAAGTAATCAATGAAGAACCAATTGTAAATGATGCTGATATAATGCTGGTTTCAGGGAAAGCCATTTTTCTCACAGAAGCAACAATCATAGATGCCATCAGTAAATTTTATGGTGGAGTACTTGTCTCTGTTAATATGCAAAATATAAATAGTTTTAGTGATAATCTCGGTACATTTATCAGAACAGATGTTCCGTCTATTTCAGATGCATTTGTGTTAAAAGGAGCTATTCACACAGGACTAACTATTTCATATTATACATTGAAACCTGAAGAAGCCTTGGTTATAAATTCCATAAATGAATTCGAACTGGCATTAGTATTGAAAAAGAAAAAAGACAGTAAGAAGTTGCTTACAAAATGTATTTTAGAACGAATACACGAAAAAGAAAATACTTTTTTGCAGTGCGATAACAAGGACACAATTTGTTTAGTTGGACATTCTCAGCTTGATAATTGGATGTGTTCAAATATTGCTGGACATAAGATTCGAAATTGTGGGATTGGAGGAATATCTTCCCTTGAATACGAAGAATATATATTGAAAAAAGATTTACTAAACTGTAATTCAGATAGGTTTATTGTAATGCATGGGACAAATGATATTATATATCCTTATTCTGATGAATTTATAATTGAAAGTATTTCTCATACATTTGACTTTATTGAACGTAAAAATCCTAAAGCAAAAATATATTTTATTGCTATCGCTAATACAAACGGGCGTTTAGACAGGTCAAATAAACGTATAGATATCTTGAATGATAAAATGGGACAGGCTTTCTCAAAACGAGTATCGTTTATTAATGTAAAAGAGCTTTCTGATGAGTTTGGAGATTTGAGAATGGAATACACGATTGATGGTCTTCATTTTTCTTCGGAAGGATATGAAGTGCTCTTGAAAATTGTAGAACGGAATCTTGAAAAATGAAAAAAATAGCAATCATCCCTGCACGTTCCGGTTCAAAAGGACTGAAAGATAAAAATATTATTCCTCTTAATGGCAAGCCGCTTTTGGCTTACTCTATAGAAGCAGCCCTTCAGGTGGATTTTTTTGAAAGAGTAATTGTATCTACTGATTCAGAAGATTATGCAAGTATATCAAAACAGTATGGGGCAGAGGTTATGATGAGAGGAGAATCGTTGTCTAACGACAAAGCCACTACATATGATGTTATTGCTGATTTTTTAGAAAGATTTGGTACACAAACTGATTATTTCGTATTGCTTCAACCCACTTCTCCTATGCGGACATCAAAGCATATAAAAGAAGCTGTTGAGTTGTTTGAAAGCAATATGGATAAATATGATTTTCTTGTTTCCATGACCGAAAGCCATATGGCAGGTGTTTTGGTAAAACCTATTGAAGAAGATTTAAGTTTAAAACATTTTGATACGGATTTCTCTACTTACCGTCGTCAGAGTTATAAAGATTATTCCCCTAATGGAGCAATTTTTATAGCAAAGCAACAAGCCTATCTTAAGAATAAACATTTTTTCGGATCCAAGGCGATGGCTTATATCATGAATAAAAAGGACTCTATTGATATTGACGATAGAGTTGATTATAAATTGGCTGAACTCTTAATGACAGAACGAGAAAATGGGAATTTATAAAGTTGCATTTGCTACAGGTTCACGCGCTGATTATGGAATAGTGCGTAATTATATCTCTCTATTAGATAAAGATGATGAGATAGACTTTTCCCTACTTCTTACAGGAGCTCTTCTTGACCCAAAGTATGGTAATGAATTGGATGTTATCCATAATGACGGTTTTAAGATAGATGTAGAGATTCCTCTCCATTTGTGTGTTAGCAAAGTATCCGATACAACTAATGCTATGGCGGAAGCATTGTCAGCATTTGGAGTTTATTTTGAAGTACACAGATACGATCTTCTTATCATCCTTGGGGACAGATATGAGATGCTTTCAGTGGCTGTTGCGGCAGCAATGCAAAGAATCAAAATATTACATTTACACGGTGGTGAAATCACGCTAGGTAATTATGACGAGTTCATTCGGCACTCAATCACCAAAATGAGCAATTTCCATGTTACTAGCACGGAAAAATATCGTAAACGGGTAATCCAATTGGGTGAGAATCCGGACAATGTAGTATACCTTGGAGCATTGGGAGCAGAAAACTGTCTTGAAATAAATGAAGGCAATGTGCCGGGTGTACTCAAAGCCGCTTCTAAAGGATTTACAGTGCTGTTTCATCCAGAAACCATGACTGCTGCATCTACACTTGAGCAGACAAATATTCTTCTTTCAGCTGTTGATCGATTTGTTGATAAATATCATTTTTACTTTATAGGTACAAATGCAGATACGAAATCTGATGATATACGAAATACAATAAAGGCATATTGCAAAAAGCGTAAAAATACTCACTATGTAGATAATTTGCATCCTGATGCTTATCATTATTTGGTGAAGCATTCTTACGCATTGTTAGGTAATTCCAGTTCTGGCATCATTGAAGCTCCAAGTCTTGGTACATATACAATCAATATTGGTGATCGCCAGAAAGGGCGTGTAAGAGGAAAGAGTGTCATAGACATTTCTTGTAATACCGAGGCTATTATTAAGGCTATGAATAAAGTAATCAATAATCCCTTAAAAGAAATAGATTCTCCATATTACAAGGCAGATGCTGCCAAACAATATTATCTATTTACGAAAAAAAAACTAAATGACATTATGGAGAATAGTATCAAAGAATTTTGGGATGTGGACTTTTAAAAAGATAAATATGTGTAATATTTTAAATAAAAATGTATTATGAGATATTGTAAAAAATGCTTAATGCCGGATACAAGACCCGGTATTAGTTTTATGGAGGATGGAATTTGTGCACCATGCCATAATTATGAGAAGCAAAAAGAAACCGATTGGAATCAAAGAATGAAAGAATTGCAACAGCTATGTGATAAATATAGAGGTTGTAATGGTGCTAATAAATATGATTGTGCAATTGCTGTATCTGGAGGAAAAGATTCCACTTTTCAAGTATATATAATGAAGGAAGTAATGAAAATGAATCCGGTATTACTTTCTACAGCTTGTACAGAATGGACTGAAACGGGAAAGAAAAATATTCAAAACATAGCTGAAACATTTAGTTGCGATGTCATTAGTATTCAGCCAAATCCAAAAGTATCAAAAATAATGGCAAGAAAAGCCTTTGAAGAAATAGGTTCTCCTACATGGTATTTGGATGCACTGATTTATGCTTTCCCTTATAGAATGGCCGCCAAATTAGGTTTAAAGTTATTGGTATATGGTGAGAATGTAAATTATACATATGGTGGAAAATACAATGAGGAGACGCCATCGGCTAAGTTTCAGCCACTTAATGATGTAGTAAAACCTATATGGGATAAATGGCTTGAAGATGGTCAAATCAAACCTTACGAGTTGGAATCTGCGAAACAAATGACCCTCGAAGAATATGAAGAAAGTGGTTTAGAGGCTATTTATTTAAGTTACTATGTGCCATGGGATTCACATCATAATTATGAAGTTGCCAAGCGTTGGGGATTCCGTCACATGGAACATGAGTATCAAAGAGAAGGTACTCTTGAAAATTATAATCAAATAGACTCTATCAGTTATCTACTTAATCAATATCTCAAATATCCTAAGTTTGCACATTCTTCTGCTACTGAAATGGCATCAAGGTGGATTCGTGCAGGGCTGGTTACAAGAGAAGAGATGATTCCATTGGTAAAGCAGAAGGATAAAGTATTAGATCAAGGTATAGTTGATAAATTTATTGAATATACAGGTATGTCAGTAAGGGAATTTTGGAATACACTGGATAAATGGTATAACACAGAACTATTTTATCAAGATAGAGACGGTGTATGGCATGAGAAATTTGAAGTAGGTATAGGGATGACTGATAAAAAACGTAGTGAATTGTTCTGATTTAATCGGTTGATATATGAATTGAATTTTAATATTATTTGTTACATTGAATGGAGAGCTTTTTTTAGTTGATTGTATATGCTTAATATTGACATCTTATTTGGTAACTATAAATGTCTTTTTACTATCGAAGAAAATATAGTAGTTGAACATATTGTTTCAGTGATTTTGAATATTTATTTATCTTCCAGTGTTCTGTGTGAGAAATGGAATTTTTAATGATTTATATAGATGCTACAAGAATTTTCGTCATGTATTGACTTTAATTCAATTTGAGGGATTGTTACTTGTTTCTGGAAAAATGGTTTAGGCTGTCTATTGGTATCTCTTATAAAGCAACATGTGGCAACACTAGATTTTGTGTACTTAGATTACGAGAAACTTATTCAGAAGTGAATCTAATAAAATTTTTAGAATTCGTAAAATAAGTACTAAAAATGCTTTTCAGAATATTATATATCAACATTTGGTATTAACTAATTTGTATTAATATTTAAATATTGCAAGAGTTGGATTTAATAATAGGTGCAGGTATAACTGGTATTAGTTATGCTAGTTATACAAAAAATAATTATTTAGTAATAGAAAAGGAATTAGAACCTGGGGGATATTGTAGGACAATTAAAAGAAATGGTTTTGTGTGGGATTACTCTGGTCATTTCTTCCATTTTAGATATCCAGAAATCCGGGATTATGCTAGTAAAAGTATAAATCCTAATAATATTGTGGGAATACAAAAGTGTACTCAAATATATTATAATAAGAACTATATAGATTATCCTTTTCAGAAAAATATTCATCAATTAGATAAGCAAGAATTGATTGATTGTTTGTATGATTTATTTAATAGAAATGATAATGGGCTTTATACAAGTTTCAAAGATATGGTTATTAAAAAATTAGGAAAGTCAATTTCTGATAAATTTTTAATTCCATATAATGAAAAATTATATGCTTGTGATTTAAATGAATTAGATGTTGATGCAATGGGACGATTTTTCCCGAAGGCAGATATAAAAGATATTATTGATAATTTTAAGGCTAATAAAAATGAATCATATAATGGTTATTTTGAATATACTAAGGGGGGGGCTGAAGAGTATGTTAATTCGTTATTAGCTTATGTCGCTAAAGATAAAATATCATATGGAGAGTTTTTAATCTCTTTAGATATAGATAAAAAAGTTGCTATAACAAATAAGAGGTCTATTAAATATGATAACTTAATTTCTACTATTCCATTTATATCTTTACTGGAAATGAGTGACATAGATTATGATAGAAACATTTTCTCTTATAATAAAGTAGTAGTATTTAATATTGGTTTTGATTCTAAAGGTGGAGATAGAAAAAATCATTGGGTGTATTTCCCGTCAAAAGAATTGTGCTTTTATAGAATAGGATATTATGATAATATTATTAATTCTGATAGGATGTCAATTTACGTAGAGTTAGGATTTGGAAAGGATTCAGTACTTCCTCACAAGAATGTATTGTTTGAAAAAGTAATTAAGGATTTACAAGGAAGTGGAATTATTTCAGTAAACCAAAGTGTAGTGGATTGGGAGTGTATCATTATGGATCCTGCATATGTTCATGTGAATAAAGATACAGAGATAAAAGTACCATTATATAAAGATATTTTGGCGAAAAAAAATGTTTATTCTATTGGTAGATATGGTGGTTGGAAATATTGTTCAATAGAGGATAATATCATTGAAGCTAGAAACATGGCTATGAAGTTAGCAAAATAGAATGAAGAAAAATCTTTTTAGAATTTGCTCTTTTTTTAACAATGATTTTGTAAAGAACTCATTGTTATTTAGTGCTTTTTCTTTTCTAAATAGTGGTCTTAATTTTTTGTTGCTATTGATGTTGGCTAATTATCTGACTGCAGAAGATTATGGTCAACTTAACATGTATAATATTTTATTGACATTTTTAGGATTCGTTATTCCATTAAATTGCAATAGTTATATTTCAGTTGTTTATTATCGAAATACAAAAGAAAAAGTAGTAAAATATATTTCTATAATATTTAAAATTTCAATAGTTTTATTAACTATTTTGTTGTTAGCTACAATCCTTATTCCCAATATCGATAGATGTATGGGAATTTCAAAAAAAATGATTGTATTAACAGCTTTAATTGCGTTTACACAAGTCTTTACTAATATACTATTGGATTTATGGAGATTAGAAGAAAAAATCCTATCTTATGGTGTTTTTACATTTATATTGGTTATTGTTAATATTGTTTTATCACTTCTACTTATAATTAAATTAGATTTAGGATGGGAAGGTAGAGTATATGCACAGTTAATTACTGTATCATGCATGTTATGTGTGGCTTTGATAATATTAAAGAGGAAATCTTATTTATCTATAATTAAAAACTCTAAAACAGAAGTTAGGGATATACTAAATTATGGTATACCATTAATTCCTCATAGTATTTCTAGTTGGATAAGAATGGGAATTGATAGATATATGATTAATATGTTTTATCCTATGGCAGTAGTGGGGATTTATAGTTTTGCTTTTAATATTGCCAATATCATTCAGGTGATAGGCTTTGCTTTCAATGCTACATATTCAGTTTTTCTTTATAAGGTACTATCTAATAACAAGAATGATGATTTATGTTCACTCAGAAAAATAACAAATATAATGATACTAGTGTTTTCTATTTTAACGGTATTTGTTGTATTGATTGGTAATGTAGTGATACAAAATTACTTTCTTGATTATGCAAATGCAACTTCCTATTTAGGGCCACTATGTATTTCTACACTATTTCAATGTTTGTATTATTTATATGTTAATTACCTTTTTTATTTCTCGAAAACTCGACAACTAATGTTGATAACTTTGTCAACTACTACTTTACATTTTATATTAGTATTAGTTTTTGTAAGATATTCTGAAATTTATGCAGTCTATATAAATATGTTGACAAGCATCTTGATTTTTGTTTTAGTTTATATGTATTCGGGGAAAATTATAAAAAATAAAAAACTTTTTTTATAAAACACTTATTTATGCGTGAGTTTATTATTATACATCATGAACCTTTAACTAGAAAAATAAAAAGAAATTTTTTTATTGATGAATTGATTAATAAGGGTGTTAAAGTACAATATTGGTCTGTAGATAAATTGATTTTTGGAAAACCGATAAAATTAATTGATGAATTATCAGAGAATTATGTTACAGTGTTTTCTTCATTTAGCCAATTGGAGTATCAGATTAGATTGAATAGGGATGCTATATTCTTATTAGAATTCCAAACAACAATTAGAAGTGTTGAAATTATGAAATTATTGTCAGGTTATCGGTGCATTGTTTCAAGGATAGCTATTCATTCTACAATTAATTTATCAACAAAAGAGAAAATACAAAATGTAAGAAATTATGGATTTAATAAATTGAAAATATATTTTGAAAATATATTTCCTAATATTGTTTCAAAGATTTTATTTAGGATTTATAGATTAAATAATGTTGATATATTTTATTATTGTGGTGAAGCTTCTTTGAATCAATGGAATGCAAAGAAGAAAATACCTGTTAATTCTTTTGACTATGAAGATTATTTGACAAGGACAGAAAAAGTGAGTAGAACAGAAAAAAAATATGCAATCTTTTTAGATGAGTATTTACCATATCATCCCGATATACAAATATGGGGAAAACAAAAACTTACTCCTGAAAAATATTATAATGCATTGAATGATTTTTTTGATAAGTTAGAGTCAAAGTATGGTATTGAAGTTATAATAGCTGCACATCCAAAATCTGATTATGAACAAAGTAAATTTTCTTATAGGAAAATAGTTAAGTATAAAACACCTGAGTTAGTAAAATATTGCGAGTTTGTTATTGCTCATGATTCAATGTCTATTTCTTTTCCTGTTCTTAATTATAAACCTATATATTTTGTATATACGGAAGAGTTTTATAATATGGGTACATCGACTTTAACGTATGTAAAAAAAAATGCAAGATTACTAGGGCAACCATTAATAAATTTAGATAAAAAATATATTATAGAGAGTTATAGATATGATAAAATTAAGTACGATAAGTATAAGTATTTGTATTTAACAAGTAAAGATGCAGAAAAGAAAATGACTTCAGATATTATATATACATCAATTATAGATTATGATATGTTGATTAAATAAGGTTAGTACTTAAATGTAAATTAATACACATGTTTATAATTAAATATTTGCCACTCTGCGCATTATACTGTTTCACTATTTCTGCATTTTTGGGGATAAATCAGTTCTTTACATTACTCGGTATTTTTTGTATGCTTTTTGTGGTATTCTTTAGGTTTGCTAAAAGTTGCTCTTTTGTTAATAAATATTATTTTCCTGTAATTTTGATGATGTGTGTTGGAGCAACTTTAAATATATTTTTTACTACTAATGGATTGGGAGGAGTATTTACATTATTTGCTGTTATGAATTTGGCAATATCCATTATTGAAAATCCTCGTTTATATTTATTTTCATCTAAAATGATTCTTATCTTTTTATTGTTTTTGTTCTACTATATTGTGTTAATACTCCAAATAGATCCAAATTCCATTTATGTTGGAATGAGTAGGAATTATGTTGGTTTATTATTGGTAGCATATCTATTATTGTATTGCTTTCTTAATTATGTGATAAATAATAAGATATTAACGATTTTGCCGGTCATTGCTCTTCCTTTATCAGTTTTGCTTGTCGGTAGAACTTCAATGATTGCAATATTCTTACTTTGCTTAACGATATTATTATGTTTCCTTAAACAAATGAATTTTATTGTTAAATTAGTAACGCTTATTACTATTATTGCTTTATTAGTGTATTTCGATGACGACATTCTACTATTGTATAGTGCATCTTCTTTTGGTGGTTTTGGTTTGGATACTCCTAGGTATCAATTGTGGAAAGATTTTTTTAGGCAAATTGATTTTTTTACTTTCATTTTTGGTATTGATACATTAAAAATTCCCCAATTAATAGAATATAATGGTAATATTCACAATGGATTTTTAAATATTCTGGCAAGGACTGGTATTGGTTTTGTGTTCTTTATTCCGATTTTACTTCTATCATTTTTTAAATATTTTAAGAAATCAGAATATTTCTTATTTATATTATTAGGTTTGTTTAGCATAAGAGCCTTTTTTGATACTGGAATTTTTATTGGTAATCTAGGTTTCATTTTTTATTCCTTAATGTTATACCCTCATAAGTATTATACTATTAAACGTAAAAATATATTGTATTGTAATAAATAAATTTTATAAAACATGAAAATTCAAATACTTATGTCAACAATGAAGTGCGAGCATGTTGATGATTTAAAGCTTACGGAAAAGAATATTTATAGAGATATTGTGATTGTTAATCAAACAAATTATGAATCTGTTTATTATGATTCAGAAAACAATATAAAAATGATTTATACAAATACTCTGGGTACTTCAATAAGTAGAAATATGGCTATTGATAATTCTTCTGAGGAAATTTGTTTAATTGCTGATGATGATATTAAATATGTTGATAATTACCAAAAAATAATTTTGGATGCTTTTAATAGACATCCTGATGCAGATATTATAACATTTCAGATTCAAACACCCGATGGAACTTTATTTAAACAGAATTATATGACGGAAGAAAGAAAGCATTCCATGAGAACCGCATTAAAGGGTGCTTCTATAGAAATTGCATTCAAACGTAGTTCTTTATTGAAAAATAATTTAAAAGTTGATTTGGAATTTGGATTAGGTTCTAGATATAGAATCCATGATGATGTCATTTTTCTTACTGATGCTATAAAGAAAGGTATGAATGTTTATTATGTACCACAACCAATAGTCATTCATCCAAAGGAAAGTTCTGGTACAATATATAATGATTTTTTGATTACTTCAAAAGGGGCAGCTTTTTATCGGATATTTGGTTGTAAATGTTTTGCTATAGACTTTGTATACTCTTTGAAGAAATATCATGAGTATAAAGATAAATATTCTTTTTTTAAATTCATGAAACTAATTTATCAAGGTTCTTTAGAATTTAAAAGTACTCATTAAATTTATGTTTATGTCTCCAATGGTATCAATTATAACTCCTTGTTATAATTCTAGATTATATATTAGTAAAACAATAGAATCCGTAATATCTCAAACATATGAGAATTGGGAAATGATTATTGTTGATGATTGTTCTGAAGATAATTCTGTTGAAATTATTGAGAAGTATCAAAAACAAGATTCAAGAATAATATTAATCCTAAATGATAAACCTTCAGGTTCTCCAACTTTTCCTAGAAATAGAGCTATTGAACAGGCAAAAGGAAAGTATATAGCATTTTTGGATAGTGATGATTTATGGTTACCTACTAAATTGGAAGAACAGTTGATGTTGTTTTCCGATAATGTCGCTTTGGTATATTCTAATTATGAGAAAATAGATATTGAGGGAAATCGAAATAATCGTTTTGTGATTGGACCAGAAACAGTAGACTATAATACTTTACTGAAAAGTAATGTAATAGGGTGCTTAACAGTGATATATGATACTGATTTAGTGGGAAAACAGTTTTTTAAGAATATAGGACATGAGGACTTTTTAATGTGGTTGAATATTTTAAAAAAAGGATTTAATGCTAAAAACACAAATCTTGTTCATGCACTTTATAGAGTGGGTACTTCGTCAGTGTCATCTAATAAATTAAGAGCTATTAATTGGTACTGGAATATTATAAGGAACGAAGAGAAATTGGGCTTTTTTAATTCTATTTATTGCTTAATAAATTACTCTCTTTTATCCTTAATAAAATTTATAAAGTAGATATATGAAAGTAACAAATTCTTAATAAAAAGTAAGTATGGAATTGATTGAAAAAGATGACCATTTCATTCTTGATGGTATGAATGCCTTTGAACGTAATGTGAAACGTATGGGAGATTGTCTTCTTGCATTTGGTGCCCTTATTGTATTCTCTCCCTTGTTTCTACTTTGCTATATCGCTGTCAAACATGAAGATGGTGGTCCAGCTATTTTTAAACAAGAACGTATCGGTAGATTTGGTCGTCCTTTTAATATTTATAAATTTCGCAGTATGAAGTTAGATGCTGAGCAGCAAGGTCCTGCACTTTATGCTGGTGGCAAAGATAATCGCCTTACTAAAATTGGTAAGTTTCTCCGTGAACACCATCTTGATGAATTACCCCAATTATGGAATGTTTTTTGTGGTGATATGGCTTTCATTGGTCCCCGTCCTGAACGACAATACTATATCGAGCAAATAATGAAGGAAGATCCTCGTTATCGCTATCTTTTTCAAATCCGTCCTGGAGTAACTTCGTATGCAACTCTTTATAATGGCTATACTGATACTCTAGAGAAGATGCTTCGACGTTTGCGTTATGATTTGTTCTACCTAGAACACCGATCTTGGGGATTTGATTTTAAAATACTTTTTATGACATTCATGCGGATAGTATTTGGAAGAAAATTTTAAAGAATATTATAAAGAGCGATGTCTCTCTATTTGTAAGTGTCCGATGGTCTTGTACAAATCATAAAAGTATCTCTTTAATTAGAAGTGTCTAATATATGGTTTCAATTGCTTGGAACATTTATTTACAATAAGACTGTTTTAATACCTCATGACAACACTTTCTAATATATCCTGTGAGATAAATAGAATTCCTCATAATCTATTTTAAATGATGCTAGTGTGTTTGTTATAAGTTATTTTGGTTCAAGTGGGAAGTTCATTTTACTTGTTTAGGAGAAAAGGTTAGACAGTCTATTCATTGCTATTACCGAATAATTTGTAATAATATTGGCTTTTGTGTCTACTTAGATGAAACTCACATGTATTTTAATATTTATTACATGGAAGGTACTTGAAGGTTTCTTTTAAAATATTATATGTCCAAATAGGGTACTAATACAAAATTATATGGAAATAAATTACAAACTTTTAGATAATCAGAAGATTATCAATTATATTCAGTTTTTTCCTAAAGAAACAAATGTAGAGGACATCATTCGAAATTCCGGTGCTGACAAATTACGGGTATATCCTGCATTATTTGAGTTAGAACAGAGTGGATTTATCGAAGTGTTGGAGAGAGAAGAATTTGGTGCACCAATGGTAGTATGTAAAAGAATAGCCTCTTCAGCAAGTTTGGAGTGACATTTTTTATTATAAACGACGAGTAACAGCGGTTATTTTGTTTTAGGTGGTAACCGGAATTACTTAATTTTAGTGGTTCCGGTTATTTTATTTATAAACATATCAATTGTAGGTGTTTTTCCAATAAAGATATAAGTTGCTACTTAGGAATTTTTATTAATGTCTGATATAGTCGTATTGTATATTTTAAGATTGCCGATAAGTGCAATATCATTGATAAGCCCAACTTTATAAGTTCTCATACGAGTATCACCCTTTTGGGGGGCGGCATCATCTTCTTGGCGAGTGTATGGATTTGGGCAGCTTTCTTTGGATTTGCCTATCCCTAGTTCTTGGTGAGGCTGACAGCCATCGCGGGTATCAGTTTCGTGGATGACATTCATAGTGTGTCAAATCGGATCAGATTGGTGGTGCAGTTTGTCGCCATGTTGCTGATGTTTCAGAATTTTGGTATTCTAAACCCGGAGGGTTGGTGTATGATTGTGGTTGCGTTGGTTTTGTGTGTGGGCATCATCAATGCGTACAACTTCATGGATGGCATCAATGGTATCACAGGAGGATATAGTTTGGCAGTACTTCTTCCATTAATCTACTTAAATTCAAAATTATGTTTTGTGGAGAACAGCTTTTTGATAGTGGTATTGATGGGTGTGCTGGTTTTTAATTTCTTTAATTTCCGTAAGAAAGCGAAGTGCTTTGCCGGTGATGTAGGCAGTGTGGGGATTGCATTTATTATCCTGTTTGCTTTGGGCAAGTTGATTTTGCTGACGGGGGACTTTACTTATATCCTGTTGTTGGCTGTTTATGGAGTGGATAGTGTGCTGACTATTGTACATCGCATGATGTTGCATGAGAATATCGGTGAGGCTCATCGTAAGCACGTTTACCAGTTGATGGCAAATGAGTTGGAGATACCGCATGTGGTGGTTTCTATCATTTATATGTGTTTGCAGTTGGTGGTTTCGTTCGGGTTGATTTTGCTGCCGATGAGTCATTGGATTTATTTTATGGTGGTATTATCGGTATTATGTATTATATATGTATGGTTTAAAAAGAAATACTATTATCTACATGAAGAGTATCTTAGAAGTATAGGATAATAATTTGAATATATACAGTATTGGGAGTGCAGCTGAAATTCATTTTGTTATAGATCAATTGTGTGGTTCTGTTTATTTACCTGCTGATTTTGATTATAAAAAAGAATTAGAGGATGTTCTTAGAACAAAATATTTATAGATATGAAGATATTTCTTGATACAAATATTGTAATTGATTATTTATCTAATAGAGAACCGTTTGGTGAAAAAGCCAAGCAAATATTCTATCTAAGTGAGTCGCCGGATGTTGAGTTATGTGTAGGCAATGTGAGCATAGACAACTTTTAGAATTCAGCTTTTTCTGCTAATGTTGATTGTATTGTTACTAGAAATACAAAAGATTATACTATGTCAGAAATTTCAGTTTATACTCCTGATACTTTTTTAGCTAAATAGTATTCTTTTAGTGAATTTGATTGTGATATAACCTGCTGTATATAAGCGTGGTATGATTTACTCTCAGAAAACAGCCTTCCCCGGGCTGTTTTCTTTGTTTATGCCCGTCTATATTTTCACCTTTACATCGTTGTCAACGAAACGAGAACTTAAAAAGTAGTTTAATTAAAAATGTGAAGGAGAAAAATTATGTCTTTATATTAATACCAATATTTTTTCCATGATATTTGAATTTGTATAGTAACTAAAGAAAGTAGTCTTTTTTTCTTGTTATTTGCAAGATTTGCTTACCTTTGCCTATCATTAATACTTGTGAAAATGAATAAACGAGTAGTAATATTATGGGGCTGTCTCTTGTTTTGGGCGGTTTCGCTCATGGCGCAGGATGTGCCGACAGGGGTGGTTACGGCCTTTAACAAAGGGAATTCTCAGGAGCTGAACGGGTATCTGAGTGATAAGGTAGAGCTGATTCTTGAGAACCGCTCAGTCAATGTAGACCGTCAAGCGGCGAAGGAAAAGATAGCTGCTTTCTTTTCCGGTAATCAAGTTAGCGGTTTTACTGTAAATCATCAGGGCAAACGTGATGAGTCCAGTTTTATAATTGGTACTTTGACAACTGCAAACGGAAGCTTCCGGGTGAATTGTTTCTTTAGGAAAGTGGCGAATAAATATGTAATACATCAAATAAGAATAGATAAGACAAATGAATAAGGAAGAAGAATTGATTGACAGGTTGATTGACCTGGCTTTTGCCGAAGATATAGGTGATGGTGACCATACCACCCTTTCGTGCATTCCTGCTACGGCAATGGGCAAATCCAAACTTTTGATTAAAGAAACCGGTATCCTTGCCGGCATTGAAGTAGCCAAAGAGGTGTTCCGCCGTTTCGACCCGACTATGAAGGTGGAAGTGTTCATCAACGATGGCGCCCAAGTGAAACCGGGTGATGTAGCTATGGTTGTAGAAGGAAAAGTGCAGTCTTTGTTGCAAACCGAACGCTTGATGCTGAACATCATGCAACGTATGAGCGGTATTGCCACTATGACCCACAAATATGCCGAGAAGTTGAAAGGTACGAATACCCGTGTGCTTGATACTCGTAAAACTACTCCGGGTATGCGTATTCTGGAAAAGATGGCGGTAAAGATTGGTGGGGGCGTAAACCATCGTATAGGTTTGTTTGATATGATTTTGTTGAAAGATAATCATGTAGACTTTGCCGGAGGTATTGATAAAGCCATTACCCGCGCCAAAGAATATTGCAAAGAGAAGGGGAAAGACCTTAAGATAGAAATAGAAGTGCGCAACTTCGATGAACTGCAACAAGTGCTTGACTTGGGTGGAGTAGACCGCATCATGTTTGATAACTTTACGCCTGAAATGACCAAAAAAGCTGTCGAAATGGTTGCAGGTCGTTATGAAACGGAATCATCCGGCGGTATCACATTCGATACCTTGCGCGACTATGCCGAATGTGGCGTAGACTTTATCTCAGTCGGTGCTTTGACGCATTCCGTAAAAGGACTTGATATGAGTTTTAAAGCATGCTGACAAAGGTAGGAACTGTATTACTGAATAAATAGAAGAGCCTTTCATAAATTTGCCTTCATGAAGCAATTCTTATGAAAGGCTTTTCTGTTAATAATCAATAGATTATCGACAATGGAAAAACAGATGGTGCGTCAGCCCTAAACAGAGGATGTGTTTCGGAGTGATAGATGATATAATGGAAATATATGAAAAACATAATTTGGAATAAAGTAAAGACAACTGTCAAAGGTTGGCAAGTAGGGGACTACATCCGGCAGACTTCCATTGTGGTGATTGGTGTACTGATTACTTTTGTCGGCAGTGAGCTGGTTACTCAAAATTCCGAGAAGAAAGATATTCGAGCCACCATGTCGCTGATTAGGGATGAACTGAAAAGCAACCGGGATAATTACGAGAGTATCGTCTCAGAGTTCAGAGAGGATGAACACCTTTCCGGTTTGTTGGTGGAGTATGACCTGAAGCATCGGACGATACCGGAAGATTCATTGATACAGTTCCGCTTTCTTTTGGGGCATATCCGCAGCTTCTATTATAGTCAGAATGCATTGGATATACTTAAAAGTTCCATGTTGATGCAGAAGATTTCAGATAAAGAATTATTGTTGCAGTTGACCGGAATCTATGAAGTATTGGATGGATTCAAGGCGACTATGAATGGCTATTACGATATGAAGGATGAAATTATGGTCCCTTTCCATTTGGCACTGACTGACGAACAGACGAACCAGATAAATCGTGGAGGATATGGGGCATGGGATATCTACTTGTCGGATAGGTCGGTACGGAACTTTGTCAGGGTAGCGAAGAACTATTTCACACTAGACTACATAGAACGCGTGGGAAGACGTATAGACAAGGCAATACAAGTGCTTGAAGAAAGATATGATTTAAAATAAAATGATTATGGCGACAAATCTTTTATAGAATAGATGCACTGGATGTATTGAAAGGTTCTTTATTTCTTTAACTTCTTTTTATAATTAATTCAGCAGCATTTTCAAAGGTGCTGCGTCTAACTAACAAACGACGCGAAGAGGCGTCCGTAAAACGAGCACTGACATTGGAAAATGAGATAGAACTGATAGAGGGCTGCCGGGCAGGAAAAGATTCCGCCCGAAAGGAACTTTACACTCTTTATTCCAAACAGATGTTGGCGGTATGTTACCGTTATACGGGCGATATGGATGCGGCACACGATGTTTTGCATGATGGCTTTATCAAAATCTTCACTCACTTCACTTTTCGTGGAGAATGTGCATTGGGCACTTGGGTGACGAGGGTGATGGTGACACAGGCCATTGACTATCTGCGGAGACAACGCCGTTTTAGCCAATTGGTAGTGAATGAAGAACAGCTGCCCGATGTGCAGGATGAAGCAAGTATTGTAGAAAGCGGAAACCGACTTTCTGAGGAAGTGCTGATGGCATTTGTGGCGGAACTTCCCGACGGATGCCGTACGGTATTCAACTTGTATGTGTTCGAGGAGAAATCGCATAAGGAAATAGCGGAACTGCTCCACATCAAGGAACATTCATCCACCTCGCAGTTGCATCGTGCCAAATGTATGTTAGCGAAAAGAATTAAAGAATATACTGACAATGAACGAAAAAGATGAAATAACCGGATTATTCCGCAACCGCCTGACCGGGGCGGAAATGACGGTGCGTGATGACTTCTGGGAGAAGTTGCAGGAAGATGTGGCATCTTCGGCTGTAAGTCGGAAGAAGGCTGCTTTTCTTTCTCCCCAATATTATCGGGTAGCGGCTGCTGCATCCGTTCTGTTTGTGTTGGGAGCTGCTTCGGCTGCTTTTTGGTATTTCTCTCCGAAAGAAGAAATAAAGGAGGCTTTTACGCAAGTGGCTGCTTTGACACCGGAAGGCAGTTTGAACGGTGATGTGGTACAGGAGTCTTTCCCCTCCATACATCAGGCAACTCCGGCAGCGCAGAAACCCGGTATAAAGCAGCCTGCCAACGGAATTCTTGCAGGTATGGCTACCCAATCGGAAGATGAAAATGAATCTGTCTCCGTGAGGCTTTCTATCACTATCAGACAACGAGTACAGACCGGTGGCGGTTACTTCAATAACAATACTGTTTCACACAACGGCAATCCTTATCAGAATACCACCACTCAGGGTAATTCCGATTCTGATATTTTCCCGTCCGTTTCTACGGAAGAAGAACCGGAAGATGCTCTTTTAAAATATCAGAAATCACGAAAGTGGGCTTTGAAAGCAGCTTTGGGGACTTCTCTTCCTAAAGGAGACTATAATATGCCGCTGACGGCCGGAGTTACAGTAGAACGCAGTCTGAACAATTGGCTTGCATTGGAAACGGGTGTACAGTACAATCGTCTGCATGCCGACCGCCGTACGCTGCATACTTTAGGTATTCCGGTAAAACTGAACATGACACTGGCAAGCATTTCGAAAGTCGATTTGTATGCCACCATAGGAGGAACTGCCGAGAAATGTATTGCCGGCGCTCGGGATAATGGTTTTGATGCAGAACCTGTTCAACTGTCAGTTGCGGCAGGTATAGGGGTTCGTTATAAATTGAATGACCGTTTTGCCTTGTTTGCCGAACCTTCGGTTTCTCATCATTTCGATACAGACTCCGACACCAGAACCTTGAGGACTGAACGCCCCGTGAATTTGAATCTTTTGTGCGGATTGCGTATGACTTATTAACCTTAAATGCTGTACAACAAAATGAGTACTTTCTATAAAATATATAAATATGGGTATGTGATACTCGCAATGGTATGCTGCCTTTCGCTTGTATCTTGTGGTGAAGAGTCACTGGATTATAATCATCCGGACGTAGAGCTGTTTGTAAAACAACTGAGGGCGGGAAAATATTCTACTCAAAGTCCGGAGGGACTGAGCAATGTTCCTAAGTTTGCCAAAGAGGACATTGAGGAACTCTTGAAGTACGCAGAGGATTTGACGGTAATACCTTCTTTCCCGTTGGCTCCCGTTTCTTATTCGGCAGGTGGAAAATTGCGGTTGGGTGAATGTATCCTATGGACGGTAGAAACAATTCGTTTGGGACATAATGCTTCAATGGGGTGCAAAATGGTACATGTTGATGCCGAGAACTATGAAGGCATTTACTTTTTGACTGATGAAGAGGTCTTGGATGCAGCCGCTCGTTACCGTCGCTGGTGGGAGGGCAGGAAATATCCGCGTACCATGTGGACTATTGACCCCTGTTATGACGAACCGCTCTGTGGAAGTGGTTATATGTGGTGGTGAGGCTCTGTTGGATGAGGTATGAAGTGTAAGGTATAAAGTATAAGGAATTAATCGGGTGAAATATATTATTCTCTTTTTAGGGCTGCTATGTACGGTAGCCTTCCCTCTTTACGCTCAAGAGTGGACTCCGCAGGACTCTTTGCGTTTGCGCCAATTGCTGAATGGAGAGGGAGAGGTGAAATTGAATCCGGACGTATTGAAGGAGATAGGTATTGAATCTCCTTTAGGCTCTCAGAAAATGGAGGAAACTAAATCATGGCTGGATTTTGACGCATCTTTGCCTGCAGTACCTCAGATGCCGGAGAAAAAAGTCGTGCTGACTCTGCGCCCATATACAGCCAACACCAAATACAACTGGGATCCGGTTTATCAGAAAAAGATTACAGTAAATAAGAATACATGGCGGGGCAATCCGTTCTATGAATTGACAAAACTCAAAATCTATACAAACTGGGCTAAGCGTCCGTTAGATGCCGGACCGCGTGAAAGTCTGGAACAGATAGAAGCTACCGGACTACGCTATATGGTGACCGAACGTGCCAATAATATGGCGGTAGGTAGCTGGAGAGGTGTTGGCGGCGGTGGAATCTCCGGTGACTTTATGCGTCCTTTTACAAAAGAATTTTGGAATTGGAAGGCTGCCAAGCGCCGTGCGCGTACATTGGAAGTACTAAAAAACTATGGTGATTCTATTAGCGCCCGCCGTAAAGACGCAATTATAAAATAGAGGTATCTTTTTTTAATTTTTTAAATATCGAACTTTATCTCTCTTATTCTTGTTCATAAAGATAAACCTTTAAAGGATAAATAATGGATAGAATAACTTCTCTGTTTGGGATAAAGTATCCCATCATACAAGGTGGTATGGTGTGGTGTAGTGGCTGGAGATTGGCGTCGGCAGTGAGTAATGCCGGTGGTTTAGGCTTATTGGGGGCAGGTTCCATGCATCCCGAAACTTTACGTGAACATATACAAAAGTGCCGTGCGGCTACGCATCATTCATTTGGAGTGAATATTCCTTTGATGTATCCTCAGATAGAAGAAATCATGCAGATTGTGGTCGATGAAGGAGTACGCATCGTGTTTACATCTGCCGGTAATCCTAAGGCATGGACCGGGTGGTTAAAGAAACACGGCATTACGGTAGTGCATGTTGTTTCGTCATCCCGGTTTGCTATGAAGGCTGAAGAGGCCGGTGTAGATGCTATTGTTGCCGAAGGCTTTGAAGCCGGCGGGCATAACGGGCGTGAAGAGACAACTACTCTGTGTTTGATACCGGCTGTACGTGCGGTTACTGCATTGCCATTGATTGCGGCTGGCGGCATTGCTACAGGCGAAGCGATTCTTGCGATGCGTGCATTGGGAGCTGAGGGTGTTCAGATAGGTACACGATTTGCTTTAACGGAAGAGAGTTCAGCCAGTGAGGTATTTAAAGAATATTGCCTGCATTTGAAAGAGGGCGACACCCGTTTGTTGTTAAGGAAATTATCTCCGGTACGTCTGGCTCGCGGTAATTTTCAGCGGGCGGTGATGGCAGCTGAGGCTGTCGGAGCTACTGAGGATGAATTGCGTATTCTCTTGTCGAGAGGACGTGCCAAACGCGGCATCTTTGAAGGAGACCTTGAAGAAGGTGAGCTTGAAATAGGACAGGTATCCGCCTTGCTCCATGAGAAAGGAATACAGACGGCTGCGGAAGTAATGAATGAACTGGTAGCGGGTTATCAGCGGGCGTGCGAAGCACTTGTTGCTAATATCTTTGAGCGTTTGGAAGTGTAAGTCTGGCTTTTGATAAATAGGCGAGGTATACGAGAGTAATCTCATCGGTAAATGAGATTACTCTCGTTGATGTATAAGACTACTTTCGTAAGTCATCGGGACTATGACTATTAGGATTTTAGTCATAATGATTGTTGTAGGAATGTTTTGAGTTGCAAGGGTAGTGAGGCAGGAGAATTTTAATCAATTTTCGGGCTGATTTTATGAAGCAAATAGAGATTTACTAAAACGATGGGGAAGATTTAGTAAATCGTCGGAGACGTTTTAGTAAAGCAGGAAAAGCTTGAATGGTAATCTCAGGAAAGAAACCTTTAGAGACCAAAGGGAGAGAGGTGCATTCAGGAGGGAGGATGTTATTCTCTTCGAGATTGATAATATAACAAGTATTCATATTATCATAGCTGGTTACGGTAACGTAATTAAGGCGGTCGTAAAGAAGCAATAATGATAAAACCCTAGTGGTAATGAGTAGCGTAGTCGATTTCATTATCCAAAGATACAATTTTTAATCAGATGTTAGATCCCCAAGAAAACGATGTGACCCACTACTTCCGTTCGCTTATTAAGAGTAGTGCCACTTTACACGATATGGTTATTATTTACTGATTTACTTCACAGGCTTTTTTTCTTCCAGATTCACTTCATATCTTTCTCTGTTCTATGTAGTAATATTATTACAGTTTATCATATATTATTTTTCACAAGTAATATAATAGGTAGTTTGTAATAACTTGCCATATATTATTGTGAAGAAATAAATGCCCCTGATGGAGCGTCGTATTGAAAAAAAAACTATTTTTGTAATGTTTTAGCGAACTTAATGCTAAAACAGACATAAGAAAGCGTTTTTGCTTTGTCCTAAAACTGAAATTCGCCAAAATTTTACCATAAAGGACGGAGGCAATATGACGCTCATTCTGTTTTGTATGTGCTTCATACAACATATTTGTTGTATCTGCATATCAAAATGGCGTGGGGGTATTGTTTCTTCTCGTTCATTTTATGGTAAGGCGTTTGGCGATGCCTCAGTTTTGATGAACAGGCAGACAAGTCTCACGCCTTTCTTATTTTTAATACTTATAGCTGAGTTTGGAGACTTGTAAGCATCATTAATGATGTGCTATGAGAAATGAATTCTCTTCTTTAAGCCAGGAAATGATTCTGAAATCACTCGATTGGGCATACGATAAAGCTGTAAATGGAGTAACAGGATTGGATTCTGCACAAGACATGGCGAATGATTATATGTGTAAAGACGGTTCGCTGGTAGATAAAGTAAATTCTTTGATTAGGTGGCAAAACACAAAAGCAGGTACGAGTGGATTTATTACGGGATTAGGTGGAGCCCTATCAATGCCGATAACTCTTCCTGTTAATATTACTACCGTTTTGTATGTTCAAGTCCGGATGGTGGCTACCATAGCAATTATGGGAGGATATGATGTAAAAGATGATCGTGTAAGAACACTTGTCTATTTATGTATAGCTACAAACTCAGCAGCCGAAATAGCAAAAGAATTTGGAATGGTGTTAACCAATCGATTAGCTATAGAGGCTATAAAGAAAACTTCAAGGGAATTTCTGAAAAAGATTAATCAAGCTGTCGGATTTAAATTACTTACCAAATTTGGACAAAAGGGTTTTATCAATTTAGGTAAGACAGTTCCTGTTATAGGTGGCATTGTAAGTGCGGCTTTTGATGTCGTAACAACTAACACTGTTGGTAATATAGCAAAAGCGACATTTATCGCAATGGGAAAATAAGTAGTAATCTTTATTAATGAAAAAGTATTATGACAAAATTACTATTATTTGTATGGCTTGTTTTGTTGCTATCTTCATGTGCAAAGGATTATCAGAAAGAATTGGATAACTTCATAAAACAATGCCAAAAAGAAGGTAAGGATGTTATAGCAATTTCACGTCCTAAGCATTTTGTAGTATATAAGGATGGTAATGCCATTTGGCTAAATAATTTGGATGAGGTTCCAAAGAAAATATTATATCCGGAAAAGAAAATGGTTCAGAAAATGTATGGCTTTTCTTGGAATAAGAATGCAATTCCTCACATCTTTGCCTGGACGACTGATATGAAATTTGATAAAAAGTTTTTTACGGAAGATGTGGCATTAAAAGGAGAAATCGGTTATGTTTATCCTTATACAGAAAATGGTATTAAGTTATTGGATGATGATGCTCTCTATTTTTCTTATAAGTCTATTGACGAAGATATTAGAGGAGGTGGGAAGATAACAAATGAATGGAACTTTGTGTACTATTTTTTTAATCCCGATACTCTTTTTGTTACTAAAATGCAACCTGAAATGGATGGAAATGGAACATATATGATAAGATCATTTGCTTCTCATCTTTCTGATGCAGTTCTTCCTTATGATAATGATGAAATATTTTCTTATCACTATGACTATAACAAATCGGAAGGTGGTTTTTTTGAATGGAATTTTTCGTTAGATAATAAAGGGAAAATATTAAATACTAATAATACAATAATTTATCATAATGATGTATATAATAAACGTATAGAGTATTGGCTTTCTGACTTTACCCCCAAACAAAAATCTATAAATATTTTGGGAGCGATAAATGATACTATAAATGCTTGTAAGCAAAAAATATATATAGACCAGCTTATAGCACAGGCTATTACGATGGAGCAATTATCGAAAGAATATCGTAATAAAATAGTTGCAGACAGAAAATATAAAGGAGAAACTCTGATTCTTGCGTGCAAGTTATTGCGTATCAGAGAAGATGATTATACTTCATCTGGTTATAAATATTGTTTAGTTGGCGACTGGAATTGGATGTATGGCTATACGAATGATGATACTTTCACGGAACTATCATATCCGGCAACGGTAATAATAAAAGCTACTCTGACGGAAGTTAGCGATTATTTTGATTATACTTTCAATGATTGCGAATTGTTGGCTTGGTAATAAGGTTTGCGAAAAGAACTATATTAATTATTTAAAAATTTACAATTATGAAAAATGTATTTTATGTTTTAATGGTTTTGATGCTCCTATCTTGTAATAGTGCTTCGGATACATTAGTAGGAATTTGGGAAGTAGATAATACTGGTAATTATGTGATTTTTACAGAAAAAGGTTACTACTACGATTGCTATGATAGTGACCTGATGAAATTTAGTGTAGATGATAATGCTTTATATTGGGATGGAGTAAAAACATTTGATATTAAAATTGAAAACAAAAATTTGCTAAAATTGGAAAATGAGTATGGAATATCTACTTTAACTCGTATAGAAAATAGACCCTTTTGGGGTAAATGGATTATAAAACATACCACAATCAATGGAGAAGATTATTATGAGTATGATAATGAAATATGGACATTTTCTTTTGAAGGTTTCTATACACAGGCAAATCGCAGGGAAAAAGGATACGAATATGATTCAGAAAAAGAAGTTCTAAATTTAAGTGGAGAATATTTTAAAATAGAAAAATGTACTAAAAATAATTTGGTATTAATATGCAATATGCCTGGCTTTAGTAGTATGCAAAAAATAAAAATAGACCTAGAGAAAGTAGTGGATACAGATTTAGATGAATCTCCGTATACAATGAAAGATGCCATGGAATTTGTAAATAGAATAGGAGAAAGCAAAGGGCAATTGGAAAATAAAGCGAGCGTAGCAGAAAAAGCAACGGCGGACTCTATTCGTATCGCAGATTCTCTTGCTAATGTTGATGCTAGAACTTCAGCTACTATATTAGAATAATCATATATGAAAACATTTTTTTTTATAGAGAAAAAAAAATGGCTTTTACTTTTATTAGTAAGTGCCGTTTATTGTACAGAAACTAAATCCCAAGGTAAATATATATCTTACCCTGAATTCGATGAATATACTCAAATTGGTACTTGTGTAGTTTCTTTTAATAATATTTGTATTATTAAGCAGGAAAAGGCTGGAGTTGCTAACTATATATTGTGTCTTAATAATAAAATGGAATACGATCCTTATGCGCAGAATTTGTTAGGAATACCAGTTTCAGATGTAGACGTCCCTTACGAAGAACGTAAACAGGCTGCAATAGTGCTTTTTACTGATGCAAGTAGAGTCAGTGTGCCAATGAATTTTGTAAAAAATAAATTTAAAGGGAATTTGTCTTTATCTCAATTCAATACAATAAAAAGTAAAGAAATAAAAGGTGTAAAATTGTTGAAAAGTGATTGGGAGTATTCTGTGGATGATAATAAAAGAGCTGAAGTAAAGCAGGATTTGCAGCTTTTATCTAAAAGTATTCAAGGAATTTTAGATGTTTATAAAGCTAGAGAAAAAGAAAAAGAAGAATCATACCAAATGCTGAAAGAGCGAGCTGAGAGGTATAAAAAAGAATTAGAACAAGAGACCTTGAATCATGTAGAGTCTAAACGCATAATAAAAGAATCTGAATCAAATGAAATTTTTGAAGTAGTAGAGCAAATGCCTAGATTTCCCGATGGGGGTGATGATGGTCTCATGCAATATCTAGCGCGGAATGTTAAATATCCAACTTTAGCTAAAGAGAATGGTGCACAGGGTTATGTGGTAGTGAAATTTGTTGTAGAAAAGGATGGTAATATTACTGATGTACATGTTGGAAATAAAGTTGATCCATATTTGGCGAGTGAAGCTATTCGTGTAATTAAGCATATGCCCAAATGGAAACCTGGAATTCACAAAAATGAGATTGTGAGGGTTAAGTATGCGGTTAGAATAGGATTTAAACTATAATAGCTGATAAGTATTTATAAAAGATTTTACCTATAATGAAAATCCTGTATGATGTACATCAAAAGGATTTTTCATTATAGGCAAAATTATATGGCAAGCCTGTCTTTACCCTTTAGGGGGAGTATTCGGAGCTTTACTGCCATTGCCGCCGTTTGCCGACGGAGTATTTTTCGTAGAAGAAGATGCAACGCTCTCGCTTGCGGCTGCCGAAGCGGTTGTTCCGGCAGTCACTGTGGCAGTTTTACCCGCAACTTGCGCGGCCGGTTGTTCTTCCCAATGGAACGGCTCAAAAGTCGAATTCGGATCAACCCAGCTCGGCTTCTTGGAAGCGTAGATGATGAACGGAGCAATCACTACAATAAGCGCACCGATGATAAGTACGGAGAACCATACGGTATTGCTACCGGTAGAAATCTGGCTGGGCGGGATGAAGCTCAGTACGAATGCGAGCAATGAGCCGCAGAAACCGAGACCGCCTACAAGCCACATCAAACCATTGCCGCCTTTACCGATACGGAACGGACGGTTCAGCTTTTTCATCTTATAACGCAATACGATAGCTCCGGAGAACATCAGCATATACATAATGAGGTAAAGAACTACCGTCAGCTGCGAAAGAATCTGATAGAAACTTTGTACCGAAGGCATCACTACGAACAGAAGGCTTAGTATGGTTACAGCACCGCCTTGCACGAACAGAATATTCTTTTGTACACCCAGCTTGTTCGTTTTCTGGAAGAACGGGGGCATATAACCGGCTTTACCTACGGCAAAGATACCTTTGGACGGACCGGCAACCCATGTCAATACACCTGCCAGTACTCCGAACGCCAGTGCGATGGCTATAATCGGTGACAACCAGGAAGCATGGATATAGCGGAAGTAATTATCGAAGCCTACCAGCAAGCTTTGCGTAAGGCTGATATCCTTGGCGGGAATAATGACGCCCAGAGCGAATGTACCCAACACGAAGATAAGCACCGTAATCAGCGCGCCGATAAATACGGCTTTCGGATAGTTTTTGGACGGATTATTTACATCCTTCACGTGGATACCGCCCATTTCCATACCTGCATAAAAGAGGAAGATACTTGCGGCAAGCACCACGTTGTCAAAATTCGTCAAGTCCGGGAAGAAGCTGCTATGGAAATCCATATTGGAATGTCCGCCTGTGGCGAGGTAAATGATACCGAGGACTATCAGTAATCCGGCAGGGATGATTGTACCTACCAAACCGCCCACTTTGGCTACTTTTCCTACCCAGCTCATACCCTTTAGGGAGATGAACGTTGCCAGCCAGTAGATAACGAGCACCACAACCAGCGTATAATACTTGTTGTTTGCCAACGCCATGTCGTGCACGTCATTCATGCCGATGAAGGCAATAGATACGGCACCGAACGTTAATACTGTAGGATACCAGATTGTACTTTCAATCCACTGTACCCAGATGGCAAGGAAGCCGAGCTTTTTTCCGTAGGCTTCACCTACCCAGCGGAATACACCGCCTTGTTTGTCTTGAAACATAGCAGCCAATTCCGCAGCGACGAGTGACGTCGGGATAAGGAAGACTATGGCTGCAAATAAGTAATAGAAGGCCGAACTCATTCCGTACACGGCCTCGGCAGGTAGTCCGCGCAGGGATACTACTGCCGTTACATTCATGATGGCCAGGGTAAACACGCCCAGCTTCACTGTTTGTTTAATATTTGCCATAAGTTAAGGTTTTAGGTGAAAAAATATATAAGGAAAAATCATAGTTTTATCAATTAAGGAGTGGTGTTTGCAGGTTCCTGTTTCCGTTCTGCCTTTTTGTAATAGTCCTGTTTTTCCTTGTTACGTCTCTCTACCAGACTCGTTACATATACTGTGAAAATGGGAAACATCATCATGCCCAACGCTGCCAGTAGTACGGACAGCACCCGTCCTGTGACGGTGACCGCTATAATATTGGAACCTACCGTAGTTACATCCATGAATGCCCACCACAAGGCATCGCCATAGCCCGCAACCAAAGGGTTGGTTCCGTGCTCCATGACGTAAAAGGCGAGACTCGAAAAATAGACGGTGGCCAACAGCATTGTCAGATAAGATACGAACAAGCCCGATGCGCGGTTATACGTCAGCCAACCCACCACGATAGCCATAGCATAGCCTCCCCTTACCAACGGGATGAAACGCAGCATATAGGTGATTTCGGGTGAGAAAGTCCAGCCCATATAGGCTATAATGTTCTGATAAGGAATAGCTACCAGCAGAAAGATGAAATGCGTGGCAACATAACGTTTCTTGTTTGTTGCCAAAATCCATTCCAGCACAAAGTCTGCCAGGAACAATGCGCAAATCCATAGCTGTACTTCCATATACACCGATTGCTCGTAGAAAGGGATGCCTTTGAACGTATCGATGGAGATGCTGATGACCAAGAATAGCGAAAGTAGCAGGATGATGATATGCAGTATGCCGTATATTCCTTTTTTTCGCAAAACGAAGTCTGATAGAGCCATTTTCATTATTCTACAATCGTCACATTGTCACCGTTGAATACGCCCAGACCAAGTTTGTTCATGATAAACTTGATAGCCAGTTGAGCCTTGAAGGAGTTACCGGCTTCGTCCAATGGGGGAGCGAAAGCGGAAACACCCATTACACCGGGCAATACGGCCATTACGCCACCGCCTACACCGCTCTTGGCTGGTATGCCGGCTGTGTACATCCAGTCGCCTGAGTGTTCGTAGAAACCTACGGTGGAAATCATTGAAGTGATTTTCGGTGCGAGCCCGGCTTCAAATACGCTTTGTTTGGTGACGGGATTAACACCGTTGTTGGCAATCGTTCCGGCTGCAATACCCAATTGCTCGGCTGTGATACCCAGTGAACATTGGCGGGTATAAAGGTCGAGCGCCAAATCCGGATCGTCGTAAATCCGATTGTAGTTCTTTAATAGCCAAGCAATGGAGCGGTTGTTGAAATTTGTGGCCGTTTCCGATTTGTATAACTCATCAATAAGTTGTGGAGCGGAGCCGCACAGTTCAGTAATATTTTGCACAATGGCATCCCATTTCTTGTTTGGGTTTCCTATCGGTTGCACCATAGAGCAGGCGGAAATAGCGCCGGCATTTACCAATGGGGTGGAAGGATGGTCATTCTCCAGCAGAATGGCAATAATAGAGTTGAACGGCAGGCCGGTGGCGTCAGCGCCAATCATATCCAGTACTTTCTGTGCACCGTACTGTCGCAGGATAAGTATGGCAGTATGCACTTTTGAGACTGATTCTATTCCGAAGCGGTAATCCGTATCACCAATGTTGATAGCCTGTCCGTTCATCAGGCAAATGCTGAGGCCGAATAACTCGGAGTCTATGTTGGCAAGGTACGGAATATAATCCGCGTTTTTGCCGCCTGTTTGTCCTTTCACCTCATTGTAGGCTGTTTGGGCAACTTCTTTTATTTGAGAAATTGATATTTTCTTTTCCATATTTATGTATATATAACGTGATAGAGTGATAAAAGGTGATAGAGCAATACCACACTATCACCTTATTACTTTACTACTTTATTACTTTTTGTGACGTTTTCCTCCGTGATTGAAGATTTTGCTTTCTACCGGCAGATTCTTGTCCTGTGCCATACGGGTAGGAGTGGGATAATCCAGTTTCTCCAGTTCGGCAATGGCATTCTTGATGTCGCCCAGCAGCATATCTGCCATGTCGCGGCTGAATCCCTGACGGACTACGACACGCATCACTACATAATCTTCCAGTTTGGCAGGAAGTGTATAGGCAGGAACCATCCAGCCATGTTGTGAAAGCTTGTCTTGCAAGTCGTACAGAGTCCATTTTGCAGTCTTTGCATACTCCGGTTTCAAGTACCAGATGAACAGCGGGTTTTCCACTTCATTGGAGTAGTTTACGAACGGAGCCATTTTACCGATTTCATCATGGATATACTTGGCGATTGTGAGTGAATTGTACTGTACTTCTTTGTAACCTTGGAATCCCAAACGGATAAATTGGTAGTACTGTCCTAAAATCTGTGCGGCAGGACGGGAGAAGTTCAAACCGACCTGAGTGATGTTAGCGCCAAGATAGTTTACGCTGAATGCCATCTCTTCGGGCAGATATTCTTTGCCTTTCCAGCAAACCCAACCCAGACCGGGATAGACCAAGCCGAACTTGTGACCGCTGACACTGATGGAAAGCACCCATTTCAAACGGAAGTCCCATTTCTTTTCAGGATACAGGAACGGGAGGATGAAACCGCCGCTTGCAGCATCTACGTGGATAGGAATGTCGTAGCCGGTCTTGGCATTGTATGCGTCGAGTGCTTTGTCAAGCGCTTCAACGTCGTCATTCAGTCCTGTCCATGTAACACCTTGGATGGGTACGATACAGATAGTATTCTCATCACACATTTTCAGAGCTTCTTCGGGGTCGAGCGTGGTCTTGTCAAGAGTCAAAGGCACTTCACGCATTTCAATCTGCCACAGTTGGGCGAATTTTTCCCATACCACCTGGAAACCGGTTGAGATAACAAAGTTAGGTTTGTCGAACGGTTTGCCTTGAGCCTGACGCTTCTTGCGCCAGCGCAGCCATGCAGCCACACCACCCAGCATACATGCTTCTGAAGAACCGATGGCGAGAGCACCTGTTTTCCAAGTGTCTTTTTCCGGAGAGTTCCACAGATTGGCAACGATGTTGATACATTTACCGTTCATTACAGCGATGCGGGGATACTCGGTTTCGTCGATGTAATTGATGTTGATAGCTTCGTTCATCAACTTGGTTGCATATTCGTCCATATAAGTCGTGACGAACGTAGCCAGGTTCAGACGGGGCTGAGTCTGTGCAAAAGTTTCATCCTTCACCATTTGGTAGGCAATCTCCGGAGTGGTAGGCCCTTCGGGAATTTTTTCTACCGGTGAGGGTTGCAACATTCGGTTCGAACCGAACACCTCGGTCTTTGCATCTCCTTTTCTGAAATTTAAATCTTTCATATAACTATAAGTTTTTAAAGGTTTAGGCGGCGGGGGCCTTCCCCGTCGAATTTTTCACAACAACGACCTTCACGAAAGAAAGTTCCGTCGTTTTACATTATTTGGCGTTTATTAAAAGGGCGGGGGAGGCGTGTTAATTAGGAGTTGGAGGAGTTAAAGGAGTTATCACTTCCCCTGTTCGAACATTCTGTTACATCGCTTGTTTTCCTTCAACTAACTAACCCACTTTAGAATTATGAAAATTAATACTGGACAAGGAACCATCCCTCTTATTACGCTTATAGGCATTTGGTCTGTTTCTGCACTGACTTCATTGCCGGGCTTGGCTGTTTCGCCTATTTTGGGAGAACTTTCCACTGTTTTTCCCCATGCCACAGAGTTGGATATACAAATGTTGACTTCTTTACCTTCCTTGCTTATTATTCCTTTTGTATTATTGGCAGGTAAGTTGGCGGAGAAACGAGATTTTATCCGTTTACTGAGGGTAGGGCTTTGGCTGTTTGCTGCAAGCGGAGTTCTTTATTTGTTTTCTTCCAAGATGTGGCAGCTGATGGCTGTCAGCGCTTTGCTCGGTATCGGATCAGGATTGATTATTCCGCTTTCTACGGGATTGATTTCCCGGTATTTTACAGGGGAGTATCGTGTCAGGCAGTTTGGATATAGTTCTGCCATAACCAATATGACGCTGGTGGTGGCTACGGCTGTAACGGGTTATCTGGCGGAAGTACACTGGCGTTTGCCTTTTGTTGTATATCTGTTACCGTTGGTTTCTTTGGTTCTTTCGGCTTACTTAAAGAAGGATACGGCTTCGGTAACAATCAGGCAGGCATCGGCTACTGTTTCTTCCATAAAGTCTGTACCTGTCATTTCCGGTAAATACGGTATACACGTACGCCATCTTGTCCAGCTAATGTTGTTCTACGGACTGGTTACGTACATAGTTCTTGTGGTTACTTTTAATTTACCTTTCTTAATGGAAGCACATCACTTTTCAAGCGGTAATTCAGGGCTGATGATTTCTCTGTTCTTCCTTGCCATTATGGCTCCGGGATTTATGTTGGATAGTGTAGTGAAGCTTTTGGGGAATAAGACCAAACTTTATAGCCTCTTGGCTATTGCTGCAGGATTGCTGTTGATGTGGATTTCTCCTACGGAATGGCTCATTGTACCGGGATGTATTTTAGTCGGCTTGGGATATGGCATCATTCAACCTTTGATTTATGATAAGACAGTTGATACTGCCATCCCTCAGAAAACGACACTTGCCCTTGCTTTTGTAATGGTGATGAATTATCTTGGCATACTGTTGTCTCCTTTCATCACAGACTTTTTCCAATGGGTATTCCACACCAATTCCCAAGAGTTTCCGTTTGTTTTCAATTTGTGCATCACGGCATTAGCTATGTATTGGGCGTATGCGAAGAAAGAAGAATTTTTGTTTGATGATTGAGATAGTGGATTTAAAGTTGCATTCAGATTTAAAGTTACATTCAGATTTAAAGTTGTATTCGGATTTAAAGTTGTATTTGCATTTAAAGTTGTATTTATTTTGAGGATACATTTAGATTACTAAAGCCTGAAAGGCTTTAATCTCCAAGCCCTGGGCAACGCCCAGGGTCTGAAAAGGCCTTCTACCTCTTTTCGCCCTGTAAGGGCAGAAGACTTGTCTATCTTTCTTCTGCCCTTACAGGGCGAAATGTTAATCAAATATATATATATACCCGGGGTGTTACCCCGGGCTTGGAGATAGAAGGCTTTCAGCCTTGGGTTGCGCTGTTATGTTGAGTCATAACTCACCATTCATAAATTGTGAATTATAAATTATGAATTGTGAATTATGGATTATGAATGGTGGATTATGAATGAGGTATTTCCTCATACCTCATTCCGAACACATCTGCCACCGCCTTATATGTTACTTTCCCCTCTACCACATTCAGTCCCAAAGCCAATGCCGGATCATCTTTACAAGCCTGTTTCCAACCTTTGCAAGCCAATGCTACCGTATAAGGTAGTGTTGCATTAGTCAGCGCCATGGTAGAAGTAAATGGTACAGCACCGGGAATATTGGCTACTGCATAGTGCACAATACCGTCTACAACATACGTCGGTTCGCTGTGGGTAGTGGGATGAGACGTTTCGAAACAACCGCCTTGGTCAATGGCGACATCCACAAGCACAGTTCCGGGTTTCATCATTTTCAGCATATCCCTTGTGATGAGGTGAGGCGCCTTATCGCCGGGGATGAGTACGGAACCTATTACCAAATCTATGGTAGGCAGTTCCATTTTGATATTGTGGAGCGAAGAATAAAGCGTTTTTACATTCTTGGGCAATACCTCGCTGAGATAGCGCAGGCGTGGCAGGTTGACATCCGTAATCATTACTTCGGCACCCATTCCCGCAGCCATTTGTGCGGCATTGGTACCGACTACGCCACCACCTAAAATGAGTACGCGTGCGGGGCGGACACCCGGTACGCCCCCCATCAGCTTTCCTTTTCCACCTTGCGGTTTTTCCAGAAAACGGGCTCCTACTTGGGTAGCCATGCGTCCTGCCACTTCGCTCATAGGAGTAAGCAATGGCAAGGAATGGTCTTCTTTCTCCACGGTTTCATAAGCGATACATACAGCACCGCTTTCAATCATGGCTTCGGTCAGTAATTTATCGGCTGCAAAGTGGAAATACGTGAATACCACTTGTCCCTTCTTAATCAGTTTGTACTCCGGTGCAATAGGCTCCTTCACCTTGACAATCATGTCGGCTATGGCATAAACGTCTTCAATGGCAGGCAGGATTTGTGCACCTACGGCGATGTAGTCATCGTCAGAGAACCCGCTGTTTGCGCCGGCAGTAGCCTGCACATACACCGTATGACCTTTTTTCACCAACTCGGCTACTCCGGCAGGGGTCATTCCTACACGGTTCTCGTTGTTTTTGATTTCTTTGGGTACTCCGATAATCATAATGTCATCTGTTAATGGTTAAACATGCTGCAAGATAGCGATTTCTCTGTCTCATTGTCATTCAGTATCAGGTGTTTTACAACAGAAAATACCTGATTATTTATAGGGTAAGACGGTAGGATTATGCTTTTTTGTTTAGGCGGAGAAAACTATTCTTTTTATATTTGCATTCATTAAAAAATAAGATATGATTTGTAAGAATATAAAACACTCTATATTTCTCTCTGTTTTGTTTTTCGTTGGCAGCGCACAAGGCGGGTATGCACAAGATGCGCCCGATATGGAAGCTGTACCGGAAATGCAGACAGCATCTTTTATTCCCCCTTTTGATTTCCCTATCGTTTTCTCCGGTAATTTCGGTGAGATACGCGCCAACCATTTTCATGGCGGACTGGACTTCAAGACCGGCGGGGCTATTGGTAAGCCGGTGCGTGCTTTGGCAGACGGATATATCTCACGCATCCGTGTGACGCACGGTTCGGGCTATGTGCTCGATGTGGATTATGACAACGGCTATTCCACTATCAACCGCCACCTCAGCGCATTTGTAGGCGATATAGCCCGGAGGGTGAAAGATTTGCAGTATGAAAAGGAGAGCTGGGAAGTGGAGATTGCTCCCGAACCGGAAGAATATCCGGTAAAGGCGGGGCAGGTGATAGCCCTTAGCGGCAATACGGGCTACTCTTTCGGTCCTCACCTGCATCTGGATATGATTGAGTCGGCAACAGGAGACTATGTTGACCCGCTGCCTTTCTTTATGAAGAAAGTGAAAGACAATACCGCCCCTCATGCCGAAGGCATCATCTTGTTTCCGCAGCCGGGCAAAGGTGTAGTAAACGGAAAACAGATACATCAGACCTTCCCTGCAAATCCCGTAAAACCTATCACAGCTTGGGGACTGATAGGTGTGGGAATTCGTGCCTATGACCACATGGACGGAGTAGGCAACCGCTACGGTGTGCATACCGTGATTCTCGAAGTGGACGGTGAGGAAGTATTTCGCAGTGTGGTAGACCGTTTTGCCTACGAGGAAAACCGCTATATCAATTCATGGACGCATGGTCAGTATATGAAGTCATTCATCGAACCGGGCAACCGTCTGCGTATGTTGCACGCTTCCAATGGCAATCGAGGACTGATAGAAATCAACGAAGAACGTCCTTATCGTTTTGTGTACACTTTAAGCGATGTGTTAGGCAACACCTCGAAAGTCCGTTTTACCGTACAGGGGAAGAAAACCGACATCCGTCCCGTGGAACATCGTGAAAAGTATGCTTTCAAATGGGATAAGACCAATTATCTTCAAGAACCCGGTTTGGAACTGGTTGTACCGCGCGGAATGCTGTACGATGATGTTTGGCTGAACTATTCCGTACGTGCCGATAGCGGGGATGTGGCTTTCACTTACCGGTTGAATAATACGCGTATTCCCCTGCACGGAGCCTGTGAAATGCGTATCGGCTTGCGTCGCGACCGACTGGAAGATAAATCGAAATATTACGTTGCCGGTGTTACGGCACGGGGCGGGAAGTATAGCATAGGGGGTACTTATAAGGACGGCTTTATGAAAGTCCGTATCCGCGATTTGGCTACTTATACGGTGGCTGTCGATACCGTACCGCCGGAGATTACTCCGCTCAACCCTCAGCAGTGGGGGCGTACGGGACGCATCGTCTTTAAAGTCAAGGACAAGGAGACGGGAATAAACAGCTACCGCGGAACGATAGACGGGAAATACGCTTTGTTCGGCAAGCCCAACTCCATTAGCGGCAATCTGGTTTGCGAACTCGATCCGAAACATATAAAGAAAGGTGGCAAGCATACTGTGGAAATGACCGTAACCGACGGTTGTGGCAATCAAACCACGAAGCAGTTCCATTTTGTATGGTAGCTCTTCATTTATAACAAAGCATTATTAAATAAACTATATAATAACAGAAGTATGAAAAGATTAACTTTCTCCGTCATGTTAGTGGTGACAGCTGTGGCAAACGCATTTGCTTGTACCAACCTCATTGTGGGCAAGAATGCCTCTACGGACGGTTCTACAATTGTTTCCTATTCTGCCGACTCCTATGGATTGTTCGGCGAGTTATATCATTATCCCGCAGGTATGCACAAAAAGGGTACATTGATTGATGTGCACGAGTGGGACACCGGCAAGTATCTCGGCCAGATAGAGCAAGCACGCCAGACCTACAACGTCATCGGCAATATGAACGAATTCCAGCTTACTATCGGTGAGACGACCTTTGGCGGCCGTCCCGAATTGGTGGACACTACCGGTATCATCGATTATGGAAGCCTGATTTACCTCGGCCTGCAACGTTCTCGTACCGCCCGAGAAGCCATCAAAGTGATGACGGAACTCGTACAGGAATACGGCTATTACAGCGGCGGCGAGTCATTCACCATCGCCGACCCCAATGAAATCTGGATTATGGAGATGATAGGCAAAGGTCCCGGTGTGCGCGGCGCCGTATGGGTGGCTGTCCGCGTACCTGATGATTGCATCTCCGCACACGCCAACCAAAGCCGCATCCACCAGTTTGATATGAACGACAAGAACAACTGTATGTATTCTCCCGACGTCATATCCTTTGCCCGTGAGAAAGGCTATTTTGACGGAGTAAACAAAGATTTCAGTTTTGCGAATGCCTATGCGCCTCTCGACTTTGGCGCTCGTCGTTATTGCGAAGCCCGCGTATGGAGCTACTTTAATATGTTTACCGCCCGTGGCAACGAGTTCTTGCCTTATATACAGGGCGATACCGACACCCCGATGCCGCTTTTCGTGAAGCCCAACCGTAAAATCTCCGTACAAGATGTAAAGAATGCCATGCGCGACCATTACGAAGGTACTCCTCTCGACATCAGTAAGGATTTTGGTGCAGGACCGTATCACACTCCCTACCGTCTTTCTCCTCTTTCATTCAAAGTAGGCGATAAGGAATACTTCAACGAGCGTCCCATTTCTACACAGCAGAGCGGTTTTGTGTTTGTGGCGCAGATGCGTTCCACCTTGCCCGATGCTATCGGCGGTGTATTGTGGTTCGGTACGGATGATGCCAACATGACGGTATTCACTCCCGTATACTGTTGTACGGATAAAGTGCCCGTATGCTATTCGCGCGTAGACGGTGCGGACTACATCACTTTCTCATGGAACTCTTCTTTCTGGATTTTCAACTGGGTTTCCAATATGGTATATCCTCGTTACGACCTTATGATTGGTGATGTACGTGCCACGCAGAACGAACTCGAAACCACTTTCAACGATGCGCAGGAAGGCATTGAATCCGTTGCCGCCAAACTTCTGGAGAAAGACCCGGCTAAAGCGAAAGCATTCTTGACAAACTATACCAATATGACGGCACAAAGCACTTTCGACACATGGAAGCGGCTGGGTGAATTCATTATTGTGAAATATAATGACGGTGTTGTCCGTAAAATGAAAGACGGAAAGTTCGAGCGCAACGCTATCGGCCAGCCTGCCGGCGTGGTTCGTCCGGGTTATCCGAAGGAATTTTTGGAAGAATATGTAAAACAAACGGGCGACCGCTATAAAATGCCCGATTGATTAGGATATTTGAACTTATTCTTTTACATTTGTGACTCAACAAAAAAATGAAGTATTAACCTTTAATATAAAAATAGTCTTATGGAAAATCAAGAACTGATTAAACAGGTAACTGAGAAAGCCGAAAAATGGCTTACCCCGGCTTATGATGCCGAAACTCAGGCTGAAGTGAAAAGAATGTTGGAAAATCCAGATAAGACCGAACTGATAGAATGTTTTTATAAAGACTTGGAATTCGGAACAGGTGGCTTGCGCGGCATCATGGGTGCAGGCAGCAACCGTATGAACATCTATACAGTAGGCGCAGCTACCCAGGGACTGGCAAACTATCTGAACAAATGCTTCAAGGACAAAGAGCAAATCTCCGTAGTAGTGGGTCACGACTGTCGTAACAACAGCCGCAAGTTCGCTGAAATCTCGGCCGATATTTTCTCTGCAAACGGCATAAAGGTTTATCTTTTCGACGATTTGCGTCCTACTCCGGAAGTTTCCTTTGCTATCCGTCACCTTGGTTGCCAAAGCGGTATCAACCTGACTGCAAGTCACAACCCGAAAGAATACAACGGCTACAAAGCCTATTGGGATGACGGTGCACAGGTACTTGCTCCGCACGACACTGCCATTATCGATGAAGTGAACAAAGTAACTGTTGAGGGCATCAAGTTCCAAGGCAACAAGGATTTGATTCAGATTATCGGTGAAGACATCGACAAGATATACTTGGATAAAGTTCACACTCTTTCCATTGACCCGGAAGTGATTAAGCGTCAGAAGGACCTCAGCATCGTTTATACTCCGCTTCATGGTGCAGGCAGAACGCTTATTCCCGCTTCTCTGAAAGAATGGGGCTTTGAGAATGTACACTGCGTGCCCGAACAGATGGTGAAGAGCGGTGACTTCCCGACAGTGATTTCTCCGAACCCTGAAAATGCGGAAGCCCTTTCTATGGCTATCGAACTTGCCAAGAAGATTGATGCGGACATCGTAATGGCAAGTGACCCGGATGCCGACCGCGTAGGTATGGCTTGCAAGGACGATAAAGGCGAATGGGTGCTGATTAACGGTAACCAGACTTGCTTACTCTTCTTATATTATATTATCAAGAACCGTATCGCCACAGGCAAGATGCAGCCTACGGACTTCATCGTGAAGACCATTGTGACTACCGAACTTATCAAGGCCGTTGCCGATAAGAATAAGATTGAAATGCTCGATTGCTACACAGGCTTCAAGTGGATTGCACGTGAAATCCGCCTGCGCGAAGGCAAGCAGCAATATATCGGTGGCGGTGAAGAAAGCTACGGTTTCCTTGCCGAAGATTTCGTTCGCGATAAAGATGCCGTTTCCGCTTGTTCACTGTTGGCAGAAATCTGCGCTTGGGCTAAAGACCAGGGCAAGACGTTGTATGACATCCTGATGGACATCTATGTAGAATATGGTTTTTCTAAGGAAACTACCGTCAATGTAGTGAAGCCGGGCAAGAGCGGTGCAGATGAAATTAAGGCTATGATGGATAATTTCCGTGCCAATCCGCCGAAAGAAATCGGTGGCTCTGCCGTTTCTTTGATTAAGGACTACAAGACTCTGAAAGCTACCGATGCCAAAGGCAACGCAACCGACTTGGATATGCCCGAAACATCCAACGTTCTTCAGTACTTCACAGAAGACGGTACGAAGATTTCTGTTCGTCCTTCAGGTACGGAACCTAAGATTAAGTTCTACATTGAAGTGAAGGGTGAAATGGGATGTTCCAAATGCTACGGCAATGCAAACGCTGAGGCTGAAAAGAAAGTGGAAGCAGTGCGCAAATCACTCGGTATCTAAGAAAGCCTGACTCTTTATATGGAAAGGTGCAAGTGGCGGAAAGCCGCTCGCACCTTTTTTCATATCTAAAAAGCTACTCCCACACTTGTTTCCCACACCCATTCCCAACGTTTGTAGATTATATTGAATCGGCGGTCAATGCCGGTTTTTACCTGTACCTGTCGATTGATGTCATAAGAGAACCCGCTTCCGAAATACAGCGGGCTTACTGCTCCCGGCAATATGGCGGACTTACTGCTGCTACGGCTGTATCCTGCGTAAACATGGTAGCCGAGTTTTTGAGTTATGTTAAACTTGAAGTCTGTCTTTTGTTGTAAAAGCGTTCTTGCTCTTCTGTCATATGCCGTAGTGGCTGAAATACTGAACCGTTGGATGTTCAGGAAGTATTTATTCCGTAGTGGGGTGTTGTGATATATGCGTGTATTGTTCAGCCGGAATTGGGGCATTGCGTATGTCTGTCGGAAGTCTTCCGGCTCGGGCAAAAGCTCTTTAACGGGTAAAATGGGAATGCTGCGTATATGTGCGGGTGTGGAAAATAATAAGTCAATTTCTTGCTTGACAGTAGGATTAATGGGTATATCCGTTTCTCCGTCCAGTATCTTTTTCAGCTTAATGGAGTCTTTTTTTGTCCATATAGTCTGTCCTTGTACCGGAAAGGACAAACCGGCAGATAATATAGCCAGCAATATATATTCCTTTTTAATCATTCCTGTTTGTTGTTGAGCCTTGGTTATAGGTTAGACGCAACATATCACAAAAGGCTGCAGGGAATGACTGTAAAAAAGGTTAAGAGGATAGTCCGCGTAATCCGTTCCTAAAAGGAATCATTATATGGCTTTTGATGTGCCTCAATTAAGTTTCTTTTATATTCTTTATGCCGATTATCTAATCATTCTCCGTTAAATGCTGTTCTTATATGCGACAGAGGTCAACAGTTAACAGATAGTACTACAGATTGCGGTTGCACGCCGATTGGTTGATGTGAATGAGAGTCGTTTCATTCGTAGTTGTTCGTTTGTGAGCGCGTGTTTTCCGCAATCTGTTTTTTCTTTTCCTCTTCTGAGATTGAACTCTTTAATCGTTATTCTCCAGCCACCAGTCAATCAGTTTGCGTGCAATGCTTAGTTTTCGCGGGATTTCCGGCAGATTGTCTTTGGAATAGAATGCGCCTGAACTGAGTTCATCGGCTTGCAGTTTGATTTCTCCGCTTTCATAGTCGGCAATGAAACCTACCATTAATCCGCTGGGATAGGGCCAGGGCTGACTGCCGAAATACGTGATGTTCTTCACCTTTAGCCCCGTTTCTTCCATCACTTCCCGTTCTACGCATTGTTCCAGCGTCTCACCCGTTTCGAGAAAACCGGCTACCAGTCCGTGGAAAGTTCCGCGGAAGTTGCGTGCATGTACCAGCAATATCTCTTTGCCTTTCCGTATCAGCACGATGATGGCGGTGGAAACCGGGGGATACATCTCATTGCCGCATTCCGGGCATTTCTTCATGATAGGAGTCTTCTGTTCCATAGGAGTGCCGCATACGGGACAGAAACGGCTGTGCTCGTCCCAATAGAGTATCTGGAATGCTTTTCCTGCTGCTTGGTAATCTGCCAATGGCAGGTAGTCGTAAGAAGCGCGCAAGCCTATCATTACCCATTCTTCGGTTTCGGGCATGGGCTGTTCGAGGGCGAAGGCTTTTATTCTGTTCCCGTTCGTCAGAGCTACCTCATGTATTTTGCATCCTGTTGCGGGGGGGACAGGAGGGTTGGTTCCATATGGTATATTGTATCTGTTTTCTCCGTTGCTTGTGTACTCTTTCTTTAGTAGCAGTTGGTCTTTGAAAAAAGCGAACCACTGTGTGATAGTTGTTTTATCCAAATTTTCCATTGTTTTCTTTATTTGTTTGTATTAGGCATTTTCTCTTGCTGAACATAGACTGTTGACCTTCCCATTCCTCGTCGGCGCAGGAATCCCTGTTGGATGAATTTGTTCAGTTCATCTATGGCTGCATGCCTTGTCAATCCGCTCAGCTGGATGTATTCGTTCTTGTTGATACACACATTTTGTTGGAGAAACAGTGCAAGTCGTTCTTTTCTCATTTCTTCCGTAGCTGCTTTCTCATTCTTTGTTTTTTTTGTGGTGGAGTGGATGCGTTCTAGAATCATGGAATGTTTGATTTTTTTGCGGAAGGCACTGCTGATGCGCAGGTTTACATTTTGAAACTGTACAGATTCGGAACGAATCTTCTTTTTCTCGTCGTCTGTTTCCCGCAGGCATTTTAAGGAGGTGCTGAAAAACCCGAGTTCTCCCAATTCCACGATGTTTCCGTTAGCTAATAAGTCGCAAAGCTCGTCAATGCAGGCGTCCAATGCTGCCCCTACCATATTTTTCGGCAGATGTTGAAATACGGATATATGTTCCACGAATTCCTTTTTGGTATAAGTCTTTTTGGGACAGATACGTGCATGGAGTGATTTTTTGTCTTCTATCCCATCGGGTGAAGGCGTTTCATAAAGGTCGTAATAAGCACTCATAAGATGTTTTGTTTGTTTATAGCGATAAACTGTTTTTGCCGCTTTGAGGGCTTATTTCCGCAGCTAATCGAACTAATATTTATCTTGTTAAAAATTAATCGTCCGACAACTGTTGCATTATCGTCCAACAGCTGTTGGACGATAATG
>OGGK01000137.1_pt1 | contig 73220 bp, 64 predicted proteins | sample 1571171 | NCBI WGS metagenome assembly OGGK01 (sample SAMEA2581958, study PRJEB24529) | metagenome | biome: Human gut stool | place: China | collected 2011 | reverse complement strand
CGATTTCCTGCAAATACTTGTCAAGAGAAGCGCTCTCTCTGTTAGTGATACTTTTTGTAATTTTAAGTTGTCTCATTCTTATAATACAGATTTGGGTTGCAAAGTTACGACAAATTATTTGTTACAAACAAACTTGCCGGAACTTTTTCACCTTATTTATATCTTACCTATATAACAAAATAGGTGTCGACAAATATTTGCCGACACCCTCTTTTTCGTCTTTGTTTGCTAATATTACAATCTTCTTACCTATTTACCTTCTTTTGTTATTCTTGAGTTAAATCAACGGCATACATGGCTCGTTTTCCCGACGGGAACATACCGGTGATGAACAATCCTTGCTCCGGAGATTTTCTTGCCTCTTTCATTGTCTTCTCCAAATCATCCACCGTCTTCATCGGCACGCCATTAGCTTTCAGGATAATGAAACCCTTACGGATACCCGCATCGGCCATCTTACCATTGGTAACGCCGGTAACTTCCAGGCCATAGCCTAAATTCAACTGTTTCTTCAGTTCAGAAGACACAGGCTTGAAGGCTGCGCCCAAAATTTCCATTCCGGCATCTTTTACCACTTTCGTAGTTCCCTGTTCGTTCTTCAGAGTGATTTCAAATTCCTTTTCTTTCTTATCGCGAACAACAGTTACTTTCACCTTATCACCCGGACGATGCTTAGCCAAGATTTCCTGTAAATCCGAGAACTTATGAATCTTCTTGCCGTTCAACGCTACAATCACGTCATTTTCCTTCAATACACCTGCTGCTGAACCGCCTTCAACGACTTCGGCAACGAAAACGCCTTCTTTCACACCAAGTTCATCTGCTTTCTTCTTCAGCTCTTCAGTCCAACGTTCGTCCATCTGCAAGTCTGTACTCAAATCGCTACCCTTTATTCCAAGCAATGCGCGTTGCACTGTGCCAAACTGTTTCAAGTCGGCTACCACTTTTGTCATAATACTGGTAGGAATGGCAAAGCCATAACCGGAATAAGCGCCTGTAGGCGAATAAAGCATGGCGTTGATACCAACCAACTCACCTTTGGCATTCACCAAAGCACCTCCACTATTACCTTGATTGATGGCTGCATCTGTCTGGATAAAAGATTGGATGTTTGCAGCTTGTCCGTTAGAAGCGGTAGAACCTATAGAGCGAGCTTTTGCACTGACAATACCGGCTGTAACGGTAGAATTCAAATTGAACGGGTTACCTACTGCCAATACCCATTCACCTACCTTCAACTCATCGGAGTTGCCAACCGGAATAGTCGGGAAATCATCTCCTTCAATCTTAATCAGGGCCAAGTCCGTACTGGGATCGGTACCGATAATACGTCCTTTCAGTTCACGGTCATCATTCAATTTGACAGTAATTTCGTCAGCACCTTCCACTACGTGATTGTTCGTCACAATATATCCATCTTTGGAAATAATAACTCCGGAACCAAAACCTACGCGTGGCTGGGTTTGTATCTGACGTTGACGTCCACGACCGTCTCCAAAGAAAAAGTCAAAAATATCCGGCTGGTCTTGTACCGTTTGTGTCTTGCTCAACTGTGTAGCACGTATATGTACCACAGCGTGCAGAGAACTCTCTGCAGCTTGTGTCAAATCCACAGGCTGGGCATCTGTTGCATGGAAAGCCGCCAATTGCAGATTATTCGGGTTCTGCTGGAACAACTCGCTAAATGTAGCAGGTTTTTCTTTATTCAGCATTCTATAGGTTGTAACACCAGCTACTCCTGAACTAAGAATTACAATAGCTGCAACTCCAAGGAAGTTTTTTGTTGTCTGTTTCATACTATTTTCTATTCTCTTTAATTGTTAATATTCAAATCTCGTTTAACATTCTGACGTTAAAATAACGACAAAAATCATTCAGTTATTCCGCTTGTCACTCTTTTTTGTTCTCTTTTAACAGTGAATATTTAGGACTTAACAGCGGTTAACGACAAAGACTGACAAATTAGCATTTATGTACGATTGCTATCTGTTAAAAGACTGACAGAGAAGATATATAAGAATGAGGAATGAAAAATGAAGAATGAAGAATTATGGCTGCGCAATGATACCGTAAGGCAAATTCTTCATTTTTCATTCTTCATTCTTCATTCTTCATTTATTAGTAATTCAGGTAGTCAATATCCATATGATAACTCCACTGTGGAAAATACAAGTTTCCACCCTCCCACTCTACTTCACCACGCTGAAAGTCCACGGTTTCACTACGTGGATATTTCTTTTCGGGCACCAACGGCATACCGTAATCACTATTCACAATCATACGCCAAGAGTCAATACCTCCAAAAAAGAAATACTCTTCATCGGCATTACGGGCAAAAGTCGGTATTCCAAATGACTGGTCAACCGGTATCCACCCCACACCCTCAAAGTATATTTCCGCCCAATCGTGCAGATTCCAGGCATACGGATGCATCATAAATCCACTTTGAAAATGCGCAGGAATACCGCTGATACGACATAATGTAATAAATAAAAGGCTGACTTGGCCACAATCACCGTGATGATTATCCAATACATATTCCGGAATATTTTCAATCGTGGAATACTCACGTGCAGATGCCCAAGGGAAATTATCGTTAATCCAACGGAAGATACGTTTTGCCTTTAAATAAGGATTCGTTTCGCCTGCTGTCAATTTAGCAGCCAACGCTCGCAAACGTGAAGAGAAGACAATGTGTTTTTCTCGTTCGGAAGTATATTCTTTATAAAAGGTAGTAGTAGTATCATAAGGCAAAACATCTTCAGCCTGTAAATTGCGCCATTCTCCACAAGATGTATATTCAAATGTTTCAGAGAATATGGTAGGCTCACCTTTCACTGCACGTTTTTCCATATAGAGCGTGCTATGCCGACACTCCTGAGGAGAAAACACACATTCCGGTTCACTGGCAGAAACAAACTTCACATCCAGTTGACGAGCCTGATCTTTACGAGGATAGGGCAACCAACAACGAATTAGTTTCCCGGCAGGCACTGCATTGGTATCTACAGTCAATGTGTAAGTAACACGCATACGCTTAGGAGCGACAATAGTCTTGCCATCCTTCTTTACAGCGGCAATGATTTCGGGCAAGTTTTCTTTATCCACTTTCTCACTCCCCCTCAATGCTGTGCCCTCTTTGGCTATTTTTATATTATAACAAGCTGAGTCTACACGGAACAAATTAGGACCGGCATTACGGAAATAGCGTTTTTCACCATCCAAAATCATACACTCCAAAGCATCAGATGCTTCCCATTGCCGCATTTGCTCATCCGTTACATCAGGAATATATTTTCTGATATAGTCTCTAACCTGAGATTCAGTCAGACAAAAATCCGTAAGCAGCCGTTGGTGCAAATCATCTTCCCAATTATAGGAAGTATTTTCCTGCTTTGTACTACAGGCAGAAGCAATGACAAACAAAAATACGATATATAACAGCTTCTTCATGATGAAAATCTATCGTTGATAATTCATTTAAATTCTTACAACTCCGATACCCGGTAAATCCGGTAATGTAACCTTCCCCTTTACAACTTCCATACCTTTGAAACGGTCATTGGCAATTAGCAAACTACCATCCAAATCGGCAAAGTCCACCGCAGGAGAAAATTGCGAGGCTGCAGAAATAGCACATGAAGTCTCAGTCATACACCCCACCATCACCTTCATACCCAAAGCTCGTGCCAACGTCACCATTTTCCATGCTTCACGCATACCGGTACATTTCATCAGTTTGATATTGATACCGCTAAAAGCATCCTTCAACCCTACTATATCTTTTAAACGCTGGATGGACTCGTCCGCGAATATCGGCAACGGGCTTTGTCCGGTTACCCAAGCAATATCATCCAGCTGTTCTTTGGGCATGGGTTGTTCTATCATAACAATTCCTTTCTCCTTTAACCAATGAATCATATCAAGTGCATGGTACTTGTCTTTCCAACCCTGATTGGCATCGACAGCAATGGGAAGATCCGTCACAGAGCGAATGGTTTCAATCATTTCCTTATCATTATCACGCCCCAATTTCACTTTCAGTATGTTAAACTGTTCGGCACACTCCTTGGTCTTTTCACGTACCACATCAGCGGTATCAATACCGATGGTAAAGGTGGTAGATGGTGTCTTTTCTTTATCCAATCCCCATATCCTATACCATGGAGCCTGCAACATTTTACCCACCAAATCGTGTAAAGCAATATCCACAGCCGTCTTTGCAGCTGCGTCTCCTGCAGAAAGACTATCTATATAGCCAAGAATATCTTCCAACCGGAAAGGATCGGAAAACTGTCCGATAACATCCTGCACCTTCTTCAGGAAAGCCATCACACTATCCATCGTACCCAATTCATGTTGCAAATAAGGAGGCATGGAAGCTTCGCCGTAGCCGATGATACCGTCATACTCTAATTCAACCTGTACATCAGGAGTAGTGGTACGCGAATAAGTAGCTACCGTAAACACATGGCGCAACTTCAATTCATACGGAAAGAAACGCAGTTTCATTTTAGGAGTAGCACCGCTTTTATTGATATTGAACACAGGCATCGCGCCTTCACCGGCCAATACACGATTAATAGCCATACCCGAACCCAAAGCGGCAAAGGCGGCAGTCTTTAAAAAATCCCTTCTGTTCTGCATATTATTAGGGTTTACACATCATTTATAATATTCATTCACTTCTGTTGTATTCAATCCCTCCTCCTTATTTATATAGGGTAACACGCGCGTAGCAAACAACAACCGCCCGAGGTTGTATTCATCAAACAATTCATCGGCCGGATTGAAACTACTGATATGTACATCTCCCTGAGAATGGATAAAGCGCTTGTCACCGATGTACATTCCTACATGTACAACACGTTCTTTGCGCTCCGAAGTTGCTTTGCGACCAAAGAATATCAAATCACCCGGTTGCAGGTTAGAGAAATCAGGCGCAATATCGATATGCTTACCTACGTAAGCCTGCTGGGAAGCATCACGCGGAATGATAATATCATGCATAAAAAGTATAGTACGCATAAATCCGCTACAATCCACGCCCTTTGATGAAGTACCTGCCCAAAGATAAGGTATTCCCATCATTGTATACGCAGTACGGATAATGCTGGCTGCATCCTGCTTTAAACCGGACCGCCATTTCTTTTCAGGCATTGCTATGGATTTGGAGATATATCCCTCACGACCGTCAGGATAAACCACTTTATAAAAAGCTCCTTTAGTTCCATCCCATTTCAAGCGATTACCCGCTACAACGTCCGAAATCGTCTGTGAATTTTGACTCGGTTCGGAATAAACAAAACCGTAATGAGCAGTTACCACAATCTTTTCCGCATCATTCCATGCGGTCATTTCCTCTTTAGTGACAGGATATACACCTACACGATGTACCCATGCAATATAATCATCGGGGGTCTGAATACGTACCCAGCCATCACGCTGCAACACACGTACAGGCATTCCCATTAACCCTTGCGTCATCATCTCCGACGAAAAATCGGGAGCTACACGCAAGTTCGCCACAGATACGTTAATAATACCATATGTCTTACCTTCCATCCCCCCTTCGTCAGGAAGCACTTGAAGGCAGTCCATCACGATATATCCTTTCCTCGCCAGTTCCTTCAATAAAACCACTTTTGCTTTTGTCGAAGTAGTAACTCCACGCAACATTACGTTTTTACCCGCAAAAGAATAATCAACATCCAGCAAAGCCACACGTTTATCCGGTGCGAATTGTTGTTTCAGGCTGTCAGTGAGTTGAGCTATTTCTACCGGTATACTGCGGTCTCCAACTTCTGAAGCGACAGTAGGAAGAATGATTGAAAGAAATAAAATAAAGAGCAAGGCTAACTTTTTCATGGACTATATAAATTGGGGAATTATTAATGTTAGCAAAGTTAATAATTTATTCTAAAAGAGATACATTTTTTCAGTGTTTTTAAGAAACTGCACAAATAAGCTGCTGAAAACAAACAAATCACCGATAACCAACCATCAATCACCAAAAAAATTCCTATCTTTGCAGCATAAAGCAGTTGGTCGGTTTGTCGCTTGCGCCTCGCGCGTATGAGGAAAGTCCGGGCAACACAGAGCATCCTACTTCCTAACAGAAAGCTGTCCGTGAGGGTAGAGTAACGTAGAAGAAAATAACCGCCGTCGCCCTTGGGCTACGGTAAGGGTGAGAAGGTGGGGTAAGAGCCTACCAGTCTTGTGGCGACACAAGGGCTGTGCGTCTTGGGAGTTGTAAGGTCATGTAAACCGACGTTATGAGAGTTGCTCGCTCCATGTCGGAGGGTAGACCGCTAAAGCTCGTATGGTAACATACGGCTCAGATAAATGACAGACACCTTGATTTAATTTTTATATTATGAATTCAATCGAGGAACAGAACCCGGCTTACAGACTGACTGTTTTTTTATTTTAAATTAAAAGTTGAGAATTGAGAAATAATGCTCTTTCGGCATACTGTCATTTTTCAATTCTCAACTCTCATTTTTCAATTTATCATGAACAAGCGTATCGCCACCCTTTGGAAATTCCTGACATACGACATTTGGCGTATAACGGAAGATGAAGTCACCAAAACGACTTTCTCTTTATACAATATCATTAAGACCATTTATCTTTGCATCAACCGCTTTACCAAAGACAGACTTGTAAATAAAGCATCCGCTTTGACGTATAGTACATTACTGGCGATTGTACCCATTCTGGCCATTGTATTTGCCATTGCACGCGGATTCGGTTTCGATAATTTAATGGAGAGCCAAATAGTCAACGGATTCGGCGGACCGTCGGAAACCACGGAAGTTATCTTCCAGTTTGTCAATTCCTATTTGTCGCAAACCAAAAGCGGCATATTCATCGGAGTGGGCTTAATCATGTTGTTGTGGACAGTACTCAACCTTATCAATAATATGGAAATCACGTTCAACCGCATTTGGCAGGTTAAGAAAGCAAGGAGTATGTACCGCAAAATCACAGACTATTTTTCCATGCTTTTGCTGATTCCTATTCTATTGGTAGTATCAGGCGGTCTTTCCATCTTCATGAGCACCATGCTGAAGAATGTAGCCGACTTCACCTTACTCGCCCCTATCGGCAAATTCCTAATCCGCCTTATACCGTTTGTATTGACGTGGTTCATGTTTACAGCGTTGTATACCTTTATGCCCAATACGAAAGTAAAACTCAAACATGCGTTGATTTCGGGGATTCTGGCCGGTACGGCACATCAGGCTTTTCAGTTCCTCTACATCAGCAGCCAGTTGTGGGTATCCCGCTATAATGCCATTTATGGCAGTTTCGCAGCACTCCCCATGTTCCTGTTATGGTTGCAAATATCATGGACCATCTGCCTATTCGGGGCAGAATTGACTTATGCCGGACAAAACATACGGAATTTCAGCTTTGACAAGGATGCGCGCAATATCAGCCGCCGTTACCGTGACTTCATTTCTATTCTCATCATGTCCCTTGTAGCCAAGCGTTTTGAGAAGAATGAGCCACCCTACACAGCGGAAGATATATCCGAAGAGTGCCAAATCCCTATACGTCTGACTAATCAAACCCTTTATGAATTGCAGGAAATTAATCTTCTGCACGAAGTAGTGACCGATACCAAGAGTCAGGACATTGCCTACCAACCCTCCATGGACATCAACAAACTAAACGTTGCCCTTCTGTTGGACAAATTGGATACTCACGGTTCCGAAGACTTCAAGATAGATAAGGACAAAGAATTCCACGGACAATGGGAAACGCTGATGAAAGCACGGGAAGAATACTACAAGAGCGCAAGTGAAGTACTTCTGAAAGACTTATAATGCTTCTTTCTATTAATAATGGTTGTATGAAACAACCTTATCTTTAGACTTCCTCGATTTCTTCCGCTTATCTTTCGCCGGATAACCTATCGTTATATCAAGCAACAGACGCTTATTGGCAGGAATACCGGTAAGTTGCTTAATTTCCTTTTCATCAAACCAGCCCAAGATACACGAACCCAGTCCTTCGCTTTCTGCAGCCAGTGTGATATGTGCAGTAGCAATGCCAATATCTATCAATGGGAAATATTTATCCTTTATCTTGGCTCCTAAAAAGGAAGTGATATTCATTGATTCTTCCACTACCAGAATATGCACCGGAGCATCTTTGGCAAACTTATTCATCCCCAAACCGGCAGTAGCTTTACCTACTTTTACAGAAAGCTCCGGGTCAGTGACTACCACAAAACGCCACGGCTGGGCATTGCAAGCCGAAGGCGACAATCTGGCCGCTTCCAAAATACGTTCCAACTTCTCCGGCTCTACCGCACGGGACATATCATAAGCCCGGTCACTTTGACGCGAAGCAACCAATTGCAAAAAATCATTCATCATCTTTCATTCACTTATACTGTATCATTCTACTAATATACTTACCGATAATATCAAACTCAAGATTCACCACACTGCCTACCTTGAAAGCATGAAAATTAGTATGCTCAAAAGTATAAGGAATAATGGCTACCTGAAAAGTATCATCAGTAGGATTGCACACCGTCAGACTGACACCGTTAATTGTTACGGAGCCTTTATCTACTGTAATATAACCGCGCTTCGCCATTTCCTTATCGAACTCATACTGAAACGTAAAGTAATAGCTGCCTTCGGCATCCTTTATATCAATGCAAGTTGCGGTCTGGTCTACATGACCCTGTACAATGTGTCCGTCCAAACGGCCGTTCATCATCATGCTGCGCTCTACATTCACTTTATCACCCACACCTAATAAGCTGAGATTGGAACGGTCTAAAGTCTCCTTCATTGCCGTCACCGTATAGGTATCATCTGTCATACTGACTACCGTAAGACATACACCGTTATGAGATACACTTTGGTCTATCTTTAACTCATTCACGAATGAACACTTAAAAGTAAAGTGCACATTTTCTTGGTCTTTGACCATAGCCACCAATGTGGCACATTCTTCTACTATTCCGGAAAACATATCGGTACTTACTATTTTACGTTTTACTATTTACAAATTCTTCATCGCAAAGATAGAAAAAAGGTTCTTATTATACTATGCACTTTAAAAGAAAATGGGAAATAGTAACTTATGTATTCTCCGAATTAGGATAGGTAGAAGGAGTCGTCCCGAATGTATCTACAAAGTGTTTGCGGAAAGTAGGAATATCATTATAGCCCACCATTTCGGCGACCTCTTGCACTGCATACATCTTCTGTTTCAGTAATACGGCAGCTTTGCGCATACGCACGCCGCGAATCAATTCTATAATGGTAAAGTCCGTACTTTGCTTCACCTTCCTGTAAAGGGTAGGCTGGCTCATGTTCAATTCCTGAGCCAGTTTCCTCACACTGAAATCGGCCTCACACATATTGTCCTCTATAATCTTCACTACAGAAGCTATAAACGGATCTTCTTTCTTCACTTTCTCTTCCACGTCATCCACTTCGCCGACATTATCTCCCGGAGGCATCAGCAAATTAGTGTACATCTGTTTCAGGCTCATGCGCGCGTTTATCTGGTTGCGCACCTTTGCCTGCAAAATACCCGGTGTGAAGGGCTTCAGTATATAGTCGTCCGCTCCCAATTCCAAACCATGAATTACATCTTCATCTTCTACTTTGGCAGTCAGCATGATGAAAGGTATATTACAAGTATCCAGATTCTCTTTCACTTCGCGGCAACATTCAAAACCGTCTTTCACAGGCATCATTATATCGCACAATATCAAGTCCGGAAGTTCTTTGATTGCCATGTCCACACCTTCCTGCCCGTTCGTAGCAATCAATAAATCATATTCTTTACCGAAAAGAATCTTCAAGTAAAGACGAATATCCTTGTGGTCTTCTATAATAAGAAGCGTTTTCCTCTCTTTACAGACAGGGGGTGTTGCCGACGGTTCGGATACCGATGCCATTCGTCTAACCGTATCTTCCGGCACGGGTACAGGCACCTCCTGTAATTGTTCGGGCGCTAACGAATCCTTTTCTTCCTGTACATCCTCAGCTTCCGGCTCTATAAACAGGATATTCGAATCATCCTGAAGAATTTCCTTAGTGGCAGGAAGTTCCACAATAACTTCCGTCCCTTCTCCTTCGGAGCTCTTCAAAGTAATAGCCCCATGATGAAGCTGAAGGATTTTTTCCATTACACCGTAGCCCAACTCAACATCCGCAAGGCCGGGGCGCAATCCTTTATCCACTGTACTCACCCGGCTTTTTCCATTATCTTCAACCGTGATTATGCAGTAGCGCACGCCGTCACGTACTATCTCCTGCAACAAGAGACGTACCACTCCCGAAAAGCGTATATGATTAAAAGCATTTGTCAGCAAGTTGCGTAACACAAAATTTATACGCTCGCGATCCACCCATACTTCCATGTCCTTTTTAATCCTCTTGTCACACTTAAAATCTATTCTGTTAATCCTCATCAACTCACTTACTGGAAATATAGCCTTATCCACCAACCTGTCTACAGCATAGGGTGCAACTTTCAACTTATCAGACAGAGAGCCCTGAGTATAGATAGCCAGCAACTGGTCGCAAGCATCAAGCATACCTAATGAATTGCGATACGCCACATGCAATTTCGACAAAGTACCTGCGGGCAAATTCTGTTCTCTCGACATCTCCTTCAGAGGAGCCATAATCAAGGACAACGGAGTGCGTAATTCTTCCACAAACCTTCTGAGCAATTGATTTCTCATCATTTCTATTTCAGATTCTTTCTCCCGCCTTACTCGCACCAGATTCAGTTTCTCTCTCAACGCCCGCTCACGGGCACGGTGTATATTCCGTCTCTTTCCCTTGCGTACTATATAGTTATAGATGCCGTACGACAGCAGCAATACACTAAGCGCACCAAACAGCTTAAGCCAGAAAGAATTCCACCAATAAGTCCTCACCGAAAAAGGGATTTCAGTTATTTCGCTTTCGCTGGCATCCGGGTAAATCAGCTTCACCTGCAACACATAATCATCAGGAGACAGATTTTTAAAAGAAACTCCATCTTCCAAGCGTCCTATCTTCCACTCTTCATCAGACTGTAAGCGATAGGCCTGCTTGCACTGCATGATGCCGTATTTTAAGTCCGAAAAATAAAAAGTAAACCGGTTACTCCCTGCGCCCAGCACAAAATCGTTCTGCCTGTTCGGGGTCACGGACAACACTACCCGTCCGTTCACTTTCTCTCCCACAGATACAGCTTCACCGTTTATCCATACCTCCGACAATTTCAGATTGCCATTATGTCTCTCCACCTTTACTACCTGCGGATCGAAAAGGCTCAGTCCCAAAGAACTTGCCCACAACAAAAGACCGTTGTGCAACCTGCAAACATCTTTGGAATAACCGAAAGAAGCATAGTTATAAAGTATATCCTGATCATTACGGATAGTCATCACCCCGGAGTTGCTCCCCACCCATGTATTTCCGTTGTTATCATCTACCATGCAAAACACATGACTGCTGGATAAACCATTAAGCAAGGTAAACACCTTTTCCACCTTATTCTTCTCACGTCCGTCAATGCGGACTACCTTATCTGTATAAGAAGCCAGTATCTGATTATAGCTGTTTACATAGATAGAATAGACCGGAGAGACTTCCAAACCGGCGCTTTGTTCATAATCGCCAAATAAATAGACAGCCTTTCCCACTACCTCCATACGCTTGAGTCCGATATCCGTTCCCAGCCAGATATTGCCTTCCTTATCTTCCTCTATTGAATTCACTTTCTTAATCTTCCGCCCTTCATATTCAAGGTGTACTATCCGGCTTTCATTCTTTTTATAATCAAAAAGAAGCAAACGAGATGCCGTAACCACCCACATACGATTCCGGGAGTCCAGACAGAAAGCATATACAGCTTCCGAAAAATCGGTTGCCTTTTGAGGGAGTAACGCAAAGACGGTCACTTCTTCCGTAAAAGGATTAATGCTTACCACACCGCCATGTGTATCACCCAACCACAAGATACCGTTCCTGTCTTTGTACATCCGATAAGTTTCATCCCGTTTCAATCCTTTAGTCCAAGGCAGAAAGGAAGTCTCTATCGTAATATTATTTGAGGTGCTCCTCAGCAATTCTCCCTTATCCGTCAATATCCATACGTATCCTTTCTGATCTTCCTCAATCCTCACAACCTCCGAGTTGAATGTTTTATCTAAAGAATAGAATGTTTTATCGTGCTTATACATTTTGAACAATCCGTTTCCGAACGTGCCTACCCACAACATTCCCCACTTTTCATTCCAAAGCAGATTTGTGATTTTCTGTTTCATTGGGTGGGGAGCCTGTTGATTCAGATAATCCAAAGAACAAGCAGCCCTGCCCAAGTCCGTCGACTTAAAGTTCAGTGAAAGCAGGCCGTTCCAAGTAGCCACAAAGTAATCACCTGTTCCGGAAGATACGACATCTGTTATACAAGTGCCTAACAGGAAGTTCCTGTACTCATCCGGCAATACGGGACGGTGAAATGACTTTTGCTTTAGATTATACAGTTCTATATCCGTATAGGAAAAGCAAATCCAAAGATAGTTGTCCCACCAGTAAAGTTTAGAAATCTCTTGCCTTCCTCCGTTTTTAAGGTACTCGGCCTTTGCACTGCTGATATCGAAAGCCACTACCTTTGTACGATTCACACAAGCAAAGATGACCCCCTCTTCCGTAGAGGTCAATTGAGAAACCGCTCCTTTTACAGATTGTTCCTCAGACAAAGAGATAATAACCGAATCACCATTTTCATCCGGTCTCATTGTTCCCGAATATAGTCCGGTAGTAGTACCCAAATAGAACTGCCCCCGGCTGACCGGACAGAAAGAAAGAAGTTCAAAATCATGCGATATTCCGTTAAAAGAAACCGGCAGAAACTTCTCTTTGACAGAATCGAAACAAACCATTCCCCCTTCCAAAAGCCGAAGATAAAACAGGCCGTCCGTTCCTTCCATAATTTCACATACGGCACGGGATACGGGAGTAAAGGCATCCCCGCCCTTAGAAGACATTAACGGGAAATTACGTATCCTGAACCCGTCATAACGGCTGATGCCCATGTCTGTAGCAAACCACACAAAGCCATCGGCAGAATAATGAATATCATAAACTGTATTATTGTTCAATCCATCTTTCATGGATACAGGTACCGAATATCCGGTAGCGGAATAAGTTTTGACTGAATACGAGGCTCCGAACAAGCAAAGTATCAACAGTATTTTTTTTATCAAGCCTCTCTTCATATAGTAGGTATTAGAACGCAATAGCCATATGGTTATCTGTAACAAAGATATAAAACTTTATTAATAATAATACAATTTTTATTAATAAATAAACAATTATATCCTAAAAAAACAGTGCCAAGATTTAAAGATAACAAAAAAAGAGCCGGGAAGCATTTGCCAGTCCCGACTCGCGTTTGTCTGTTTTTGTTGCATTCCTCATCTTTATACAGCCGAATATAATGCTGTATTATCTACTATATTTTAACAACTTGAAATAATATTGCCCTTGCTCTGTCCGAAAATTATAACTTCCCCTGAAGACAACCGGCACTCTTACAATAGTATCAGCCTCATCGCTCACCTTGAAATAAAGGAAAGTTTCCGACTCAAATTCATAAGTATAGCCATCAGCATCCTTTTGGGGAGAAAGAGACAAACCTTGTGCCGACCAGTCGAACAAACCGGAAGAATAAGAGTAATCCGTACCCCAGTAATATACCTGCCCTTTTTCAATACTGAACTTTAACGCCACACTCAATGCAAAATCCTCGTTGCCCGAAGAGCGGGTAACGGCTTGGTAAGTTCCGTTCATAATAACTTTCTCATAAGAATTGTCCGAAGTGCGGATGCAGTTCTGCTGCGTATTGCTATTCAGCCGCAGAGTCTCAAGCACGGCACACATATCTTCGGCAAGTATGGAAGGGATATTGTTTTTATCGGAGATATTATCCGAAGCATATTCTACTCCGTAAATATCCATTGCAGACCGGAATACAGAAGTTGTATCCGTTAGGTCTTCATCATTTTGGCTTGCAGTGCATGATGCCAATCCCGACATCATGACCATTGACAATATTAAAGAATAAATCTTCTTCATAAAGGGTCCTCCTAAAATGTTTGTTAGTTTGTTTAATCTAAAACCTGAAAATCGTTTTGTTTGTATTCCTCAGGGGACCGCTATTCATTATATATGCCGCAAACATAGGTATATTATTCAGATAATCAAACTTTTCCCAATGAATTTTGAACAAATCACCACTCTTTTTTGAATGAAACACGCACTATACAAGCGTTTATCACAAAATATACAACTTATCCAAATACCACCGCCCGTATTTCATTCACCCATAAGGTGTAAATCCACCGCCGCCCCAGCCGGAATGATTTACCCTCTTTAAAAGAAAGAAACACCCACCATGCAAAATTCACCTATGTCATGAAATTACAATTGCAAGAATCACCAACGAATAAAGATGAATACGCCAATGAGCGGTTTCGGCTAATCAGGCTACCTTTAGGCTAAACAAAACAAAACCTCCTCGATATGGAAAATAGAAGAAAACTGTTAGTATCCGTTTGCTTGTTTGCCTCCACCTTATTATATGGGCAAGTGGTGGGAATAAAAACGAATGTTTTGATGGACATCACCAAAACCATCAATTTAGGAGCTGAGATAGGTTTAAGCAAGAAAACGACTCTGGATTTGTACCTCAACTACAATCCTTGGGAAAAGAACAATTACAAGATGTTCAAGATGTTTGCATTCCAACCCGAGTACAGGTATTGGTTTTGCGACCGCTTCAACGGGCATTTCGTGGGTATCCATGCCCATGGCGGCATTTATCAGGCGGCGGGCATCAAGATGCCTTTCGGACTCTGGAAAGAACTGGAAGACCACCGCTTCAAAGGGCACTTCTACGGCGCCGGCATTTCCTACGGCTATCAATGGATTCTGGGAAAACACTGGAACGTGGAACTGAATATCGGTGTGGGCTACGTCCGGGCCAAATACGAAAAATATCCCTGCGTGGATTGCGGAGACAAAATAGACGAGGGACATAAGAACTATTTAGGTCCCACCAAGGCAGCCGCCAGTCTCATCTATTTATTCTGAATAAACAAACTCTACAGACAATATGAAAAAAGTAATCTACCTTATATTATTAGCGACATTGCCGGGATTTAAATCCCAGGCGCAGTCCACCGTTGTATACAAAGACCAAGTACGCATCGAGAAAGAGTCCGTGACTCGTGGCAACGACAACCGTCTTACCATATCCATGGACATCATTATGCAGGAAAACATGAAGATTTCCTCCAACCGTGCCGCCACGCTCACCCCGATACTGGAACACGACGGACAGAGTAAACTACTTCCTCCGGTGGTGGTTTACGGACGGCGACGCGCGCTGGTGCAGGAACGCAATAACACAGTACCCCAAAACGCCTATGCCCTTATCCGCCGGAAACGCCACACCGAGCAACGGGTCAACTATTTGGTACAGATACCCTACGAGCGTTGGATGAAAAACGCCAATCTTGTAATGGATGCCGACCTTTGCGGTTGCCGGGACTTGGTGGAAGCCGAAAGTCTGGATCCCATCACCACGCTGAACCTCACCCCCGCCAAAGTACAGCCCGCCATTGCTTACATCACCCCAAAAGCGGAACCCGTGAAACGTCGTGCACTGGAAGGACGTGCCTTCCTGGACTACCCTGTGAACCAAACCATCATCTACCCCACCTACCGTAACAACAAAGTGGAATTGGAAAAAATACGCAGTACCATCGACACGGTCCGCTCCGACCGCAACATCGTCGTTACCGGCATCCGTATCGACGGATATGCTTCGCCCGAAGGCAGTTATGCCAACAATACCCGGCTGGCCCGAGGACGTACCCAAACTTTGCTGAACCATGTGCGGAGACACTACGACTTCCCCGACAAACAATTGTCCATGACTTCCACCCCCGAGGACTGGGCGGGCTTCCGCAAGTTCATTGAGAAGTCTTCCTTAGCACAAAAGGATGAAATTCTGCAAATCATCGACCTCAAAGAAGACGACATGGATGCCAAAGAGCAACGTATCGCCCGCTTCGTAGGCGGCGAAAACTATCGTTTCCTATTAAGAGAATGTTATCCCGCCTTGCGTCATTCCGACTATATCATCTCCTATGAAGTACGCGGATTCGACGTGGACGAAACGCGTGAGATTATCAAAACCCGTCCGCAACAGCTGAGCCTGCAAGAGCTCTATAACTTGGCGCAGACCTGCGAACCGGGCAGTGAAGAATTCAACCATACTTTCCGGGTGGCAGTACTCATGTTCCCGGATGACGCTACCGCCAATCTCAATGCCGCAGCTATGGAACTGCAACGTGGCGGTGACCTTACGGCAGCCAAAAAGTATCTGGCTAAAGCCAACCCGAATCTGGCTGAAACAATCAACAATTTAGGGGTGGTGGCCATGCTGGAAGGCGATCCGGATACCGCCAAGCAATACTTCGACAAAGCCAAAGAAGCCGGACTGGCCGAAAAAGCCGACATTAATCTGGCAGAACTGGCAAAACTCAACTACTGATAGCACCCCTTTAACTTGAGGTTGAGGTCAAAATGTAAAAGTCCTATCAGTCTGTCATTCAGAGGAGCTTGCGACGAAGAATCTCCTCTCTTATGTATGCAGAGAAGAGATTCTTCACTACGTTCAGAATGACAGACTGATAGGACTTTTACATTTTGACACAACCTCATTTTTTTATTCCTACTGAAACGGATATGATATACATCAAACCGGATTATGATGTACATCATACAAGATTCCGATGTGCATCCTATCAGAATCTAATGTACACCATATCCGGTTCTCATTTCTTTCTCACACCGGCATTGAAAACACCCCCCCTGCAGCGGGCGAGCAATTGTGAATTATTCATCGTTGATTAAAATACCCACCCCGAAAAAACGGTTTTATTTTTTACAAAAACACCCTCTTTATTTGACCAGAACGCCAACGGGCACCAAATGTATTTGCGGCTATATTTGTAATACCCCAAAAGGAAAAACAAAACAATTGAAATAATAGAGTATATAACAAACAAAACCCGGACAATATCGAAAAAATAAAGAGACCACCACACGGAAGCCCTTGTTCTTATCAGATAAGACACTTCCATCCTACCACACCAATCCGGCAGAGACCCGCTCTCCATGAATTGCTCCACATTATTATATATAAGTAATAATGTTCCCTCAGCAGAAGCCCGTAAATGCAAGGCTTCACAAGATAAAGACAAAGCATATAATTATCCAACTAAAAACTTATAGATTATGAAACTCAGAAGTTTATTTTTAGCGACACTGGCTGCAATGGCAATGATATCTTGCAGCAACGAGAACGACCCGATTGCAGACGGCGGCAACAATGCAGAAAAGAATGCGGTAATGCAATTCCGCTTTTCCTATCAGCCCTCCGGTGCAGCAACCAGAGCAACAGAAGCCGGGCTTGCCAAAGAGCAAACCTTCAGCCAGGCATTATTATTCGTGGCTTATACGAATGGCACAGACAAAGCCATAGCCAAAACGATAGCCAGAGATGAATTTGCTCCGGTATCATCAGAAGCAAACCCAAGCAGTGACGGTAAATACTACCAATCCACTCCGTTTGAAGTAGTTGCCGGCGAAGTCAAAGCATACGTCATCATGAATCCGGATGCAGCCGCATTAGCATTAATAGGCACTATCAATAATCAGGTTATGGCACCGGCAGCCGTAGAAGCAAAATTGAAGGAACTGACAAGCAGTGTTGTTCCTGACGCTGAGAACTCATTCATTATGTACGGTGAGACTCCGACTGTAGCAAACTTAATGGAAAAGCAGACTACTACCGTAACCGTTACCGTAACCCGTATTGCCGCCAAACTGAAGGAAGAAACCGCTACCGCATCATGGGATGTTACCAAGCCTGCAACCAATGACAATGCCCTCGATAAAACAGTAAAAGTAAACTTCAAGGGTTACGCATTCACCAACCTTACCAGTGCTTCCAACATTGTTGAGCAAAGCGATAAGAAAGTCACTGAATTTATTGAAACATCTGTATTTACAGGTGAATTTAAAGCATTTGAATATCTCCCGATGAACGCTGTTGCAGACGACGCTCAAATCACTTACTGTTTTGAGAACTACAATGCAGACGTAAATCCGGCTAACGGCACAGGCATTACCTCTATCCTTTACAAAGCCCAGATTGTTGCTGACGGCATCAACGACACCGAAGCTGTCAAGGATGCCAATGTATATGTTTGGAACAACACCGTATATTCATTCGCAGGATTAAAAGAAGCTTTCGGCACAGGATTAAAATTAACCGATGATAGCAGCATTGCCGAGTTTGGCGGAATCAATATCTACAAATACGAAGGTGGTATGTGCTATTACAGACAGCCTATCTATACCGGAGCAGCAGGCAATAACGTTATCGTACGCAACAATGTTTATAAACTTGCGATTAACAGTGTAAGCAAGCTCGGTTTCCCCACTATTATTCCGGCGGCAGACAAGACCATGATGAAGTTGGATTTGATTATTGAGGAATGGACAGTCAACGACAATTCATTTGACCTCTAATTAAAGGAACTCTCTCTTATAATATATTCATGACCTTAATCCTTAAGAAACCGGTAGAAAGAAAGGGGTGGAATCCCCGCCCCTCTCTTTCTTTCCTCTGAAGATTGATACCAAACAAAACATTCTCTATCAAAGCCTTAAAAACAGAAAGCATGAAACGATTATTCACTACCATACAGAAATCAGCAAGAAGCATACTGCAACTTACAGTATTGGCTGGTGCAATGGCATCCTGCGACTCAATCCTGGATTACGACAAAGGCGATTGCAGCATCGAATACCAAGTAAAGTTCAAGTATGACTACAACATGAAGAAGGTGGACGCCTTCTCCAAAGAAGTGAAGACCGTGACGCTCTATGCTTTCAATGAAGACGGAACACTCGCTTACCAGAAAACGGAAGAAGGCGAGCGTCTCGCCTCCGGGGAGTATGCCATGACAGTAGACATGGAACCCGGCAATTACGACCTCATCACCTGGGCGGGACTGGACGACCAATCGTTCGCCGTACCCCTGCTCACCCCCGGTGTCTCCACCCGTGAAGACCTCACCGTACTGACACGCCGCAACATAGACAACACCCGCGCCGAAGGCGAAGAAGGCGAATACATCGTGAAACGTGCACTGCCGTCTTTGTTCCACGACCGGATAGCCAACGTTACTTTCCCCGAACAAATAACCGCCACCACCCGCGCACGCCGGCAAGTGGTAGCCACCATGGATCTCGTAAAGAATACCAATACCATACGCATCGTCATAGCCCAAGTGAACAGCACCGACAAGCCCGTGACCCGCGCCATCAACAAGAGCCGCTTCAACTATGCCATCTACGATGACAACGGCCACATGAACTATGACAACTCCCTGCTGAATGACAACCTGCTGACCTACGAACCGTACGTCACCGAAGACTCCAGCATCAAAACCCGAGCCCTCAGTACCGACGGCTCCACCGAAACCGAATATCCCGCCGCCGTTGCCGAGATAAGCGTCGCCCGCCTGCTCACCACCCAGAATCCCCGACTCAAGATTGTGGACACCGAGACCGGCGAAGAACTGCTTCCAAGCAACAAGCTCATCGGCTACTTAGCCCTTCTGAAAGAGCAAGGCTTCATAGATATGCCCCTTTCCGAATACTTGGACCGCGAAGACAGTTTCGGGATGATATTTTTTGTAGACGGAAACCTGAGAATGATTAAGACCGTTATCCAAATTAACGACTGGATAGTACAGATTAACAACTTTGACCTCTAAAACAAACAGACAATGAAAACCTGGTTATACTACATAGCAGCACTCTTCCTGCTCCAGATGCAGCTTGCGTCTTGTGCAGACGACCAACTGGTGGACAATCCTGCCAACGGGCAGACCGGTCTTAGTTTAGTACTCAGCATCCCTACGGACAACGGTACAACCCGCGGGCTTATCTACGGTCCCGACGAAGCGGCGCACTCCGAATATGAGACTGCCATCAAAGACATATACGCACTGGCTTTCAGTGCAAACGGAACCTGTATCGAGAAGTTCGACAATTCACTGAGCAATGCCGGCACATTCATCGCCACCATCAACAAAACAGAGGCCGTAAACACGGAAATCACCGTATTGATACTGGCCAACCTGCAAGAACAGGAGAACGGTTCCGACCTCATAAGCATCGTGAACTCCGCAGAAGGCAGAGACAAGAGCAACATCCTTCAAGACTTGGAATACGGATTCTCTTCTGCTTGGGACGTCAGCCGGCGTTCCATCCCCATGTGGGGTGAAATCACCATCGCCACCCAAGAGGGTAAGATTGTGAGCGGTGATGTAAGATTGTACAGAGCCGTATCCAAAATCAACGTAACGGTGAACAAAGGACAAGGCGTAAAAGCCGAAGACCAAACAGACATCTTCAAGTTGAAGAGCGTACGCGTGTACTACGCACGCACCGGCGGACTGGCAGGCTCATTACACGCACCGCAACCCAACAGCGAAGGTTCGCCCACCATCATTGCGCCTTCCATACCGACAAACGTATCTTATATGCCGCGATACAAAGACGGCCGGCCCAACGGAATAGTATTCAACGCCGATGCCGATTACAGCATTGAAAACAAGATATACGTACCCGAATCGGACAACACCGGCGAAGAACCGATGTGCCTCGTAGTAGGCGGTTACTATAAGGGCAGCGCTGCGGAGACTTACTACCGCGTGGATTTCAAAGAGAAGAACACAGGCAGCACCTACTACAACGCTATCCGCAACCACATCTACAACTTCGACATCACAGGCGTGACACGTCCCGGCACAGACGAACCGGACGAAGCGCTGGACCATGTAGTGGTAGGCATGGAAGTGACAATCACCGCATGGACTACCGAATTTATGCGTGGCATAGGCGGGCAGTACACACTGAAAGTAGATGCGGGCGGCGTGCTTATGGCAGCCAACAACCAAAGCGAAAACAGAATAAACGTAACCACCACCCATAACAACGGTTGGGATATAGAAACCGGCTCGCAAGCAGGCAGCTGGTACACCGTAGCCAAGACGGCAGACGGCAACGGAGTGCTCATTACTCCTCATGAGAACAAAGGCGGGCAACGCCGCGGCAGTTTCGTCATCACCTCCGGAAACCTGCGCAAAGTAATCATGGTACGCCAAAAAGGTAAAGGAACAGCCAATTGCTACGTCGTATCGGACGACGGCACGCACATCTGGCAAGACCTGCCCGTAACCGTAAAAGGAAATGGCGAGGACGGCATGATATCCGATGGCAAACCCTTGGCCGACCAAGAGCCCAACATAGCCCCTGCCGATGTGAAGATTATATGGGAAACCGCTGCCGGACTGGTGAAACTGGAAACGGAAAACGGAAAAACCAAGATTAGCGAAGATGGCATCGTAAGATACCAAATAGACCTCAGCAAGCGGAACAGCAACATAGCCGGCAGCAACCAGCCCAATCTGAAAGGCGGAAACGCCCTGATAGGTGCATTCGACGCAAATGGTGTATTGCTATGGTCATGGCATCTGTGGATATGTCCGGATATGGATAACAACGGAAACGGTATCGTTGATGCCGGAGAAATAGCTTCCCATCTTGAATTATGGAGTACCGGCTACACCTTTATGGATCGTAACTTGGGAGCACTCAGCCCCAAACCGGGACTTGCCTCTTTGGGATTGCTCTATCAATGGGGGCGCAAAGACCCGTTCATCGGAGCAGGTGCGATAGCTGAGAATGCAAGCAGAATGACGACTTCCAATCTTAACGGATTCCCATGGGGGAGTAGAACCTCCATGTCCGTAGAAGATGCCCAAAAAGCACCTACCACATTAAGCGGAAGCGCACTCACCGGTACAGATTATGCCCTCTTGTGGGGAACGGATAAAGGCTTTGATTCAAATGGTGAAAGAGATGCGGGAAACAAGACTATCTATGACCCGTGCCCGGTAGGATACAGAGTGCCACCGGTAGGTTCAGTGGTGTTTAAATCCAGCAATGGCAGACGCAGCAGCGAAGACGAGAACTGGAATGATAACAATATATATTGGCCATACCTCAGTCGTTATAGTAGCTGGTATGGAGATGACAATTATAAGAACGATTCTGACTCATACGGTTTTTGGGTTACATTGGGAACAGGAACCGGAACCACTAAACCCACAGGTGTACCCTATTACACTAATAGAAACAAAAAGAATGCAGAATCGATAAACGGTGCAACATGGTTGCCTATATCGGGTGTGTACGACGGCAATATGGACGCCTTTGCCAAAGTGGACAATCAATGGAGCACTACTGTCAATAGTATTGTGTGGACTAACTCATCCATTACAGTAAATTCAAATAAGCGTCCGGGAGCATTATTCCTACATGGGACAGAAGATTGGAGTCTTTCCCACCACAGTGCAGGCAGTGGAAGGCACATACATCGGTTGATTGAATCCGGCAATGACAACGGCTTGTACGCCAAGCCAAGCCACGCAGGCTCTGTACGCTGCATAAAGGATGAGAAATCGAGCATACAGAACGCCATCAAGGTTCCCGAATCCATCACCTTAGGAAATTATGCAGGAGCAACAATAACTGCAACCTTGGTATCTATCACAGAAACATGGGAAGTCATAGACCCGGGAGCATCTTGGTTCACCATGACACCGGACGAAGGCGGAACAGGAAGTGCGCAGACCATTACTTTCACCGCAGCCGAAAGAAATACAGGCGGAGCGCGTTCGGCAGTCTTGGTTATCAGATTCAGTGACGGAACGGAAAAGAGCATTACAGTAACTCAGCAACGCGGCTGATAAGGATAAATGGAACAAACTAAAAACAATAAGAACTATGAAGCATTTACGAAAAATAATATACAGTCTGCTCTTCATCGCCGGATTTGCCTCTTGTGTGACAGACGACATCGGAGATTGCTCTACCGCCGAAACAGCAAATGCACAAGTCATGCTTAGTTTGTCTGTCCCCAGCGCCCGGCTGCCTGAAGCTACACGAGCCATCGGCAATGATGAGACTATCAACTCTCTGCACTTGCTGGCATTTGAAAATGGTACGCTGGCCGAAATAACGGACATTACAAGCAAGTATCAGAATGCAAGTGAAGGAAAATTCTACGTTGCAGTGAAAGAAAGTACCGGACAAGTCGGCCTGGCACTGGTAGCCAATACAGACGTATCGGCACTGAGTACAGGAATGGCAAAAGACGCCGCCCTGCAAAGCCTCATCTTTACCGCAGCCAACCTGACCTATATGCCCATGTACGGCGAAACCCAAGAGTTCGACGGCATCAGCCGAAACCGCACTTACGACGTCAAGGTCAATCTGCTCCGCTCACTCGCCAAAGTAGAAGTGCAATACAACTCCACGCAGAGCAAGAGTGAATTTGAGTTCTTGGAGATTGAAGTGCTGAACACCCGCGCGCAAGGCTACGTAGCCGGTCAAGGCATTCCTGCGACCTCTCCTATCGTTGGCAGCATCAAGGTACCCCCTACCGTGAACAGCAGTGAACCCAATCGGCAGGAAATAGCTTCCGCTTATGTGGCGGAAACCGTGAACGACGCTTCGAACAAGATTTCGGTACTGATTCGCGGCAAATACTACGGTGCGGAAGGTTACTACCGGCTGGACATGATTAAAGCCGAACAGACTGATGAGATAGACCGGCTGACACGCAACTACAAATATGTATTTGCCTTGCAGAACGTAAATTATGCCGGAAGAACACGTCAGGCAGCCCTGAGCGGCGAAGCGGACAACCAGGCATTCAATTCCGTTGTCATGACACTCAGTGCAGACGAAAGCGACATTCTGGACATCACCACCGACGACCGGTTTTTCCTCGGTGTAAACTCCGCCACCATGCAGCTTGCCGACAACGGAAGAATCTGCTTTGCCAAACTGAAGATTCTTACCAACAACTACTCCGAAGGCTGGAAGATAGTGGACGCTCCGGCAGGCGTTACGTTCAGCCCCGGCACTACAGGTGGAAAAGCGACCTCCGATGCCGACAGAAAAGTGTCGAGCGTATGGATATACATTGATACCGGAGTAGTGACGTCGGACTTTGACTTCTACGTGACCAGCGGGAAAATCAGAAAGACCATTACCGTAAGGTTGCCTTAATAACAACATAAGAAACAAATTCTCTTAAAACCAAATTATTATGAATATGCAGTACATCTTATCCCGCGAATCAGAAGACACGCAACGAATGTATATCTACGAAGAAGAAGGGCGTTGGTATGCCTACGGACGCTCCGCAGAAATCATAAAGCAACTGCAAAAAGGCTATGTGAAAGCCAAGCAATTTGTAAACAATACGTGCGAACGGGTGGAAGTGGACTTCAAGAAAGTGATAGAGAAGTTCAACATCATTCTTTGTTCGGATAGGGAGATTACACTGCAAATGCCTTGACCGGAAAAATAATGTCTTGAAAAAGATAGAAGAAAAATAATATCTTTTCTGAAAAAGATATTGTTTGTTTTGTTTGTATTCCTCACTCCACTTACAGGCCGTCTGCGAAGATAGCGGTAAGTGGGTGGGGATTTATTGTGGGAAGGAACCGTATATGAGCGGGGACGAATGGTTATAAAAGAAAAAAAGGAAGCTTTTCACAAAGCCTCCTTTTTCAGTTTTCAATAGGTATTAGTTTTTTTTTAAGGTAAAAAGATTGTTTTCAGGATAACGTTGCAAAGATAGCCGCTTTTCGAGATACTAACCAAATTAAAAAACATGTCATATAACATCTTTTCTAAAAATCTTTTGATTTTATTATCATTTCAAAGCACTTTTCTACATCTGCAATCGTTTTCAGTGGACAAATATAGGGTTATTTTCCATTAAACACTAAAAATATCCTAAAAAGTTATCTACTTCTTATCATCCGGATAGTTTTCGTCCGTACGCCCGCTATGTTTCAGTACTTTTGCATCAATAAAGAATACAAGCTCTTCGGCGATATTCGTAATGTGGTCGCCGGAACGCTCCAGTTTGCGGAATACGCTAACCAGATTCAGACAAGAAAGTGCACTATCGGGATGCTTGCCTATATAATCGGCAAGAGCCGCAGTGGCATTCGCATTGATTTCGTCCAACAGGTTATCTTTGGCGAATACGGCTGTCGCCTTTTCCTGACTTTCCTCCTGAAGGGCTTTCTTGGCAAGTTCGAGCATGGACAACACTTGGTTTATCATTTCCTCCAAACGCAATTCCTTTACCAGTTCGCCATCCAGCACCGGTTCCTTGCAATTGATGGCAAAGCGGGCTATCCCCTCGGCAAAGTCGCCCAGACGTTCCAAGTTCGTATTGATTTTGAGCATGGCAAGCACAAAACGCAAGTCGATGGCAACAGGATTATAAAGAGCGATGATATCTTCTATGTCACTGTCTATTTTGAGTTCAAAGGCATTAACGCGACGTTCGCGCACCAATACTTGTTGTGCCAATTCGCGGTCTAAGGTCAGTACGGCTTCTCCTGCACGGTCAAGCTGATTATACACTAAGGTCCACATTTCGTCTATTTCCTTTTTCAGCAAGACGAGCTCTGATTCGATAAACTTTACCATAATATTCCTTCTATTTAAAAATTATCAATTACATATCATATAAATTATTCCAACCGGGGAAACTGTTTGTACCAACGTAGGAAACTACTCGTACCAACGTGCGAAACAGCTTGTACCAACGTAGGAAACTGCTTGTACCAACGTGCGAAACTGCTTGTACCAACGCACGGAACACGCCGCTATCCGAAACGTCCCGTTATGTAGTTCTGTGTCTCCACCTTATCGGGGTTGGTGAAAATCTTTTTAGTATCACCGAACTCCACCATTTCGCCCATATAGAAGAAAGCCGTACTATCGCTTACGCGGGCTGCCTGCTGCATATTATGGGTAACGATTACAATGGTATATTGCTTCTTCAGTTCGTGAATGAGCTCCTCTACCTTAGCCGTCGAAATGGGGTCGAGGGCGGATGCCGGCTCATCCATCAGCAAGACGGACGGAGACACTGCCATAGCACGTGCTATGCAAAGGCGCTGTTGCTGCCCGCCGGAAAGGGCGTAGGCGGATACTTTGAGCTTGTCTTTCACCTCATCCCAAAGGGCAGCCCCCTTCAGGGTCTCCTCCACCCGCCGGCGGATAAACGCACTGTCGGTAACACCGTTTACACGCAATCCGTAAGCCACGTTCTCAAAGATGCTTTTCGGAAAAGGATTGGGACGCTGAAATACCATACCTACATTTTTGCGGAGTTCGTCCACCTGTACACCTTTCTTATATATATCTTGCCCGTCGATAAGGATTTCCCCCGTCAGGCGAGTGTCGGGTATCAAATCGTTCATACGGTTCAGCAAGCGGAGAAAAGTGGATTTGCCGCAACCGGAAGGACCGATAAAAGCCACAACCGATTTCTCTGCAATATCCATGCTGATACCTTTCAGTGCATGGAAGTTGCCATACCAGAAATTTACATCACGCGTTTCTATTTTATTCATCATGCCATTCATGATTTTATTTATTTAGTTCGTTTTGATTTTCTTCTCGAAGTATTTCCGCAAAGCGTTTGCCAGAAGATTCACCAAGAGAATGATGATTATCAGCACCAAAGCCGTTCCGTAAGCAATGGGCAACTGGGCTTCCATATCCGTACCGCTGGTGGAGATGACATACAGATGATAGGGCAACGCCATACACTGGTCGAATATGCTGCCGGGCAGTTGCGGCAGGAAATAGGCGGCGCAGGTAAAGAGAATAGGCGCAGTCTCTCCGGACACGCGTCCCAAAGCAAGAATCAGGCCGGTGATAATATTGGGCATTCCCATCGGAAGAATTACGTGCCAAATGGTTTGCAGCTTGGTGGCTCCTAAGGCGCGGCTGCCCTCGCGCAAGCTATCGGGTATCGCTTTCAAAGCCTCTTCGGTGGTGCGAATCACCAAAGGCAGGCTCAACAGTCCCAATGTGAGCGAACCCGCCAGAATGCTGTCGCCAAAATCCATATAGTTGACAAACAACGCCATACCGAAAAGTCCGAATACAATGGAAGGGATGCCGCTCAAATTATTCGTCATGACACGGATGAAACGTACAATCCATCCCTTAGACGCATATTCGTTCATATAGATGCCGCTCATCACCCCCACCGGAAAAGCGAACAACGCACTACCTGCCATCAGGCAAAAAGTACCGACAATGGCAGGCAGGATACCGCCTGAAGTCATACCGTCCGCAGGTGCGCTCGTCAGGAATTCCCAATTAATGACTCCTATACCTTTATATATAATGAAACCGAGAATGGCGAAGAGGATTCCTACCACACTCAGGCTCAGCAAACGGAACAATCCGAATGCAATGTTTTGCGAAAGATGTTTTCTGCTTATCATATCCTTTTTACTTTCTTTTGCCCGAAGATACAGCTTCTACCGTAAAGTTTATCAACAAGCTGATGAAAAATAATACAACTCCCAAGAGGAACAACGCCTCGTAATGCGCTCCGCCCGCCGGCGCTTCACCCAGTTCGGCGGCAATGGTGGCGGGAATCGTGCGCAAAGGTTCCAAAATGGTATGGGGAATTACAGCGGCATTTCCCGTCACCATCAACACCGCCATGGTTTCACCGACTGCACGGCCGATGCCTAAAACAATTCCGGACGTAATGCCCGATATGGAATAAGGTATCACTACCTTATAAATGGTCTGCCACTGTGAAGCCCCAAGCGCCAGACTCGCCTCGCGCATGGCACGCGGACAGTTGCGCATGGCATCCTCCGTCACCGTAATAATGGTGGGCAACGCCATAATGGCAAGCACAATGCTTCCCGCCAATCCGCTTTCGCCGACAGGCAAGTCGAATACCTTCTGCAAGAAAGGCACTATTACAATCAACCCGAAAAAGCCGTAGACCACGGAAGGAATACCGCTCAACAGTTCTATCACCGGCTTCATCATGTTCCGTATCTTATGGTTCGCCACCTCGGACATATAAACCGCCACCGCCAGTCCGAACGGCAAGGCTATGAGGATTGCGAAAAGACTTACCCACAACGTACCCGTTATCAACGGCAAAAAGCCGAACTGCGGAGCCGGTGTCGCCGTAGGAAACCACTCGGCTCCCGCAAAGACATCCTTCAGCGAAATGGTATTGTCCTGCAACAAATGAACGGAGTCGGGGCGGACAATGAACTGTTGCGGCACAAAAGCCACGATGCCCGGCGTACGTTCCACCAAATCCGTAATGCAAGCTCCTGCATTCTCATAAGACGCTCCCAACTGTTCTTCCGTATAGTACTGTGTAACATCCTCCAAACGAAAAAGCCGGATAGGGAGATTCTCCCCACCGACTTCCCGCCAGTTTGTTATCTCTTCATCAAACAAATCTTTTATCTGAACCGGAGTAAGTTCATTTACCTTATTGTCTTTATTTAATGCCAATACGTATCCTTCTTCGATTACCCGGCTATTGAACAGCCCCACCGCTTCGGAAAAGAGGAATAAGACGATAAGCACAATCGTAAGACTTGTTACAAAGCCGCTACAAGCCAATATGCCCTCTACTATCTTTTCAAAAACTTTTTTCATATTGCCTATTTTTTCTGCGTACAAAGAAACGGGGTAGATATTAAGGCAGTGTGACTATCGTTTGAAAGAAATGTTTCAAACATATTACAAACGTGTTACAACGAACAAGAACCCGGTGTATGTAACAATATTGTAATATGCGTTGTTTTAATTTGCAGCAAGATAAAAAAAGTAACAATTATGATGAAGCATTTATTTCCGACTATCCTCGTGCTGGCACTTGCCGCCACCGACATTCAAGGCCAGCGCATCAAAGGCAGCGACACCGTTCTCCCCATCGCGCAACAAACAGCCGAACGCTTTATGACATTGAATCCCAATGCACGCGTCACCGTCACCGGCGGCGGAACCGGAGTAGGCATTTCCGCCCTGCTGGATAAGACGACTGATATAGCAATGGCTTCCAGAAGCATCAAATTCAGTGAGAAAATGAAAGCGAAAGCCGCCGGTGAGGAACTGGTGGAAGTACCCATAGCCTACGATGCACTGGCGGTTGTAGTACATCCCTCCAACCCGGTAAAACAACTCACCCGCAAGCAGCTGGAAGATATTTTCCGTGGCAAAATCACCAACTGGAAGCAAGTAGGCGGAGACGACCGAAAGATAGTGGTCTACTCGCGCGAAACCTCTTCGGGCACATACGAATTCTTTAAGGAAAGCGTACTGAAAAACAAGAATTATATGAGCAGCAGCCTTTCTATGCCTGCCACCGGAGCCATCATACAGTCTGTCAGCCAAACGCGCGGAGCTATCGGATATGTAGGACTCGCCTACGTATCTCCCCGCATCAAGACCCTTGCCGTATCGTACGATGATAAACACTTTGCCACTCCCACGCTGGAAAACGCCATCAATAAAACCTATCCCATCGTGCGTCCGCTATACTATTATTACAATAAGAAAAACGCCGGTCTCACAGATCCGCTTTTACAGTTCGTATTGTCGCCCACTGGTCAAGAAATTATCAAAAAGAGCGGATACATTCCTGTAAATGAATAATGAAGAATGAAGAACGAAGAATAAGGGGTGAGAAATTCTTCATTCTTCATTATTCATTCTTCATTATTTTGCGCTATCTTTGCGCCACTATACGAATAACAATAGCATTATGGCAGAAATTAAGAGCGAAGAAACAAGCGAAAAGAAGAGCCTGAACTTCATTGAACAAATAGTAGAGAATGATTTGAAAGAAGGTAAAAATGACGGAAAAGTACAGACACGCTTCCCGCCGGAACCTAACGGTTACCTTCACATCGGACATGCCAAGGCCATTTGTCTGGACTTTGGCATCGCTGCCGCGCATGGCGGTATCTGCAACCTGCGTTTCGATGACACCAACCCTACCAAAGAAGATGTGGAGTACGTAGAAGCCATCAAGGAAGATATTCAATGGTTGGGCTACCGGTGGGGTAACGAATACTATGCCTCCGACTATTTCCAACAGTTGTGGGACTTCGCCATCCGCCTCATCAAAGAAGGCAAAGCCTATATCGACGAACAGACATCCGAACAGATTGCCGCTCAAAAGGGTACGCCTACCCAACCCGGTGTGGAAAGCCCATATCGCAACCGCCCCATTGAAGAGACTCTCGACTTGTTCCAAAAAATGAACACCGGAGAGATTGAAGAAGGCGCCATGGTGCTCCGTGCCAAGATTGACATGGCAAGCCCCAATATGCACTTCCGCGACCCTATCATCTATCGTGTAGTGAAACATCCGCACCACCGTACAGGCACTACATGGAAGGCTTACCCGATGTACGACTTCGCTCACGGACAGAGTGACTACTTTGAAGGTGTGACCCACTCTCTGTGCACGCTGGAGTTTGTCCCCCACCGTCCTTTGTACGACCTCTTCGTAGACTGGGTGAAAGAAGGAAAGGATTTGAACGACCACCGTCCTCATCAGTACGAATTCAATAAGCTCAATCTGAGCTATACGCTCATGAGCAAGCGCAACCTGCTGACTTTGGTAAAAGAAGGCCTTGTCAACGGTTGGGATGATCCCCGTATGCCGACTATCTGCGGTTTCCGCCGTCGCGGTTACTCACCGGAGTCCATTCATAAGTTCATTGATAAAATCGGTTACACCACTTATGACGCCCTCAACGAATTTGCGTTGCTGGAAAGCGCCGTACGCGAAGACCTGAACGCCCGTGCCACCCGTATATCCGCCGTACTGAATCCGGTGAAGCTCATCATCACCAACTATCCGGAAGGGCAGGTTGAGGAAATGGAAGCTGTCAACAACCCGGAACGTCCGGAAGAAGGCAGCCACAACATTGAGTTCAGCCGGGAGTTGTGGATAGAACGCGACGACTTCATGGAAGATGCTCCGAAGAAATACTTCCGCATGACACCCGGACAGGAAGTCCGCCTCAAGAGCGCATACATCGTGAAGTGTACCGGTTGCAAGAAAAATGATGCCGGAGAAATCACAGAAGTATACTGCGAATATGATCCCGACAGCAAAAGCGGCATGCCCGGAGCAAGCCGTAAAGTAAAAGGCACAATTCACTGGGTGAGCTGCGCACACTGCCTGCAAGCCGAAGTCCGCCTGTACGACCGTTTGTGGAAAGTGGAAAATCCGCGTGACGAGTTGGCCGCTATTCGTGAAGAAAAGAACTGCGACGCACTGACAGCCATGAAGGAGATGATAAATCCGGATTCTCTGAACGTATTGCCATGCTGCTATATCGAAAAATATGCCGCCGGTATGAAGCCCCTCTCCTACTTGCAGTTCCAGCGCATCGGTTACTTCAATGTAGACCGCGACTCTACACCGGAGAAAATGGTATTCAACCGCACGGTAGGTTTGAAAGATACTTGGGGTAAAATCAACAAATAAGTGAATAAGTATAATCAGCTTATACCATCTGTCATTCAGAGCGTAGCGAAGAATCTGCTCTCTTGATGTACACGCGGAGAAGAGATTCTTCGCTACGCTCTGGATGACAGATACTCTTGATATAAATTAAATTGCAACACTTACTTAAATATATAAGGAGTTAAAAGAATTAATGAGTAAAAAGAACCTGCTGTCCGGAAGAGACAAGGAGCTACAAGAACTTGCAGAACAATATGAGGCTGCGAAAGCTGACAACAAACCTATCTATCTGGACGCAGACGATTTAGCCGACCTCGCTGACTGGTATGCCATGCGTGGAAAAGACGAACAAGCTGTCGAAGTCGTAGAATACGGTCTAAACATACATCCCGACAGTACTCCTCTATTGGTGGAGCAAGCCTATCTCCTCATAGATGCGCAGGACAGGGATAAAGCCAAGCAGATTATAGACCGAATCTCCGAAGATTATTCTTCGGAAGTAAAGGTACTCAAAGCAAATATCCTTCTGGGTGAAGGTAAAACAGAGGAAGCCGAACAACTTCTCGACACCATAGAGGATAAAGAGGATTTGGCCAATATTGTAGATGTAGCCTATATGTATATTGATATGGGCTATCCGGACAAAGCGCTGTCATGGCTGGACACCGGATTGGAAAGGTATGCCGAAGAAGAAGCGTTTCTTGCCGCCACAGCCGACTGCTTTCATGCGCAAGGATTGAACGAGAAAGCCGAGACGTTCTATAATAAACTGATAGATAAAAATCCTTATTCAGCCCCTTATTGGTTCGGGTTGGCACGCTGCTATTTCGAGCAACAGCAATTTGATAAGGCTATCGAGGCCTGCGATTATGCAACCGTGGCAGATGAAGAGTTTGCCGATGCCTATATAATGAAAGGCCATGCTTTCTATCAGCTGGGCAACGAAGAGAGTGCGCTGGAAAACTACACTTTAGCCGAGAAATACAAGGCTATCAATCCCGAGTTCCTTCAGATGTTCATCGGGCTGAACGAGATATCCAAAGGACATTGGGCAGAAGGATACCAACATATTGAACTGGCCATACAAAGCAAAGATGCCGATTCTATGGTGCTGCCTTCTCTGTATGCACACGCCGCGTTGTGTCTCTACAAATTAGGAAAGAAGCGCAAAGCCGCTCAGTATTTCAAGAAATCCCACGAAATAGATCCGGAAGATATAGACCCGTATCTGATTGAAGGGCGTATGTATATGGAAGACGGCGATATTGACAAAGCCGTAAAGAAATGGGCCCTGGCTTTGGAGTATGCACCGTATGCCGATACTTGGAATGAGATTGGCATATATAGTTTGGAACTCGGGCAATTGAGTTATGCCCGACTGGCTTTTGAACACGTCAGCGAGTTAGATCCCCTGTTTGAGAACATCAACGAAAAGCTGGCCGCCCTGTATTTATTGCTTAAGGATAAAGAAAATTTCCAGAAATACAACCAACTCTGCAAACGTCCGTTCCAATTGGAAGATTTAAAGGAAATAGAGAAACTGCTGGAAAGTGAAGAACAAAAGGATTTGGCTAAAGCTATGAAGAATATCCTGAATGCACTACAATAAAAATGTAAACAAACCATTAATCACAAGTATAGAATATGGAATCATCAGCAGAGCTCATTAAATGGGTATTAGAGAATCTGAATTATTGGGTAGTCACTATCTTCATGACTATTGAAAGCTCGTTTATCCCATTCCCCTCGGAAGTCATAGTGCCACCGGCTGCATGGAAAGCAATGACCGATGACAGTATGAACATTTTTCTTGTCGTTATTTTCGCAACAATCGGTGCAGACCTCGGCGCACTTATCAATTATTACCTTGCACGCTGGTTAGGACGTCCCATCGTCTATAAGTTTGCCAATAGCCGCTTCGGCCATATGTGCCTTATTGATGAAGAGAAAGTACACCACGCCGAAGAGTATTTTAGAAAGCATGGCGCTGCATCCACATTCTTCGGACGTCTTATTCCCGCAGTACGGCAGCTCATCAGTATTCCGGCAGGACTGGCAGGCATGAAGTTAGGACCATTCTTGCTTTATACCACACTGGGCGCCGGGATATGGAATACAATACTGGCTCTGCTGGGTTATTTTATATATCGGTTTACAGACATAAAGACCACCAATGATGTCTATGTATTAGCAACGAAATACAGCCATGAAATCGGTTATGTTATTATAGCGGTGGCAGTATTGATTATAGGTTTCCTCATCTATAAAGGAGTAAAACAGAAAAAGCGGTAAAGTAAGCCTTTTGGGCTTACTTTACCGCTGCAATTGCTTTATCATAATCCGGTTCTTGCGTAATTTCCGGAACAAGTTCTGTATAGGCAATCTTTCCATCCTTGCCGACAACTATCACTGCACGGGCCAACAAACCGCTCAATGGTCCATCTGCCATACGTACACCATAGTTTTCATCGAAATCCGAGAAACGGAAATCAGACAATGGAATTACATTCTCAATACCTTCCGTCGTACAAAAACGTGCATGCGCAAAAGGCAAATCCTTTGAAATAGCCAATACTACCGTATCCAGCAAACCGGCAGCCAATTTATTGAATTTGCGCACGGAAGTAGCGCATACGCCGGTATCCAAACTTGGGAAAATATTAAGGATTACATTCTTGCCATTCAGCTCTTTCAATGCGAAAGAAGACAAATCAGTTTTTACTAACTCGAAATCCGGAGCAACTGCTCCCACTTTTATAAACTCACCGATCACTTTCACCGGTTGTCCTTTAAATTTTGTTGTAGCCATAGTTTTATCAATTTATATGGTATAGTAACAAACAGACCGCATAAAAAGTTCAATAAAACTTTTCAATCCGCAGATTGTTATCTCCCCAACGAACTTGTAATAATCATTTTTAAATTAAGATTCACATGAAAACAATTTTTGATGAACTGAAGCAGGAGGTAAAGAACTGGTGGATTTCACTTATTCTCGGTATCTTGTATGTTGTAGTGGCTTTAAGTTTAATGTTCTCTCCCTTTAGCGGATATGAGGCATTAAGTATCTTATTCAGTGTTTCTATGCTGGTTAGCGGTCTGTTGGAAATTTCCTTTGCGGTAAGTAACCGCCAAAGAGTATCCAGTTGGGGATGGTATCTCGCAGGAGGTATCATTGATATGATTTTAGGATTCTATCTGATAGCCTATCCGCTATTGAGTATGGAAGTCATCCCGTTTATCATTGCCTTCTGGCTGATGTTTAGGGGATTTTCATCGGCAGGTTACGCCATGGACCTAAAAAGGTATGGAACAAAGGATTGGGGCTGGTATATCGCATTCGGCATTCTTGCCATTATATGCTCGCTTATTATTCTGTGGCAGCCGGCAGTGGGGGCTATCTATGCAGTCTATATGATTTCATTTGCATTCCTCATTATAGGATTCTTCCGCATCATGCTGTCCTTTGAGCTAAGGAACTTGCACAAGCGGGGAATTCAAAACACATAATCCACAACAGATTACACAGATTTATGCAGACCATATATTCAGCACTATCATCAGTAGTTCTTAAATCGGTCTGTAGCAATCTGTGCAATCTGCGGTGGATTACAGTATATTCCGGTCAGGCAACTACCGACTTACCTTTTATGCTGCAAGAAGCGGAACATAGTTGTTCTGGACACTCCCATTTGCCGGGCGAGTTCAGAACAGGATGTTCCTCTTCTCCGCTTCTTCAACAATTCTCTCTTATTCTCGGCAAGTATTCTCATTTTGGGCATATATCCCTTTTTACGCCCCAACCGTTTTCCTTCCTGTTTTCTACGGGCTAATGCCTCCTTAGTCCGCATCGAAATCAAATTACGTTCAATCTCAGCCATCAAACCGAATGCAAATCCCAAGACTTTACTATTGATATCATTCTGAAACACATACCCCTCCTTCGTACTATACAATATCACTTCCTTTTTTATGCACGAATTAAGGATTGTCATAATTTCAAGTAATGTACGGCTCAGCCTTGATATTTCCGTAACAATTAAAGAATCGCCGGGGCGCATTTTGTCCAAAAGCCCTGATAATTTACGTTCTTTACTACTTACACTCCCACTAACTGTTTCTGTGTACCACTTGTCAATACTCATACCGTTTCTCTCTGCGAAACGTGTAATTTCCTCTCTCTGGTTTTCCAAAAATTGCTTTTCTGTACTTACTCTTAAATAAGCTACTACTGCCATAAATTTTGTTGTTTTTTTATTGGTTTAACGTCGCCAAAGAACGGTTATTCCAATAAAATTGCCAACGTATCAATACATATCCTTTACAAAAGGATTGTAAAAGGAACAATAGAGTAAAAAAAACTCCCGGCTGTATTCAGCAACCGAGAGTTCCTTTAAAATTTCAAAATTAAATGAGAGATATCATCTTTCAATCAAACTCAATCAACGTGCAATGCTCCAGAATGTCAAGAAAATTATCTTGAAATATTCTTTCAGAGAATGATTGTTGATATACTTCATATTATACTTAATTTTATCAGGCATTATCAACTCTACATAAGCTTTATCCGCATCATCCGCTTGTCCCAATATCGTATTCTCATCAACATATTCTATCGAAGCATAATCCGTTATTCCCGGTCTCACTGACAATACCTCACGTTGTTCTTCCGTATAGAGGTCAACATACTTGCGTACCTCAGGACGTGGCCCTACCAGGCTCATATCTCCTTTCAGAACATTAAATAGTTGAGGTAACTCATCCAGCTTATACTTCCGTATAAAGTAACCGATACGGGTTATTCGCGGGTCCCTGCCTCCTACAGTAATCAATCCTTGTTTATCAGCCCCTATACGCATTGAACGAAACTTATAAACATAGAAGTCCTCTCCATAGCGTCCTACACGTAATTGACGATAGAACCCTCCTCCTCTACTTTCCAAACAGATTGATAGATAAAGAATAAGAAAAACCGGAGACAACAGAAGTATTCCCAAAAAAGAAAAAAGAATATCAAAAAAACGAATCATAGCCTTGCAATCGTGTCACTCTACTATTTTGCCACCTGCCACTTTATGATATGCCGCTTTCACTGTATCCACGATAAAAGCCAGCTTTTCTTCGTTCAGTTGCGGATATATGGGTAAAGAGATTTCTCCCTTAAAGTTTTCGTAAGCTTGAGGATAATTCTTTATATCATATCCCAAAGAATTAAAGAATGATAACATAGGCATCGGGATAAAATGTACATTCACAGCCACTTCGTTTTTGGCTATTTCGTCAATCATCCGGTCACGCTGTTCTTCTGCAAAACCTTTGATACGCAAGGCATAGATATGATAAGAACTCTCTTTCTCCCCTTCTATCGAAGGCGGAACAATAGCCCAATCACAGTTTGCAAAAGCTTTGGTATATGTATTGAATACTCTTTTTCTTTCTTCCAACAGCTTCGGATATTCCCGTATCTGCGCAAGCCCAATAGCTGCATTCACATCAGCCATATTGATTTTCATACCCAAGCCTACAATATCATAACGCCAGCCACCGGCTTTTGATTTGGAAAAAGCATCCTTAGTCTGGCAATTCAGACTCATCATACGAAGTTCTTTATATAACTCTCCATTATCAAAAGGTACAGGTAAGTTCAAACATATAGCACCACCTTCGGCAGTCGTCACATTCTTTACGGCATGAAGAGAGAAAATAGCAATATCCGTTTCACAGCCGGTACGCTGATTCCTACTGTAATATGCCCCCAATGAATGAGCCGCATCATTCATTACAAGGATGCGTCCCAGCTTTTCTTGTACCGGGCTCTCAGCCTTAAATATCCCTTGTACTTCAGGTGTGCTTACCATCTGCATAATGTTATCGTAGTCACAAGGGAAACCTGCAATATCCACAGGAATAATCGCTTTTGTATGTGGAGTAATTGCTTTGCGAACAGCATCCACAGAGATATTGAAATCTGTACCCGAATCTACCATTACAGGCTTGGCGCCTGCATGCAACACAGCTAATGCCGTAGCACTATATGTATAAGCCGGAACTATAACTTCATCACTCGCTTTTACTCCCAGCCAACGAAGCATCATAATGGCTCCCGAAGTCCAGGAATTGACACAAAGTACTTCTTTTGCACCGGAGAAAGACTTGATTTCTTCTTCTAGAGCTTTTACTTTAGGCCCGGAGGTTATCCAACCGGAACGCAAGGAATCAACCACTTCATTGATGACAGTGTCATCAATGTAAGGAGGAGAAAATGGTATTTTCATAAAATATACAAGATTATTCTAAATGAATATAATAATTTTTTTCTCTCTCACATACTACAAATTTGGAAAGATACAATCACACATAAATTAAACTTCAGACATCTTAGTTGCTATAATTCCATAAAAACCAAATGAATGCAAATAATACCAATAAAATATTTATAAAAATCTTTTTTTAATAGCATGGAAAGCGTAGTATAAGAAAAAAAACAAACACTTAAAAAATGGAATATGTAATTTTTTGCGATACAACTCCCAAACTTGTACAGAGGCTTTTATCTTATTAGCGGAAACAGAGGTCTCGTGTACCCTATATTTAGTAAGAACCTCATCCATACCATAAGCTTTATATCCATTTTTAAGTAATGTACACCATAAAAAAGTATCTTCTCTTGAACGTAAATCTGGCAATATAACATTAGGACATTTATTTCGATCAATCATAGATGTAGAAAAACCTATTATTGTATTTTTCAAATAATCTGTATACTCAAGAGGTTTATTCATAACTCTTATAATTCGTTTTAATGATCTTCCACAAGAATCAATCAATTCATAAGAAGTATAAGATATTGCTGCATGATTTAATTGCATAAAATCCAATTGCTTTTCCAATTTTTGAGGATACCAAATATCATCACTATCACAAATAGCAATATAGCGTCCTTTGGCTACCAGAATCCCAGCATTTCGTGTTATACCTGGTCCTAAGTTTTCTCTATTCTGAAGCACTATTATATTCTCATATAAATTAGCATAATGATATAATATATTTATTGTATCATCTGTACTACAATCGTCTATAAGTATTAATTCCCAATTTAAATAAGTTTGTACTATAATTGCATGAATAGTTTCTTCTATATATTGGGCAGAATTATAAGTTGCACAAACAATAGAAATTAAATTATTATTATACATAGTAGTTAATCAATTAAATATGCTATAAAAGTATGATTAGAGACCCTATTTTCAAGCGGAGGAAGTTCACTATAATTACCATACATTGTTTCTAGATATTCTTTCCAGCCAATAGGTGCATTAAATTCTCTCCCTTCAAAAATGACTTTAATAGACTTTTCAAAGATGGAATAACTTAATGTTTTTTTTACCATATCTGGTGATACAACGCAACTCAATTTACTATTATACGATATGCTTTTTTTGCTCCAAGCTAATTTATTAATTAATAAAGCTAATTTTTGCGAAGAGAACAAACGGGTAAAATTCCACGCAACAAAAAGACACAGTTTCATAAAGATACTTTCCACTGGTGGAATAGTCTTATAAACAGATAAAGAGCGTATCCTTTCTAATAAATAAAGAAGGTGTTTCTTAAAAATATTAGAAGGAACAATGTCTAATGGAAACACATCAACATACACTCCCATTCCATCGATTTCCTTCAATTTTTCTTCTCGTAGAATGGTATTCAAATCTACGACTTTAGCAAATTCATAATAATAATGAGGAGTATGTGCACAAGAATATACTTTATATGAATTATTTGTCGATAAATTATTATAAACTTTTACAAATCGTTCATAATCTTCCCGTAACATATAAACATCAATATCATCATCCCAAGGTATAAACCCTTTATGACGTATAGCACCTAATAGTGTTCCATATGCCAAATAATAGCGAATACCATATATAGAACACACCTTATCAATATCTAACAAAATCTTTAGTTCTAATTCCTTTAAATCTTCTAATATCAGGGTCTTCATTACCAGTTTTATTTATGTTTTATAAATGAAGCGTATATAGCTTGATATAACAGACGCACTCTAAAGTATATTTTAAATATAAGAGAATTAGGACTTTTAGATCCTGGCTGAGAAACATTATGTTCATGTACCCTATAAAAAGTTAAAGGTAATGATATAAACGTACATTTTCCACGTAATAAAGCAATCTTTCCGAGATAAGAATCATGCTGAATAAGATTTGCAGGAAATGGTAAAGCTAAATTCAAAATATTACGTTTAAAAGCCATACTAGCTCCATGAAATGGTAATACAAAAAGATCATATACCATGTTTTTAAATGGAGATGAACAGAAACGCTTTCCTAATATTTCATTATCATTTATATCAATATAAGTATAATTACCTTGTACCAAATCAGCCCGTTCCAATGCTTTCAAATAAATTTCAACCTTATTGGGAGCCCAAATATCATCTTGATCAGATAAGAAAATAATATCTCCAGAAGCGCAACTTAACGCGTTTTCAAAATTTGAAGCAACTATATAATAAAGACTATTCTTGCTATTTCTCACTTCAGATTTGTTATGGTATATACATTTTATCCTATGGTCATTAATGGAATGTATTATATTAATTGTATTATCAGTTGAACCATCATCGGAAATTATTAACTCATCTTTGTCTGATAATTGCATCAAAATTGACAGGATTTGCTTTTTTATAAACCTTTCTCCATTATAAGCAGCAAGACAGACTGAAATTTTACACATTTTTTATCAATAACATAAGTTTATATAAAAATCTAATTCGTGATAAAATATCAAAAATATAATATTTAATTGGCAAAAATCGTGGAGATCTATTCATACGAAATATGGGATAAGAATCCATTTTATTTAAATAGTTTATTTTTTCCTGATATGATAATGGTGCTATATATAGAAGACGTAATATATAATTTATATGATTATCTATATAATGACGTATATAATATTCCTTTTCCCGTTTATTCTTTTTACCAGAAAAATGGACCAGCAAATCTTGTAATAAAATCAAAAGGCTATCTATACGCTTTTTATAATGGCCAATATTTATATTTGAAGTTATTGATTCATTACTTCTTACAAAATACAAATAAAGAGGCGTATTTATATATATTATATTCTTTGCGTAACAATATAATTTTAAAGTAAAATCATGATCCTCATGTAAGACACCCTCTATGAAAGATATATTCTCAATGACAGAACGTTTTATTATTTGAAAACATGCAGATATGTATATTTTGTATTTTTTTAAGTATTCAAGTGTATTCATTTCTACATATGCACTAGGTCTATTGCGATTACCCAACACATATTTTTTCTCTCCCGATATTACGAAATAAGGAAAGCTAATTATATCAACATCACTATTTAATAAGATATCTTCTATTTGTTCAAAAGCACCTTCATATAGCTCATCATCAGAATCTACATACCAAACATATTTCCCTTTGGCTTCTTTAATTCCCTTATTACGTGTAGCACTCAAACCGCTATTAGATTGGTGTAGCACCTTAATAAAAGGATAATTCAAGGAATATTCATCACATATAGTTCCACTTGAATCAACACTACCATCATCAATCAAAATTATTTCTATATAGTTTTTTCTTTGTTGTATAATAGAAGAGAGACAATCATGCAAATATAATTCTACATTATAAACAGGAATTATTATAGACAATAAACAATCATTAATCATAGTCCTAAAACAGATTTCAAATAATACATGTATCCCAAATAACAATTATCTGCAATGATAATCAAAAATAAAGCGAGAGCAACTCTCTTTTTCCCAAATTCCTTACAATTTTCAAAATATGAAATAATCAAAAATAATGGAATAAAAGCCATATTCCTCAATCTATAACTTACAGCAGCATGTCCATAAGATAAAAATGAAAGAACAAATGCTACGTATAAAATTATAATAGTAAAAGTATACATTCGCTCAACATAAACTGGTACAGCTATTCTACTCTTTTTCAAAGTAACTAATGAAAAAATGCGAGATAACAATAACAATACAGATACGAAATAGAATACCAAGAAAATCATAGTTCCCAAGCTACCTATAACTTCAGTTTTATCAGACAACAAATAATTACCACCAACTAATTCAATATTCGTAAATAGAGTTGCAATAAAAGCATCAATATAGTAAACAAAAAATGGAAATAAAAATATCAATAAAAAGAAGAACTTCTTACTTATTTTCAAAAAAGAGAACGGAAATAACACCAGTAATATAATTGTACCTTTATGTAAAAACAAAGAAGCAATTAACATTAATGCCAATCCACAAAACATTGACAAAGGTTTTAATTCTCTATATGGCTTTATCAAAAAAGAATACCCTAAAAAGAAAATACTAATAGACAAAAAAGCTCTTGTATATGAAAAAAAGAGCAAAACATATAATATAAAAAATATATAAGTAAAATTATAATCTAAAGAGAAATGTTTTATAAGTAACATAATAGAAAAGGTACTAAATCCCCAAACTATTATACGGAATAGAAGATAATTTCCATGCGTTACACTAATCAACCAAACATAAAAAGGCTCTAAATGAGTGGTTAGAGTTGGAGAATCAGACAAATCTTTTATAATGTCCAAATAATGAAAATAATCACCGGAGGATTTATCTAGAACGCAAAACGCTGTAATAAGTATCAAATAGACACAAAAGTTCTTTTTTTTTAACAATGATAAAGTTGTAGAATATTTGCCCCATAGATAATAAAACAACAATGGTAATACTAAAATATTAAAAAAAAGAATCTCATATAGAATCCATATCAATACAGCATCTAGTTGCTCCATCAAACAAATAATTATTGAAAAAATCTAACTTTACCTATTTTATTAGGGATTTGTTTAGAACTACTAGCATTTCTATAATCCCAATTAGGGTTGGGGATCATATAATCAGTACCATAATGATATGACAGCTGAGATTTATAATTAGCTGGTATCTTTGTATCAACCCCCAAAAAACTGTATGTTAGTAAATTATTGAATGGTAAACGTATTTCTAAAGGATGTAAACCTCCATATATTCTATTCATATCATCTATACTCATATTCTTATCTAAATAAAAAACATAACACTTAATCCAATCATCATCAAGCTTATCGCAATAGAATACATCCACATTCACATTATTGAAACTATATGTTTGCTCAATCCCCTCATTTTCTATATAAATCTCACGCATCAATTTAAATCCATATCTTTGCATTACTACATTTAAATTATCGCCATAATTAAACCTCCAAGTAGCAATATCTAAGTCTAAATCAAAGGATATTATTCTATTTTCTCTTACTGCGCCTAACAAAGTTCCAAATTCTAACCAATAATCATAGTTTAATTCCTTAAAAACTAAATTTAATTGATTTAGAATTTCAGCTGCATTTTTATGCAAAGTTCTTCTCTTCAATAAATTCTCAATTCGATTAACATATTTAATCAAATAGCAATACAATAAAGTTTTTTTATACAACTTACTCATTACACTTATATTTATTCACAAATAAAAAATAGAGAAAATTCATTCTAATAATGCTTTTCTTTTCAAACCTATATAAAAAGACAATATTCTTATAATTAAACTAATAAATTCAGATATAAAAGTCACAATACAAATAGAAAAGACATTCACAGACTTAAAAAAAAATAAAAAACTCATGCCAATCACTTGATTTAACATAGCTATTTCTATTGAGTAATTGGCCCATTTTGCATATCCAATAGGAGATAAAGCCGGAAAACCAAACATAAAAGTTGGTAACGCAATTGCTATTAAAGGTAACATATATCGTAAAATAGAAGATGCAGTAACAAAACTCTGCCCAAATAAGGTAATGCAAATGTATTCAGCGTATATCCACATTAAAACGCATCCTATTATTATAAATAGTTCCAAAAGTATAGTTACCTTTATCATTCTACTAAAATCTTTAGTACGAAGCATATAGGGATAAAAACTATCAGCAACAGGAGCACATACTTGCCCAACAATTAACTTGATTTTCTCAGCAGCGGTATATAATCCAATAATATTACTATTTGAATATACAAATCCTAAAATAACAGTGTTAGTTACATTATATACCGAAGACGCTATACGTGATAAAAAATATTGATAAGAATCACAAAACAAACTTAATACATATTTTAGATGCACTTTTACTATATGAATTTTCAAATTCTTATGAAGGTCATTATACACCCACATTAAGGCTACAACAGTACCTAATATCTGGAATATAGGAACTAAACAATATTGAGCAGCAGATTTTAGAAAAACAAATATTAAGCTAGTAAAAATGCAGCGAATGATCAAAGTGCGGATTGTTATAATTTCCATTTTCTCTAATCCTCTATATAAAAAATCTGGCATCATACTAGAAACTCCAGCCAATAATAAATAACAAAATAATATTTTACAATTAGCCCAAAGATAATGATTGAGTAAGCAGGTAATCAATAATATAATACTTAATATAACAAATAAGAATACCTTTATATATATTATACTTGATACAATTTTAGCTAATTCTATACAATCATCTGCATATTCCGCTACCTTTTTTGTTCCTGACAATAAGAAGCCAAAATCAAGAATTAAACAAAAATAAGCATGAAAAGCCATAGCAAAACCTAAAACACCAAACACTTCCGGACCTAATATTCGTGTCAGATAAGGTATCGTTACAAAGCCAAAAATATAATTTGAAAAAGTAAGTAGATAGAGATATATTGTGTTTTTTAATAATGATTTCTTCACTCTGCTTATTTCTTATACTATTTTGAAAATATTTATATTAATTGATCTAAACTAACACTACTATCTATATTTACAGGGTTATTATTAAGCCTCTGGATATTTACAGATCTAACTATTAACTGAATATCTAAATAATCCGCTTCCCTTGGTGACAAAAAAAGTAAATGATTTATATAATCTTTAATGGGAATAGTACATATACCTCGCAAATATTCAATCTTACTCTTATAAAGTTCTATATCTATTCCTGACTTTAGTCTATTCAAATTCAAATTCAAATTAAAGAAAAATGGAAATGTTAAAGCTACAGCATGACCGTGTGGGTACCCATAATTAGTAGTCAAGGGATAGGAAAAAGCATGTGGAGCTGTTGTTTTTGTGACATTTATTGCACAGCCAGCCCAATATGAACCTTCCGAAATCTTATTCCTTACCTCATTAGTAGGAGAATTGACAGCTATAGGTAAATTAGACCATAATAATTCTATCGCTCTCTTTGCATATTTGTCTGATTCTTCTGTTGCATTGACATTCCAATACGCTTCAATACCTTGCGCCAAAGCGTCAAAACCAGTACAAGCAGTCAAATATTGAGGATTATTATAAGTGAAAGGTGGATACACAATAGCAACATCAGGAAGAATATCCTCATGTTCTATTGAATATTTTACATTATCCTTATACAGCACCGAAAAATGAGTAGCCTCACTACCCGTACCAGCTGTCGTAGGAAGTGCTATTAAAGGTAATAAGTTACATTCTTTTTTAAATTCTTGTCCTGTCATATCCCCCGAATAAGAATAAAAAAAACGAAGTAGTTTTGACATATCCAAGACACTCCCTCCCCCTATCCCAATTATTATCGAAGAAGGATTCTGACGCAAAAGAGAAAGTCCTTTTTCTAAATCTTCGATTTTAGGATTTTCTTCAAAATCATAAAATTCTGTTATATCACAATGTAAAATAGCAAGAAGCCTATTTATTATATTTTTTGCCCCACATATATCATAGGACTTCTTTCCCCTCACTAAAAATATATGATGTGGGTTATACTCTCTCAAAAGAAAAAAAAACTTTTCTATAGAGGATATACCTACAAAAGATTGTTGATTCATTGTTTTTAATTTCTATTTAAGAAACACATCAATGCATCTTTATTCTGAACAGGAGAGGTAGTAGGACGACCTAAATCTTTACGAGCTCCTTTTTTAACCTTTATCTCCAAAAATATAGGACCATCAATTCCTTTTATCAGATTCAGCACTTCATGTAATGTATGATTATCAGAAACAGAAAACACACCTTGATAACCACATGCTTTTGCCACCGAAGATAATTCTATTTGTAAGCCAACTGTAGGTTGCCCCCCGACCGAATCATGAGCACCATTATTGAATACTACATGAATATAATTATTTAGGTGTAAAGAACCAATTACTGCTAAAGAACCCATATGCATCAGCAAAGCGCCATCACCATCAAAACAGTAAATTCTTCTATCTTTCTTTTGAAGAGCAATACCTAAAGCTATTTGGGAAGCATGTCCCATAGAGCCAACAGTTAAAAAATCTCTTGTATGCCCTTCACCTACAGACTCACGATATTCAAATAATTCACGAGATATCATGCCAGTAGTAGAAACAACTACAGAATTCGGTTCTAGCGAAGAAGCAACTACACGAATGGCTGTCTCTCTACTCAAACATAAGTCACTATATACACATTGTTTAAGTTTATAATCTACAAAAGTATCTTTTTGAATAACAAATGCAAAAGATTCTTTTGTTTCATCCATATATGTTTTAGCTATATGTAACTGATTTATAAATTCTGTTTCATCATGAGATAAAATCACGTATTTTATTCCCATGGACTCAAGTAAAGGCAACGTCGTTTTTCCTTGTTTTATATGCTGAGGTTCATCTTTAACACCTGGTTCACCGCGCCAACCTATCAATAAAAGCATAGGAACATTATAAACCTCTTTATCCGTCAATGACATCAATGGATTTACAATATTACCTAAACCAGAATTCTGCATATAAACAACTGGAACTCTACCCGTTGATAAATAATACCCTGTAGCCAAACCTACAGCTGCACCTTCATTAGCTGCTATTATATTATGATCAATAGGTAAATGATCTGTCATATAAGCACAAATACTTTTCAATAATGAATCTGGAATACCTGCAAAAAAATCTATTTGTACTGATCGCAAGGATTCTACAAAATACTGAGGAGAAATCATAATCATTCAATTTTATTAAGAAAGAAAACTACTTTGTACCAGGTATCAATTCTAATATTTCTTTAACTGGCATACACAAGGTATTAGCTTCATAAGATCTTCCATGAGCTAATATGGATTTTGCCGTATTAAGCATTGCAGGATAAGCACTTCGTAACATATGATTAGCATAAATCACAATATTAATTCCCCAACTAGCAAGTTCATCCTCCATAATATGATTATAAGTAGTAGGTACAGCTACAATAGGAATTGATTTATTTTCTTTGCGAAGAGCTGTACAAAATTCCTTAATATCCTTACCAGACTTGTCCTTACTATGGATCATTATACCATCTGCACCAGCTTCAATATATGCCAATGCTCGTTCCATTGCATCATCTAAGCCTTTTCCGGCAATAAAACTTTCAATACGTGCTATAATCATAAAATCATCTGTTATTTGGGCACGTTTACCTGCCTTTATTTTATCACAAAAGCCTTCAATAGTATCTTGTGTTTGAATGGCATCAGTCCCGAATAAAGAGTTTTTCTTCAAACCAACTTTATCTTCAATGATAATAGCAGAAATGCCCAAGCGTTCCAACGTGCGTACTGTAAACACAAAATGTTCAATCTTACCACCAGTATCACCATCAAATATAACGGGTTTTGTTGTACACTCTAAAGCATCATTCAAATCATGAAGACGAGTAGTCAAATCCACAGCTTCAATGTCTGGTTTACCTTTTGAAGTAGAGTCTGTTAAACTGCTAGACCACATACCGTCAAACTCACGTTTCACTCCATTAGCTTCAACACTAGTATTCTCTATTATCAAACCTGTCAATCCACTATGTGACTCACATATGCGAACTATCTTCTTAGAAGAAATCAAGCGTTTTAAACGTTTTAAACGAACTTCAGGAGTTGTACCTATTTCTTTTAATTTAGAATTTAACTGTGTTGAAGATATGCCTTTTGTATAAGGTACATCAATAACTTTACCTCCCCACTGCGATATTGTATCTATCACATGCTGACGTGTCTCTTTTTGTACTCCTTCTTTCCAATCATCGCCATGTACTACAAAATCTGGTTTCAATAACTTCAAATTAGGAACATAATCAAGAGTAGATTGAGGAATAACCTCATCAACTCCCTTTAAATTCTGCACAATTAAGGAACGTTGTTCGTAAGTCAAATAAGGAAGACGTTTATAACTTGCAATAGCAGCATCTGTCAACACCCCAACTATCACATATCCTAGTTTTTTGGCTTCCTGAATGATATTCAGATGTCCAGGATGAATAATGTCAGCACTCATACCAACATAAACTTTTTTTTTCATTGTAAATAATTATAAATAAAATTAGTATAAAATCTTAGTATTATAGTATATTATACTTTCTATACTCTTAATCAGTACTACATATTAGAAATAGGTATTATTACTCTCATTAATCTTCAAACCAATAAACCTCAGAAATAAAATCCTAATATTTTAATGTTACAGCACAAGTACTCTAGAATTTTCCTAAATATTCTATAATGATTTTTTCAAAGCAATTATTACTATTTTTTATTATAATACATATACTAAATAATAAAGTATTGTACAATAGACCATAAGTAAACACATACAATCTTTCAAGTTAACTTTAACACAACGTTAAAGTTAACTTCTTGTTATCAATGAAGTTAACATCATAACTGCAAGAAATTAACTTCTTACAAATAGCATATTTATTACTTATTTTTTGCCTTAACATTGTTAAAGCAAAGAAAGATTTTATCTCCGGATAATTTGAAATAAATTATGGCTTCATCCACGTCTCACATAGCTCACCGGCACACTAACCAATGCGCATCCCAATTCCTGCAATCTTACAGCTATGTAATATTTACTTTCGTATTTCACCATTTCGCCACGAATACCCTGCATACTTCCTTTTGCCACAGTTACCATAGTTCCCGGAGCAATCGGTTCATTGACCATTAATATAGAAGTATCGGAAAGGTCGACCATGAAGCGAAAATCCTCCATTTGTTGGTCGGGAATGATGAGAGGGGCATTAGTGCCACGTTTACTAAAGAAATGATGGACGTTGGGAGTATGTTCTACGATAGAAAGTTCTGGACGAGAAAGATGGACAAAGACCATACCGTTAATCACCGGTTTAGTGATTTTAATACGCTTTCCGGCATGCTCACGATAGACATCCTGCACAGGCAAATAAACTTCTATACCTTGCTCACGAAGCCACGATTCCACCTTGAATTCTGTATTGTGGCGAACATAAACAGCATGCCAATGCTTATGAACCGACGTAGTTAACAAATGCTAATGATAGATTATTAATAGTTTAGTAATAAGCGTTTTATGATTTCACTAAGAATGAGCTTCTTTTACGGCTCCGCCGAACGTAGCTTTCACTACGCCTCTTATTTAAGAATGGAATTTACATCTACGAATAGTTCGTTTTGCGGGGACAAAGATAAACACTCCGTATGGAACTACAAAATATTTAATAGATAAAAAGTTTTGAATTAACATAATCTTCTTTCATGTACATCGAACATTTCTCCCCTTTTTCGTTTATCTTTGTACACTCTTTCCAACGTAAAGAGGAAAGGTAATCTCCAGCAAGTCTCAGAAAGACAGGAAGAAGAAAGAACTTTTATTAATTAAAACACTAATTAAAAATCAGAAAATTATGGCAATGCATACATGGTTTGAGTGCAAAATCCGTTACGAAAAAACAATGGAAAACGGAATGAACAAGAAAGTAACTGAACCTTATCTGGTAGATGCACTCAGCTTTACAGAAGCGGAAGCACGTATCATCGAGGAAATCACACCGTTTATTTCGGGAGAATTTACCGTATCGGACATCAAACGGGCTAATTACAGTGAGTTGTTTCCATATGAAGAAGATGCTGCCGATCGCTGGTTTAAATGCAAGCTGGTTTTCATCACACTGGATGAGAAAAGCGGTGCAGAAAAGAAAACATCCACTCAAGTATTGGTACAGGCTGCCGACTTACGCGACGCAGTGAAGAAGCTGGACGAAGGAATGAAAGGCACAATGGCCGATTATCAAATTGCGTCGGTAGCTGAAACTGCCATTATGGATGTATATCCGTACAGTGCGGAACCGAATGATAAGCCGGAAGTCTGAAATAAAGGAGTATCGAATATCAGAGATTGAAAGTTTTATTGTGTATACATTATTATATTATATACGATGAGCATTGCAGAAAACATAAAAAAAGTACTGAACGAACTGCCTCAAGGAGTACGATTGGTAGCTGTTTCTAAATTTCACCCCGACGAAGCGATAGAAGAAGCATATAGCGTAGGGCAACGTGTATTTGGAGAAAGCAAGGTGCAAGAGCTGACAGCCAAGTACGAAAGTCTGCCCAAAGATATCGAATGGCATTTCATCGGACATCTGCAGACTAATAAAATAAAGTATATCGTGCCCTATGTAGCACTGATTCATGGCGTAGACTCTTACAAACTTCTTACTGAAATCAACAAGCAAGCTGCTAAGGCTGGACGTACTGTAAATTGCTTGCTGCAACTGCACATTGCACAGGAAGAGACTAAATTCGGCTTCAGCTTCGACGAATGTCAAGAAATGCTTGCCGCCGGTGAGTGGGAAAGACTTACAAATATCAGGATATGCGGATTGATGGGCATGGCTACAAACACAGACAATACCGAACAAATCAAAACTGAGTTTTGTTCATTAAGTAGCTTCTTCCAAGAAGTGAAAACCACGTGGTTTGCCGATGCAGAATGGTTCCGGGAGTTATCTATGGGAATGTCGCACGATTATCACGAAGCAATCGCCGCGGGCAGTACTTTGGTACGTGTAGGAAGTAAAATATTTGGAGAAAGAATATATTAATAACTAATAACTATTATCATGGCAACATTAGAAACTACTTTTGCAGGATTAAAACTTAGAAATCCGATTATTATCAGCAGTTCAGGGCTTACCGACAGCGCTGCCAAAAACCAGAAGCTTTATGAGGCCGGTGCAGGAGCTATCGTACTCAAGTCTCTTTTTGAAGAACAAATCATGATGGAAGCCGACTGGCTGGGAGATCCTAATATGTATCCGGAAGGAAGTGATTATTTGGTAGGATATATACGCGAACACAAGTTGGGTGAATATTTGAATTTAATCAAAGAGAGCAAGCAAGTTTGTGACATACCTATCATCGCCAGCATCAACTGTTATCAGGATGCAGACTGGATTGAGTTTGCCAAAAAGATAGAAGAAGCCGGCGCGGATGCTTTGGAAATTAATATCCTTGCCCTGCAAACCGATGTACAATATACATATGGTGCTTTTGAGCAACGCCACATCGACATCTTGAGCCATATCAAGAAAACAGTTGGTATCCCTGTCATCATGAAATTAGGAGATAACCTTACCAATCCGATAGCTCTTATCGACCAGCTTTATGCTAACGGAGCAGCGGCAGTAGTAATGTTCAACCGCTTCTATCAACCGGATATTGACATTGAGAAAATAGCTCAAAGCGCCGGTAACGTGTTCAGCACAGATGCAGATTTATCCAAGTCTTTGCGCTGGATAGGCATTGCGTCTGCAGCAGTCAGCAAACTGGACTATGCAGCATCAGGCGGCATACATGCTCCTGAAGGAGTGGTGAAAGCTATTTTGGCAGGCGCCTCAGCTGTAGAAATATGCAGCGCACTTTATCAAAATTCTTATGCTATCGTTGGTGAGTACGTCCGCTTCCTGAACTTGTGGATGGATCGCAAAGGAATGGAAAACATCAATCAATTTAAAGGTATGCTGAATGTCAGCGACCTGAACGGTGTAAATACATTCGAACGTACACAATTCCTGAAATATTTTTCATCACACAAATAAGAAGAAATTGTGAAGTATATAAAAAAACGGATGATACATATAGAAATGTATCATCCGTTTTTTTATCATTAAACTTATGATTCTATTAAGGTTATCCTATCGTCACTTCTTCTTATCCAATACTTCGAAACAAGAATTCTTGCTGACAAATTCGGGAACAATGTCTTTCATGGCAGCTACAATTTTCATCTGGTCATAAGTGTAGCTGACGTCAATCAACTTCTGAATACGTTCATTCACTTCATCATAATCATACTCACGCACAGTCGCAATCATAATCTTCTCATGATAAGTCGGTTTGGTAAGTTCCTTTATATTAAGCAACTCCTCATACAACTTTTCACCATGGCGCAAACCTGTAAACTCAATCTTGACATCGGTGCGTCCTGACAGACTGATCATTCTCTTGGCAAGATCTACAATCCGAACCGGCTTACCCATATCAAAAATGTAAATTTCTCCCCCATTCCCCATGCTACCGGCTTCGAGCACCAAACGACAAGCTTCCGGAATAGTCATAAAGTAACGAATAATTTCGGGGTGCGTCACCGTCACAGGTCCACCACGCTGTATCTGATCACGGAAACGAGGAATAACCGATCCATTTGAGCCCAGCACATTTCCGAAACGGGTAGTGATAAATTGGGTAACATGCCCGCCTTCTGCCTGCAGTTTCTTTGCCAGCGACTGAACGTAGATTTCACAAATACGTTTGGAACACCCCATTACATTGGTAGGATTCACTGCTTTATCCGTGGAAATCATCACAAACTTCTCCGCGCCATACTTCACTGCCAAATCGGCAACCGTTCTTGTACCATAAACATTTATCTGAATGGATTCCGATACGTTGTCTTCCATCATCGGCACGTGTTTGTAAGCTGCCGCATGAAAAATATACTGTGGCTTGTAGTGTCTGAAAATCTCTTCCATACGCGTCGCATTGGATATATTGGCTATGATGGTTTCAGCATCGATGTCACGCCAACGATCCTGCAATTCCAAACGAATATCATGCAAAGGAGTTTCAGCCTGATCCACAAGAATCAGTTTATAAGGATTGAAAGAAGCTACCTGACGCATAATCTCACTACCGATAGAACCGGCAGCACCGGTAATCATCACCCGCTTGCCTTCCAAATGGGAAGCGACTTTATGAATATCTATTTCAATAGGATTACGTTGCAATAGGTCTTCAATCTGAATTTCTTTCAATTGGGTACGATCCAGAAACTGACTGTTCCATTCACTCAACGGAGGAGCCGTCATCAACTTGATATTATGCGATAACAGGCGATCTGCCATATCAGACCGTTTGAGCGCCTCCATCTTGGCAGGGGAAATAATAATGGTATGTACATCCCGGTCATCCAAAATCTCAATCAAAGTATCATCATTAGGATAAACCTTGACTCCCATCATCACCTTATTAATAAGTTCCGGTTCATCCGCTATGAAACCACGCAGGCGGTAATGATTACGCAAATTGACACGCAGTGCCTTTGCAATATTTACCCCGGCCTCTTTGGCACCGTAAATAAACACATTGGCACTATGCGAACCGTCAAAATTCAACGCTTCGAAGAATATCTTTACAACAACGCGGGAACACGCCATCATGGCAAAACTGATAATATAGGACATGAACAGCACCGCTATGGGAGCCACATTCATACCTGTACAACTTTTTACCACGATACTCGCTATCAGCAGCAATGAGTATGACACCGTCAACGATACGAAAATACGCATTATATCGACAAACGATGAAAAACGAAGGACATTGGAATATGTACGGAAGAACCTAAAGAATACAAGGTTGACAACCACTGTACATACAATCATTATATCTATGGACGATGACTCGGAAAAAAGACTCCGAAAATCATACCGCAGTGCGTAAGCCAACAGACTGGATACGACCACAATGAGGACATCTATCAATAGAACAGTCCATATCGGTAATACTTTTGCTGAAAGATACCGATGAAAAAAGTTTCGCTTCATCACGTTTGACAGTTTTTGTTTTAGGCACCGCAAAGATACACTATTTTTTATCAAAGCGAAGAAGAAAATGATAAAATGTTACATCAAGTTACTTGCCAATTCACTCAACTGGCTACGCTCTCCTTTCACTAAATTGACATGGGCAAACAAGTTTTGATCTCTCATACGGTCTATCATATAGACAAGTCCGTTGGATTGGTTATCCAAATAGGGCTGGTCAATTTGCTGAATATCACCTGTAAAGACCATCTTCGTCCCTTCTCCGGCACGTGTTATAATCGTTTTAATCTCATGAGGTGTCAAATTTTGCGCTTCATCAATAATACAATAAGTCTCGCTCAAACTACGTCCGCGAATAAAAGCCAAAGCTTCGATAACGAGTTGGTCGCTTTTCTGCATATCTTCCAACCGCTTTACTTCACTTGAATTGGAAGCGAACTGATGCTTGATAACATTCAGGTTATCAAACAAAGGTTGCATATAGGGAGCCACCTTTTCATTGGCATCCCCCGGAAGGAAGCCCAAGTCCTTATTGGATAACGCAACGATAGGACGCGCCAGTAAGATTTGCTTATAATCCGTCAGCTTACCTAAAGCCGCTGCCAGCGCCAACAGTGTTTTACCTGTTCCCGCCTTGCCTGTAAGGGCTACCAATTTGATATTCGGATCATTCAGAACTTCAAAAGCAAAACTCTGTTCTGCATTGCGCGGCTCGATTCCATAATTCTTTGTCTTGTTCACACGGCAAACAGAATGAGTAAAAGGGTTATAACGGGCAAGCACGCTGCTACGGTCGCTCTTCAATACAAAACATTCATTGGGATGAATGATATCTTTAAAATCAAACTCACTAATATCCAGTCCCTCTTTGGACGAATAGATACGATCTATCAAAGTCGGGTCAACACCCTCAAATACTTCGTTCGACTTCTCAAATATATCCACATTGATAACCTTGTCATTGATATAATCCTCGCACAACAATCCAATAGAGCGTGCTTTCATACGAAGATTGACGTCCTTGGTGACAAGAATTGATTTCATCTTCGGCTTCTTCTCTGTCAGCCAGTCAACAACGGACAATATCTGATGATCGGGAATACGTTCCGGGAAAGAGTCGTGTACACGAGGCGAATCCACCGAACCGGCTACTACAAACAAGCGCCCCAGTCCTTCACCCAGCGGAGCGCCTTTGGTAAAAAGACTGTCGTCGGTAATCAAATCGAGTTCCCGAACAAACTCACGGGCATTGAAATTTATCTGCTCGTTGCCTTTCTTGAATTTATCGAGCTCTTCAAGTACTACAATGGGAAGATAAATGTCGTTCTCTTGAAAATTCTTCAAACAGTTATAGTCGTGAAGGATAACATTAGTATCAATCACAAAATTCTTCTTAGCTCCCATACTCTTTAGATTTAAATTGTTTATACCACATACCGACAATATAAAATAAAGCAAGCATACACACTTAAATAAAAATTGCCTTATCTTTGCCGTTCCTAAAGATAACACTTTAATAGAGAGAAAGGATTGCTTTCCCGTTAATTTTTATAAAAGATGAACTATCAGAACACTTTAACTTACTTATATAACAGTGCACCCATGTTCCAGCAAGTGGGTGGCTCGGCATACAAAGAAGGACTGGAGAATACGCGCATATTGGATGAACACTTTGGAAATCCCCACTATTCATTTCGCACAATCCATGTGGCAGGAACCAACGGCAAGGGCTCTTGTTCGCACACGATAGCCGCCATACTGCAAGAAGCCGGGTATCGCGTAGGACTTTACACTTCTCCCCACTTGGTAGACTTCCGCGAACGAATCCGTATAAACGGCCGACCCATACCGGAAGAATATGTGGTACATTTTGTAGAAAAAGAACGTAGTTTCTTCGAACCTTTACATCCTTCTTTTTTTGAGTTGACCACTGCCATGGCATTTTGTTATTTTGCTGACGAAAAAGTAGATGTGGCCGTTATAGAAGTGGGACTGGGCGGCCGACTGGACTGTACGAACATTATTCATCCGGACTTGTGTATCATTACCAATATCAGCTTTGACCATACTCAGTTTTTAGGCGATACACTGGCAAAAATAGCCGGAGAAAAAGCCGGTATCATCAAGAAAGACATTCCTGTTGTCATTGGAGAAACCACACCCGAAACCAAAGCGGTTTTCTTGCAAAGAGCCGAGGAAGTGAATGCTCCGATAATATTCGCGGAAGATACGACTAAAAATGATTATCCCGGAATGAGAACTGAACTGCAAGGGCTTTACCAGATAAAAAACACGCGTACTATCCTCACTGCCCTACCGTTGTTGAAGAAAGCCGGCTACCACATAGACGAGCAAAGCGTACGCAACGGTTTTGCCCATGTCTGCGAACTGACAGGACTAATGGGACGCTGGCAAAAACTTCAGGAGGCCCCCACGCTGATATGTGACACCGGGCATAACGTAGGAGGTATAACTTACATTGCAGAGCAACTGAAACAGCAGAATTACCGCCAACTTCATATTATAATAGGTATGGTAAATGACAAGGATGTCAGTGGAGTACTTGCCTTACTTCCCAAAGATGCCACCTACTATTTCACCAAAGCCAGTGTAAAACGGGCTCTCCCCGAAGAAGAGCTATGCAAACTCGCCGCTAAAGCCGGTCTGCAAGGAAGCTGTTATCCGAATGTCCCTGCCGCAGTAACTGCCGCACAAGAAAAAAGCCACCCGGAAGATTTTATCTTCGTAGGTGGCAGTAGCTTTATTATTGCAGACCTGTTAGCGAACCGCGATGCACTCAATCTCCACTAAAGCATCTTTTGGAAGCGCCTTTACAGCAACAGCCGAACGGGCGGGAAAAGCTCCGTCAAAATATGTGGCATATACCTTGTTCATGTCGGCAAACAAGGACATATCCGCCAGAAAAACGGTAGTCTTTACAATATTCGCCATACCCAATCCTGCTTCTTCCAAGATATGCTTTACATTCTCCAACGACTGGCGGGCTTGAGCCTCTGCACCTTCTGCCATAACTCCGGTAGCTGCATCAATAGGCAACTGACCTGATACAAATACCATCCCGTTTGCTTCAATAGCTTGACTGTAAGGGCCTATTGCGCCCGGAGCCTTTTGGCTACAAATTACTTTCTTCATAATTTTTATTCCTTTTTATCTGTTCATTATCAAGTATATAACATTTTATCTTGCAATATTCTCAAAAAAAGTCAAGAGACCCGTGCAGTATTTAAAAAAACAGTGCATTTACTATACGAATACACGAAAGAAAATTTCACTCATAACCTGTTAATACCTAGACTTAACTTTTATTTTAGCATGGGGAAGTTTTCCCATTCAAAGGCTCTGCTTGCGAAAGCAGGGCTTTTTCCTTATCGAAGCATCTATTTACAGTGTTTCTCAATCAGTTCATCCACATTCGGATCGCCTAACTCCTTCGCTTTGGCAAAGTTCTGGCATGCTTCCTGATTCTTTTTCATTTGCAACTGCGCAATTCCCATAAGACGATAGGCTTCGGCATACTTAGAATCGACCTTCAAAGCGTCTTGCAAAACTTTCAATGCCTCTTCATTGCGCCCCACGCGAATATTGACAACAGCAAGTTCCGCACGATAAGTAAGTTCTTTGGGATTTAATTCGATAGCCTTGTCCAAATCATCCAGTGCACGCTGGAACTGCTTGGCTTTCAAAGCTGCCTGTTCTCGATAGTAATAGAACACATCATTCACTTTTCCATTCACAGTCTTATAGTAAGCGTCATAGTCGAGCATGGCTGCACGTGCCTGATTTGCATTCATACGAGCTTGGGCACGTTCCAACAGATAAGGAGCGGCTTCTTCCGTGTACGGCTCACTGAAACGAGCCATACAACTGTCCATAAGCGCCAATATTTCCTCCGCAGGCGCTTTCATCAATTCTTTTGTCTTAGCTGCGCTAAAGAAAGTTGCTGCTGACGCCAGATTGGACTGATTGACCTTTTCGTAGCAAACCAAAGCTCCCGGGTAATCCTGTTTTGCAAACAAAATATCTCCCTCCGTCTGCATATACACCGGAAGTTCCTGAACAGCAATCGCCTTCCTGATTTCATCTACCGCTTTATCGTAAGACCAATCCTTATAAGGTTTCTCCGGATTGCCCAACATATAGTTATATATCAATTTGGCACGATTATAATATACGTCATCTTTCTTCTGAGTTACACTCAAAGCTTTATCCATATCAGCCACCACTTTCTCCATTGAAGCATCATCTTTAGACTGATACAACCAGTTAGCGGCACGACGCATATAACCGTCCGCACTATTCGGGTATTCGGCGATAAAATCATCCAACAGTTGTCCATACTTCTCCGGAGTTACCTGCGACGAAGCCATGAAAAGGAATACCAAAGCCTGCTCTTCCGTATCGGGCAATGCCTTCTTGATACCTATATTCTTTAAAGCCATATCGCTGAAAGAGAGTGCTGATACATTTTGAGCCATTACAAAGTTCGCGTCCACCGCATAGCAGATTGTGGCTGTATCTGCACCGGATGATTTCTGTGCAAGGGCAAAGACTTGTCCTTCTTCAGTCATAACCGGACAACTCACCATTTTATCTTTCAGATGCAGGTTAAGTGTGTAATAATAATATTTCTCGGAAAACTTATCTGCAGCTTTCACCTGTCCGACAGTATAAGAACGGTCTTTTTGAGTGGAATAAGGCAATATATATACATTACCCCCCACTGCCGGAGCTACGGTTGCCGGATTCAATGCGGGAACTTTCTTGGTTGATATACCCACACGAAACTTGATTACATCGTACATATCATTTGCCCCCATAATGGAAACAACCGGCATTTGGACACCTTCCGAGTTCATTACTACCGCCCGTTGCGCTCCTTTGAACAAAGAATAGTCAGACAAGGCAACGCCATCTTCCGTTACGAAGAAACCGTTTCCGGTATTCAAAATTTTATCATTCTCATCATAAGTAACCACCGAGAATACGGCACGCTTAGCTTTCTCCACCCATTTGGGGGCTTGTGCTACACTCCACTGAGCCAAAAGGCACAGAGTGCAAAGCAGGAAAATCTTCTTTTTCATATTTAGTTGGTTCTTTGTTTTACAGCTTCGTAAATTAAGATACCGGCTGCAACAGATACGTTAAGAGACTCAATCGTACCCAGCATCGGAATCTTTACCCATTCGTCGCATAACGCGAGGTTGTCATAAGAAACTCCCTTGTCTTCAGCTCCCATGATTATACACATAGGGCCCGTATAATCGGCTTTTGTATAATCATAATCACCTTTTTCCGTAGCAGCCACAATATGGAAACCGCTATTTTTAAGGAACTGCAAAGTATCTTTCAAATTCTGTTCACGACATACGGGCAAAGTATGTAATGCACCTGCCGAAGTCTTTACCGCATCGGCATTTACCGTAACGCTGTTCTTGGCAGGAATAATAACAGCATCTACCGCCGCACACTCACAAGTACGGGCTATCGCTCCAAAGTTGCGTACATCCGTTATACCGTCCAGCATAACAAACAGAGGATTCTTGCCTTCCTCAAAAATAAAAGGTACTAAATCTTCCGTTTTCTGATAAGTCACAGCCGAGACAAACGCTATCACGCCTTGATGATTTTTACGGGTAAAGCGGTTGATACGCTCTACCGGGACACGTTGTACGGGAATCAAAGTTCCCTTCAAAGCGGCAAACAACTCTTTGGACAAGTCGCTCTGAATATCTTTCTTTACCAGTATCTTGTCGATGTCCTTACCGGCCTGAATCGCTTCTATTACGGCACGAACGCCGAAAATCATTTCACTTTTATCTACCATTGTATCTTATTGTTTTTTATTTTTTATCTCTAAGCAGTACCAAGCAATGCTTTGGCATTATTGAGTGCAGCTTCCGTCAAGGTAGCGCCACTCAACATATGGGCTATTTCCTCTACCCTCTCCTTATCCGTCAAGCGGCGGATATGGCTATTGGTTTCCGTCTCATTATCCTGCTTATACACTTTATAATGAGCGCGTCCGCGAGCTGCAATCTGCGGCAAGTGGGTGATACTGATAACTTGGCGGTCACTATCGCCCATTTCCTGCATTATGTCTGCCATGCGGTCGGCTATCTCACCGGAAACTCCGGTATCTATTTCATCGAATACGATAGTGGGTAACTTTACAGCTCCGGCTATCATTGCTTTGATGGACAACATAACGCGAGCTATCTCACCACCCGAAGCTACCGAAGAGACATTCTGCAAAGTTCCGTTCTTATTGGCGGAGAAAAGAAAGTTTACCGTATCCGCACCATGTATACCCGGTTCCTTACGTGTACCGATTTCCACCAGAAAACGAACATTGGGCATTCCTAACGGTATCAGGCGGGCTGCCATCTGTTTCTCAACCTCACGAGCCGCAGCGGTACGCAACTTGGTAAGCACCGCAGCTTGTTTCTTCACCTTATTATATAAAACTTCGCTATGAGCTTTCAGTTCTTCAATCCGTTCATCCGATGAAGTGATATTGGAAAGTTTAGCGGCATAGTCATCTGTCAAAGCCAAAAGTTCATCCACCGTAGAGACGCGATGCTTCTGTTGGAGAGTATAAATCAGATTCAAGCGATCATTCACTTCTTCCAGCCGGGCGGGATTAAATTCAATTTCATCTTCCTTTCCTGAAATCTCCTGAGAAATATCTTTCAGTTCGATGTAGCTGCTTTCCAAACGTTCGGCAAGTTCTCCTGCGGAAGAATATACTTTCTGTAATCCCAACATTGTATTCAGGCATTCTTTCAGTGCGGAAAGCAGTCCGCCTTCATCGGAGTTCATCACCTGATTGACACGGAACAACCCGGCTTTTATCTCTTCCGCATGGCTCAGCGTATCGGCTTCCTGTTCCAGTTCTTCCTGTTCTCCGGTAGTCAAGTGTGCATCTTCCAATTGTTCCAACTGAAACCGGATATAATCCTCATCAGCTTTATTCTGCTCTGCAAGGGCTGTTAGATTCTCCAACTCCTGCTGTACCCGCTTCCATTCCCGGTGAAGGGTTTGGTATTTAGCAAGCTCTTCTTCATCGTGCGCCAGTATATCCAGTACGTTTAATTGGAAGCCCTCTTTATTCAACAATAAATTCTGATGTTGCGAGTGCACGTCAATCAATTGTTCGCCAAGTTCTTTCATCTGTACCAATGAGGCGGGCGTATCATTTATGAACGCACGACTTTTACCCGAAGCATAGACTTCACGGCGAAGAATACACTCATCTTCGTATTCTAATTCATTTTCCTCAAAGAAAGGCTGCATACCATAACCGGCAATCTCAAAACGGGCTTCAATCACACATTTTGCAGCACCCTGCCTGATAGACTTCACATCGGCACGCTGCCCCAACAACAGACCGATAGCTCCTAATATAATGGATTTTCCGGCACCGGTTTCACCTGTAATCACCGAGAAACCGCTGCCGAGGTCTATATCAAGTTTCTCGATAAGCGCATAATTCTGTATGTATAGAGAACGCAACATTTTATTAAATAGAGAATTGAGAGTTGATAATTGAAAAATAAGGCTACTGTCTCATCACTTCCACTAAATGGTCAATAATATCCGCAGCCACTTCCACCTTAGACTTCAACGGATAATCCTTTTTACCATTCCTATCTATGATGCTGATTTTATTAGTATCGTAACGGAATCCGGCACCTTTGTCATTCAATGAATTAAGCACTATAAAGTCCAAATTCTTACGGTTTAGTTTATCTTCCGCATTATGCTGCTCATCGTTGGTTTCGAGGGCGAATCCCACCAGAACTTTACCGGGGTATTTCTTTTTCATTTCTCCCAAGTGAGCGGCAATATCCTGCGTCGGTTTCAGATTCAATGATATATCTCCGGTCTTTTCCCGTTTTATTTTTTTATCGGCAACCTGTTCCGGCGTATAGTCGGCAACGGCCGCAGCCATAATAACAGCATCCGCATTGTAAAACAAAGAAGTAGCAGCCTCAAACATCTGTCCGGCAGATTCTACATTAATATGCCGGTGCATAGAATAACGCGTTTGAAGCTGAACCGGTCCTGAAACCAGAATAATCTCCGCTCCTCTTGCCGCACATTCATCAGCGAGCGCATAACCCATTTTACCTGATGAATAATTGCCGATGAAACGTACGGGGTCAATTTTTTCATATGTCGGTCCGGTAGTTATCATTATTTTCTTTCCGGCCAAATCACCGTCTTTGGCAGCAAAGAACTCTTCCAAATGACGGATAATTACATCCGGTTCTTCCATTCTGCCCTTGCCCACCAAATGACTTGCCAGTTCACCTGTTCCCGGTTCTATAATATGATTGCCATAGGAACGGAGCGTCTCCAAATTCTTTTGGGTGGACGGATGGGCATACATATCCAAGTCCATTGCCGGAGCAACAAAAACAGGGGCTTTGGCAGACAGATAAGTGGTTATCAGCATATTGTCGGCAACACCATTCGCCATCTTGCCGATAGTGGAAGCTGTAGCCGGAGCTATCAGCATGGCATCCGCCCACAAGCCTAAATCCACGTGACTGTTCCAAGTACCGTCACGTTGTGCAAAAAACTCACTAATGACAGGCTTACTGGTAAGAGCTGACAAAGTAATGGGAGTTATAAATTCTTTTCCTGCAGGAGTTATAACGACTTGCACTTCCGCTCCTCGTTTTATAAGCCCGCGAATGATATAGCAGGCCTTATAGGCGGCAATACTTCCTGTAATGCCGAGTACTATTTTCTTTCCTTTCAGTGGATTTGCCATGAAATCAAGTTACTAATTACAAAATACAAGCAGAATATTACTTCTGGGTAATTTCACGCAGACGGATTTTAGTCAGCATAGCTTTGGTGTTCAGTGTAAAATCACTGTTCAGTATCCAGCTGTAATAGCCCGGATCACGCTTCAGCACATCCGCTACCGACATACCTTTATACTTGCCGAAGTTAAAGACTTCCACACCTTTATCATCGTAAACCATGCGTCCTGCAAAATCCACATTCTTGTTGAAGCTGGAATAATCCGACAAAAAAGCTACATCATTCTGCAACTCAGGATAGCGATCCAGTTGTGACATCAACACCTCATAGGTAGCGCGCGTATCAGCTTCCGCTGTATGAGCATCTTCCAGATTCTTATCACAATAGAACTTATAGGCGGCAGACAACGTACGTTGTTCCATTTTATGGAAAATAACCTGCACATCCACAAATTTGCGACGGCTCATATCAATATCCACATCCGCACGCAGAAATTCTTCTGCCAAAACAGGAATATCGAAACGGTTAGAGTTGAAACCGGCGAGATCACAACCTTCAATATCATTAGCGATATTACGTGCCACTTCTTTAAATGTGGGGCAATCCGCTACATCTTCATCATAAATGCCATGAACGGCAGAAGCTTCTGCAGGAATGTGCATTTCGGGATTGATACGCATGGTTTTGGTTTCTTCATTTCCGTTGGGATATACTTTAAGATAACAGATTTCCACTATGCGGTCGGAGTTGATATTTGTTCCCGTAGTCTCCAAATCAAAAAAGACAATCGGATTTTTCAGATTTAATTTCATGAAGTTTCGTATTTAGTTTTCATCCTACAAATAATCTGTCCCGAATTTATCTTTTAGGCACGGACTACACGGACTGACACGGTTTCTCTATAAACCCGAACCGTGAAATCCGCATAATCCGTGCCTAAATCAAAAAAACAACAGATTACTGTTTTATTAATCATTCAGCATCATCGGCATCAACAGCATCAGCAGATCTTCATTCTCTTCCTGCTCTACCGGAACAATAACACCGGCACGTGAAGGGTCAGCCAATTCGATAACCACTTCATCCGCTGATATATTATTCAGAATATCAATCAGGAAAGTAGACTTAAAGCCGATGCTCATCGGGTTGCCGGCATATTGGCATATCTGTGTTTCTTCTGCAGAAGTGGAAAAATCGATGTCCTGTGCGGAAATCACGATCTGGTTCTCCTGCATACGCAACTTGATAAGGCTGCTTGCCTGTGATGAGAAAATAGACACACGACGCAATGCACCGATAAGCTGTTGGCGGTCTACTGTTACCTTGTACGGATTGTTTTGCGGAATGACAGAGTTATAGTTCGGATAACGTCCCTCAATCAGACGGCACACCATACGATAGTTTTCTAAGGTGACAACAGCGTTGCGTTCATCAAATTCTATCGTTACCATGCCCTGTTCTTTCGGCAGCAAGTTCTTCATCAGGTTTGCGGGTTTCTTGGGGAGAATGAAAGCCGCACGTTCATTGCCTTTGGCAGCCAGCGTCTTGCAACGTACCAGTTTATGACCATCGGAAGCTACCATTGTTATATCTTCGGTAGTAATATCAAAATAGATACCGTTCATTACGGGTCGGAGTTCATCATCAGCGGTTGCAAACACTGCACGATTTATACCGCCCAACAACACCTGCGCATCCATTTCCACGCGAACAGCATTATCGCCTAACATAGCGGACTGGGGAAATTCATCCGCATTCTGACCCATCAGGCTATATTTACCGTTTTGATATTGTACCGTAATTTCCAAAGAGTCTGTATTGATGTCAAATGTCAGGGGTTGTTCGGGAATTTCCTTCAAAGCGTCCAACAAAGTCTTGGCAGTCACCGCAAAACGTCCGTCCGTATCACTTTCATTCACTTCGACTGTAGTAACCATAGTTGTTTCGCTATCAGAAACAGTTACAGACAGAGTTCCATCTTGTAGTTCAAAGAGGAAACAATCCAAAATAGGCAGCGCATTCTTCGAATTAATCACGCGGCTGATAGCCTGCAAATGGCTGGAGAGCGCAGTACTCGAAACGATAAATTTCATATATTCTGTATATTTAAGTTTTAATTTCAACCAACTTGTTAACTAACGGACAAAGTTAAAAAAAGAATTCCCTACGACAAAGAAATAGTAAGAAAAAACAGCTGTTTATTCGTCGCATATCCCTAAAAAATTGTAACTTCGCCGCATCATTTAAAAAGACAACAATGGAATTTACAGGAAAAATTATCGCTATACTCCAGCCCAGAGGCGGAGTTTCCAAGACAGGTAACGAGTGGAAGGCACAGGAATACGTAATCGAGGATCACGGACAATATCCCCGTAAGATGTGTTTTGACGTATTCGGAGCGGATAAAATAGAACAATTCAACATCCAGATGGGCGAAGAATTGACAGTTTCTTTCGATGTTGACGCACGTCAGTGGCAAGACCGCTGGTTCAACAGTATTCGTGCATGGAAAGTAGAACGCGTCAGCACAGCCGCACCTGCACCGGGCGCACCGGTTCCGCCGCCGGCTCCGTCTGCAGCACCGGAATTTTTGTCCGGAGACGCTAAAGACGATTTACCCTTCTAAAGTGAGAATTGAGAATTAAAAATTGAGAAATAAGAAAAGAGGTTTTTCAATTTTTAATTCTCAATTTCCTCCAACTCCTGCCCTTTATACAGTAAGACAAGATTCGGGTACACCACTCCATCCGTACAAGTAAATTGTATGCCAATTACGAAATGGCGGAAAAACTTGGATTGGCGGAAAAAGAAATTCGGTATCAGCCGTACATAGGTTTCCGGTTGATACATCATCTCCTCCATATCCACCATCATGGCAAAATTATAATAGGAAGAAAGGCTGCCCACCCCCTCCTCATATACCGAAGTACCATCCAACACTTCCTTATTCTCAACAGCATCTATATAAGCGGAAAGACTTTGCGCATCGGGAGCCAGCAACAACGCTCCTTTATAGAAACAAGCGTAGATATGCAGTGCAGACTCTGTAATACCCGTCAGTTGCGTCAACATAGTATTTCGAGGTAACATATACTGACGATACTTTCGTGCACGCGGGTATTGCTTATAATTGGGAGATGTCTGCGGCACCATCGGAGCATCCTTTTCTTTGGGGGTAGCGTAGAGCATATGCTGCAAATAACGTTCCGCCCGCGCTTCATCCTTTACAAGGATGCTCATTACGGCACAAGGGTACTTGTCAGCAGTATCTTTGGACTGAAACAAGCAGGACATGATACTCTCTCCCGCATATTCTTTCATAAACATCATCCACTCTTCATCCCGCTTCTTGATATAATTGGAATAAGTTGCCTTGGCATATTCCTGCCGTGAAGTAAAGCCGAACATCGATTCCAAATCCGAAATAGCCCATTGGTCATAGAAGAAAGTCGATGAGGGAAGTCGTTCTCCCAAAAATCCCTTTATCGGCTTTTGTTTGCGTAATGCATTGATAAAGGTATGGGTGCTATCCGCTCCATGACTGATACCGGAACAATAAATGGCTTCCTCGTTGAACTTCATATCAAATTCCGCCCAGCTTCCCAAGCGCGTTTGCGAACGGATGCCGTCCGTATCCTTACCCATATCCACTTCCTTCATGCGTACATACACCGTTGCCGTCACATTATTGCGTTTGCCGGCATACATGGTACGAAAAGAGGGCACATCCATTAGCGAACGGTCAGCACGGCGAGCGTCAATCACCTGTTCTATCAAACGCTTCTGGAAACTGACAGCCAAGAAATCCGATGTGAAATAAGCCGCAAGAAAACGTCCGTCCTCCATAGGATAAATACGTATCTCCTCTCCGTTATAGTCAAAATATTTAGAAGGGAAAGTGCTGGAACAATACTTACGCACAAAAGACTCTACCAATTCGTAGTCTCCTGTCCCCAGGCTGCAATATAGCACTTGATTCAGAGGAGTATCCGGTTCATGGAAGCTGATAAGCATCTTGTTCATCTGCTTGCTCAATCCATGCGGCGTATCACCCACCAACGTATTAAGATATTTCTTCAGGTAGACGAAAAGTTCAGATACATACAGGAAATGGTCGTCCTTGCTGCAATGCAGCCCGTTGATGTCTTCCATCAAATCCGCCATACGGTCTGTTTCAAGTACGGCTGTAGCATCCTGCGGCACTAATGTGAAAAGATTAAAATCCTGTTGGTTTTCCACTGCATTCATACGCAGAAACGAATATACGCCAAAGCCCGTACATAGCAAAACTATGGACACAATAACGGCTATTCTTATGAGGAGTCGGAGCTTCATGGCATAAATTCATCAACTGTTGGCAAAAATAGGTATTTCTACTAATAAAACAAAACAAATGTTTTAAAAAGTTTAGAAATATATTTCCATACCATCATAAGCAAAATGCATATGGGGCGGCAATTGACTGTCTATTTCGGCATGCAGTCCTGCATGATGACTCATATGGATAAAATAAGTTTCTTTTGCGCCAATACGTTCCGCAGCCGCCAACGCTTCCGATATGCTCTGGTGCGTAGGATGCGGCTGTGGTCGCAAAGCGTTTATTACCAGAACATCCAGTCCCCGCAATTGTTCATACGAAACATCCGGCATCGTGTGCATATCCGTTATATATCCCAAACGTCCGCCAATGCGATATCCCAAGATGGGCAGCCGTCCATGCATCACGGCAACCGGCAATATCTCTGTTTTCCGGATAGAAAAAGGCTTGCCGGCTTCCACTTCCTGCAAGTAGATGCGCGGTACACCCGGATACACCTTGTCCACAAAACAATATGGCATCCTCACCCTCAAATGGGTTGCAGTATAGGCATCTGAATAGATGGGTATTTCCGAGAAGCGGCAGAAAGGGCGCAAATCATCCAGTCCACCCACATGGTCGTAGTGTTCATGGGTAATCAGCACACCGTCAATCCGTTCGTAAATAGAAGCCCGCAACATCTGTGTCCTGAAATCAGGACCGCAATCTATCAGTATCGTCGCATCGTCCGTATGCAACAGGGCCGATGCCCGCAGGCGGTTATCCCGCGAATCAGCAGAAGTACAAACAGGGCACATACAACCTATTTCCGGCACCCCGGTAGATGTTCCGCTTCCTAATATAGTCAGTTTCATAACAGCGCAGCTCACTAATCGTTAATCACTCAATAAAGTTTACTTCCGGCCAAATTTCCACACCGAATTTCTCCTTAACCGAAGCCCTGACAGCATCCGACAGAGCAACCACATCTTTTCCGGTCGCGCCACCCAGATTCACAAGCACCAAAGCCTGTTTATCATGTACGGCTGCAGGTCCCAAGGCCTTGCCTTTCCAGCCGCATTGGTCTATCATCCATCCGGCAGGAATCTTCACCCGGTCGGCATCCACCTCATAGTGAGGCATAGAAGGATACTGATGCAGCAGCCTTTCAAAAAGCGCACGCGGCACAATGGGGTTCATGAAGAAACTTCCGGCATTGCCCAGCACTTTCGGATCGGGCAATTTACTGTTACGGATATCTATAATCACCTGACGCAGGGTAGCTAAATTCACCGCCGGATGCTTGGCAAGCTCCTGACGAATCGTGCCATAGTCTAATGTATAGCATTCTTTCTTGCCCAGTATGAAGTTTACGTAAGTCACAAAGACCGACTTCATTTCAGGCTTCTTAAAAAGGCTTTTCCGGTAGGCATATTCACATTCATCCTTTTGGTAAATGCGCTTCTCACCGCGAATATTTACCGTCTCCACGGACAAAATGAGGTCTTTTACCTCTACGCCATAAGCGCCGATGTTCTGTACAGCGCTTGCACCCGTTTCACCGGGGATTAGCGACAGATTCTCCGCACCATACCAACCCCGTTCCACGCAATAAGCCACAAAATCATCCCATATCACGCCCGCACCTACACGCACGCACACCTGTTCGTCATCTTCTGCAGTCACCTCCATTCCACCGATGCGCGAGTGCAGCACAATGCCGTCATAGTCTTTCACAAACAATAAATTACTGCCGCATCCCATATGTAGAAAAGGAGAAGTGATACGCCCTTCGGCTATCATTTTCTCCAGTTCCTCTACCGAGTCATATTCTGCATACAAGGCAGCTTTCACATCAAATCCGAATGTATTGGGTATTCTCATAAATTTCAAATGCTCGTATCCTCATATTTATACATCTCCCACTCTCCTCCCCGTCTCCGGAAGTAGAATACGTTGGAATATCCGTTGCCGATACCGTTCACTTTCAGTATCTTCGTATTAGAATTATCCTCATTCTTTTGTCCGTAGTTAATATTGGACAACTTGTCCACAGGCAGCGGCGGGCGGAAAGCGTACCATTGGTTCACATCAAGGGTCGTTTCCAATATGGCAAACTCATCGTCGGGGTCAATCGTGACAAACTGCAGCGGGTCGGCGATGTGCTTGCTTTGATACAAGCTGTCCGTCACAAAACGGGTGTAGAAATCCACAAAATTCTCGCCCTCACCTTCCTCTATATGGCGCAAATTAATGGCTTCCAACATCCACATACCCTCCTTACGCTCAAAGTAATACTTCTTCACCATGCGCGTTTTCAGGTAAATCCACTCCACCTGTACGGACTTCAACGCTGTGTCACCCACCATATCCATGTCACTCTCACGATCGAAAAGCAATGTGTAATAATTTTGCTTGGTAAACAGGTAGTCGTGCTTCCAGAAACGCTCCTCAATTTTTGAAGGGGTGTCCCGGTTGTAATAAGGCAAAGGAAACACCGTCCTCTCCCGTTGCAAAGCCTCGTCCGAAGCATAGTTGAAGATAAAATCATCAAACAGTTCGTCCGCTTCCAACGGTTTAGGTTCTTCCTCCACCTCAGCCTGCAGCAGCGTATCGGCCTTATGGTTTGCCGAATCCACCATTTCGGTAATGGTAGTAAAGGGATCCATCTTCGTCTTTCTGTTCCCGCATGAGAACAGAAAAATGAGTATGCAGAATCCCGTTAGTAATTGTTTCATTCTTTACTGACCCTCTACGGTCATTTATTTAATTTTGCTCTTAGCTTTTCAAGCATATCCACGGTCATGGACTCCAAATCGAATTGCGGCATCCAGTCCCATTCTTCACGGGCGCAGGAGTCATCCAAAGAGTCCGGCCAACTGTCGGCAATGGCCTGTTTCAAAGGGTCTACCTCGTAAACCATCTCAAAATCGGGCACATGCTTCTTGATAGCAGCGTAAATCATTTCCGGGTCGAAACTCATGGAAGCGATGTTGAACGCATTCCTGTGTTTCAAACGCGCCGGAGCGGCTTCCATCAGCGAGATAGCCGCATTGATGGCATCGGGCATATACATCATGTCCATAAATGTACCCGCCTTTACGGGACAGACGAACTTTTCGCCTTTCACAGCCGAATAGAAGATATCTACCGCATAGTCCGTCGTACCGCCACCCGGAGGCGTCACATTGGAGATAATGCCGGGGAAGCGTACCGCACGGGTATCCACCCCATATTTCGTATAATAATAATCACTTAACAATTCTGTCGTCACTTTTGTTACGCCGTACATGGTGCGCGGGCGTTGAATGGTGTCTTGCGGCGTCTTTACATGAGGAGTGTTTTCTCCGAACGAACCGATAGAACTCGGCGTAAATACGGCACAACCGTACTCACGGGCTACTTCCAGTACATTCCACAACCCGTCTATACCGATTTTCCACGCCATTGCCGGACGGCTTTCGGCGACTACCGACAACAAGGCAGCCAAATTATAAATTGTATCAATCTTGAATTGTCGTGCCACTACTTCAATAGACTGGCGGTCTGTCACATCAGCAATCGCCGATGGACCAGAGGCTTTTAACTCACCTTGCGGCATAGCGCTCGGAATGTATCCGGCCACAACATGGTCGTCACCATAACGCTTGCGCAACTCCAATGTCAACTCCGAGCCAATCTGTCCTGTGGCTCCAATTACCAAAATATTCTTCATACAACTTATTTATAAGGTATTCTTCACATTACCGATGCGCAAATATACGTACTTTTTTTTCATTTTTCTATCAAAAAGATATTGTTTATTCCAAGAAAAATGATGTCCTTTGTAGAGCTTCAGATTACGATGTCTCACTTATTAAAATAAAAAGCTATGTATGGTAAAATGAAAGACCATCTCAGCAAAACTCTTGCTGAAATTAAAGAAGCCGGACTCTACAAAGAGGAACGCCTGATTGAGAGTGCGCAACAAGCTGCCATCACCGTGAAAGGCAAGGAGGTGCTGAACTTCTGCGCCAACAATTATCTGGGATTGTCCAATCATCCCCGCCTGATAGCCGCAGCTCAGAAAATAATGGAACGACGCGGTTACGGAATGTCGTCCGTCCGTTTTATCTGCGGAACACAGGATATTCACAAAGAATTGGAAGCCGCCATTTCCGATTACTTCAAGACGGAAGACACGATTCTTTACGCTGCCTGTTTTGACGCCAACGGCGGTGTGTTCGAGCCTCTCTTCACCGAAGAGGATGCCATTATCTCCGACTCCTTGAACCACGCTTCCATTATCGACGGTGTGCGTCTCTGCAAGGCAAAGCGCTACCGTTATGCCAACGCCGACATGACCGAACTTGAGAAATGCCTGCAAGAAGCCCAAGCGCAACGCTTCCGCATCGTCGTAACGGACGGTGTATTCTCTATGGACGGCAACGTGGCTCCTATGGATAAGATATGCGACCTTGCCGAGAAGTACGACGCGTTGGTTATGGTAGACGAATCTCACTCTGCCGGCGTGGTAGGCGCTACGGGTCATGGCGTGAGCGAACAGTACAATACCTACGGGCGTGTGGATATTTACACCGGCACGTTGGGCAAAGCCTTTGGGGGCGCTTTGGGTGGTTTCACCACAGGCCGCAAGGAGATTATCGACTTATTGCGCCAGCGCAGCCGCCCGTACCTGTTCTCCAACTCGCTCGCTCCGGGCATCATCGGTGCAAGTCTTGAAGTGTTCAAAATACTGAAAGAAAGTAATGCCCTGCACGACAAGTTAGTAGAAAATGTAAACTACTTCCGCGACAAGATGACCGCTGCCGGCTTTGACATCAAGCCTACTCAAAGCGCCATTTGCGCAGTAATGCTATACGATGCCAAGCTGTCTCAAATTTATGCTGCCCGTATGCAGGAAGAAGGTATCTATGTAACCGGATTCTATTATCCTGTTGTGCCGAAGGGTCAGGCACGCATCCGTGTGCAAATCTCCGCCGGACACGACAAGGAGCATTTGGATAAATGTATCGCAGCGTTTATAAAAGTAGGAAAGGAATTGGGAGTACTGAAATAAAAAAGGTGATAGGGTGGTAAAGCCTATCACCCTACCACCCTATCATTATCACTTTTTTCTATTATTTTCTTTCACCCAGTTTCGCATCAATAAAGAAGATTCCGGCAGCACCGGCTTTCTTTATCATGTCTACGATGCCGGAAGCGGTAGCTTCTTCTTCTACCTGTTCGCGAACGAATCCCCACAAGAAGTCTTGAGAAGCCTTGTCTTTTTCGGCTGCGGCTACGTCCACCAGAGCATCAATCATCTTCGATACGCGGCATTCGTGTTCGTAAACCTGTTCGAATACTTCCAGCGGAGTACCGAAATCGTTGGGAACAACATCAATTTTATCTAATTTAGCCTTACCGCCGCGTTTGATGATGTACGATGCCAATTCACAAGCATGTCCGTGTTCCTCGAAAGATTGCTTCTTCAACCAAGAAGCCATTCCGCAATAACCCTCTTTCTCCATATAGAAAGACATTGCTAAATAAAGGTTAGATGACCACATCTCAGCCGTAATCTGCTCGTTAATTGCATTCTGTAATTTTTCTGTTATCATAATTGTATTTATTAAGTAAATTGAAATGATTACAAATATAACAAGACTGCATGGATATTGTTCATCTCAATAACATTATTTAGTAAAAAAGACAAAATACAATCTCATGATATCATGTTTACTATCCGAGCGGATTGTCCTTATCCCCCTCGTCGGGAATCACGCCGCCGCCATTGCCGCCGCCACCGGAGTTTTCACCGTCTATCGCCGCCTGCACATCGAGGAATTCAATCTTCTCCCCGGCACGTGTGGAAGTAAGGTTCGGCTTTACGCTACTCGATGCGCGGAAGTTTATCTTCACCGTCCGGATATTCTTGGACGTGCAATCCTTCACATCCGCCACACCCGCAGAGCGGGCGGAAAGGCTGAACACGCCGAAATCCTGAATATTCACCGAGTGCCCGTTGTACAGCGCCGTACGCATCGCTTCCACGAAGTTCGTCAGCACGCTCTTGATGTCGCCGTAGGAAAGGGAACTCTTCTCTTTCATCTCGTACGCAATGCTGTCCAGCGTCATGGTCTGGCCCATGGTCACAAGGCGCGGATGAAAAACTATCTCGGAATCTTTGTTTTTGGGGTCTTTCCGATAACCCACTTTCTTAAATGGTACTGCCATGTTAATTGAGAATTTAGAATTAAAAAATAAGGGGAAAAGGGAGGAGATTCTTCGTCGCAAGCTCCTCTGAATGACAGGATGATTTGTCAATCAGAGTTTTGAAGCAGCTCCTCTCCCTTTTTCCGTAGTACAAAGATACGGAACCGGGAAGCCCTGTTTTGTCGTACACGGGTGCGGTGGGATATGGATGTCAGTAGTTTGATTCCATTGAATTTCAACCGATTATAATACGCTTTTCACTTCCGTAATCCATGATTTTTCCGTATATTTGAGCTACAGTTAAGAGAGTAAAACAGCTATTATCAACCATTTAAAACAAAAGAAAGAAGATGGAAAACCATTGCATTGAAGAGCCGTTCATTATCCGTTCCTACCGG